>Ga0207648_10008300_pt1 | contig 10084 bp, 10 predicted proteins | sample KBSMisM32_FD_184310 | JGI IMG/M metagenome (GOLD analysis project Ga0207648, IMG submission 184310) | Miscanthus rhizosphere microbial communities from Kellogg Biological Station, Michigan, USA - KBS Miscanthus M3-2 (SPAdes) (version 2) | ecosystem: Host-associated > Plants > Roots >... | reverse complement strand
CGTCGATTCCACCGAGTGGCCCGACCTGCCGGCGCCGTACACGCAGTTGGCCCAGGTCTTCGACCGGGTCGTGGTCTCCGACATCGCGTGGGCCCGCACGAGCCGCTGGCGCCCCCAGCTCGCGTCGCTCTGGCCGGGGATCAAGGATGTCAAGACGATCGAGGTGACAGGGACCGAGGCGCAGGCCAACCTGCTCGCCGGCTGGCTGCGCTCGCGGCTCCGGCACGACGTCGCGCTCGAGCACATACAGGCCGACCGCCTCGCGGGCGTGAAGGTCGACGGCGAGCCCGCGCCGTTCCCGCCGGGCGAGCGGCCCGATCCGGCCGATCTGCTCAGCGACGAGCTCGACCGCTTTTCCCGCGACCGCGTGTACGAAGAAGCCGTTCGCAGCGCATGATGTGACGAAATGACGAGGCTGCGGCGTATGGACGCCGTGAAGACGGAATTCGCGGAGGCGGCCGAGCGCCACCTCGACGACGTTCATGCCTATCTCGTGTACCTGACCGGAGACCGAGCGACCGCTGAGGAGCTGACCGCCGAGACGTTCGCGCGGGCGCTCGAGCGCTGGCATCGCTTCGACCCTCGACGTGCCGGCCCCCGCACCTGGCTCTGCCAGCTCGCGCGGTCGACCGCGCTCGACCACTTCCGCGCCGAGGCGCGGCGCCGCAGGCGCGAAGGACGCTACGCCGCCACCGAGCCGGGCGACGCGCAGCAGGTCTTCGGGGAAGGGCTGTCCCCGGAGCTCGAGGCTGCGCTCGCGCGGCTCTCGGCGGCGGAGCGCGAGGTGGTCGCGCTGCGCGTGGTGCTCGAGCTCGAGGGCGAAGCGGCGGCGCGGGTGCTCGGTATCAGCACCACGGCGTGCTCGACCCGCCTCAGCCGTGCCTTGCAGAAGCTGGAGAAGGAGGTGAGCGCCGGTGTCGCCGCTTGAGCTCGTCGGAGATTCCGGCCGGATCGCGCAGGAGCTGCGCGCCTCGCGGCCCGTCGCCTCTGCTGCTCTGCGTGAGCGTGTGGCCGCACTTGGCCCGGCCGAGCCTGCTGCGCCTCGCTGGACGTTCCGCCGGCCGTCGGGCCGGCTGGTGCTCGGCCTCGCGGCAGCGGCGCTGCTCGCGTCGCTCGTTGCGGCGGGCCTTACCCGTGAGCCGAGCAAGCCGCGCGCGGAAGGCTCCCATCTAACCGTGAACCACGACGCCGCCCGTGCGGGAGCGCAGGGTTCCACCTACGCGCCGAGGAGTAGCGTCGAAAAGACCCCGGCGCCTGTATCGGGCCGGGCGATCCTCCCTGCCACCGGCACCCTGCGGCTCCAGCGCTACCAGGCGACCCTGCGCCTGCGCGTCGACGATGTGGAGAAGCTCTCGACGGCGACGAAGCGGGCGATGACGCTGGCCCGTTCGCTCGGCGGGTACGTCGGCGAGGTGCAGTACTCGACCCACGCCGGCAAGCGCGGCGGCGCGAGGGTTGTCCTGCGCGTCCCGGTCGGGAGCGTCCAGGCCGCGCTGACGACGCTGATCGGGCTCGGGACGATCCTGCAACAGCAGACCGGGATCCTCGATGTCACGCGCCGCGCCGACCGCGAGTCGCGCCAGATCGCGAAGCTCGAGAAGCAGCTCGAGACCGCGACCCCGCAGGAAGCGCCGGCGATCCGGGCGCACCTGCGCACGCTGCAGGCCAAGCACCTGCGACTGCTCCGGAGCGCGAGCCTCGCGCGGATCGTGCTGACGCTGACGACACCGGCACGGCAGGCGGCGGCCCCGAGCCGGTTCCACCGCACGTTCGACGACGCCGGCGGCGTGCTCCTGCGCGAGCTCCAGTTCCTGCTCTACGCGCTGGTCGTGGCGGGCCCGCTGCTCCTGCTCGGCGGCGCCGGAGTGGCGACCGCCCGCGCAGCGCGCAGACGCTCGGACAGGCGCCTGCTCGAACGCGCCTAGTGAACGACTCTGAAGCGCGGCTTCGTGACCACGACGCGGGCCGGGTCCGACCACGACATCTGCGGCTTCGTGCCGCTCATCAGGAAGTCGAGCCCTCGCACCCGGTAGTACCAGGTGCCGGGCGCGAGCGGCAGGGTCAACGACGTGCTCCAGGTGAGCTGGGATCCCGCCGTCGTCCACGGGTAGAGCTTGCGGCTCCACTGCACCTCGTACTGCCCGGCGCTCACGATCGGCTGCCACGCCACGAGCGGGTAGCCGTAGAAGCGCGGAACGGGCGTCTTGGCCGAGACGAGCTTTCCGTCGGGCGAGAGCCCCGAGGCAAACGGCGTGTCGCTCTGGGTCGTCACGACCGGGTCGCTCGCCTTGGCGAAGGCCTGTACGCGGCCTGACGCGCAGGCGTCCTGGGTCAGCTCGTCTTCCATGTACGTGACGGCGCCTGCCGGCCGCACGACCGTGTCACCGGCGGAGTGGCCTGAACCGAGAGGAGTGGTGAGCGTGATCGTGTTACCCGCCACAGCGGCGACCGTCGCCTGCTCTGACGGGGTGCCGATGCGCAGCGCGTCGCCGGCGTTGATGCCGGTGGCGTCCACGACGTCGATCGTGGTGTCGCCCGGCACCGAACCGGAAGCGAGCGTCGTCGAAACCTGCTGTGCCGGGATCTCGTCAACCGGAAGGACCGTCCAGTAGTACCGGCCGCCCTCCCAGTCGCTGTCCCAGAGGTCGACCTTCGCCGGATTGACGACCTGTGACGGCGGGAGCCCGGTGTGGCCGTCGTCGGCGACCGATGCCTGATCCATCTCGTTCGTCTTCACGACGAGGCCCTCGGCGGACTTCGAGTCCGGCTCCGCGCCGAACTTGAGGAAGTGGCCTCGCGCGTCCGTGAGCGCGTTCACGTCGACCGGCATGGCCAGTGGGCCGACCTCACGCGGAACATAGGCTGGGCTTCCGACGATCGCGCCGCGGAAGACCGTGTTGAGGCAGTCCTCGTCGGTGAAGACGGCGACGCGATAGAGCTCCGACGCCGTGCCCCAGATCGAGGTGTCTCCGCTGTACACGAAGGCCGGGGTGATGTTGTGCGTCGCGATCGTCGAAGCGTTCGCCACGCCGGCGCTCGAGACCGTCGCCATCGTCTGCATCGGGCCGGGCGAGAAAGGCGGGTTGAAGCTCGTGTAGACGGGGCTCCAAGGGCCGTAGGAGACCTGCGGCAGCGCGTTGTCTGCCGTGCCGTAGAGCCAGCGCATCGGCCGCACGCGCCAGTGGACGACACCCGTCCAGGCAGCGCTGTTGTGGAAGTCGTAGTACTCGCGCTCGTCGGCCATGTTCGACCGAGTCGTGAACCAGTGACCCGCGTCGACCAGCCAGACCATGTAACCGCTCGCGCCCGGAACCGTGCTCCAGCGCAGCAGCCCCGGGTAGCTCGGGCTCAAGGGAGTGGGCACGGCGGGCCAGCGCATGTTGAAGCCGAACGGTGCGCTCCAGGCCGTGACTCCCTTGGAGGTGTACGCACGGACGTGCCCGTAGAGCGAGTAGGGGCTGCCGGTGATCCAGGGCAGCGTCAGGGGCAGCGCCGTGGCCGGGCTCTTGATCCCCTTGCCCGACCAGACCATGCCGTTGTCCGAGAACCGCCGGCTCGTCGAGAGCTCGAACTCGTAGCTCTTCGCGCCCGTGACCGGGTTCCAGGCAAACGATGGGGTACGCGCAAAGGTGTGGGTGACCGCAGCGTCTGCGCGGAGGTCGAAGGCATGCAGGTTCTGCGGCGCGGCCGGTGGCCCGGCGGCGTGCGCGCTCGCGGCAGGCAGAGCCACCGCTAGGGCGGCAGCAAACGCAGCAGCGAGACGGGCGCAGGCCATCTGCACGAGTTGTCGGCAGGCGCCCAGGGCGGCGCCTCCCTCGTTCGAGTGACGTCAATCGAGGGACAGCGCGCGCTCGAGCGCTCTTGCCGCGCCGAGCACGAGGGCGTCCTGTCCGGGCGGAGCCGCAAGCTGCGCCGAGGCGGGCAGGCCGTCTTCCGCGGGCCCGCAGGGAAGGGCAGCCGCGGGCCAGCCCGTCGCGTTGAACGGATAGGTCAGCTTGACCAGCCGGCCGCGGAGCGCGAGCTCGTCGGCCGGCGCGGGCGGAGCGACGCAGAGGAGGGTCGGCGTCAGCACCAGGTCGACGCCCGTCGCGGCCTCCGCCAGCTGCTCTCGGTAGCGCTCCCGCCCCTTGCGGGCCTGCTCGTACTCGGCGTCGGTGACGGCCAGGCACCACTCGATCTTGGGTCGGACGTTCTCGCCGTAGGAGTCCGCGTACTCCGCGAAGAGCTCGCGGTGGACGTCGGCGACCTCGCGGCTGAAGGCGTCGTAGAAGCCGTCCGCAAGTGGCAGCTCGAGCCGGCGCCGGCGCGGGAACAGCTCCGCAGCGGCCTCGACCCGTGCCTGGACGAGCGGGTCGGCAAGCTCGGTCCAGGCGACGCCGACTTCCACGTCGCCGAGCTCGACCTCCATCGGCTCGAAGCCGGGAGCGAGCGCCTGCAGCATCCGCTCGCACCCCTCGACGTCGCGGGCCATCGGCCCGGCGTGGTCGAAGCTCGGCGCAAGCGGGAAGCAGCCGTCGGTGGACACGAGCCCCCAGGTCGGCTTGAAGCCGGTCACGCCGCAGCAGGCGGCGGGGATGCGGATCGAGCCGCCGGAGTCTGAGCCGAGCGCGGCGTCGGCGAGGCCGGCCGCGAGCGCTGCCGCGGAGCCGCCGCTCGAGCCGCCCGCGACGCGGCCCGGATAGCGCGGGTTCGGCACCGGGCCGAAGTGCTCGTTCTCCGAGGTGGTGCCGTAGGCGAACTCGTGCAGGTTGGTCTTGCCGACGTTCGCGTAGCCGGCCGCCTCGAGCAGCCGCACGGCCTCGGCCGTTTCCCGCGGCACGTGCTCGGCGAACAGGATCGAGCCGTAGGTGGTGACGAGCCCGGCCGTGTCGAACAGGTCCTTGACCGCGAGCGGGGTCCCCTCGCCGGGCGCTTCCGGGCGGGCGAGGAAGATGCCCTCGGGCGCGCTCAGAAGACGGCGAGGTAGATGAACGCGACCCCGAAGGTCAGCGCGACGAGCACCACGAAGAGCCCGAACAGCGCGAGCCCGATCTTCGTGTTCTCGCGTTCGAACTCCGGCCCGTGCTCGGTCATCAGAGCAGCGGGTCGATGGCGAGCGCCACGAACAGCAGCGCCAGGTAGAGGAGCGAGTACTTGAAGAGCGCGCCGGCGCGCGCGGTGGTGGTCTCGCGCCGCAGCCGCCACGCGAGGCGCAGGAAGATCGCGCCGAGCAGGACGGCCGCGACGAGGTAGGCCACGCCCGCGGTGTGCCACGCGAACGGCAGCAGCGTCACCGCGACCAGCACCAGCGAGTACCAGACGATCTGACGCGCGGTCTCGTCGTCGCCGCGGACGACCGGCAGCATCGGCACGCGCGCGGCCGCGTAGTCGCGCTTGATCACGAGCGCGAGCGCCCAGAAGTGCGGCGGCGTCCAGAAGAAGACGATCAGGAACAGGAACAGCGCGGGAACGCTCAGGTTGCCCGTCGCGGCGGCCCAGCCGACGAGCGGCGGGACGGCGCCGGCCGCGCCGCCGATGACGATGTTCTGCGGCGTCGAGCGCTTCAGCCAGCGCGTGTAGACGAGCACGTAGAAGAGGCCGCCGACGAGTGCGAGCACCGCGGTCAGCACGTTGACCAGCGAGGCCAGCAGCACGAACGAGAACGCCATCAGCGCCAGGCCGAACTCGACCGCCCGCTCGGGCGTGACCCGCTCCTCCGCGACCGGTCGGTGTCCCGTGCGGTGCATCAGGCGGTCGAGGTCGCGGTCGAGCACGTGGTTGAGCGCGCTCGACCCGCCGCAGGCGAGCGCGAGGCCGGCCATCGTGACCGCGAAGAGGCCGAGCGGCGGCACGCCCTCCGCGCCGACGAACATCCCGGCCGCGCCGGTGAGCAGCAGCAGCGTCATGATCCGCGGCTTCGTCAGCGTGATGTAGTCGCGCCACGGCGCCGGTGGGACGGGCTCGCCGCGGAAGGTCTCCGCCGTGACGACCAGGGTCGCCGCCAGCGAGAGGCCGGCGAGCGCGAGATGCGCGGGCTTCGAGATCACGAGCGCGGCTGCCAGGAACGCGATCAGCGCGGTCAGCGCAGGAACGAGCAGTCGGCGGTACTCGACCCAGGCTGCGGCCACGAGCGCCACCAGCGGCGGCAGGGCCAGCGCGGCGAGACCGCGATGGGCGGCGCCGAGCTCCAGCGCACCGCTCACCACGGCGGCGCAACAGGCGGCGGCCGCGAACAGCGCGGTCAGCCGGAGCCAGGGACCGGGGCGCAGCTCAGGCACGGGCCTCCGCGATCCGCCGGCGCAGGTCGCGCAGCGGCCGCGCGCTGGTCACGTACGGCACCCTGTCGAAGTTGTGGGCCGGTGGCGGCGAGCTCGTGTACCACTCGAGCGTGTCGCCCAGCCACGGATCGTTGACGGCGCGCGCGCCCGAGCGGTGGGTCTTGAGCACGTTCCAGGCGAAGACCAGGATGCCGAGCGACATGATCCCCGACCCGATCGTCGAGGTCAGGTTGTACCACTCCCAGATCCCGCCGTAGTGGTACGTGTAGACGCGCCGCGGCATCCCGAGCAGACCGAGAAAGTGCATCGGGAAGAAGGTCACGTTCATGCCGACGAAGATGAGCCAGAAGCTGGCCTTGCCGAGCGGCTCGCTCAGCAGCTTCCCGAAGATCTTCGGCCACCAGTAGTGCAGCGCGGCGAAGACGGCGAAGATCGAGCCGCCGAAGAGGACGTAGTGCAGGTGGGCGACGATGAAGTACGTGTCGGTCACCTGCCAGTCGAACGGGTAGGCCGCGACGAAGATCCCCGACAGGCCGCCGATCGTGAAGATCGCGATGAAGCCGAGTGCGAACAGCATCGGCGTGTCGAAGTGCAGGTTGCCGCGCCAGGTGGTGGCGAGCCAGTTGAAGATCTTGATCCCGGTCGGCACGGCGATGACCATCGACGAGATCATGAAGAAGCCCTGCACATAGTTCGGAAGCCCGACCGCGAACATGTGGTGGGCCCAGACCAACATCGACAGGAAGCCGATCGCCAGCGTCGAGAGCACGATCGCCGTGTAGCCGAAGATCGGCTTGCGCGAGAAGACCGGGAGCACCTCGGAGACGACTCCCATCGCGGGCAGGATCATGATGTAGACCTCGGGGTGGCCGAAGAACCAGAAGACGTGCTGGTAGAGCAGCGCGCTGCCGCCCTCGTTCGGGATGAAGAAGTGCGTGCCGGCCTGCCGGTCGAGCAGCAGCATCGTCAGCCCGGCGGAGAGCGCCGGCAGCGCGACCACGAGCAGCGCCGCGTAGACCTCGATCGACCAGACGAACAGTGGGATTCGCATCCACGTCATCCCGGGCGCGCGCAGGCGCTGGATCGTGACCAGGAAGTTGATCGCGCCCGCGAGCGAGGAGAGCGTCAGCACGTGCAGCGACAGGATCCAGAGGTCCATCCCGTTGCCCGGCGTGTAGAGCGCCTCCGAGAGCGGCGCGTATCCGGTCCAGCCCGCGCGCGGGGCGCCGCCTGCTGCGAACCAGCTCGAGTAGAGGATGATCCCGCCCAGCAGGAAGAGCCAGTACGAGAGGGCATTGAGCCGAGGGAACGCCATGTCGTGCGCTCCGATCATCAGCGGCACGAGGTAGTTGGCGAGCCCGGCCCAGATCGGCACGACGACGAGGAAGATCATCGTCGTCCCGTGCATCGTGAACAGCTCGTTGTAGCTGTTGCGCGTCACGATGTGCTCGTCCGGCGTCGCGAGCTGCGCGCGCATCAGCAGCGCGAGCACGCCGCCGGCGAGGAAGAAGACGAGGCTCGTGACGATGTAGAGAATCCCGATCCGCTTGTGGTCGACCGTCGTCAGCCAGCTCGAGACGCGGCCCTGCGAGACGACGGCCGAAACGGGGGGACGCTCAGCCCTGGCTGCCACCGCTTCCTCCTTGCGCGAAGCGCTGCCGGAGGTACGCGACCGTCGCGTCGAGCTGCGCCTGCGACCAGTCGTTGCCCACCGCGGGCATCTTGCCGGTGCCGTGGCGGATGATGTTCGAGATCCCCTTCTTGTCGCCGAGCAGCGGGTTCTGCGCGATGTTCGGGCCGACCCCGCCCTGGGCCGCGAGCCCGTGGCACTTGGCGCAGACGCCGACAAACGTCTCCTTGCCGAGCGCGAGCTGCGCGTTCGCGCGCGCGCTCACCCAGGCGTCGTAGCGGTCGGCAGGCATGACCTCTGCATTGGCCAGCATCGCCGCGTGCAGCAGGCCGCAGAACTCGGCGCACTGCCCGGGAAAGGTTCCGAGCTTGGTCGGGCGGAGGGTGAGATGGTTCGTCTTGCCGGGGATCGCGTCCATCTTCCCGCCGAGCGCGGGGATCCACCAGCTGTGGGCGACGTCGGCCGAGCGGATCGTCAGCTGAACCTTCCGGTCGAACGGCAGTCGCAGCCGGTCGACCGAGACCGCGCCGTTCGGGTAGATGAAGTCCCAGTAGTACTGGTGCCCCACGATCGTGATCTCGTCCTTCGCCTGCTCGGAGGCCGTGAGGCTCGAGGAGGCGCCGATGTCCGAGACCTTCCAGAAGACGAAGCCGGCGATGATCGCGAGCAGGATCACCGGCCCGGCCGTCCAGGCGAGCTCGAGCTTCGTGTGGCCGCGCACCTGCGAGCCCTCGACCTCTCGCGGCCTGCCCTTGCTGCGGTAGCGGATCACGAAGAGCAGCAGCGTCACGATCACGAGCAGGAAGATCCCGCCGGTGATGCCGAGGATCAGCCAGTAGATGTCGCGGATGTTCTTCGCATCCGGCGAGGCCGGTGAGACCGGCGCGAGCCCGCCGTTGCCAGCGGCTGCGGCTGTCGCGACCGCCAATGCGAGCACGGTCAGGCAGGTGAGGACTCGGACGAAGCGACGCACAGGCGGTGGCATTCTACGAGGGGTGCCCGAACGGACGCGTGTCGAACTTCCAACCGGTGTTGGCGAGAGCTTCGAGGTCTTCGTCAACGGCGTTGTCCAGCAGCCCGGCCGCGACTTCCGGCGCGAGGGCGGCGAGCTCGTGTTCGACCGGCCGCTGGCGCGCGAGGGACGGCTCGGCTTCTGGCGCTGGCTCTCGCTCTTCCTCGGTGTCGCCGGCACCTACCGGCAGAACGACAGCGTCGACGTCGTCTACCAGAGCGACGGCCGGCGCATCGTCGCGACGAGCCTGCCGCTGCTGCCCGACGAAGGTGGGCGCTAGGCGCTCGCCGGTGGCTCGGGGAGCTCGACCGGCTCGCCGTCGACGAGCACGCGCCGTTGCTCGAGCTCGCAGGCGACGGCCCAGCGCGCGACCGCGAGCAGGACTGCGTCCAGCTCGTCGTCGGTGCTGTCCTCGACGAGGATCTCCCAGCGCTCGTCCTCGAGCGGCACCAGGTCGATGCGGGCGAACGGCACCAGGTCGCTGACCAGCTGTGTGGCGGCACCGGCTGTCGGCGCTTCGATCCTGACGTTCGGAATGGCGGCCCCCTCGGCGGCGGAGGAGACCAGGGTACCTCAGTCGGCGAGCGACAAGACCTCGTCGAGCACGCCCAGGCCCTCGTCGAGCTCCTCGCGCGTGATCGTGAGCGGCGGCGCGACCACGATCACGTTCCAGTGCGTCATCAGGTACAGGCCGCTCTCCATCGCCGCCTTGGCCAGCTTGGCCATCGGCGCGCCGGCCTCGCCGGCCGCGTTGAACGGGACGAGCGGCTCGCGCGTCTCGCGGTCCTTGACGAGCTCGACGCCCCAGAAGAGGCCCTTGCCGCGCACCTCGCCGATCGACGCGTGCTTCTCCATCAGCTCCCCCAATCGCGCGCCGAGCACCTCGCCCATCGCGGCGGAGTTCTCGACGATGCCCTCCTCCTGGAAGGCCTCGATCGACGCGATCGCGGAGGCGCACGCCAGGATGTGGCCCGAGTAGGTCAGGCCGCCCGCGAAGTACTTGTCCTGCACCCAGTCGGCGAGCTTCTGGTTGATGATCATCGCGCCGAGCGGCACGTAGCCGGAGTTGATTCCCTTGGCCACGGTCATGATGTCCGGCACGACGCCCCAGTTGTCGACGCCAAACCACTTGCCGGTGCGGCCGAAGCCGGCCATCACCTCGTCGCAGATCAGCAGGATCCCGTG
>Ga0207648_10008299_pt1 | contig 10085 bp, 6 predicted proteins | sample KBSMisM32_FD_184310 | JGI IMG/M metagenome (GOLD analysis project Ga0207648, IMG submission 184310) | Miscanthus rhizosphere microbial communities from Kellogg Biological Station, Michigan, USA - KBS Miscanthus M3-2 (SPAdes) (version 2) | ecosystem: Host-associated > Plants > Roots > Rhizosphere... | reverse complement strand
CAGGCGGCCGGCACGCCGGGCGCCGCGTCATCTCAGAACCGCCTCGCGGGGCCGCCGACGACCCGGCGTGAGTTCTCAGCGGACGAAGAGGTCACGCTCGCGCCGCGGCTCGAGCCGCTGATGACCGACGCGGGCGCGCTCGACCGAATGCGCCGGCAGCACGTCGCGATCCACGACACGCTCGACGTCCTCCTTCCGCAGTGGGACGCCCGCGATGTTCGTGCGACGTCCGAGCCCGCGCACGTGCTCGCGGCGCTTCTCGACGCCCACCTCACGCTCGAGGAGACGGTGATCTTCCCGTGCCTTTCGCAAGTCCCCGCCCCCGATCGCAAGCGCCTCTTCGAAGAGATGCGCGCGCGCCGCTCCTTCTAGCGCGTGAGCTCACTCCATCGGTGAGGTGAGTTTTTGCGTGCGGGCGCTCGCGACGAGCTGGGCGATCGGGATCGTGAGGCTCGGGCCTGCGGCGCGCGCGGCGTCCTCGAAGGAGTTGTGGACGACGATGCGACCGCGGCGGCCGCTCACGAGGATGAGACCGGTGACGACGCTTCGGAGCATGACGTGCTTGAAGCCGGAGCCCTCGATGACGAAGTGCATGGCCTCGGCGACGGCGAGGATCTTTTCCGTGTTCGCCATCATCTGACGGCGCGCTTCGTCCTCCGGCGGGTTCACCGTGCCCGGCACGATCGCCATGCAGAGGAGGTTCTTCTGGCTCTGCGCTGCTGCGACGACCTCGCGGAGCAAGTTGTTCACCTCGATGACGGTGGGCGCGCGCTTCCACCGCACGACGAACGCGTTGCCGATGAGCGACGCGGCGTAGGCGTCTCCAGGTTGGGTCGAGGCTTTCTCGGGGATCATTTGCGCTCCACGGCTTGGATCAGCAGACCCCCGGTTTGCGACGGGTCCAAGAATACCTCACGAATGCCCGGAAGCGCTTCGACTGGTTCGCCTAGCGTACGAATTCCGCGTGCGCGCAGCTCTTCGAGCGTTCGCTCGAGGTCGTCGACCCGCAGCGCGACGTGGTGAAGGCCATCGTGACCCTTCGCGACGAGGTCCGCGACGGGGCCGCTTCCACGCGGCGTGACGATGTGGAGCTCGGCGCCGCCGATCGTGAACGTGCTGACGGCGATGCCCGGGATGCGCCACTCGAGCACCGGCCTCGTCTGCAGCACGCGCGAGAGCGCCGCGGTCGTCTCGTCGAAGCTCTTCACGATCGTGGTCACGTGGTCGAGCGTCTTCATCACCATCGAATCACCGCCGCGCCGTAGGTGTATCCCGCCCCGGGACAGAACAAGAGCACGCGCTTGCCTGGCGCGATGCGTCCTTCTCGAACGCCGCGCGCGAGCGACGCAGGGACGCACGCCGAGTTCACGCTCGCGTAGTCCTCGAACGTCGAGATCGTCATGCCCTCTTTCAAGCCGAGCGTGTCTTCCATGAACGCGACGAACCAGTTCATCGGATGGTGCGTGACGAAGGCGTCGATGTCGTCCATGCGCGCTTCGGCTTGCCAGAGCGCTTTTCCGCAGACCTTCTTGGCGTGATCGCCGACCTCGCTCATGACTTTGGCTTGCAGCTCGTCGTCCCAGCGAATGACGAGGCGCTCGGGCGCTTGCTGCCACCAATTTCGCGCAGGGGAGCCCGTCGGGCGATCCCACGCGAGCTTGATCGCGCCGTGGAGCGCGCCGTCGGTCTCCCACGCGAAGTCGATCGACGCGCCCTCACGCTTGCCGACGACGAACGCGGTCGCGAGGTCGCCTTCCTGGAAGCTCGCGGAGACGCCCGGATCGCGGACGCGCGAGTAGGCGACCGATTGCGTGCAAAGTACATGTTTTGCCTGGCCCGCGGCGATGAGCGAGGCGGCGACGTGGAGCTGCGAGACGGCGCTGTTGCAGATGCTGTCGACCTCCCACGCGGCCCCGTTCGTGGCGCCGCACTTGTACGCGACGAGCGCGGCGTTGCGCGGCTGGAGCTGGTCCGGCATGAACGACTGCACGAGCACCACATCGACGTCGTTCGGCGAGACCTTCGCGTCCTCGAGCGCGCGCCTGCCGGCGTCGGCTTCGACGTCGCTCATGATCGCGTCGTCGGGAAGGATGCGCCGCCGGACGGAGCCTCGAAACGGATCCGCGAAGCCGCGCTGGATGGCGGCGATCGTGCGTGGGTGCGTGCTCGGGTGGAGCTCCATCCCCGCGATGCGGATGACGCCCGAGTCGTCGCGCCGACCTTTGTAGGGATCGATCGGAATGGCGGCGCGACTGACCTCGGGAAATGCATCGTTGGTCACGACGGGTCCGTCCCAGACGCCGAGACCCGTGATTCCGATGCCGCGAAGGGTCGTCATTCTTTGACGGAGTGAAGGAAGTCGAGGACGTCGGCCCACCAGGTCGCGCTCGCCGCCGCTTCGACGCGCGGAACGTGTCCCGCGCCCGAAAGGACGATGAGCTTCGCGCTCCCCTTGGAGCCCGCGCCGTAGTCGTTCACGAGATCTTGCGCGTCGGAGAGCGGGACGGTGACGTCCTGATCGCCGAAGATGACGAGGCCGGGAACGCGCGCGTTCGTCGGATCGAAGAACGGCATCGAGAACGGCGCGTAGAGCGGCGCGGTCGAGTAGTTTCCGGGCTGCGTCGCGAACGTGTAGTTCTGCACGTCCGTCGTCGAGGCCGCGACGAACTGGAAGTAGAACGGCCCGTTCGTCGGGAAGTAGCCGTCCGTCAACGAGTCGAGGAAGGCGTGGAACGCCGGCGTAAGGAAGAGCGAGGCGCCGAACGGCGTCGTGTTCTTGTAGAGCATCGACGACAGCACGCACGATCGCGCCGAGTGGAGCGCGCACAGCTCCGTCGCGATGCCGCCGCCCCAACTCTCGCCGAGGATGTCGACCTTCGGCACCCAGCGCTCTTCGCGAATGATCTGGAGGACCGGCGTGAGATCGTCGACGCCGCGCTGCGTGTCGCAGACGCGCCCGTCGGCCGGGAACGAGCTCTTGCCCGCGCCTTCGAGGTCCACGTTCCACGAGAAGTAACCATCGCGCCCGAGGATGACGCCCGAGTCGTAACCGTCGACGTCGATGTTGTAGAAGGCCGCGTTCGTCACCGGCCCGGGGATCAGCATGATTCCCTTGTGCGGGAACGAGAGCCACGAGCGGAGCGTGAACGACTCCGTCGCGTGGATGGTGCGATCGGACGCGACGTCGATGTCGTGCTCGATGCGATAGACCTTGTCGAGATCGGCCTGCGTCAGCTTCTCGAAGTGAGCGAGCTTCTGGAAGACCTCGATGGGGATCGGGTCGGCGTGATCGACCACGTGGAATTTCTTCAGGGCTTCCGAGCTGGAAGCTGTGTCTTCGGAATCCGTGGGCGCGGCGCAACCGCTCACGAGGAGCGCGGCCGCCAAGAGAGGAATGGCGTGCTTCATTTGGAGTCTCCAGTCATGGACATCTGTCTCAAAGCTTCGATGCGGCCGTCGCCGCGGATTCGGATGCTCGCGTCGTGGCGAATGTCGAGGACGCACGGGCTGTCGTCCGCGGTGAGCTCGTCGAGGAGCTCGCGCGTGATCTCGCCGGGCGTGCGAATGCATGCGCCTCGCGCGCCGAGCGAGCGCGCCCACTGCACGAAATCCATCGGCGGCGCGTCCCACTTCTCCTCGCGGCCGAACGTCATGCGGTAGCCGTGGAAGACCATGTTGTAACGCGCGTCGTTGAACACGGCGAAGACGACCGGCAGGCGGTGCTTCACCGCGACGAGGATCTCGGTGCCCGCCATCTGCATCCCGCCGTCGCCGCAGACGCAGATCACTCGGCGTGAGGGATCGGCGAGCGCCTGGCCGATGCTCGACGCGATGCCCGACGCCATCGACCCGAGGCCGAGGTGGATGACGAAGCGCTGCCGCTCCTCGATCGTGAGGTAGTGGAGCGCGAAGAGCATGTGCTCGCCGATGTCCGAGACGAACGTCGTGTCGGGGCTGGCCGCGGCCTGCAGATCGGCGATGACACGATGGGGTGCGATGGGTGACGGTGCATCCCGTTCGAACTCGGGGAGATCGAACGGCGACTCCGAGCGGATGCGCGTGGCGTGCGCGACGCCGAGCGGAGATCCACCACGCGACGCGGCGAGCTCGCCGAACGCCTGCGCGAACGCGACGACGTCACAAGCCACGCCGTGGGTCGTCTCGAAGTTGCGTCCGACGACCGAGCCGTCGAGCGTGACGTGCACGAGCGTTCCGCCTTCGCCGACGATGGGGGTGCCCGCCGTCGAGACGTCGTCGAGATCCGTGGCGAGCGCGAGCGTGAAGTCCGGCCCTTCGGCGCAGTAGCGGCGCGCCCAGAACGACGCGGACATACCGCAGGTACGCAAAGACAAAGGATGCGTCTCCGGAATGAGGCCCTTGGCTTGCGGCGTCGTCACGAACGGGACGCGCATCTGCTCGATGAGCTGCTGGACGGCCCAACGCCCGTCGCGGCAGCCTGCGCCGACGACGACGAGCGGTCGCTCCGCCGTGGCGAGGCGAGACGCGAGCGCGCTCAGGAGATCGGCCGAAGGCGCGGCCGTGCTCGCCGTGACGGCTCCGGACGCCGCGTGCTGCGCGGGCATCGCGAGCTTCGCCGACGAGTGCTCGATCGGGATCACGATCACGACCGGGCCCGGATTCGACGGATCGGTCGCGCGCGCGAACGCGCTCATCGCCACGCCAGCCGCGCTCGCAGGGTTCTGCACGCGGAAGATGCCGCGCGTGACGCCGCGGAGCATCGACTCGATCCCGACGCCGTCGAGACCGGTGTCTTGGAGCAGTCGCTTGCCGCTCGACTGCGACGCGACGTCGCCGACGATGATGATCATCGGCACGCGCTCGCAGTGCGCTGCGGTGACGCCCGTGACGATGTTCGTCGCGCCTGGACCCGCGGTGACGAGCGCCGCAGGGACGCGCCCGCTCGCGCGGTGGAAGCCCATCGCCTCGAACGCGCCGTACGTCTCGTGACGCGGCTCGATGAGTCGCGCGTCCGGGCTCCGAACGACGGAGTCGAAGACGGGCATGATGGGTCCCCCGGGAATGCCGAAGAAGGTGTCGACGCCGCTCATCACGAGCGCGTCGATCATGGCGTCGGCAGCCGTACACCTCGGTATGCGTACACGCGACTCCGAGACATGCTCGCGGCTGACTTCAGCGCGTGCATTCGGGACACGAAAAGCCATCGTGGCACTGTGGCACCGCGGAATAGCTCTGAAAATTACCCCTGGGGGTGATGCTGCGCGGTAGGTGGCTTGCGCGAAAGTGCGCACCTATCGGACGAAGAGTCCCGGGAAATGCATGCGGCGAGGCCGGCTTTGGCGTTAGATTGGAGATTGAGCTCGATGTCGTCGCAGCCGAGATCGTTCTTGGTATTTGCGCGGGACGAGGGTGTGGCGACTGCCGTTGCGCGGCGCCTGACGCTCTATCGTCGCGTGCGGTGGATCACGTCCAAGACGGACGATGCGTGGGCATCGCTCGCCGCGCCGCTCGGCATCGTCGTCGAAGCATCTGCAGACGCGCTCGACGTCCTCGCGCGCATTCGCGGAACGTTTCCTTACTCGCCCGCCGTCATCATCGGTCACGGCCTCTCGACGTCCGACGTGGAGCGCGTGTACATGCTGCGCGCCTCGCACCTCGCGCTCGACGAAGAGTGCACGGGCATCATGCCGTTCATCTTCCGTTGCTTGACGGAAGAGGCCGTTTGCGACGAGCGCGTCGGCTGTCTCGTCGAGTCGCTCGTGCGCGGCGGCTTGCTCACGGCGCGCGAAGCGGAGCTCCTCGTCCTCGTCCTCGCCGACATCCCGCGAGCGGAGATCCCCGAACGCATGTGCATCTCGGAGAACACGCTCAAGGCCCACACGCGCCAGCTCCTCCGAAAGCTCGAAGCGAGCGATCTCGACAAGCTCGCGGCGCGCGTCTTCCGTGTCGCGCTGCAGAGCGGCGGTCGTTCGTCGTGGATCCCCGCGCGCGGCTCTGGGACGCAGCGCGCCGTGAAGGCCCAGGCCGAAGATTTGAAGACGGACAACGTCGTCGCGATCACTTCGGTCAGGCGCAAGCAAGGGTAGTAGAATCGCCGCCGTTTGAACGTACCGGAAGCGCTGGCGAGCTCCGAGCGGTATCGCGTCATTCGCGAGCTCGGGCATGGTGGATCGGGTGACGTCTTTCTCGTGGAGGACGCTGCGTCCGAGCCGCGCCTGAAGGCGATGAAGCTCCTTCGCGCGAACGTCGCGCCGAAGCTCGTGTCGACGTTCCGTCACGAGTTTCGAATCCTGGCGACGCTCGAGCACCCGGCGCTCGCGCGCGTCTTCGAGTTCGGCGATCTCTCCGACGGGCGTGCGTATTACACGTGCGAGTACGTCGAAGGGCGGCAGCTCGACGCGAGCGGCGCCGACTCGTGGCGCGATCTGTGTCGTTCGATGGCCGTGGTGTGTCGCGCGCTCGCGTACCTCCACACGCGCGGCTACGTGCACAACGACGTGAAGCCCGCGAACATCATCGTCGCCAGCACGCCCGACACGGCGAAGCTCCTCGACTTCGGGCTCGCCGGGATCGAAGCGAACAAACCGGAGCGGGCGGTGTACGGCACGCCGGGTTATCTCGCGCCCGAACGGCTGATGGGCGAAGCGTGGGACGCGCGCGCGGATTTGTACGCGGTCGGTGCGACGATGCATCGCCTGCTCGCGCGAAGGCGCGTGACCGAGCGTGAAGACGCGAAAGAAGCGCTCGAGGATCTTCGCGCGCACCCGCCGGATCTGGCCGCCGCGAGGCCCGATCTGCCGAAGGCGCTGACGGACCTCGTGCGGCGCCTGCTCGCGTTCGATCCGGAGGCACGGCCGCGGCACGCATTCGAGATCGTCGCAGATCTCGGGCGCGTCCTCGGCGAAGTGTTGCCGCTCGAGACGGCGGGCGCGGCGCGCTGCTACGCGCTGTCGAGCGTTCTCGTCGGGCGCGACGGCGCGCTGTCGGAGATCGCGCGTGGCGTGCGTGACGCGCTCGCGGGTGGAAGTCGTCGCTTGCTCGTGGTCTCGGCAGGTGCGGGACTCGGAAAGACTCGTTTGCTACGGCAAATCGCGAGCGATCACGAGATGAGCGGCGTGCGCGTCGCGCGCTGTCGTTGCGACCCTCGCGACGGAGGTTGGGACGCGCTCGGCCGTGCGCTCGCGTCGGCTGGCGCTCGAGTCGATCGCTCGGCGGATGACGCCGCGATCGTGGACGCGTTCTGTCAGGCGGCGCGCGCGACGAAGAAGGGGCTCGTCGTGGCGTTCGACGATCTTCACGCCGCGCCCGAGCGTTTGTGGCGCGTCATCCCGCAGCTCGCGCGTCGCGCCGCATCGCCCTCGGCGCCGCTCGTCGTGGTCGCGTCGATCAACGCCGACGACGTGACGACGCCGGCGCGTCAGGCGCTCGCGCTCGCGGTGTCGACGGGCGAGGCGTCGCGCGTGGAGCTCGGTCCGCTCGGGCACGTCGACCTCGAGCAGATGCTCACGTCGCTCTTCGGCAAGGACGTAATCCCGCACGAGATGCAGGAAGAGATCGCGCGGCGCTCGGGAGGCAACCCGCTCCTCCTCGAGGAGATCGTGCGCGAGCTCGTCGACACGAGCGTCCTTCGCAGCACCAACACGGGATGGACGGTCGGCGAGCCGACGGGAGGTCCGCGCGAGCGGAGCGAGCGGCTCGAAGACTTCATTCGCCGGCGATGCCACGCGCTCGCGCCCTCCGCGCGCACGACGCTGGCCGCGCTCGCCGCGCTGGGAGGTGCCGCGGACACGCTCGCGATACGGGCGGTGACGGGCGAGGACGTGGACGTGGAGCTCGGCCTCACGCTCCTCGCGGAGCGCGCGCTCGTCGTCTTTCGAGAGGCTCGGCGGGCGTCGATCGAGCACGACGCCACGCGCGCGGTGGCGCTCGAGCTCGTCGCGGTGGACGAGCGGCGGCGCATCCATCGCGCGGCGGCCGAGTGGCTCGACGCCCACGAAGGCAGTCGAGTCGCGGCGGGGCGCGCGTGGCGTGAAGCAGGTGAGCCTCGTCGCGCGTGGGAAGATTTGCGCGCGGCAGGAGAGAGCGCGCTCGCGGCGGGTGAAGGGCGCGTCGCGGTCGCGCTCCTCGAAGAAGCGCTCGAGCTCGTGCCGCGCGCCGACGCTTCGGCGTTCGAGCGGGCGCGCGTGACGATGGCGTTCGCGAAGGCGTGCGCGCTCGTCGGTCTAGACGCCGAAGCGGTCGACGCGGGGCTGCGTGCGTGCGATTCGCTTCCGAAGGAGGCGCGACGCGAACGCCTTCGGTACGCGGTCGAGACCGCGCTCCACGCGAGCCGCGAGATCCGTCGCGAGCAGGTCGACGCGTGCTTCACCCGCGCGCGTGCGGCACACGACGAGAGCGATCACGACGGCGCGGCGCTCCTCGCGTACGGCGAAGCGTTCGTCGCGCACTGGATGGATGGCGACATCGAGCGGTCGCGGACCACGCTCGAAAGAGCACGACGCGAGCTCGCCGTCGGGGCGCCCGACGAAGATCTCGCGCTCCGCATCGCGCTCCTCGACGGCGCTCAGAAGCTCGTGACCGATTTCGCGCTCGCCGAGCGCGTCCATCGGGAGATCGCCGTCAAGACCGAGGCGTCGGCGGATCGCGCGCTCTTCTCGACGACGCTGAACAACTACGGCTACGCCCTGCTCCAGCAACGCAAGCTCGACGAGGCGCGCGCCGTGCTCACGCGCGCTGCGGACGAAATCGAGCGGCTCGGCAACCTTCGCCTCGCGCCGATCGTGCTCTCGAACCAAGCCGACGCCGCGCATTTCGCGGGCGATTGGAGCCAGGCGCGCGAGTACGTGCGGCGCGGGACGCTCGTCGCCGCGCAGGTGCGCACGGCGCTGCCTCACGCCACGCTCGCGCGCATCGCGTGGCGCGAGGACGACGCCTCGACCACCGTCCGCATCGCGCGTTCGGTCTTCAAGGGTGAATACGGCGCGTTTCGTGGAGCACCGCCCGCGCGGCTCTACATCGCCGTCGCCGGCGCTGCGATCGATCTCGGCGACGACGAGGCGCTCGCGGCGAGCGTGGAGCTCGCGGAGGCGCTCGTGAAGGAGCGCAATTGGCCGGTCATCGCCGCGAGCCGCGACGTCGTACGCGCCTACGAAGGCGCGCGCGCGAGCATCGACGGGGCGCGCGGGCTCGTCGCCGCGGCGGAAGCGCTCGAGGCGATCGGCGCGATCAGCGACGCCGTCTTCGTGAAACGCGACGCGGCGAAGTGGCTCGCGACGCACGGCGACACGAACGCTGCGCGAACGCTGCTCGAGCGCGTGCGGCGGGCGCACCTCGACGTCGGGTGCGTCGCGGGCGCTGCCCAAGTCGACGGCCTCGTCGCGCGATTCGGCGGGAAGGTGCAGCAGCCCATCGCGCATCGCGCCCCGCCGGACGTCGCGACGCTGCTCGAGCGCGCTGCTCGCGCCGCGGGGATCGACGTCACGCTCTCGCTGCAGACGAGCGCGGAGCAGGCCGAAGGCGCGCGCGTGCTCGACGCCGGCGCGTTTCGTCTCGTGGCGCATGGAGGGCGTGGCGTGCCGGACCAGACGTTCGCGCTCCTCGCCGCGCTCGCCCGTGAGATGGGCGAGCCGTCGACGAATCGCGCCGATGTCGCGACGACCGCGCAAGGGCCGTCGAAAACGCGCGAAGACGACGAATCTCGCGCTTTCGAGCTCACGATCGGGCCGATCGAGCTGCGGCCGGCTTTCGCAGGCGTCGTGGGTGACAGCGCGCCCATCCAACGCGCGCTCACGCTCGTGGAGCGGCTCGCGACGAGCGACGCACCGGTCCTCCTCACGGGCGAGACGGGCACCGGCAAAGAAGTCTTCGCGCGCGCGCTGCACCTCTCGAGCCCGCGTCGCGCGGGGCCGTTCGTCGTCGCGAACTGCGCGGCGATCCCGCACGCGCTCTTCGAATCGGAGATCTTCGGACATCGGCGCGGGGCGTTCACCGGCGCGGTGCGCGATCACGCCGGTTACGTCCGCGACGCCGAGGGCGGGACGCTCTTCCTCGACGAGATCGGCGAGCTCCCGCTCGAGCTCCAGCCGAAGCTCCTTCGGTTGCTCCAA
>Ga0207648_10008298_pt1 | contig 10086 bp, 5 predicted proteins | sample KBSMisM32_FD_184310 | JGI IMG/M metagenome (GOLD analysis project Ga0207648, IMG submission 184310) | Miscanthus rhizosphere microbial communities from Kellogg Biological Station, Michigan, USA - KBS Miscanthus M3-2 (SPAdes) (version 2) | ecosystem: Host-associated > Plants > Roots > Rhizosphere... | reverse complement strand
CCGGCTCGATGGTGACCGTCGGCGCGCTGCCCGCCATCATCGCGGCCTGCTCGGCCGCGATCTCCTCTGGCGTCAGTGTCTGCTGGTGTTCGTGCAGCTGCTCGACCTCGTCGCGGTGCTCGATCGCGTACTCGATCAGCTTCTCGACGGCGTACAGGTTCGCATCGCGGACAGCGGTCAGCTGGATCGGCGGCAGATCGAAGTCGTACTCGACGCGGTTCTTGATCCGTACCGCCATCAGCGAGTCGAGGCCGAGTTCGATCAGCGGCACCTCCCACGGCAGGTCCTCGGGTTCGTACCCCATCGCGCCGCCGACGATCGCTGCCAGCCGGTCGTGCACCGTCTCACCCGTATCAGGCGACCACTTGGCAAAGCCCGCACCGAGGTTCGCACCCTGGGTGAGGTTGTCGGACAGGATTTCTGGAGCCGCGTCAGCGGCGACATCGGGCTCAGCGCTGTCTTCGACCAGTTCCTGGGTGACCACCGTTGCAGTTCCGGCACCTACGGCAGTCGGCAATGCTGCGGCCCGACCCGCCCGGGCGACGACGGCGTCGTACACCAACGTGAACGACTCGTCGACGCGGGCGTGCACCTGCACCGCCGCGCCTCCGGGATGCCGGGTCAGCGTCGTCACCAGCCGCGCGCCATCGCCGGGCACCGCGCGCTGCTCGAACGCGGTCAGCTTCGCATCCGGGAGAACTTGCGCCGCAGCGGCTTTAACCAACGCACCGAGATCCGCCTCGCCCTTGGAGGCGTACTCCCACACGTGGCGGCCATCGGGTGTGGCGACGTGATTACCCGGCATCATCACCGAGCTGTCGCCGGTGAAGCGCGCCTCCAGCCAATGTGGCTTGCGGCGGAATCGGGTCGGCGGGATGTTCGCGTAGTCAGCCTGGGCGGCACGCCGGGGAAATAGAGTCCGGAAGTCGAGGTCGTGTCCATGCACGAACAGCTGGGCCATGGTCGACGTCATCGAATCGACCTCGTCCTGCTTGCGCGCCAGCGTCGCGATCAGCTGGGCATCATGCAGCCCGGCCGCCGCCGTGGTGAGCCCCACCTGCATCAGCGCGACCGGATTCGGCGCCAGCTCAAGGAAGGTGGTGTGCCCGTTGTCAACGGCGTTGCGAATGCCCTGGGTGAAGTGGACGCTGTGGCGCAACCCCTTCTTCCAGTACTCGACGTCGTGGACCGGCTCGCCGCCGGGCCGGATGTAGCGACCCTCATGCACGGTCGAGAAGTAGCCCGTGGTCAGCGGGTGCGGTTCGATGCCCTGCAGTTCGGCCGCCAGCTCGCCGAGCAGCGGGTCCATCTGCGTGGTGTGGCTGGCACCCTTGGTCTGGAACTTGCGGGCGAACTTCCCCTCGGACTCGGCGCGGGCGATGATCGCGTCGACCTGCTCCGGCGGGCCGCCGATGACGGTCTGGGTCGGCGCGGCGTACACGCACACCTCGAGATCCTTGAAGGCTTCAGTGTCCTTGAACACCGTCTCGATCTCGTCGGCGGAGTACTCGACCAGCGCCATCAGCCGGATGTACTCGCCGAACAGCATCGCCTCGCCCTCGCCCATCAGGTGGGCACGCGAGCAGATCGTGCGGGTGGCGTCGGCCAGCGACAGCCCGCCGGCGAAGTACGCCGCAGCGGCCTCGCCGAGTGACTGACCCACCACCGCAGCGGGTTTGGCGCCATGTGCCTTGAGCAGCTCGCCGAGCGCGATCTGGATCGCGAAGATCACCGTCTGCGTCGTCTCGATGCCGTAGTCCTGCGAGTCGTCGAGGATCAGCTCGACGACCGAGTAACCCAGCTCGTCTTGAACCAGCGAGTCGACCTTGTTGATCCACTCGGCGAACGTCTCGTTGCGCAGATACAGGCTCTTGGCCATCTTGCGGTGCTGCGCGCCGAAACCGGCCAGCACCCAGACCGGCCCGCTGGTGACCGGGCCGTCGGCGGTGAACACGTTCGGGTTCTGCTTGCCCTCGGCCACCGCCCGCATGCCCTTGACGGCCTCGTCGTGGTCACGAGCCAACACCACCGCGCGGGAGCGACCGTGGTTTCGCCGCGACAGTGAACGACCGATCGACTCCAGTGACGACGCCCGGCCCTCGGGGCTGTCGATCCAATCGGCGAGCTCGGCGGCGGTGGCCTTCTTGCGTGACGTCAGGAAGCCCGAAACAGCCAGCGGCACAACAGGAGTGGGGTGTTCTCCATTGTTCTGGCCGGATTCGAGCTCTTCGCGTGCGATCTCGAGCAGCCGGTTGGCCTCGTCGGTGAGGCCCGGCAGTTCGGGCTCTTCATCGGCGGCCGTGACGTGGCCGGGCTCATCTTCGTCGTCATCGTCATGGATGAACTCGCCGTACTCGTCCATTCGGACGCCTCCGACGTACATCGCGTCGGCCGCTGAGGGATCGGCCTGCTTGTCCTTTTCCGGTTCCGGTTCCGGTTGCGGCTCAACGAGATCCGTCGGCAACACCTCGCGCAGCACCAGGTGTGCGTTGGCGCCGCCGAAGCCGAAGCCCGACACACCGGTGATCGCGTGGCCGCTGTAGCGGGGCCAGTCGGTGACGGTATCGGCCACCTTCAGCCGCACGCCCTCGAAGTCGATGTACGGGTTGGGCCCGGTGTAGTTGATCGACGGCGGGATCTTGTCGTTGCGGAGCGCAAGCGCCATCTTGGCCAGGCTGGCCGCGCCTGCCGCGGATTCCAGGTGTCCCACATTGGACTTCACCGCACCCAGCAGGGCCGGCCGGTCGGCCGGACGGCCCCTACCGACGACGCGGCCCAACGCATCGGCCTCGATCGGGTCACCGAGGATGGTGCCGGTGCCGTGCGCCTCGATGTAGTCGACGTCGCGTGGATTGATGCCGGCGTCCTTGTACGCCTTGCGCAGCACCTCGGCCTGCGCGTCCGGGTTCGGGGCGAGCAGGCCGTTGGACCGGCCGTCGTGGTTGACCGCGCTGCCCGCGATCACCGCGAAGATCTCGTCACCGTCGCGCCGGGCGTCGGAGAGCCGCTTGAGCACCAGCATGCCGCCGCCCTCGGACCGGGCGTAGCCATCGGCGTCCTGCGAGAACGACTTGATCCGGCCGTCCGGCGCGAGCACGCCGCCGACCTCGTCGAAGCCGACCGTCACCAGCGGCGTGATCAATGCGTTCACGCCGCCGACGATCGCCACGTCGGCCTCGCGCCCCCTCAAGGCCTGCACGCCCTGGTGTGCTGCGACCAGTGAGCTCGAACATGCGGTGTCGATCGCCACCGACGGGCCGCGGAAGTCGTAGAAGTAGGACACCCGGTTCGCGATGATCGAGCTCGCGGTGCCAGTGATCGCGTATGGATGTGCGATCGAGGGGTCGGACATCGCCAGGAAGCTGTAGTCATTAAGTGAGCTGCCGATGTACACGGCGACGCTCTCACCGCGCAGGCTCGACGCCGGGATGCGAGCGTTTTCCAGAGCCTCCCAGGTCAATTCGAGCGCCATCCGCTGCTGCGGATCGACGTTGTCGGCTTCCATCTTCGACAGCGCGAAGAACTCGGCGTCGAAGCCCTTGATGTCAGTCAGGTAGCCGCCGCGGGTGCGTGCCTTGGCGACCCGCTCCGCGATGCGCGGCTCGCCGAGGAACTCCTCCCAGCGCCCCTCCGGCAGATCCGTGATCGCGTCGCGGCCCTCGAGCAGCGCCTGCCACGTCTCGTCGGGGGTGTTCATGTCGCCCGGGAAACGGGTCGCTATGCCGACAATCGCGATGTCGTCGACGTCGCGTGCGCGCGTCCAGTCCTCGTCGTCGCCGGTGTGTTCGATCTCGGGCTCGCCCTCGATGATGACGGTCGCCAACGACTCGATCGTCGGATGGCGGAACGCGACGGTCGCGGTCAGCGTCACACCGGTGAGATCCTCGATGTCGCTGGCCATCGCGACAGCGTCACGTGACGACAGGCCGAGTTCGACCATCGGCGTGGCGTCGTTGATCGCGTCGGCGGGCTGGCCGGTGGCGTCGGCGATCCAGTCGCGCAGCCACTGGCGCATCTCGGCAACCGTCATGTCCGTGCGTGGAGGGGCCACCGGCTTTTCCGGCGCAAGCTGGATCTCGTCGCCGGCGGGTTGCGAATCGTCGTGTGCGTCAGTCATGTTCAAGTCACCTCGCGATCGACTCGGCGCCCGTCGGTCGCCAGTGTCGTGTGTAGATCGAGTACAGCGTTAGTCGCTCTCGTCGGGGAACGCGTTGGCCACCTTGCCGCTGCGCAGGCTCCCGTCGAGATACGCAGTGCGGCAGGCGCGGCGGCCGATCTTGCCGCTTGACGTCCGCGGGATCGCGCCCGCGGCGGTCAGCAGCACATCGCGCACCGTCACGCCATGGCGCACCGCGATGGCGGCGCGAATGTCGTCGGCGATCGGCCCCATGTCGAGTTTGTGCGCGCCGGGTGCGCGCTCGCCGACGATCACCAACTGCTCGGAGGTGTCGTCGGGATCGCGGTTGAGACCCGAATGCGCGTTGGCGAACACCTCGTCGGGCAGCTGATTCGCCGGCACCGAGAACGCCGCGACATATCCGACCCGCAGCGCCTTCGTCGACTCCTGCGCCGAGTATTCGAGGTCCTGGGGGTAGTGGTTGCGGCCGTCGATGATCACCAAATCCTTGACGCGGCCGGTGATGTAGAGCTCACCGTCGTGGTAAGCGCCGTAGTCGCCGGTACGCACCCATGTCGCTTCGTCGGTTGCGCCTTGGGCGTGCGACGGATTGGTCCGCGACTTGAGAATGTTCTGAAATGTCTCGCGGGTCTCTTCTTCCTTGCCCCAGTAACCGGTACCCATGTTCTGGCCGCTGATCCAGACCTCGCCGATCTGTCCGTCGGGCAGCTCGGTGGCCGACTCTGCGTCGACGATGACGGCCCACTCGGCCACGCCGACCTTGCCCGCGCCGGCCTGTGCCACGGCACTGGGTGCGTCGTCGGGTACCTCGACGAAGCTTCCGGTGTTCAGCGCATCGCGGTCGACCGAGATGATCCTCGGGTGATCGCCCATCGGGGTGGTCGACACGAACAGCGTCGCCTCGGCCAACCCGTAGGACGGCTTGATCGCCTGCGGCTTGAAGCCGTACGGGGCGAACGCCTCGTTGAACCTGCGCACGGTGGCGGCCGAAATGGGCTCGCTGCCATTCAGGATGCATTTGACAACGGACAGATCCAGTGGCGGCTCGTCGCCCTTCGGCAGGCCGCGGGCGGCGGCATGATCGAACGCGAAGTTCGGAGCCACCGAGATCACCCCGCCGGTGTCGTCGGGCTTGCGGGACATTTCCCGCAGCCACCGGCTCGGCCTGCGAACGAACGCCGCAGGCGTCATGAAGGTGAAGTAGTGCCCGATCATCGGCGCCAGCATCGCCGTGATGAGGCCCATGTCGTGGAAGAACGGCAGCCACGACAAGCCGCGGTCGCCCTCCTCACCGTCGAGCGCCTCGATGATCTGGACGATGTTGGTGGCCACACTCAGGTGGGTGATCTGCACACCCGTGGGGATGCGCGTCGAGCCGGACGTGTACTGCAGGTACGCGATCGTGTCGGCGGTGACGTCGACCGGCTCCCAGGTGGCGCCGACCTCGTCGGGTATCGCGTCGACGGCGATGACGCGGGGACGCTCCTTGGCAGGCCTGGTGCGGAAGAACTTGCGCACGCCCTCGGCGGCCTCGGTGGTGGTCAGGATCGCCGACGGGTGGCAGTCGTCGAGGACGGCGTGCAGGCGGCCGACGTGGCCGGGCTCGTTCGGGTCGAACAGTGGAACGGCGATTCGGCCGGCGTACAGGGTGCCGTACATCGCGACGAGGTATTCCAAGTTCTGGGGGCACAGGATCGCTATGCGGTCACCCGGCTCGGTGACCTGTTGCAGGCGCGCGCCAACAGCCTTGTTGCGTACCGAGAATTCGGCCCAGTTCAGCTCGCGCTCGACACCGTCGCGTTCCACGGAGAAGTCGAGGAACCGGTAGGCGAGCTTGTCTCCACGAACCTTGGCCCACTTCTCGACGTGCTTGACGACGCTGCCGTTGTCGGGGAACTTGATCAGTCCGTCCTTCAGGAACGGGTTATGAAAGCCCATTCTCACTCTCCTGTCGAAGCCACAGTCTCGCGAAACCGATTCGCGGTGGTAACCGGCGGGACGCCGCGGCGTGCCCACCCAAGCCAACCGCGCGAAACCAAACCCCGAAGATCGTACCGGGGAGTAGGCGGTCATTACGCCATCGTCGGTCGGACGTCCATCCTCAACCTCAGAATGGGCTCTGACCAGCACCTTCGGTTCGACCGTCGGTCACCACTCTTAGTTTTTTCTTAATGTTAGGTGACCGAATGTCGCACGCCAAATCGGTCCGGTCACATGTCAGCCATGTTTTGGGTGCGGAGCGTTATCGATCACGTTCTGCGCCCAGCCCAGTGTCCACTGCGTGGCGGGCGCACCGTCGAGATTCCAGAAGTCGGGCGTGGCGTACATGGCGTGGACCGGCTGGCCGCCGCCGCCGCTGAGCACCTCGATCGTCCTCGGCAGCTGGGTGATGTTGAAGGCCGACTCCGGCGCCGCGCAGATCAGGTCGCCCACCGCGCAGATCTCGTTCGTGCGGTCGTTGAGCATGCCGAACCCGCCGGGCCGTGGCCCGGTCATCGTCAGGCCCAGTGCCGACAGCGTCGGCACCTCCTGCAGCGTGATCTCCGCACCCTGGCCGTCGGGATTGGGTCCGATGTCCTGACCGACGTTGTCCTGGCGGCGGCCGTCGGCGATCAACGTCACCCCGACCACCAGATCCTCATCGACCGGTCCGCGCCCGTTGCCGATGTCGCTGGCCATGTCGCCTGCGATCACCGCGCCCTGTGAGAAGCCGACGAGCACATAACTGGTCAGCGGACAGCGGTTGTTCATGTCCGTCATCGCCTTCACGGCGGCGCGGGTGCCCTCGGCGCGGCTGTCGTTGTAGGACATCTGCTGGTCGGCCGACAGCGGATTGTGGAACTGCGCGGTGTACGGGACGGTGTAGATCTGCACCCGGTCGTCGCCGAACTGGGCCCGGATCGGGTTGGTCACGTTCAGCAGCAGCGCTATCGGGAACTGGGTCGGGTTGGCCGGGTCGAGTTGCGGCGAGGATTCCCAGGTCCCCGGGATCGACATCATCATCACGTCCGGGCAGCTGGCGTCCTGAAATTCCGGCCGCGGCTTCTTACCCGGCATCGTGGGGACTGCGGCCGACGGCACCGCGGTGGGAGGCAGCGCGGTCTGCGGGGTCTCGGGCCGCCGCAGCACGACAATCACGATCGCGACGATCAACACGACGACGAGGGCCATCGCCCCGGCTGCAACGAGCGCGAGGATCCGGTGGCGTTTCCGCCGTTTGGTCTTTGGCATGTTCTCCTGCTAGCAGAGTTTGTCGGTTGCGATGCGAATGTAGTCAGCGGTCGCTGAATCGACCTCATCGGTAGCCGGCGCCATCGCGCTCATGTGGGTGTTGCGTACGTCGCTGCGCACCAACGGCACCACGAGGTCCCACACCTCCTGATCGCTCTGCTTGGCAGCACGGGCCTGACAGACATACGACCCGATGCTCAGCGCCAGCAGATCGCTCGACGGCTTCACCCCTGCGGCCTTGAGTGTGTCAAGGTACACGTGCTGCTGGCCGGTCACGATCAGCGCGTTGGAGTCCCCGTTCGGTTGCGGCGGTCCCGGTGGCTGCGCTCCGGCCTGTCCGTGTGCAGGCGCGGATTCGGATGTTGGCAGGCCGACGGTGGCCATCACGTCGTCGGCGACGGAGCATCCGGTCAGCAGGGCCGCGGAGGAAGCAACCAACAAGGTGGTTGCCGACCACTTTGCTGAAGCGGTCGTCCGTCGTTCCGCGTACTCCACCACTCCAAAGTACCGGCTGCCCCGGGGCGGACCCGGTGACCGAAAACGCGCCTACTTGATGGTGGCGGCGAGTTCGCCCGACATCGCCCCGAGCTGTCCTGACCAGCTGCCCCAGTCATGGTTGCCGTCGGCGGGGAAGTCGAAGTGCCCGTTGTGGCCGCCGACCGAGCGGTAGTGCTGATAGAACGTCCGGTTGGTGCCCTGGGCGATGTCGCAGTAGCCGATCATCGCGGCGGGATCGGTGCATCCCCCGGCGGGCGGGCTGAACACCCACAGCCGGGTGTTGTTGTCGGCGAGCAGCTGCACGTGCACATTCGGCGAATGCCACTTCCACCGGCCGAGCTGTGGCAGGCCCCACATATTGCGCGTGTCCACGCCGCCGAACTCGGCCAGCCCGGCGGTGATAGCGCCGTCGACGCCGGTCTGTTCCGGTGACAGGAAGCCCGACAGCGAGCCTGCGAAGCGGTACCGGTCGGGATGGAACGTCGCTAGGGCCATCGCGCCGTAACCACCTTGCGCGGCGCCTACGATGCCGTGCCCACTGGGGGCCAGCCCCTTGTTGGCCGCCATCCAATCGGGCAATTCGTTGGCGAGGAAGGTCTCCCACTGCCGGCTGCCGTCCTGTTCCCAGTCGGTGTACATGCTCCAGGCGCCGCCCGCGGGCGCGGCCACCGAGATTCCCTTGCCTGCGAGGGTGTTCATCGCATTGCCCGCGGTCACCCAGTTGCTGACATCCGGCGCGGCGTTGAACGCGTCGAGCAGAACGACCATGTGCGGGCCACCGCCTTGAAATGCGACGGGGACGTCGCGGCCCATGGCCGCCGACGGCACCATCAGCATCTCGACGTCAGCCTTGGCGATCGGTGCCGATGCGGTCCACAGCCCGGCGGCCAGGGCCACGGTCAAGAGCCCTCGGATCAACCCACGCATGAACCCCACCTCACGTCGCATCGCCCATGTCCCACCGGCCGAGCCGGCAATTCAGGTTCGCCGGCCGAGCCGGCAATTCAGCTTCGCCGGCCGAGCCGGCAATTCAGCCCTAGCCGCAAGGTAGTGAATCACATCACCGCGACGGGCCGCTCCCGAAATGGCTGACGGCGGCGACCCCGAGGAGATCGCCGCCGTCCACCACCAATTGGCGTCCCGGTTAGCCGCCGGTGCTGGCGGAGGCTGCCGCCACCGCCGGAGACGGCTGCGGTGTCGCGCCCAGCACCCGCTGGATGTCGGGCTTCATCTGCTGCAGCTGCGAACCCCAGTAGGGCCAGTCGTGCACGCCGTTGGACGGGAAGTTGAACACACCGTTCTTACCGCCCGCGGCGATGTAGTTCTCCTGGAACGTCTTGTTCGTCCGGAGCGTGAAGCCCTCGAGGAACTTGGCGTTGAACAAGTTGCCTGCGCTGACGCCCGCGCTGAGATCCGACGGGGTGCCGTTGCCGCAGTAGACCCAGATGCGGGTGTTATTGGCGACCAGCTGGCTGATGTTGACCATCGGGTCGTTGCGCTTCCACGCGGGGTCGCTCGACGGGCCCCACATGTCGTCGGTCTTGTAGCCGCCGGCGTCACCCATTGACAGGCCCACCAGCATCGGCCACCAGCCCTCGGACAGGTTCAGGAAGCCCGACAGCGAGCCGGCGTACTGGAACTGGTTCGGGTGATAGATCGCCAGCGTCATCGCGGCCGAACCGGCCATCGAAAGGCCGACTGCGGCGTTACGGCTCGCGTCGACACCCTTGTTGGCGGACAGGTAGGCCGGCAGCTCCTGGGTCAGGAACGTCTCCCACTTGTAGGTCGAGCAGCCCGCCTTGCCGCAAGCCGGCTTGTACCAGTCGCTGTAAAAGCTGGACTGGCCGCCGACCGGCATGATCACCGAAAGGCCGGAGTCCAGGTACCACTCGAATGCCGGGGTGTTGATGTCCCACCCGTTGAAGTCGTCCTGCGCACGCAGACCGTCGAGCAGGTAGAGACCGGGTGAGTTGGCACCACCGCTCTGGAACTGAATCTTGATGTCGCGGCCCATCCCAGCGGACGGAACCTCGAGGTACTCGACCGGTAGCCCCGGACGAGAGAAAGCCCCTGCAGTCGCCGAGCCTCCGACGACGCCTATCAGGGCGGGCAACACGGCGGCCACCATGGCCGCGATCGTGAGCCGGCGCGCCCAGGCGCCGCGCATCTTCCCAACGAACGTCATGCTTCTACCTATCCCATCTGTCGTAAGCCGCACG
>Ga0207648_10008295_pt1 | contig 10088 bp, 7 predicted proteins | sample KBSMisM32_FD_184310 | JGI IMG/M metagenome (GOLD analysis project Ga0207648, IMG submission 184310) | Miscanthus rhizosphere microbial communities from Kellogg Biological Station, Michigan, USA - KBS Miscanthus M3-2 (SPAdes) (version 2) | ecosystem: Host-associated > Plants > Roots > Rhizosphere... | reverse complement strand
GCTCCGCTGCCGCGTCCTCGCTCCGGATGCGTTCGAGGAGGGCTTCGGGCGAGGGCCGCTGATCGGGCGCGCTCATGGACGCATGAGTATATTCCCTGCGAGCGGCGCCGGGAATGCACGATCCAGCTCCAGGTTGACGGCCAGGACGTTGACGTGCGGTTCGCCGATGACGCCGAGCGTCGGGTGATCGACGTCTACCACCATCCCGCGCGCGCGGATCTGCGGGTCGGCGAACGTCTCGGCGTAGTTGTTGATCGGGCCGCACGGTATGCCGGCGGCCTCGAAGCGCTCGAGCCACTCCTGGCGCGTGGCAGTCGCCGTGATCTGCTCGATGCGCGAGGCGAGCGCGGTGTGATGGCGCACGCGCAGCGTCGCGTTGGCGTAGTCGGGATCCGCCGTCCACTCCGGATGCCCGAGCAGCGCGCAGACGCGCTCGAAGAGGCGGTCGTTGGCCGATCCCAGCGTGATGTAGCCGTCGGCGCAGCGGATCGCCTGGTACGGCGCGAACATGCGGTGCGCCGATCCCAGCGGCTCCGGGACGCGCCCCTCGCCGAAATACTCCGCCGCCTCCCACACCGAGAGCGCCACGCCGGCTTCGACCAGCGACGTGTCGATGTACTGCCCGCGCCCGGTGCGATGGCGATAGTGCAGCGCCGCGAGGATCGCCGACAACGCGAACAGCCCCGCGCCGAGATCGGTCAGCGGCACCCCGACCTTCGCCGGCGGACGGCCCGGTTCGCCGGTCACCGACATCAAACCCGACACCCCCTGCGCGATCAGATCGAAGCCGCCCTTCCCCGCATCCGGGCCGGTCTGGCCGTATCCCGAGATCGAGGCGTAGATGAGCGACGGATACTCCGGCGCCAGCGACGCGTAGTCGAGGCCGAACCCGCGCATCACGCCGGGACGGTGGTTTTCGACGAGGATGTCGGTCCGCTGCAGCAGCCGCCGGAAGGCGCCCTGCGCCGGCGCGGTCTTCAGGTCGAGGACGATGCCGCGCTTGCCGCGGTTGACGGCGTTGAAGCCCGGGCTGTCGGTGCCGCGCGCGCCGGCCATCCGCCGCGTCGAGTCGCCGCCGGGCGGCTCCACCTTGATTACGTCGGCGCCCATGTCGCATAGTTGCATCGCGCAGAACGGCCCGGCCATCACCTGCGTGACTTCCAGTACGCGTATCCCTTCGAGCGCCGTCCGGGCTTGGCTCATCGCTGTGCTCCAGAGAGGACTCTACCTGTGTCGACGGAGGCGCGGTTCGAATCCACGGGTCCGGTGGCCTTTCTCACGTTCGATCGCCCGCAGGCGCGCAACGCCCTGACCTGGGCGATGTACGACGCGCTGGTCGCGGCGTGCGATCGCGTGGATGCCGATGATACCGTCCGCGTGTTCGTGGTGCGGGCCGAAGGCGAGGCATTCGCGGCCGGGACCGACATCCGGCAGTTCACCAGCTTCGCCTCGGGGGACGAGGGCCTCGCCTACGAGCGGAAGCTCGACGCGGTGATCGACCGGCTCGAGCGCGTCGCGGTGCCGACGATCGCGCAGGTCCACGGCGTCGCGGCCGGGGCGGGCTGCGCCATCGCGCTGACCTGCGACTTCCGTGTCTGCACGCCCGCCGCGCAGTTCGGCGTGCCCATCGCGCGCACGCTGGGCAACTGCCTGTCGGCGGCCAACGTCGCCCGGATCGCCGATCTGATCGGTCCCGCCCGCACCAAGGATCTGCTGTTCACCGGACGCCTGATCGACGCCGCCGAAGCGACGTCACTCGGGCTGGTGACCGCAGCGGTTGAACGTCAGGGGCTTGACGCTGCGGTCCGCGATCTCGCGCAGACGCTCGCGGCCAACGCGCCGCTCACCATCCGCGCGACCAAGGAGACGCTGCGCCGGCTCGCCGTGCGCCGGCGCCTCGACGCCGGCGCGGCCGACGATCTGATCGCCGCCTGCTACGCCAGCGCCGACTTCCGCGAAGGCGTCGCCTCGTTCATCGAGAAGCGGCGTCCCCGCTTCACGGGGCGGTGACGCGGTGAGCTTCGCCGTCATCTCGGTCTGCGCGCTCGCCTGTGCGGTGCTGGTCAGCTGCGTCAGCCGGCTGAACGTCGGCGTGCTGTCGCTGGCGATGGCGTGGATCGTCGGCGTCTACATCGGCAAGATGCCGGTCACCGCCGTCATGGCCGGCTTTCCCAGCCAGCTGTTCCTCACGCTGGCCGGCGTCACGCTGCTCTTCGCGATGGCGCAGTGCAACGGCACGCTCGAGCGGCTCGCGCACCAGGCGGTGCGGCTGTGCCGCGGCAACTGCGGCACGATCCCGGTGATGTTCTTCGTGCTGGCCGCCGGCCTCGCCTCGATCGGGCCCGGCAACATCGCGACGATGGCGCTGCTCGCGCCGCTGGCGATGGCCACCGCGGTACGCACGGGCATCCCGCTCTTCCTGATGGCCATCATGGTCGGCGACGGCGCCAACGCGGGCGCCCTCTCCCCCTTCGCGCCCACCGGCATCATCGTCAACGGCCTGATGGCGCGCAACGGCCTGCCCGGGTTCGCGCTGCAGACGTATCTCTACAACCTGGCGGCGCACGCGATCGTCGCCTTCGCCGGCTACGCGGTGTTCGGCGGCCTCAAGCTGTTCGGCGTGTCGCGCGCGACGCGGCCGCGCGACGCCTGCGCGTCGCCTGATCTCGTCGCCGACGCGGGCGACGCGCCGTTCGAGCGCCGCCACTGGATCACCATCGCGGTGATCGCCGCGCTCCTCGTCAGCGCCATCGCCTTCGACGTGCACGTCGGGATGGCGGCGTTTCTCGGCGCGGCGCTGCTCGTGCTCAGCGGCGCGGCCGACGACGGCGAAGCGGTGAAGCGGATGCCGTGGCGCGTGATCGTCATGGTCTGCGGCGTCACCGTCCTCATCTCGCTGGTCGAGAAGGCGCAGGGGCTCGACCTCGTCGTCGGGCTGGTGGCCAGGATCGCGTCGCCGGCGACCGTGACCGGCGTCGTCGCGTTCCTGACCGGCGTGGTCTCGGTCTACAGCAGCACCTCGGGCGTGGTGCTGCCGGCCTTCCTGCCAATCGTCCCGGGGCTCGCCGCGCAGATGCCCGGCGCGAGCGCGCTGGGGATCGCGATGTCGATGAACATCGGCGGCCACCTGGTGGACATGTCGCCGCTGTCGACGCTCGGCGCGCTGTGCATGGCGGGGGCGCCGCCGGACGAGACCAGGCCGCTGTTCAACAAGCTCCTGGCGTGGGGGCTGTCGATGACGGTGGTCGGCGCGGTGCTCTGCTACCTGGCGTTCTGAGCCGGCAGCGTTCGGGCCCGGGCATGCGATCCCGCGAGCGAACAGGGCGGTCATGAGATCGTCAGGCGTGACGGGGCGCTGCCGAAGGTATCGTCTTTGCTGTCCAGCGGCGGGACGAAATGAGGTGAGGCCCATGCGATCGGCGTGGATCCGCGTCGCGGCGATTGCGCTCACGTGCGGCGCGATCGCGCTCGGCTTCGACGACCAGCTCCTTGCCTGCACCGGCTTCTGCGCCGTCGGCGCCGACGGCCGCGTGCTGGTCGGCAACAACGAGGACTACGACATCCCGCGGACGAAGCTCTGGTTCGTGCCTGCGACGCCCGGCGCGTACGGACGCATGTACGTCGGGTTCGACGACCTCTGGCCGCAGGGAGGCATGAACGAGAAGGGGCTCTTTTTCGACGGCTTCGCCGCGCCGCCGGTCCGGGCGGCGGGCTCGGCCGACCTTCCGCAGTATTCCGGCAACATCACCGACGCCGCGATGGCGCAGTGCGCGACGGTGGACGAGGTGGTGCGCCTCTTCAGCGGCTACAACCGCTCGTTCCTGAGCGACGCGATCCTGATGTTCGCCGACGCGAACGGCGACGCGGTGTCGATCGAGGCGGATGCGATCGTCCGCAAGACCGGCCGCTATTTCGTCCAGACCAACTTCCACCAGTCGCGTCCGCAGCACGGCCGCGACGGTCGTTTCCTGACCGCCACGTCGATGCTCGATCGCGCGGGGGATCGCATCTCGGAAGACCTGGCCCGCGACATTCTGGCCGCGACCCACCAGGAAGGCCCGAGCACGACGCTCTACTCGAACATCTACGATCTCCGCGCCCGGACGATGCGCCTCTACCTGTTTCACGACTACAGCCGCGCCGTGACGTTCAGCCTCGACGAGGAGTTGAAGAAAGGGGCGCACACGCTCGACATCCCGTCGCTCTTTCCGAGGAATGCCGCGGCCGAGGCGTACGCGGCGGCGCACCCGCCCGAACGGGCGGCGCTCAGCGGCGGCGTCGCGATCGCGGCGGCGCTGGCGTTCGTGTGCCTGGCGATCGGCGCGTCCGCGTACGGCTGGCGGCGCGGAGGACGCGCCGTCCATTTCGGTCTTGCGGCCATTGCCGCCGTGATCGTCATCCCCACTGCACTGGCGATCGTCGCGTTCAGCATGGTCCCGGATCGATCCGCGTCGTGGATGCGGTTCTCGATCGGGCCGGCCACCGGCGACTCCGCGAGGGAGAGCCCGGGCCTGGTGTGGGCGGACGGCATGACGATCAGGCGGGCGCTGGCGATCGCGTATCAGGTTCCGGCGGAGCGCGTCATCGGTCCGGCCTGGCTGAGCGACACGCGGTACTCGATCAACGCGGTCGCCGGGCTGGACGCGGAGGACGCGCTGTCGTCGATGCTGCAGCAGGAACTGAAGAACCGCCTGCACGTCGAAGCGCACGTCGAGTCGAGGCCGTTCGACGCGTTCGTGCTGTCGGCGCCCGGCCCGGTGCGGCTCGTCGCCGCGAAGGGGCAGAGCCCGGCCACCTGGATCCAGAAGAAGAGCGTGCTGCTACGCGACGGCTCGATGGGAAGACTGGCGCTGGCGCTGCAGGCGATCCTGGGCCGCCCCGTCATCGACGAGACGCACGTCAAGGGGGACTACGATCTCGCGTTCGAGTGGAGCGATGACCGCGTGGCGTCGGTGACCGCGACGCTGCGCGATCGCTTCGGGCTGCAGCTGACGCCGGCCACGCGCAACCTCGACGCGCTGGTCGTGGACGGCATCCGCCGCGATCCGGCGATGTATCTGCTCGCGTACGCGGGACGGCTGACGCGCGGCGCACCCCCCTTCGTGCGGCAGCGCCTCGCCAGTCTCCTGACGATTCAGTAAGGCGCGAAAGACTTCCGCCTGAAGCGCCGACTTCCTCCTGAAGGCGGAGACTTCCGCCTGAAGGCGGAGACTTCCGCCTGAAGGCGGAAGCCACGGCCGTGCCAGAATACGCGCGTGCGCCCGTCCGCGTTCGCGTGGATCGTTTGCGTCATTCTCCTTACCAGCGTCGGCTGCGGCCGCTCCACGCTGCCACCGGCGATCGGCGACCAGGAGTTCTGGCAGCTCAGCGCGTCGCTGTCCGAGCCGCCGGGCACCTTCACGGTGTCGGACAACTTCGTCTCGAACGAGCCGCACGTGTCGGACAACGCGCGATGGCTGCGGCGCGCAGGGGGCGTCTACATCGGCGTCGGCCCCGAGCAGAACTTTACCTACGTCGCGCGGCTGCGGCCGTCGATGGCGTTCGTCGTCGACATCCGCCGCGAGAACCGCAACCTGCACCTTCTCTACAAGGCGCTGTTCGAGATCGCCGCCAGCCGCGCCGACTTCGTTTCGCTGCTCTTCTCGCGGCTGCGGCCGGCGACCCTGGCGGCCGGCGCCTCCGTCGAGCAGATCTTCACGGCCTACGCCGGCGTGCCGCCGTCGCCGGCGCTCTTCACGCTGAACGCCGCGCTCGTCCGCGATCGGCTGCTCCACGTGCACGGGTTCCCGCTCGAGGCGGGCGATCTCGAGTGGATCGATCGCGCCTACAGGGCGTTCTTCACCGACGGGCCCGAGATCCAGTTCTGGGGATCGCGCAGCGTCGATCCCAGCACGATTCGTCCTTCGTACCGCCAGTTGATGACCGCCTCCGACTTCACCGGACAGCGGCGCAGCTTCCTCGCGAGTGAGGAGGACTTCCAGGCGGTCAAGGCGCTCGAGGTGCGGAACCTGATCGTCCCGGTGATCGGCGACTTCGGCGGCGCCGACGCCATCCGCCGCGTCGGCGACTACGTGCGCGCGCGCGGCGGCACGGTGCGCGCGTTCTACGGATCGAATGTCGGTGTTTATCTGACAAACGATCAGACCCGCCAGTTCTGCCGCAACCTCGCCGGTTTGCCCGCGTCCTCCAATGCCTGGTTCATCGAAAGCGACGGCGTGCGCTCTTTCAGCTCGAAGCTCAGCGCCTGCGCCCCGGCGAAGACGGAAACGACCAAATCGCCAGCCGCGCCGTCTCTGAGATAATCAGCGCCCAAAGGGGGACCGTGCCTCGCATCCCGGTGATCCCGGCAACCATCGACGACATGCCCGAGTCGGTTCGGCCCGCGCTGCGGCGGCTGGCGCGACGGCTCGCGCTCGGCGTGTTCCTCGACGCCTGGCCCGCGTGGGCGGCGGCCAGCCTGCTCGCCGCGGGCTCCCTTGTCCTGATCTGCCGGCTGTTCTTCGCCGGCGCCGCACCGTACCTGAAATGGTCGTGGCTCGCGCCAGTCGTCCTCGCCGTTCCCGCGATCGTCATCGCCATCGTCCGCGGCTATCGGCCGGCAGACGTCGTCGCCGTCGCCGACTGGTTGAACGGCGGCAACGGCATGCTGCTGGGGGTCATGGAGACGCGCGACCCGGCGTGGAGCGAGTCGGAGATGGTCCGCGGCGCGTCGGCGTTTCCCATGCCGAAGCTGCGGCCGTGGCGGCGGCTGCGCATCGTGCCGGCCGCGGCACTGTTCCTTCTCGCCGCGCTCTGGCTGCCGCAGCGGGCGCCGCGCCCGCAGCACACCGCGCTCGCCGACGAAATCGCCTCGGGCCTCACCGCGGCGGTCGCGGAGCTGAAGCAGCAGGCGCTGATCACGCCGGCCGACGAAAAGGCGCTGGAGGAAGAGATCGAGCGGATCCGGCGCGGCGCCGATCGGCGCGTCGACGCCTCGTCGTGGGAAGCGGCGGACGCGCTGAAGGAAAAGCTCGCGGCGGACGTCGCCGAAAAGCAGAACGCGCTGAAGTGGGCGCAGGAGAGCCTCGCGCGCCTTCAGGCCGCCGCGCAGGCGGGCTCCGCCGGCGATCCGAAGCTAACCGCGGCGTCCGCTGAACTCGCGATGGCGCTCGAGAAGCTGGCGCAGAACGGCATGCTGGCCGGCGCGCCGGAAAACCTTCGCCAGCTCATGAAAGGCGGCCGCCTGCCGGCGGATCCGAAGGCCCTGGGCGAGCTCGCCGCGGCGGTGTCGAAGTACCTGTCCGAGACCCGCGGACGCGTCGGCAATGTCGCGGTGCTCGGTAAGGAGGCGGGACGATTCGATCCCGCGGAATTCCCGCTCGACCACAGCGAGATGACGCAGGACGGCGACGGCGATCCGGGGCGCGGCGGCGTCAACCGCGGGCGCGGCGACGCCGACCTGACCTGGGGCAAGGAAACGGCGCTGTTCGACAAGTTCAAGGCGCAGCCGCTGCCGCCGGGCGCGGCGCGCAGCGCCGACGACTGGACGCCGGTCGTGGAAATGCCGGGCGCGCCGCAGGCCAACCCGGAGATCAGCTCGGCGGCGGCGGCGCGGCAGTACGCGGCCACCGCCGGACAGACCGCGTGGCGCCGCACGCTGGCGCCGCGTCACCAGAGCGCGGTGAAGAAGTACTTCGCAAAGTGAGCGACCCAATGAGGGAAGAGACTGGAGAGACCCCAGGCCTGCCGACGCCCGACGCCGTTGCCGCCGGCCAGGCGCAGATCGCGCGGCTCGTCGGCGAGCTGCGCCGCGTGATTCTCGGCAAGGAACAGACGATCGACGAGGTCGTCGCCTCGCTGCTGGCGCGCGGCCACGTCCTGCTCGAGGGGCTGCCCGGGCTCGGCAAGACGGAGCTGGTCAAGGCGCTGTCGCGGCTGCTGTCGCTCGACTTCCGCCGCATCCAGTTCACGCCGGACCTCCTGCCGACCGACATCACCGGCAGCCACATCCTGCAGGAGCGCGAGGGACGCAAGGAGTTCGTCTTCCATCCGGGCCCCGTCTTCACCAACATCCTGCTGGCCGACGAGATCAACCGCGCCTCGCCGAAGACGCAGGCGGCGCTGCTCGAAGCCATGCAGGAACGCCGCGTCACGGCCTTCGGCGAGACCCGCACCCTGCCCGATCCGTTCTTCGTCCTCGCGACGCAGAACCCGATCGAGCTCGAGGGCACTTATCCGCTGCCCGAGGCGCAGCTCGATCGCTTCATGTTCAAGGTGGACATCGCCGGCGTCGATCGCGCGGTGCTCGAAGAGATCCTGGTTACGCGCGTGCACGGCGAACCGCCGCCGCTTTCCGCCGTCGTCTCGGCCACCGCGCTGCGCGATCTCTTCGCGCTCGTCGACGCCGTGCACCTGCCGCGCAGCGTCGCCGCCTACATCGCGCGGCTGGTCGCCGCGTCGCATCCGTCCAGCGGCGAGGCGCCGGACGCGGTGCGCTCGTTCGTCAAGTACGGCAGCTCGCCGCGCGCGGCCATCTCGATTGGCGCGGCGGCGCGCGCGATGGCGCTGATGCGCGGACGCCCGAACGTTGGCTTCGACGACGTGCGCCAGGTGGCGCGGCCGGCGATGGCCCACCGCCTCGTGCTCGATTACACCGCGCGGCTCGAGGGCTGGGACGGCCGGCGCCTGGTCGACGCGCTGCTCGCGGCGGTGCCGGAGATCGAACGCGGCCTGCCGCAGACGCTCGCAGCGAGGTGACGTGACGACATCCGGCGCACGGCGCTTCCCCTGGGTCATCGGCCTGCTGCTCGCCATCGTGGTGGCGCGGCCGTCGGCGCGCGCGTCCGGTGATTTCCGCACCGTCGAAGTCGAGTCGCTGCGGATCACCCTCGACTCGGAATGGGGAGCGCGGACCGCGCCCGGATACCTGCCGGTCCGGCTCGACATCACGAATGTCGGCGAGGCGCGGGTCATCGAGATCGTGGCCGAAGGGACCCGGTTCTTCCGGATGATGCGTCCGCCGGGCGGTGCCGGCACCATGCGGTTCCAGCAGGCAGTACGGCTCGCGCGCGGGGATCGCGTGCGGTTCACGGTGCCGATCCCGATCTTCGCCGACAGCGAGAACCTGCGTTTCGAGATTCAGGAAGATGGGCGGACACTCGAGCGCTTCAACTACCTGGGGTTCCAGAGCGGCACTCCCGCGGCCGACGCGGCGGCGCTGATCGTCGCCGATCCGTCGGGGCCATTCGCATCGATCGCCAAGGGCTGGCCGCGCTCCGCCGCCGGCGCGGGCCCGGCGTTCCGCACGATGGGGCCCACGGGCCGGGCGTCGCCGCTCGACTTCGTCCTCGAGCCGGCGCGTCTTCCGACCAACTGGATCGGCTACACCTCGCTGCGCGCGGTCGTCATCGGTCCGGCGGAGTGGGGCCAGTTGAGCGACGCGCAGAAGAGCGCACTCCTCACGTGGACGGCGTGCGGCGGCGATCTCATCGTGCCGGACGGCGACATCAACGCGCTCTTCGGCGGCCGCGTCCCGCCGGCCTCGCCCGATGTCGCGGTGCGCGCGTATCTGTTCGGCCGCATCCACCGGCCGGCGTCGGCGGAGATCACGACGAGCGGCCTCGGCAACGTGCTCGCCGAGGCGCTCAAGCTGCAGGACGCCAACTGGGCGCTCCCGGCGAACCGCGCCGCGGACTGGGGCGTCATGGGCGCGCGGTCGTTCCGCCTGCCGATTGCGGAAGTCAACGGCGTTCCGGCGCGGGCCTATCTCTCCATCCTGATCGTCTTCGCGCTGATCATCGGTCCGGCCAACTACTGGTTCCTCTGGCGCAGGCGCCAGCAGGTGCTGGTCGTGCTGACGGCGCCGCTCATCTCGGCGGTCTTCATCGTGCTGCTCGCCGGCTACGTCGTGGCCGGCGAAGGGCTCGCGGTGAGCGGCCGCGCGACGACGTTCACGATGCTGGACCAGGCGAGGAAGCAGGCAGTCATGCGCGGGAGCGCCTCGCTCTATGCCGCCGGCATGACTCCGAGCGGCGGATTGCGCTTCCCGCGCGACGTCGCGGTCTTCCCAATCGGCACCGACGGCGCCGGCAGCCGCGACTCGATGGTGG
>Ga0207648_10008287_pt1 | contig 10093 bp, 9 predicted proteins | sample KBSMisM32_FD_184310 | JGI IMG/M metagenome (GOLD analysis project Ga0207648, IMG submission 184310) | Miscanthus rhizosphere microbial communities from Kellogg Biological Station, Michigan, USA - KBS Miscanthus M3-2 (SPAdes) (version 2) | ecosystem: Host-associated > Plants > Roots > Rhizosphere... | reverse complement strand
CTTTCGTTTACGCTCTTCTTCACTTCGGAGGCGCGCCTGTCGGTCATCAATCGCTTTTTGTTCTCCGTCTGCGCAAGGAACCTGCTGGTAAAGCGTTTTGCCGTCCGGCTGCTTACATTTGTATATGTCAGCCATCGCTGATTGCGGAACACATAGTACGACACACACGAAAAATATATTTAACAGTTGCTGCATGGTGATCCTTTCAAACAACACCCGGGAATACACTCAGTCTTGAATGTCCGCCTCCAGGCGCAAAGCGACGACGCCAGAACCCAGCGTCGAACCGCCAAGTGCGATTGATAAGTCCATGTTCTCAGCGGTGGAGGACATCTGCACAAAAGCAAAGCGGCATAGCTCGCTCTTAGCGATAGGTAGCAGCCGGATAAATTTAACCGTGCCGAAGCCGGCGCAAATATTGGTGAGCATCGTTTCTAGCTCGGGCTCCGGCAGCCAAATATTTAGAGACAGCAAAGGTTCCCCCTCAGAAACCAACCCTCTAAATCAATTGCTGGCTTGTCCCTTCGAGCATGTGTCAAATGCTCGTGGTAGGTTATGAATTCTTGTCCCTGCAGGCCGCATTTGTAAGGAACTAATCATCACATGATCCGGTAGTTGCGCCAGAATAGTGCAATTAGTCACATCGCCAGCTCGAAATTGCTGGCAAGATAATTATGAGCATGAGTAGAAGTTTTATAGCAGCTCTATTGCTCCAGTCAGCTTTTCATTGATACGGACCACCCTGTCCTCATTGCCTAATCAGCCGTTTAGTCACGCAGCCGTTTCGCCCGCACGAGAGACGTGCTGATTACGTAATTCGTTCTCGTCCTCGCCCAATTTCTTGATGTCGCCGTCGAGTTCGCCGCCTTCCTCGATTACTAGCCTGCCATAGCGTATCTTGCCGGCGACTCGGCCGGTCGCATGGATGGTCAGGCATTTGCGCACCGTCAGATTCCCGGTGAATCCGCCGTATATTTCCGCGACATCGATGCTCGCGGTACCGCAGACCGTGCCGTTCTGCGCGATCTGCATCATGCGGCTTTCCATCGTCGCGTCGACATGGCCTTCGACGGTCAGCGTATCGCAATCGGTTATCCCCGTGCCTTTTAACTTGATGTTTGGGCCAACGATCAACTGGCTGCCTTGCGTTTCGGCTGGTTTGAATGTCGGTTTAGCGCTAGGACGCCGCGTTTCTAGAGCTGACGGTAGGTTGGCACCGGTGGCTCCTGCGGCGGTAGCCGTGTCGGCAATTGTTGCTGCACTAGCAATGGGAACGTCAGATGTTTTCTGGGGGTTACGGTCGAATAATGCCATCATCGCCCTCCGTATAGATACTTGTTATCAACCTCGCTTTTTCGTCACCATACCGTCAATAACAGACGGGGCGTCCGCGACCTACCTGACACAATAGCACGTTAGTCCAATAAGTTTGATGTGCCCATATCTCGATGCCGATTTTGTTTCTTTTTAGATGCGGAATATCGACAAAGCAAGTCAGACGCTGACTGTGCCGCTGCCAACCGTGCTGCCGCCAGTATCAGATTCGGCCAGGCATGGCGAGGTAACCCTGGCACAGCAAGCAAAAAACCGCGCATGAACTCTTCCCAATCCTGCTATGGCGTTATCATAGGCTTGTCGAGTAAGGAAAATGGGGGGGGCGTGACCGTATCTGCAATCGGGTTGAAGCGACTCGCGATGGAAAAACGGCGAGAAGAGCGCATTTTGATTATGCGTCTGGCCAGAGTTGGCCGCCGGACAGGTATCGTTCGAAATATCAGCACGTCGGGCGCATTCTTCGAGACTGATGTGGAGTACGTCCAAGGAAGCGAAATCATCCTCGCGATCGAGCTAGACGGGCCGGCCGAAAAAAAGTTGATACTTCGATGCCGAGGGACGGTCATGCGTATGGAGCATCGAGATGGCATAGTGGGTATAGGTGTAAAAATTGTTGCGTCCCAAGTCCGAGTCAGTATCCAGGAGTCTCAATTGATTCAATGATTAGACGACAATTGGTGCGACATTCGCCTTCTCACGCTGCAAATGTAATAGTCATTTGAGTCTCTCAATATTGCATTGCAAGCGAAGCTTAATGCAATCAAGCTGAACTCGCGCGGCAATACCGCGGCGGTGACCTCGGGCGATTATTCCCCACGGCAAAATATCTGGCCAAATGGGGCTGGACCTCTTCAGACGTTTACACTCGGGCCAAACGCGAGCTGATCGCGGCTGGTTTGACATTTGAGACAGTTGGGGGAAAACGGGTAAACAAGCCAAGTTGGTACGCGGTGACATGGTGAGCTTTGGACAAACTCGACGGCTACGATGCTGGAGCGCACGACCGGTTCATCCGTGGCCATTATCTTTCATATAAACCGCCGCCTCATCTCACGACACCGACAAAAGTCCTTAAACCGGCGGACGGTGGTCATACCCCTCCCATTGCGCCGGCAACGAAGGCGTCGCCACTTGTGATAGCAGCGGCATGCGTCTAATTATGTCAAGCGGTCCCAGTGATCGAGGCAGTCTTAGTCTAGGGTGAAAGCGAGTTTAGGAAGTTCACGTTAGCCACGTCGCCACCTCCCAAGCGGAATGTGCGACCTCAAGCTTCGGAGTGGCGCCAGAAAAGGCAATCAGGTTGTCTAATACTAGATCGCGCAATATCGAGTGCGATGGAACTGCTCTTGAGTAATGCATCACTCTAGGATTTGGCTGCCGTAGCAGGCCAGCTGCTCACCTACTGCAATCCATGTCGAGTAGGTGTTGAACCATACGCGCGCGACGCGGCGTGATTCACATATGGCGTTTAGGGCATTTCTGGTCGCTGCAACTTTTTAGAAATCGATCTCCGCACTTGGCGCGCCCCTCGCAGCGTGTAGAAACTCTAATAACCGATCGCCACCCTAGTGGGTGCTTCAAAAAGAGGACGCTCTTCCAAATCGCGCCCCAGCACCAGGCGGAAATTGACATTCGGGCGCAGCCGATCCGCTACGACCAGCTTCGCACGATTCAATAGAAGTGCATTGATACGTTTTGCTTGATTCTCTTGACCGCCACGGTACTGTATTTCGGTGACCAGCTGGTTGTAACGGGAAAGATTGGTCAGGTGAGCGACCGTAATCCCCTTTTTCCGCAGCAACGACGACGTCTTCTTGGCGAGACCGGGCACCCCGCTACCATTAGCGACTTCAAGCTGCCCGAGTTCACTCGGGAAGGACACATTGCGCGCTAACTGCACTGGTAGGCCTTGCTTTAATTCGTAAATGTTGGGTGCGATGTTCACTAAGCGAGGGATGTCTGAGCTTGTGCCAAATGCCTGCGGGAGACGATCAACGACGATAGGCCCTGCCAACGGTGCGGTTGCTGCAGCACCTACAAGGCTCAGCCGTTGTTCTGCGGTCTTTACATTTTCCCGTACACGCTCACTTGTAGGATCCAGTCGCGACGCGGTCTGCAGCGTGGCCAAAGCCTCTGAGTTACGACCTTGTATCAAGTAAACGTAACCTAGATTGTTTTGGATACGTGCGGAAAGCGGAGCAAGTTTGGAAGCTTTCAGAAATTCAGCAAGCGCCTCTTCATACTTTTCTTGGCGAGCCAAGTCAATACCTAAGCCATTATGAATTTCCGCATTGCGTAAATTTTCCTGCAGAGTTTGCCGGTAGCCATCGATCGCCTGAGCATAATCAGACACATTTTTGTCAGATCGTGCGGCCTGATCCTGCGCAGTGCTTTTTGAAGCAAAGGTCGCCATTTGGGTCAGGCTGCTCAAGGTAAAGCCTAATAATGACGACGATGCGCACCCGCCTAAGAGCGAGAGGCTGCACATAGCAGAGATAACTTTTAACCGGACCGTACGCATGAAACTTCTCCTGGTTTTGCTCATGTATTAATACACCTGCACACCACAGAGTAGCGATTAGGCACAAAATAAAAAGCCTCTTTGAATAGCAAGTGCGGCATATTCCTGAACGCTAGTGCTGACCCGCCAGCATGGGCAGAATCACCCGATACACCTGCACGCCTGCGGGCCCCAGAATTACCATACTTACTGCTGGGAAAATACAGAGGATCAACGGAAACAGCATCTTCGTGGGCAGCTTCGCCGCCAGTTCCTCGGCGCGGAGCTGGCGTTTGTGCCGTAAATCATCGGAGAACACGCGCAGCGATTCGCCAATGCTGGTGCCGAACTTGTCGGCTTGCGACAACATCGTGGCAAATGTATTAATCTCCTGGACGCCCGTGCGCAGACCAAGGTTACGCAACGCTTGAGCGCGCGTGCTGCCGGCGCGCGTTTCTAGATTGGTTAGGTGAATTTCCTCGGCGAGAGCGCTACTCTTGGTTCTTAGCTCGTCGGCCACGCGCACCAAAGCCGCATCAAGACCGAGCCCCGCTTCAACGCATACAAGCATCAAATCCGCGGCGTCTGGAAAGTTGTCGAAAATTTCGCGTTGTCGCGCTTTGACCGCCCGGCCTAAAGCAATATTCGGCAAGTAGCAACCGAGGGTCGCGGCCAGGAGCAGCAGCAGGAGCAGCATATTGGGATCAAAGCTCTTGCCTGCAATTTGCAACGCGATATACGCGCCAGCAGCGAAAACCAGCGGCAGCAGGGTCTTGGCGCCGTAAAAAAAAACCACCGCATTCGGTGTGCGAATACCCGCATTGATGAAGCGCAGGCGAATCGGCGAGTCTTCCCATTTACCTTCGGGAATTGAAAGCTTGGCAAGCGGACCGGCGATCGCGACTACCGTCTTGACCCAGTCCGCCTTGACTTCGCTGGTGGACAGCTCCTGCAGTCGCCGCTGCGACTTGTTGGGGACGAGCCAGGTCAACAGCGTCATGCTGACCCCGGTCACCAGCAGGAAAATAACAATTCCATAGATCAACATACGCAGCCTTTCTGAAGTTCGATTACACGCGAATGTGCGAAAGCTTATACAACCAAAGTGCCCCGACCACCATCATCCCCAGGACGATATTGGTGATCGTTATGCCTACGGGGTCGGTCCATAAAATGCTGATGAATTCGTGATTGGCGAAATTGAGCAGGGCCGCAAGTGCGAACGGCAGCAGGCACAATACCCAGGCCGACATGCGGCTTTCGGTCGTCAGCACTTTCACCTTACCGTGGAACTTGAGCCGGTTGCGAATGAGTTCGGACAGATTGCCGAGCACTTCCGTAAGATTGCCGCCAGCTTCGCGCTGGACAAGCACCGCTACTACGAAGTAATGCAGGTCGGTAAGCGGCACGCGACCGCCCAAGTTCGACAGCGCCTGCTGCATGGAGACGCCGAAATTTATTTCGTCATGCGTGGTCCGGAACTCGCTCGCAATCGGATCCGCCATTTCGTCACCCACCATCTGCAAGCCGGAAGGCAGCGCGTGGCCCGCGCGCAGCGCCCGGCCGATCAAGTCGAGCGTATCGGGCAGTTGCTGCTCCAGGCGCTGCAGCCGGCGCCGACGCTTCCACTGTACATATGCAAACGGAACCAGCGCCGCGCCGAGCATCACCCCCATTTCCAACAACGGCAACACGCTCACGAACGAAAGCGCGACAAAGGCGACGCCGGCAGAGACAATCGACATCATCAACAACTTGGCCACCGTCCAGTTAAGTCCGGACTGCAACAGGAAGCGATCCAACCGATGCATGCGCGGAATGGCCATCAGCAGGCGGTCGACTGCCGGCACCTCGCTCAGCATCCGGTTCTTAAGAACTGCCGCTCTTTCGCTGGTATCCGCACTCGCGGACAGCGCGCGCAGGCGTTGCTCGATCTTTTTCGCTTCCGGGCCGCGGTACGAATTCCACATCATGTGGAGCGCCTCGACCATTAATACTACGGCCACGAACGCCATGATCGCAAAGAGCGGAAAGAAGCTGTTGTTGAGTAGGTCCATCATGCGGGCACCCTCATTCGTAGCGCGTGGCCGGGTCGAACATCGCGTCCGGGAGGTTGACGCCGTGATTGCGCAACTTATCGGCGAATTTCGGGCGGATGCCGGTGGCCTGCACGTGCCCGCTCACTTTTCCGTCCGCCGCCATACCGGTCTGCTTGAACGTGAAAATTTCCTGCATGGTGATAATTTCACCTTCCATGCCGGTAATTTCCTGAATGCTCGTCACCTTACGTTGCCCATCCGTCAACCGGTTTACCTGCACGATGACCGTAATCGCCGAGGCGATCTGCTGCCGCGCCGCTTTGTGCGGCAAATTGATGCCGGCCATGCTCACCATGTTCTCAAGTCGCGCGATCGCGTCGCGCGGAGTGTTGGCGTGAATCGTGGTCAGCGAGCCTTCGTGCCCGGTGTTCATCGCTTGCATCATGTCCACTGCCTCGCCGCCGCGCACCTCGCCGATAACGATGCGGTCGGGCCGCATCCGTAACGCGTTGCGCACCAGCGCGCGTTGAGTGACTTCACCTTTGCCTTCGATGTTTGGCGGACGCGTTTCGAGCCGAACTACATGCTCCTGCTGCAGCTGTAGTTCCGCCGCGTCTTCGATGGTGACAATGCGTTCGGTTTCGGGAATGAATCCGGACAAAATATTGAGCAGCGTCGTCTTGCCCGAACCGGTGCCGCCCGAAATGAGCATGTTGATTTTCGACTTGGCGAGGCCCTCGAGCAGCAGCGCCATGTCGGGAGTTAGCGATTTGTAACGGGTAACCAAATCGGCCATTTTTAACGGTATGACGGCAAACCGCCGGATGGACACCATCGGTCCGTCCAGCGCGATCGGCGGGATGATCGCGTTGACGCGGGATCCATCCGGCAGTCTTGCATCGACCATCGGACTCGATTCGTCGATTCGCCGGCCTACGCGGGAAACGATCTTATCGATGATGCGCAGCAAATGCTTCTCGTCGGAAAATACGACGTCGGTGAGTTCGAGCTTGCCGCGCCGCTCCACATAAATCTGGTCATAGCTATTGACCAAGATGTCCGACACGGTTGAGTCGGCCATCAACAGCTCGAGCGGTCCCAAGCCCAGCATCTCGTTCTGAATATCGCGCACCAGCATGCGCCGTTCGATATCGTTGATCTGTGCCGGATCCTCGGTAAGCAGCAGCTCGACCAATGTGGCAATTTCCTGGCGCAGCTTCGATTCAGACATGGACTCCAGCGAGACCAGGTCGACTTTCTCGAGAATCCGATGATGCAACTTGTTTTTCAGCTTTACGTACGCTACCGCCGCCGGTGAACCGGTCGTTTGGGCGGCCGGCGGCTGCGTTTCCTCCAATGAAGGCGGCTTTACTTCGTCCTTTCTTCTGCCCAGCAAGTCCCTGATGTCTGTGACGGCCATGATTGCGCTCTATCCTCTTTCGTTGGCTACAGTTAATGTTTCAAACAGCCGGCCAAACAGACCGCTCTGAACCTGATCGGGTTTCGGCAATAAGGTCTGGGCGAGTTCACTGATGGCCCTGAGCACTAGGCTGGATTTCGATACCAGTGCCAATGGCATGCCCTGATTTATCGCCCTGGCTACTTCTTTGTAACCGTTGGGTATCGTGCGCATTTTTGTGATGCCGAGGCTTGCGCGTATGTCGTTCAGACCGATTTCCCCGTTTTTCCAGTGGCGATTAATGAGGAGCTCGACTTTGTCCCCCGGATAACCGAGCGAGCGAAACAGCGTCATCATTCGATTGGCATTGCGAACGTGCGGCAGCATCGTTTGCATGACGAGGAAGATCTTGTGGGCCCGATCAAGCGCCTTGATTGTCAGCTCATCCATAGTCTTACCCAGATCCAGAATCACGAAATCATAGTTGTTCACCGCCACATTTAATATGGCATCCAGGTGCTCGGGTTTGACCTGCAATGACTGGGCGGGATCGTCTGGCGCCGCCAGGATCTCAAAGTTCGAGGTAATCTGCACCACGGATGCGCTCAAAAAAGACGCATCCAGGCGCGACACATTACGCGCAACCTCGGCAATGTCGCTGGTCGCTTTGCGATCATGCACGGTCAATACCGCCTCGCCGAGCTGCAGGTTGAGATCGATCAGCAATACCTTCTTGCCCTCCGTGCCCAGCTGATAGCCGAGATTAGTCGCGAGGAAGGTAGAACCGCTGCCACCTTTGCACGATTCGAACGCTAGCACGCGGGCGCTGCGCTGAGCGGTGCGCAGTCCCAACTTCGATTGCGCGCGCGCGACCGCCGCTTCAAGCGCCGTCTTGCTCACGGGCGAGGGCAGCACTTCGCGCACGCCCGCGCGCATCGCGTTAATCAGGAACTCCGACGTGTGTTGGGGACACAGCATGATGACGATCGTCTGCGGATAATGCGAAGTAACAAACTCGACGGGCGCCAGTTCGCTGGCATCGTGGTACATCCCCTCCACGATGATGATGTCCGGACGTTCCTGTTCGGCGACGTTGCGCAGCTTGCTCATACCGCCTTCGTGGCGTACGACCGCCGTCGGCGGAATGCCACCCTCCAACATCAAACTCATGTCGTGGAGCGATTTGGTACTGGGTGAGATCAGCGCAATTTTCATGGAGGTTCCTGGGTGAGTTAACTGCACACTGCATTGCTGTTGGGATCCTGCCCCATTATTTCTCGCGGCAGGTACGTGGAGAATCCCGGCATCGGGATGGCTGCTTGGGTGGCGTATCCGATCGGGGAAAGCCATTGATAATTGAGCCCGGTGATCAGCACATTCACTCCTGCGCAACTCGTCGAGTCGCAAGTCGCGCTGATATTGCCCGCTGCGTCGTACCAATCGATCTGCACGTTGGACGCGGCAAGCTGCGGTACGAATTTCTGCATGCTCGCAAGCACGGCTGCAGCACCCCTGTCGCATACCACTGAGATTCGCGCCCCCCAGCGAGTCGCTTCGTTTGCCGCGTTCCATGTCCATAACATGCGCGAGAAATCGAGAATGCCGAGGAAAAGCGTAAAAAAAAGCATAAGCACCAGCGAAAACTCCACGATCGTGGCGCCGGATTGCCTGGTTCTCATAGCGGAGCTCGCATGGTTGCGCTGATATCGGCGTAAGTGATGCTGCCGAAATTCAATCCGAACACGCTCCCGAACAGCGGCGTAAAGGTGTAGCCGGTTATTTTCACGGTCACGGTATTGATCACCGGCAACGCGCCACTGAATGCCCATACGGGATCGGGTACCTGACTGGTGCTCAAGCCAATTGCCAATGGCGAACCAGTTCCCCCGAGATTTCCATAAACAATCAGATTTTTCGATTGGGTAATTCCGGATCCGGGACTTTGAACCGACAGATAACGCGCCGCATCCCGAACTGATTTGGTGAGTGTGTTGTATTGATACAGCGCACGGCTGTACTCGGTCACAATGAAGGACATGATCAGCAGCAACGGCGCTACCAACGCGAATTCGACGAGTGCTACGCCTCTTTGTTTTCTTTTCATGACAGTATTCATTGCACGAGCACCGGAACCAATGGTCCGCCGACACCGCCGGCAAGACCCGAAGTAGTGCAGGGGCTGCCCGGCGAACTCGCGTCCGCCACGTATTCCACCCACATTTTCGTGCTATTCGGGCCGGCGCCTTTTTTTATCGGGTGCAGCAGCAATACGCACGCGAGACTCTGGACCCTAATGGTGCCTGATCCGCCCAGTCCATCGAACGCCGCGCAATCGATCACCGGGAAGGTGACGATCCGGCGATCGCCGCCTGCTGTTGCCAGAGAACCGCTATAGATCTGGCCGACTGTATTCAATCCCACCGTATCCGGATTCCTATTGTCGCCTTCGTAGGGAGCGTTAGCGGCACGCTTGGTGACGAATGTCGGATACTTGTTCGGATAAGGCGGCTGCGCAATGGCAACATCCGAGTACCACGCGTAGCCGGTCAGATCCGGCACGCCGTCGTCGGGCGGCGCCTTGCTGCCTTGATAAATGCCGAACCGCGTGTTGTAAGCATCAGCGGCGCTGCCATTGTTGCCGGGCTTGCCGATGAGTGTGTTGCTGCCGGGCAGATTGCATTGGCCTTCGCCTTTCAGCACGTCCTTGAGTTCCCGGGCACCGCCGCCGTTGCCGGTAAAGTCGAGCCACCGGAACTGCCCGGTCACCTGCTCGCTCGAATTTACCGCGCCGAGTATCCATTCGCCTGGTTGGTAGCCGCC
>Ga0207648_10008285_pt1 | contig 10093 bp, 9 predicted proteins | sample KBSMisM32_FD_184310 | JGI IMG/M metagenome (GOLD analysis project Ga0207648, IMG submission 184310) | Miscanthus rhizosphere microbial communities from Kellogg Biological Station, Michigan, USA - KBS Miscanthus M3-2 (SPAdes) (version 2) | ecosystem: Host-associated > Plants > Roots > Rhizosphere... | reverse complement strand
CATTGTTCTCATGTTTCTGAAAACGATTTATCCCTCACCGGCATTCCTAGGAGGGCTCTAATCCCGGGGCCCGAGCAGGTACAGGACGAGCACGACGAGGCCGACCACGCCCGCGGCGATCGCGATCCCGGTGAGGACTCCCGAGCTCACCAGGCGGGTCGTAAGGGCGGTTGCTTGCACACGAGGCGCACCGTCGTCAGGCCGAAGACGAAGCCGCCCACATGGGCAAAGAAGGCGGTTCCGCCGCCCGCCTGCGGCTGCGCGATCGAGAAGCCCCCTTCGACGAGCTGGAGCAGGAACCAGATGCCGATGAACCACACCGCCGGGATCTCGCGGAGGAAGATCAGGCCGATGATGAAGGCGGTCAGCACGCTCGCGCGCGGCAATAGCACGAGGTACGCGCCGAGCACGCCCGCGATCGCGCCCGAGGCGCCGATGTTCGGGATGCTCGCGCCGGCCGCGTCGGTGGAGGCGAGGGTCACGACGGTCTGCGTCGCGGTCGCTGCGAGGCCGGCGAGCAGGTACCAGACGAGGAAGCGCGCGCGGCCCATCGAGTCCTCGACGTTGTTGCCGAAGATCCAGAGGAAGAGCATGTTCCCGCCGATGTGGATCCAGCTCGCGTGCATGAACATCGAGGTGAACGCGCCGAGAAACCAGGGCAGGTAGTGGACGGTCGAAGCCGGCGCCACGCACGGCCCCTCGACCGAGCACGGGTAGTAGCCGTAGTGGATGACCTCCTTCTCGACCCCGGTCTGCCACTCCCAGAGCCAGACGATCACGTTCGCGGTGATCAGCGCGACGGTCACAGCCGGGAACGTCCTCGTCGGGACGTTGTCCTTCAGCGGCAGCATCGCCGCCCGGAGGCTACGAGATCACGAGCGCGAGCAAGGCCTTCTGCGCGTGCAGGCGGTTCTCGGCCTCGTCCCAGACCGCCGACCGCGGCCCGTAGAGGACGTCTTCGGTGATCTCCTCGCCGTAGTGGGCGGGGAGGCAGTGGAGGACGATCGCGTCCTCGTTCGCGAGGCCGACGAGCGCCTCGTCGATGCCGAACCCGGCCAGGTCGCGCAGCCGCCGCTCGCGCTCGTCCTCCTGGCCCATGCTCGTCCAGACGTCGGTGTAGAGGACGTCGGCGCCGGTAGCCGCCTCGCGCGGGTCGGTGGTCAGCTCGACCTCGCCGCCGGCCTCGCGGGCGAGCTCGACGGCCTCCGGCCAGACCTCGTAGCCCGCGGGCGAGGCGGCCACGAAGGGCGCGCCGAGCTTGGCGCAGGCGACCATCAGCGAGGCGCAGACGTTGTTGCCGTCGCCGAGGTACGCCACGCGCACGCCCTCGATCCGCCCGAGCCGCTCGCGAATCGTCATCACGTCGGCGAGCGCCTGGCAGGGGTGCGAGATGTCGGTCAGGCCGTTGATCACCGGGATCGAGGCGTGGCGCGCGAGCTCCTCGACGTCGTCCTGGTCGAAGGTGCGGATCATGATCCCGTCGACGTAGCGCGAAAGGACGGTCGCGGTGTCCTTCAGCGTCTCGCCGCGGCCGAGCTGCAGGTCGCCGGCGGCGAGGTAGAGCGCGTGCCCGCCGAGCTGGGTCATCCCGACCTCGAACGAGACGCGGGTGCGCGTCGAGGGCTTCTGGAAGATCATCGCGAGCGTGCGGCCGGGGAGGAGGTGGTGCTCCTCGCGCCGGGCCTGCCGCTGCTTGAGGTCGTCGGCGAAGTCGAGCACGGACAGCAGGTCGTCGCGGCTCCAGTCGGCGACGCGGGTGAAGCTGCGGCCCTTCAGGCTCTCCGCGGTAGCGCTCATCGAGCGCGGATCTTACGGGTACGAGCCTTCGAGCCCGGCCTGGTCGAGCAGGTCGCGCAGCCGCGAGAGGCCGGTGAACATCCGGCTCTTGATCGTCCCGAGCGGCTGGTCGAGGCGCTCCGCCAGCTCGCTCTGGGTGAGGCCGCCGTAGTAGCCGAGCTCGAGCGCTTCGCGCTGCTCGGCCGGCAGTTGCGTGAGCGCCTCCTGCACGAGCCGGCGCCGGAAGCCGAGCGAGGCCTCGTCCTCGGCGGTCGTCGGGGCGGCGGGCTCAGGCGCGCGCTCGAGCGGCTCGCCGCGCCGGATGTCCTCGCGGCGGACGAGGTCGACGGCGCGGCGGTGGACGAGCGTCAGGATCCAGGTGCTCGCCTTGGCGCGCTCGGCGAGGAAGCGGTCGGCGTTGCGCCACACGCCGAGGAAGGCCTCCTGGACCGCGTCCTGGGCGAGCGTCTCGTCGCGCAGGATGCGCAGGGCGAGCCCGTAGGCGACGCGGCCGAAACGGTCGTAGAGCTCTGACAGCGCATCGTCGTCGGAGGCTGCGACGAGCGAGAGCAGCGCCTCGTCGGAGAGCCGCGCCAGGTCACGCGTCCGCGTGGGCGGCGGCATCGTCAGCACGGCTACGAGACCTCTTTCGTGGCCGCGAGCGGCTTGCTCGTCGGGGCGTCGACACCGCCTGCTCGCTCGAGCGTCACGGCGACGACGGAGCCGGGCTTGACGGGCCGGTCGATCCGGAGCACGGTCGCCCCGGAGAAGAGACCGGCGCGCTGCGCAGCTCCGTCGCGGATCACCCAGGCCTCGTAGGTCTTGCCCGCGGGCGCGCGCGGGACGGTGAGGGCGATCGCCGCCGTCCCGTCGGGTGCGACGGCCAATGCGCCGCGATCGCCCATCGGCACGAGCTTCGCGCCGGGCTGCGCGAGCACGGAGGCGAGCGGGTCGGTCGAGGCCGGGCGGGTCGCCGCGTAGACCCCGACGCCGATCGCGACGGCTGCCGCGATCGCGGCGGCTGCGGCGAGCGGCGCCGTCCACGACCGGCGTTGCGGCAGCGAGACGACGTTCGGGCGCTCGGCTGCGGCCTCGGCCAGGATCCGTTCCTTCAGCTCCGGCGGCGGCGCAGGGCCGACGGCCCCGTACGCGAGCGCCGCGGTCGCTTCCCGCAGGCTCGCGAGCTCCTCGCGGCAGGCTTCGCACGACGCGAGGTGCTCCTCGAACTCGCGCTCCTCGTCGGCGTCTAGCGCGTCCAAGGCGTACGGCGCGACATTGGCGTGGGGGTCCGCAGCCATCTAGAAATAGTAAGGGGCCACTTGAAGGGCTCCGAGCGCGTACCAGATGCCGAAGACCAGGCTGGCGAGGCCGAGGACCGGGGCGAGGGTCGGGAAGACGCGGCTGACCCCGCCACGTCCGAGCGTGAAGCCGAGACCGGTCGAGAGCGCCGCCATCGAGAGCGCGGTGCAGAGCGCGAACAATCCGAGTGCCGCGACCGCGATCGCCTGGTTCTGGATCGAAGCCAGCAGCAGCAGGCCGACGCCGGCGCTGCCGCCCATGCCGTGCACCAGCCCGATCCCGTACGCCTGCAGGGGCGAGCGCGCGCGCCTGGGCGGGTGGTGGTGCGTGTGGAAGGCGCCGCGGTGCCAGCGCAGCAGGAGCGAGACCGCCAAGGCCACGATCACGAGGCCGACCGTCGTCTCGGCGGCTTCCTGCGCCGGCTCGGGCAGGTAGCTCTGGAAGAGCACGATCGGCAGGCCGAAGGCGAACAGGGTCGTCGCGTGGCCGAGGCCCCAGGCGAGCCCGAGCCGGGCAGCCGCGCCGGTCGCGCGCTCGCGAGTCCCGGCGATCAGCGCCGAGACCGCGGCGAGATGGTCGGGATCGGTCGCGTGGCGGAGGCCGAGCACGACGGCGACGACGCAGACGAGGGCGAGCGTCGTGCCGTCGTTGAACGATGCGATCCAGGCGTCGAGTCCGAACATGGTCAGCTCACTTTCGGGACGGCGCGGAGGGTCATGGCGAGCCCCGCCGCGAGGATGACGAGTGCGCTGGCGGCTGGCAAGAGACGAACCAGCCGGCCGTCGAAGGACACCCGGCGGAAGGCCGTGCGGGCGAGAACCGCCGCGAGGCCGATGCCGGTGATCGTGAGTGCGAGCCCCGCGCTGAAGGCGAGGATCAGCAGCAGCCCGAAGGCGACCCGGTGCAGCGAGATCGCCGCGAGCAGGACGACGAGCGCCGACGGGCACGGCAGCAGGCCGCCGGAGACGCCGACGGCGAACAGCGAGCGGAAGCTCGTGTCCTCGCCGCCGTGGTGGTGGTGATGGTGGTGGTGCTGCCGGCTGTGTCGCCAGCGCGCGCGCAGCACCGAGGCGCCGATGCCCACGACGAGCAGGCCTGAGACGAGGTTCAGCCAGGGGTAGAGCCGGTCGGGGACGATGAACTGCGAGAGCGCGAGCGTCACCAGGCCGAGGCCGAAGACGCCGATCGTGTGCGTGACCGTCACGATCAGCCCGAGCAGAGCGGCGTGCCGCGGCGTGCCGCGCTGGCCGACGAGGTAGGCGGTGATGATCGTCTTGCCGTGGCCGGGCGAGAGCGCGTGCGCGGCGCCCCAGAAGAGCGCGGCCCCGAGCGAGGCGAGAATCACGAGCAGGCTCAGGTGCGAGCGGCCGACGAGCGACGCGAAGCCGGCGTCTGCGATTCGGTCCGGTGCCTGGAGCACCTTGCCGCGCGAGAGCGCCGGCGCGACGTCGGCGCCGCTGCCGGGCGCGACCTGCGCCGTGACGGACGTCACCTCGAGCGGGCTCGAGAGCATGTCCTTCGGGTAGGCGCGGAGCTCGTCGCTGCGGCTCGGCGTGTGGGCGCCGACCACGATCTCCTTCCAGCCGATGCGGTCGGCGTAGTTGGCGTCGTGGTAGGTGAGTCGCGCCTGGCCGTCGAGCCTGGGCCCGGCGAGCACGACCTCGAGTCGCGTCGTGTGCAGGCCGCCCGCGCCGGGCGGGTGCGCGAGCGCCTGCCCGAGCGGGACGAGCCGCGCCGGCCGGCCCCCGACGGTGAGGTGCGCGTTCGCGGCGATGCGCCGCGCGTAGGCGCCGGGGTCGATCCGGCCGGCCTGGAAGGTCGGGATCTCGGCCAGGTCGAGCACGTAGAGCACGTAGAGCCGATGCCCCGAGACCTCGACGCGGCTGAAGCGGTTGATCGTGAAGTTGCCGAGCGGGTGCGCAGCGGCGGCCGCAGGCGCGAGGAGCGCCGCCGCGACCGCGAGCAACAGGGCGAGCCGTCTCATCGCAGCTCCCTCCTCGCCGTCGGGGCCCAGAGCACCGAGAAGCGCGGGTTCAGCGCCAGCGCGCGGCGGAACCAGCCTCGCGCCGCGGCCCGGTTGCCGAGGCACTGCTCGATCGCGCCGCGATGGAAGAGCTTGAGCGCGTCGCGCGTGCCGAGGTGCAGGGCGCTCTTCGAGTAGCCGAGTGCCTCCTGGCAGTGGCCTGTGCGCGCAAGCGCCCAGGCCAGGACGTCGTCGCCGTCGATCGACGGCCGCTCCCGCTGGGCCCGGCGCGCCAGCGCGAGCGAAGACCGCAATCGGATCCCGTGGTCGACGTCGAAGAGCGCCGTCTCCAGGTCGGTGTCGACGCCGTTGGCGACGAGCAGCCGCTGGATGACGCCGATCAGTGCGTACTGCCTGCGCGCCTCGGCCGGCCGGCCGGCGGCACCTTGCAGGTCACCGAGCATCGCCACGTACTGCGGCAGCGGGATGCGGTTGACGGCCTCCTGTTCGGCAGCGATCGCGGTGTGCATGCGGCCACGGCCGTACTCGGCCCAGGCCAGGGCGTCGTACGCCGGCGCGTAGCCGGGGAAGGCCCGCAAGGCCGCTCGGGCCTGCGCGAGGGCCGGCGCGATGTCGCCGACCGAGAACGCGGCCTTGCTCAGCTGGACCCGCGTCCACGCCTCAGTTTCGCCTTGCCCGAGCGAGGCGTCGAGCGCGAGCCGCAGCGCCGAGCGGGCGCCGGCCACGTCGCCGAGCAGCAGGCGGGCGTGACCGACCCGCGCGTAAGAGGAGACATCGGGCCGCAGCGTGGCCATCGTGTCGAAGGCCTGGAAGCCCTGCCGGTAGCGCCCGAGCTCGACGAGCGCGTCGCCGATCACGCCGTAGTTGCGAGCCGTGGTCGGCGAGATCGCACGGGCGCGGCGGCCCAATGCGAGCGCCTCGCGGAAGCGGTGTCGCGAGAGTGCGAGCGAGCCGAGGCCGCTCGTCGCGACCAGGTCGCGCGGCGCGAGGCGCAGCGCGCGGCTCAGCACCTCGTCCGACTTCGTGTAATAGGTCGGGTCGCCCGTCTCGCGCGCCCGCTGCTGGTAGGCGAGCCCGAGTGCGTCGAGCCCGTTGACGTCGTCGCTGCTCCCGCGCAGCTCCGCCTGGAGCTTCGCGATCTGCGCCGCTGTGCTGTCCGCCGCCGGCGGTCGCGCGACCGGCGCCGAGCTCGCGCTCGGGGAGCCTCGCAGCGCGCCGCCCAGGAACAGGGCTGTCGCAGTCAACCCTGCCGCCGCTCCTCCGATCAGCAATCTCTTCATGACACTCCTTCAGCCGGGACGAAGGGGCCTGCCGGCTGCAGGCCCCTTCGTCGTCTGTCGCCTAGGGCACCTCGTAGCCCTGGTGGGGAGTCGCGACGTACGGGAACGCGCCCGAGAACGACACGTCGTTCGCGTCGACGCCGTCCCCGACGAGGTTGTTCGGGGTCAGGTTCGGCAGCCCGAACGCCCCATTCAGGAACGTGCCGTAGCCCTGCGCGATCGCGCGGAGCTCGATGTCGACCACGTCGTCACCCAGCCGCCGCCCGTTCGGGAAGCCGCACAGGTCGGCCGCGAGCACGCCCATCCGGTCGGGCGCGGCGGGGCTCGCCGTGCCGCCGGGGCAGGCACCGTTCGCTCCGGGCTTGATCGCCGTGTTCAGCCGCAGCAGGTCGGCCGGTGTCGAGCCCGTGAAGTTCAGGCCCGGCACGCCGGTGAGCAGGATCTGCTGCAGGTCGCCGCGTCCGGTCTCGGCGATCGGCGCGAGCGCGCCGCCCGCGTGACCCTGCGGCGGGGCGCCGTAGAGCACGTTTTCCAGGTGCGCGACCTCGGGGGTCGTGTAGTAGTGGGCGAACTGACCGTCGTCGCCCGGGTCCTCCCGGTTCCAGTAGTCCTTGTCACCGAGCGGGATCACGACCTCGTTGATGAGCGGGTTCCCGAGGCGGGAGACCTGCGTCCACGGGCCGTGCCCGTCCTTCGTCCCGTCCTGGCGCAGGACCGTCTTCTGCTGGCGGTCGGCGCTCGCGTAGATGCCGACCGTCGTGCTCGGAGCCTGCACCAGCTGCGAGATCGGCACCCGTAGGACGATCGAGTGGGTGTTGTAGTTCTGCAGCCCGTCCACGCCCGGCGCTGCGGGCAGCGGGATCAGGTGGAACGGGTTGAACGGTCGCAGCCCGGCCAGGTCGAAGATCGAGCCGAGGTCGACGTAGAACGGGTCGTCCCGCTGGCCGGCGAAGACCTTGAGCCCGCCGGGCAGGTTCTTGACCGCCGCCGTTGCGAGCGCGGCGTAGTTCGGCGTCGAGCGCGGCCCGATGTTGTCGGGCGGCGTCGGGATGTTGCTCCCGAGCACGACCGCGTCCTTCGCCTTGCCGTTCTTGTTCAGCTGGACCTGCGTGACGGTGTAGGTCTGCGGCCGGTTCCAGTTCGGGTCGCTGAGCGACGAGATCGGCCCGGTGTTGTAGAGGAACGTGTTCCCGTTCCGCGTCGTGGTGTTGAAGCGGAACTGGTACGCGGTGTCGGCGTTGCCGTCACCGTTCCGGTCGATTCCGATCTGGTAGAGGGCGCTGTCGTCGAAGCTGTAGAAGTTCGGCCCGCTGGCCGGAGCTTCGAGCGGGATGTAGTTCGCGATGATCGTGACCGTGTTCGTGTCGTCTGGACTGACGAACGCGTACAGGTCGGTGTTGTCGGCCCGCGGGTCCTGGCTGATCAGCGGCGCCTCCGAATGGCTCGAAGCCTTGGCGTCGCCCGGTGCGGGAAAGCGGGTCAGGATCGCCACGAGCGCCAGCGCTCCCAGTGCGAGCGCGGCGGCCACGACGATCGGCTTGGAGATGCGTGGTAGGGCAGCGTGCATGGGCTCGGTCCTCCTCCCCCCGGTGGGTTGTCGAGCCTGGTTCGCAGCGCCGCCGCGAACGGTTCGGCTAGGAGTGGATGCGCGTGCCCGTGCGGCCCTCGAGCGCGTCGCCGAGGGCGGCGGGGGAGGTGATCAGCGCCTCGTGGCCGGTGGCGCGGACGAACTCGACCGACGCCTCGACCTTCGGCCGCATCGAGCCGGCCGCGAGCCCGGGCAGGAGCGCCTGGGCGTCTTCGACGGAGAGCGTGCGCAGCTCTTGCTGCCGGTCGGTGCCGAAGTCGGCGAAGACGGCCGGCACCTCGGTGAGGATCACGAAACGCTCCGCGCCGAGCGCCCGGGCGAGCAGCGAGGAGGCGCGGTCCTTGTCGATCACGGCGTCGATGCCCGCGAGATGCTCCCCGCGGCGGGTGGCGGGGATGCCGCCGCCGCCGCAGGCGACGACGATCGTCCCCGAGGCGAGCAGCGACCGGATCGCCTCCAGCTCGACCACCTCGAGCGGCTGCGGCGAGGGCACGACCCGGCGCCAGCCGCGGCCTGCGTCGTGGACGACCTGCCAGCCGCGGTCGCGCTCGAGGCCGCGCGCCTGCTCTTCGTCGTAGAACGGCCCGACCGGCTTGGTCGGCTCGGCGAAGGCCGGGTCGTCCTCGGCGACGAGCACGTGAGTCAGCAGACACACGACCGGCCGCCCTGCGACCGGCTCGAGCTCGCTCTCGAGCAGCGCGCCGATCTCCGCCTGGGTCTGCGCGACCGCGAGGTAGAGCGGCAGCGGCGGCGCCTCGTCGGCGGCTCGCTCCTGGCGCAGCAGCTCGTTGCCGACCTGCGGGCCGTTCCCGTGCGTGACGACGAGCTCTTCGTCGAGCAGCGGGCGAAGGGCCGCGCAGGCCTCGCGCAGGTTCGCGCGCTGTTCGGCAGCGGTGCCGCGCTCGCCGGGCCGCATCAGCGCGTTCCCGCCGAGCGCGACGACCGCTGTCACACGAGTGCTTTGTCGCCGATCAGGCCGTGCTCTTCGAGGATCTCGGCCAGCGTCGGCTCGCCGACCTCCTGGAGCTTGTACGTGACCCGCAGGGCGGGCACGTCGAAGTCGATCAGCTTGCGCAGGTCGATCGGCGTCCCGATCAGGACGAGCTCGGCGCCCGAGGCCTCGATCGTGGCCTTGAGGTCGTCCATCTGCTTGCGCCCGTAGCCCATCGCCGGCAGGAGCGCGCCGACGTTCGGGTAGTCCTCGAAGGTCTGCGCGATCGAGCCGACGGCGGCCGCGCGCGGGTCGATCAGCTCGCCCGCGCCGTTCGCCTTCGCGGCCAGGACCGCCGCGCCGTAGGTCATCTCGCCGTGCGTCAGCGTCGGGCCGTCCTCGATCGCGAGCACCTTCTTGCCGGCAATCTCGGCCGCGTCGCCCTCGACGTGGAACGGCGAGGCGGCGAGCACGATCTTCGCGCCGGGGTTGTGCGTGCGGATCGAGTCGAGCACCGCGTCGATGCCTTCCTGGGTCGCGCTGTCGATCTTGTTGACGACGCAGACGTCGGCCATGCGCAGGTTGGTCTCGCCCGGGTGGTAGCGGAGCTCGTGCCCGGGCCGGTGGGGGTCGACGACGACGATGTGGACGTTCGGCTTCACGAACGGCGTGTCGTTGTTGCCGCCGTCCCAGAGGATCACGTCGGCTTCCTGCTCGGCGCGGTCGAGGATCGCGGCGTAGTCGATCCCGGCGAAGACGAGGTTGCCCTCGGCGATGTGAGGCTCGTACTCCTCGCGCTCCTCGATCGTCGCGTCGGCGGCGTCGAGGTCTTCGTAGTGCTCGAAGCGCTGGACCGCCTGCTTGGTCAGGTCGCCATAGGGCATCGGGTGCCGCAGGACGGCGACGCGCTTGCCGGACTCGCGCAGCAGCGCGGCGACGTGGCGCGTCGTCTGGCTCTTGCCGGAGCCGGTGCGGACGGCGCAGATCGCGACTGCCGGCTTGGACGAGGTGAGCATCGTCTCTCGCGGCGAGATCAGGCGGTACGAGGCGCCCGCGGCGAGCGCGCGCGAGCCGATGTGCATCACGTGCTCGTGCGTCACGTCCGAGTAGGCGAAGACGACCTCGTCGACCTCGTGCTTCCGGATCAGGTCTTCGAGCTCGGCCTCCGGCTCGATCGGGATCCCGTCAGGGTAGAGCTCACCGGCCAGCTCGGGCGGGTAGACGCGCCCCGCGAT
>Ga0207648_10008284_pt1 | contig 10094 bp, 9 predicted proteins | sample KBSMisM32_FD_184310 | JGI IMG/M metagenome (GOLD analysis project Ga0207648, IMG submission 184310) | Miscanthus rhizosphere microbial communities from Kellogg Biological Station, Michigan, USA - KBS Miscanthus M3-2 (SPAdes) (version 2) | ecosystem: Host-associated > Plants > Roots > Rhizosphere... | reverse complement strand
GTCGGCAGATTGAGAAAACTGAGCGACGTCTGGCCGGCAATCAGCTCCTGCAGGGCCAACCCACCGCCTTTATACGGAATGTGGACCCATTTGACGCCGGTCATGTACTGGAACAGCTCGGCCGACAGATGCACGGTGGTGCCGGTGCCGGAAGACGCGTAGTTGATCTGGCCGGGACGCGGGTTCGAAATCGCGATCAGCTCCTTTATGCTTTTGGCCGGCAGCGACGGATGCACGATGACGAGGTTCACCGATTCGGCGAGCTGAGTGATGAACGCGAAATCGTTCACCGAGTCGAAGTCAAGCTTCATCAGCGACGGATTCGTGAGGTGTCCGGGCGAATTCAGCATGAGCGTGTAGCCATCCGGCGCGGCGCGCACAAACTGCGCTGAGGCGATTGCGGTGTTCGCGCCGCCGCGGTTCTCGACTACTACCGTCTGACCGAACTGCTCGGTCAGCTTTTGGCCGAGCAGCCGCGCGACGAGGTCGTTGGTGGCGCCGGGCGCGAACCCGACGATGAAGCGGATCGGCTTGGACGGATACGGCGCCTGCGCATAGGCGACAGGAGTAACCAGCGGCAATGCAGCGCATACGCCGCAGGTTATCCAAAATCGTCTAATCTTCATAAGCAGCGCCCCTCCCAACCGACCGTAAACTATTTTTCGCGCATCGCGCGCACCTTCTTCGCGGCGGGGCGGTCCCAGCACGTCTTCAGCCATGCCTGCACGTGCGGCCACTTGGCAAGGTCGATGGTCAGCGCGCGATAGAGCGCGGAAGCGACGTTCAGATCCGCAATCGAAAACTCCGCGCCGGCGAGCCATTTCGATTTCTTAAGCGCGTCTTCGAGCACGTCGAATGCGGGAACGCATTCATTCCACGCTTTCTCCGCGAGTTCGGGCTTGCGCTCCGCTTCTGGCAGCTGGCTCTTGTGCCGCTGATAGTCGACGACCTGGCGATCGAGCCGGTCGGTTTCCCACAGGCTCCATTGCAGCGCGAGCGCTTCCTTCTTCAGATCGGCCGGATAGAGCGGGCTTTTGTGCTTTTTCGCGAGGTAAAGGTTGATCGCCATCGACTCGGACAATATGAAGCCGTCGTCGTCTATGGTCGGCACGCGGCCGTTGGCATTCAACGCGCGGTAATCCGGCGTTTTGGTTTCCGGCGCGCGCGGCAGCCAGTCCTTGTGTTCGTAGGCGAGCCCGAGCTCGGACGCCATCCACAGCACGCGCATCGCGCGCGAATTCACCGAACCGTAAATCTTCAACATGATCGTGTCCTCCAGGGATTAGTGCAGGCTTGGATGCCTGACAGGGTTACACACGCGTGCGGTGCATTATGTCAGGCACTCTCAGTGTAGCCGATCCCGCTTTTTCGCGTGTAAGATGCGCTCTACGGAGACGTGCACAAAAGAATCTCCGCCAGCCTGTCCCCCACGTTCAGCCGCACTATCCACGGAGAGAGCCGCCGCAGTGAAACTCGTCGATATCGCCAAAGTAATTCGCAGCAAAAACGCCGGACCCACCACCCTCACGCTCGACTTGCTGTTCAACGATGAAGCGGGCTTCAAGGCCGCGTGCGCCTCGAAATCATTGACGGCCGACGCGATCGCGAAGCTGTACTCACAGCCGCGCGCGAAGGTCGAGGTCCTGCCCTATCCGCCCGCGCTCGCGATCAAGATCGTGATGCCGCGCCGCATCGTCTCCGGGGATCCCGGCGACAGCGACGTCTACGGCGCGCAGCAACATGGCCCGATGCTGGCGGTGGAACTATGACTACCGCGATCGAACGCATCCGCAAGAGCGTGGTCGGCAGCGACGGGAAATTGGCGCCGCTGCGGGTAATGGCTGCATCGGGACAACTCGGGTACGGCATCCCCGATCCCGCTTTCAACGCCGGGCTCGAGCGCAAACCGCATCTGATCGGCGCCGACATGGGGTCGATCGATCCCGGGCCTTACTACCTCGGCGCCGGCAAGATGGCGCAGTCCGACACTATGGTGCGCGTCGATCTCGCCAAGTGCATCAACGGCGCACGCAAGCTCGGCGTACCGCTGCTGATTGGCACCGCCGGCAGCGCTGGCGCAGCGCCTCATCTCGCCGCGACACTCGACATGGTGCGCGAAATCGCGCGCCGCGAAGGCCTGCATTTCCGGCTCGCGTCGATCTCCGCCGACATGCCGCGCGACGTCGTCAAAACAGCCATTCGCGCGAAAAAAGTGGTGCCGCTCGGCGAGATCGGCGCGCTGACCGAAGCCGACGTCGATCTCGCGACGAACCTGGTCGGGCAGATGGGCATAGAAGCATTCCAGCGCGCGCTGAATGCGGGCGCCGACGTGATCATTGCGGGGCGCGCGTGCGATTCCGCGGTGTTTGCCGCCGTTCCCTCGCTGCTCGGCTATCCGATGGGCCCGACGCTGCACATGTCGAAGATCATCGAATGCTGCTCGCTGTGCTGCACGCCGGGCGGGCGCGACACCATCATCGGCACGCTCGAAGGCGACAGCTTCACCGTCGACAGCATGAACCCGACGCGCAATGCGTCGCCGATGTCGGTTGCCGCGCACAGCCTGTACGAGCAGGCCGACCCGTATGCAGTGCGCGAGCCCGAAGGCACGCTGCATACCAAAGAAGCGAAATACGAAGTCGTCGACGAGCACCGCACGCGCGTATCGGGCTCGCGCTGGGAGCCCGCGACCCAGCTCACGGTCAAGATCGAAGGCGCGATGCGCGTCGGCGAGCGCGCGATCCTGCTCGCCGGTTCGGCCGACCCGCGCGTGATCGCGAATGCGAAATCGATCACTGCCGGCGTCGAGAAAATCGTGCGCGAGTTGACCCCGCCCAATCCCGCGAAGCCGTACCAGATCATCTGGCGCGTGTACGGGATAGACGCCGTGTTTCCGTGGGCGACGCCGCCCGACCCGCTGCCGCGCGAAATTTTCTTCATGTGCGAATGCATCGCGGACACCGCGGAAGAAGCGCGCGCGGTCGCCACAGTCACCAAGCAATACCTGCTGCACCACGGCTTTCCGGGTCGGCTGTCCACCGCCGGCAACCTCGCGTTTCCGTTCACGCCGCCCGAAGTCGCCGCGTCGACCGCCTACCGCTTCAACGTCTACCACGTGATGGACGTCGATTCGCTCGAACCGCTGTTCCCTTTGCACATCGAGGAGGTGTAAAAATGGGACGCGTAATGCTCACAGCCAAATCCGCCTCCAAAAGCAACTTGAGGCCGTTCGTGCTGAGGTATCGAAACATGAATGGCCGATGTCGATTCAAGCAAGGATCGGCTTCGCCCCCTTCTATACATCAGGACAGGCTTCTATACATCAGGGCGAACGGGTTTTTCAGACCGTTCCTGTTAACCGTATTGCTCGCCATCGCGCCGGCGATCGCCGCCGCCGCCGAAACGAACGAAGTGCGCGTTGTCAAGCAGATCGGGCTCGGCTTCCTGCCCATCATGGTGATGGAGCACGAGAAACTGATTGAAAAGCACGCGCGCGCCGCAGGGCTCGGCGAGGTGAAGGGGACGTACGCGACGACCGTCGGCCCGGCAGTGATGAACGACGCAATGCTCGCCGGCCGCATCGACATCGGCGCCAACGGGCCGACCTCGATCATCCTGATCTGGTCGCGCACCAAGGGCACCGACAACGAGATCAAGGGCATGGCGGCAATGATCACGTCGCCGATGTGGCTCAACACGAGCAAACCGAATATCAAGACCGTGCGCGACATCTCGCCTGAGGACCGCATCGCCGTGCCCGGCATTAAGACTTCGAACCAGGCGATCGTGCTGCAGATGGCCACCGCGCAGGCGCTGGGCAAAGACCAGTTCGACAAGTTCACCCCGCAGACGGTCGCGATGTCGCACTTCGATGGCATGGCCGCGCTGTTCTCGAAAAAGGAAATCACCCTTCACCTGACTTCGCCGCCCGTGCAGTACCTGGAAGTCGAGCAGCCCGGCATCCACAAGGTGCTGAGCTCTGACGACGTGCTCGGCGGGCCGGCAACGTTCTCCAATATCTTTTCGAGCAGCAAGTTCCGCAACGCGAATCCGCGCACGTACAAGGCGTCGCTCGCGGCGTTTACCGAGGCGGTCGCGCTCATCAACAAGGACAAGAAGTGGGCGGCGCAGGTTTATCTCAACGTGTCGGGGGACAAAAAGAGCACGGTCGCCGATATCCTGAAGCAGCTCGAAGACGTCAATATCCAGTTCACGACGACGCCCAGGAACGTGCAGAAGTACGCCGAGTTCATGTTCGACGCCGGTTATATCAAGACCAAGCCGGCCTCGTGGAAGGATTTGTACTTTCCCGAGATTCACGATCTCCCGGGCAGCTAACGTGGCGCTGGCGCTGCTAGGCGGCGGCTTCGATTATTCGGGCGCCGCACAGGACGAATTCGACGACTGGTACGACACCGAGCACGTGCCCGAGCGTCTGCGCATCAAGGGTTTCATCAATGCGGTGCGCTGGATCGGCGCTGCAAATCCGAAAATCTCGCTCGCGATCTACGATCTCGAAAGCCTGGACGTTCTGCAAAAGCCCGAGTATATCGCCGTGTCGCCCGCGCATTTCTCGCCGTGGGCGACGCGCATCCTCGTCAACCAGTGCAAGCGCATCTGCCGTTTCAATTGCAACCAGCTCACGCCGGGTGACCGCGTTGCACCGGACGCTGCCCAAGGGCTGCTTGTTTCCGCGATGAACGTCGCGCCCGAAGCGGATGCCGAATTCAACGAATGGTACGAAACCGAACATCTGCCGCGGCTCGCCGAAGTACCCGGCGTTCTGTGCGCGCGGCGCTACACTTCACCGGGCGCCGGCCACAAATACGTCGCGACTTACCATCTGACCTCATCCGAAGTCTGCGAGTCGGCCGCGTGGCAAGCAGCAGCGCAAACGCCATGGACGCAAAAGATGAAGCCGCACCTGAGCGACCTCCTGCGCCTCGTCCTGAAACGCTACGTGCGCACGCGGCCGCTGCCGTAATAACGAATAGCGTGCGGAGCGGTAACTCCTAATGCTATGACCAGGACGGTCAACGCACGGGCCGTGGTCAGGACGTCTTCGGAAAACCGTACAGCGTTTCCGGATTGGCCACGAGCACGCGGTTGCGCATCGCTTCGTTCGGCACCCATACCGTCAAGAGGTCGAGCAGCAGCGCATCGTCGGGCTTGTTGCTCTCGGGACTGGTCGGATGCGGCCAGTCGCTGCCCCACACCAACCGCTCAGGCGCCGCTTTCACGAACGCCAGCGCGACTTTCGTTGCTTCAGGATAGTCCGGCGGTCCGATCTTGCTGTTCGAATACGCGCCTGAGAGCTTGACCCATGTACGGCCCTTCTCGAGCAGGCCGAGAATGATGGCGTGCGACGGATGATTGACCCCCTCGGCTACCGGCGGATTTCCGAGGTGGTCGAACACGAGTTGAGTCGGCAGGCGCCGCAGCAGGTCCGCGAGTTCGACGACCTGGACGCCTTCCATGTTGAACTGGATATGCCAGCCCATGGGAGCAATGCGCTTCGCGAGCGGCTCTATCATGTCGGGCTCGACGACGCGGCTTTTCGGATCGCCGATGCTGAAGCGGATGCCGCGCACGCCGGCATCGTGATACCGCTTCAATTCCGCATCCGTGACATTCGGGCGCACGACCGCAACGCCGCGTGCATTGCCGCCCGCCTGCGTGAGCGCATCGAGCGTGACTTCGTTTTCGATTCCGTAATTGCGCGGCTGCACGACAATGTGGCGCGTGGTGCCGATGCGTTTTTGCAGCAGCCGGTATTCGGTCATCGAGGCGTTGGTGGGCGCCGGCCGGCCCGGTGTCGGCACCGGCGTAAAACGCGCCGCATCGTAAATGTGATGGTGGCAGTCGCATGCGTTGAGCGGAGTCTTGAGCTTGGGCGGCGCAGTGCCGCTCGAATTCGGCACTTGCTGGGCGTACCCCTCGCGCATCATGACTCCCGATGTGGTGGCCGCGACTGCGGCCATGGATGCTGCCTTGATAAACGTACGGCGTCCGATCATGGTTTTTCCCTTCGATGATGTCGTCGTTTTTTCTTTTAAGCTTCCTCTACGACCGCCGCGGCGTCAAGGCAAAACGGTGTGCAATAATATACTCGCACGCACGAATACCGACGGCCCATGAAAGGCCGCATCACCCGGTCAACCATTGGAGGGGCAATGAAAACACGCAGGGATTTCCTCAAGGACGCGGCGGCTACGGCAGGCGTGATATTCACGAGCTGCAGCCTGCTCGACGCGGCACCCGCGCGCGCGCAGGCGCCCGGCAAAAAGCGCCTGCCTGTAATGGTCAAGGGCAAGCGGGTCAAAACCATCGACGTGCATGCGCACTGCCTGATCCCGGAAGCGCTCGCGTTGCTGCCGCCGGATGAGGCAAAAGGCATTTTTCCGCAAACCAAGGGCGCACAGCAATTCCTGATCAACCTCGACGAGCGCCTCGCGGGCATGGACGCGCAGGGCGTGGATATGGAAGTGCTCAGTATTAACCCGTGGTGGTATCGCAAGGAGCGCGAACTCGTCGAAAAAATCATCCAGGCGCAGAACGAAGGGCTCGCAGCGCTGTGCGCGAAGCAGCCAGACCGCCTCGCAGCGTTCGCGTCGCTGTCGCTGCAGTTTCCCGATCTCGCCGTTCAGCAGCTCGAAGACGCAGTGCGCAAATACGGCCTGAAGGGCGCGGCCATCGGCGGCAGCGTCCTCGGCGTGGATTTCTCCGAACCGCAATTTCATCCGGTGTGGGCGAAGGCGGAGGAACTCGGCGTTACGTTGTTTATCCACCCGCAAAGCACGCCGCAGCTCGCCAGCCGCTTCAAGGGCAACGGCTGGCTCTCCAACGTAATCGGCAATCCGCTCGACACCACGATCGCGCTGCAGCACCTCATTTTCGAAGGCTTGTTCGACAAGTACCCGCGCCTGAAAGTATGCGCCGCGCACGGCGGCGGTTACTTGGGCTCGTACGCGCCGCGCTCCGACCACGGCTGCTTCATCTCGCCGCAAAACTGCAACCCGAACATCGTGCTCAAGAAGAAGCCGACCGAGTACCTGAACCAGATCTTTTTCGACGCACTCGTGTTCACGCCGGAAGCGCTGCGCCACCTCGTCGCGCAGGTGGGTGCTTCCCAGGTGGTGATCGGCACCGACCATCCGATTCCCTGGGAAGAGCACCCGGTCGATCACATCATGGCGACGAAGACGCTCTCAGACGAGCAAATGATCGCCATTCTCGGCGGTAACGCGGCGAAGCTGCTCAACATCAAGGCGTGAGCATCATGGCGCCTGCGTCGCCAGGTACGCGGCGATCTGCGCCATATCGTCCACGCTCAATTCAGCGACGACCGGTTTCATCATCGAGCTATAGGGACCCGCGCGGGCGCCTGACTTCAGGTCGTAGAGCTGGCGCATCATATAGCTCGGCGAGCGGCCCACTATGCCCGGCATATTGCCCAGGCCTTTCAGGTCCGGGCCGTGGCAGATTGTGCACTGGATGGTTTTGCCCGCGCCGGTCTTCACCAGCGCCTCGCCTCTCTTGACGCTGCCGGGCGGCACGTACGCGATGAATTGCGCGTGTGTATCGCGATTCGCAAATTGCTCGAGCACCTCTGGAACTTCGACGATGCGTTTGCCGATCGGCTCTTTTTCGCCCGATGGCAGGGCGGCCAGATGATTGAACGTGATGAATGTCTTCGGCACGGTGTCGGTCTCGACGACCTTGATGACGGCGCGCGGCTTTAGCGCGGCAAAATAAGCGGCGGCGTCGGCGATCTCGGCGTCAGTCATGGGTTTCGAGAGCGAGATCATCAGATCGACGTTGCGCTTGGCGACCGAAGTCTTCCGCGCGCCGCTCCTGAAATCCACCATCTGCTGCATGATATAGGCCGCCGGCTGACCTGCAAGGTTCGCATTCTCGGGTCCGCCGGGGCCGTCCGCGCGGTGACAGAAACCGCACGCAAACACGTCGGGCTTGCGACCTTGCGCAACGACCGGCGGCAAAGGCGGATGCTCGCTCGGGTGCCAGACCGGCGCGATGAAGCGGTCGCGCAATTGGGTGACCGAATAGGTGGCCGAGCTGCCCGGCACGCGCCGCGGCACGCCGTCTTCTTCCGGCGGCTTGAAGTCGGGCGGATTCACCGGATACGCCCATTCGGGCGGCCCCTCGGCAGCGTAAGCCGGCAAGCCGGCGGCGAGGACGAATACCGACGCAAGCGCAAATATGGCGATGGATCTCAGCATGTTTATCTCCCTTGGCTCGGGTCTGGTCGCCCCGGTGTTGCCGCCAAGCTTCCGCCTCTGCCGTGCCGCCGTCAAGCTATGACGCTGTCACGCGCGTGACAGCGCATTCGCTCCGGCCGATAATCAACCCGTAAGATCGCAGTCACCTCGGGGGAGGCCCAGTATGTCATTCGATCGCGAAGTCAATCGCCGCCGTTTCCTGCAATACCTCGCCGCGAGTCCATTGTTCGCCTACGGCGGCAATGCAGGTTTCGCGGCCGACGCGCCGATGCCGGGCACGCGGTTGTCGGATCCACTCACGTGGGCGCCGATGAAGTCGGGCGAGCTCATCAAGTCGCCGAAGGAAGCGATCAACGTGTTCGACTTCGAGCCCGTCTGCCGCGCGAACGTGCCGCCCGCGCACTTCGGCTATATGGCGGCCGGTATCGACGACGAGGTCACGTTGCGCGCGAACCGCGAGGATTTCCTCAAATTCCAGCTACGGCCGCGCCGGCTGCGCGACGTCTCCAAGCCCGACATGAGCGTAGACATTCTCGGCGTGAAGTACGCGAACCCGATAATCATCGCGCCGGTGGGTGGCCAGAAAATGTTTCATCCGGAAGGCGAAATCGCCGTCGCGCGCGCGGCGAAGACGGGCGGCCATTTGCAGATACTTTCGACCGCCACCACATCGTCGGTCGAGGACGTCACGGCTGCGCGCGGCCAGCCGATCTGGTACCAGCTCTACGCGACCAATAGTTGGGAAGTCGCCAAAGCATTCGTCATGCGCGCCGAAAAAGCGGGCTGCCTCGCCGTCGCCGTAACGGTCGATCGCGTGGGCGGCCGCAACCAGGAAACGTTGTTCCGCCTGGAGCGCACCGATACGCGCAATTGCACCGATTGTCACGATCGCAGCGGCCTGGCGGCCAACCTGAAGCGCCGGTCGATGTACGAGGGCGTCGACGTCTCCGCCCTTACGAACACCCTTTCATCCAGCATGACGTGGGACTTCATGAAGCGGCTGCGCGATCTGACCAAAATGAAAATCGTCATCAAGGGCATCCTCGCGCACGAAGACGCGACGCTTGCCGTCGAGAACGGCATCGACGCCATCATCGTCTCCAATCACGGCGGACGCGGTGAAGATTCGGGGCGTTCGAGCATAGATGCGCTGCCGGAAATCGTCGCCGCCGTCAAAGGCCGCATGCCGATTCTCGTCGACAGCGGATTTCGTCGCGGCTCGGACGTCGTCAAGGCGCTGTGCATGGGCGCCACCGCCGTCTGCGTCGGCCGCCCTTATATCTGGGGGCTCGGCGCGTTCGGTCAGCCGGGCGTCGAGCGCGTACTGGAATTGATGCGCATCGAAACGCGCGGCATGCTGCAGCAGATGGGCGCGGCGACGGTTAAGGACCTGGTGCCGGCGATGGTGCGGAGAGCATAAAGAAATTAGAGAGGCCCGCCGCAAAGCCGCTCGACCTGCCGACAGCTGCTGCGAGATTGGCCCACGAGCGTATACGTGGCGGTTGCGCATCTGTCTTCGGTATCGAGAAAACGGGCATGAGCTACGTCTGCGATCACGCGCGCAAATAGTCGTCTAACAACGGAGTAGTGCCGTCATTGAAAGTACATGCCGCCGTTCACGAGATAGTTCTGGCCGGTGATGAACCCGGCGTCCTCGCTCGCGAGGTACAACATCAGCGAGACGACTTCCTGCGACTTGCCCATGCGGCGGATTGGCTGCGTAGGACGCAGGTTCTTGGCTTTCAGGTTGGGGTCGCGCTCGACGTCGATGGTGCCAGGGCCGATGCAGTTGGCGGTGATCTCGTGCTCGGCGAATTCGCGCGCGAGCCCGCGCGTGAAGCCGACGATGCCGAG
>Ga0207648_10008283_pt1 | contig 10094 bp, 10 predicted proteins | sample KBSMisM32_FD_184310 | JGI IMG/M metagenome (GOLD analysis project Ga0207648, IMG submission 184310) | Miscanthus rhizosphere microbial communities from Kellogg Biological Station, Michigan, USA - KBS Miscanthus M3-2 (SPAdes) (version 2) | ecosystem: Host-associated > Plants > Roots >... | reverse complement strand
CGGGTCCGGGCGGTCCAGGCTGGTGAAGTCGTTGTGCATGCGCTCGAGGCCCGAGAGCAGGCGCTGGGTGACGACCGGCGCCACCAGCGAGCCACCGGCCGCGACGGCCTTGACGGCATCGACGAGCTGGTCGAGCGACACGTCCTTGAGCAGGTAGCCGCGCGCACCCGCCTTCAGCCCGGCCAGCACGAGCTGGTCGTCGTCGAACGTGGTCAGGATGATCGTGGGCGGCAGCGCATTGCGCGCGGCGAGCGCGTTGAGCACATCCAGCCCCGACATTCCCGGCATGCGCATGTCGAGCAGTACCACATCGGGTTTGACCTTCGGAACGATGTCGAGGGCCTGGATGCCGTCGGCCGCCTCGGCGACGACGCGAATCTCGTCGGACAGTTCCAGCAGCGAGCGGATGCCCTGCCGGACAAGGGTCTGGTCGTCGACCAGGCAGACCGAGATATTGCGCGCCACATTCATCGATTGGCCTCCAGCGGCAGCCATGCATCCAGTGCGAAACCCGCGTCGCGCGCAGTCACGATGTCCAGGCGCCCGCCAACCTGCGCGAGGCGCTCGCGCATGCCGGTCAGGCCGTTGCCTTGCTGCATCTGACCGGCGCCGCGGCCATCGTCGCGTGCGTGGATCGCCAGTTCGTTCGAATCCGTGCGCTCGCAGCGCAACCACAGATTGCGCGCGCCGGAATGGCGCACGGTATTGGTGATGATTTCCTGGGCGCAGCGCAACAGCACCTGCGCGCGCAGCGGATCGTCGACAGAGAAACGCGGCGGCATGTCGAGGTGGATCGCCAGGCCCGGCACGCCTTCGACCAGGGTCTTGAGCGCCTCGGTCAGGTCGATGTTGTCGTTCTCGCGCAGCTGGCTGACGACTTCGCGCACGTCCGACAGCAGCAGCTTGGCGACCGACTGCGCCTGGCGCACGTGGTCCTGCGCAGTGCCCGAGACGAGATGGCTGGCGACTTCGAGATTCAGGCTCAGCGCAGTCAAGTGGTGGCCGACGAGGTCGTGCAGGTCGCGCGAAATTCGCACGCGTTCGGCGATCCGGCTCGATTCGGTCAACAGCGTGCGCGTCGCGCGCAACTCCGAGTTCAGGCGGCGCAACTCGTCACGCGAGTCGGCCTGCTGCTTGGCCACCAGCGAGGTGACGTAGGTGAACGCGGAGAATCCGAGATACAGCGAGCACTGCACGAACGAATCGAACAGACCGTAGTCGAGCCAGGCAACGAAGATCGGCGTCAGCGAAAAACTCTGCAGGACGACCCAGGCCATGCCGGGCCAGAACGGCAGCGTCCACGGCACGACGCCGGCAATCAGCATCGTCAGGATTCCGGGGATGCCGCTGTGACTGAACCAGCCGATGGCGAACGCGGCCACGTTCATCGCGATCAACAGGGGGATCCGCTGCAGCCCCGGCTGGCGGCGACCGAGGTCGTGCGTGGCGAACCAGTAGGCCAGGCCGAAGATCGCGTACGCAGTGCACCAGCCGATGTACTCGGGCGAACCGGTCAGCACGTCGGCCGAGCGCCACGTCGCACTCAACAGCGGCATGCCGGTGCACGCGTAGGTGAACAGTCCGGTGAAGCGCAGCAGTGAGATATGGTTGAACGGCGGCGATCGCATGTGCGCATCATAGAGCCCAATGTCCATGGCGCAACCTGCCCGAAGTCACCATTTTGCCGTTTCGGCTGTTTGAGCGGCCCTCGCCCGCCGCGCTGCAACATATTTTTGGCGGACAATCTTTTAACGAAAATGCCTTCGGATCGACATGCACCGCGCAGCGGCCCATGCGATAATTCGCCATCAGTAAGCGCATCGCGCCGAACCAGCAACGAAGTGAGGAACGCATGGCTATTGCCATTCGCGACGTGCGCGAAAACGAATTGGACTCCGTCCTTGCTTTGAACAACGCCGCCGGCGCGACGATCCTGCCACTCGACGCCGGGCGCATGCGTGATTTTTTTCGCGAAGCCGCCTATTTCCGCGTCGCCGAGGCCGATGGTCATCTTGCCGGGTTCCTGATCGGCCTGCGCGAAGACGCGCAGTATGGAAGCGCGAACTTCCTCTGGTTTCGCGAACGCTATGCCGAGTTCCTGTACATCGACCGCATCGTCGTAGCGCAGCGCTATCGCGGCATCGGCCTGGGCCGCGTGTTCTACGCCGACGTGACGAGTTTCGCCGAGGTGCGCGTGCCCTTGCTGGCATGTGAAGTCTTCCTCGAGCCCCGCGACGACGTTTCGGTGCTGTTCCACGGCACCTATGGATTCCAGGAAGTCGGCCAGCAGCTGATGCCCGTGGTCGATCGCCGCGTCAGCCTGCTCGCCAAGGACCTGTGCAGCCACGGCTTCGTGCGCACGACCTATCTCGACGGCACGGGATTGCCCGCGCAGTCATGGCTGGCCGAACGTCCCCGCTCCGTGCAACCGCCGCAGACGCGCGCCGCCGGCGCGCATTGAGAACTCTGCGCTGATGGCAGTCGGAAGCCCGGCGGCAGCGTCCGCCGTCGAACTCAAGTTTGGCCAGGTCGGTGTCGCCAGTGCGTCCTTGCGCGACGTCGATCCCCGCGTGCTGCTGGCCGAACTCGCTCTGCGCATCGCCGCGGCGCCGAATCTTTTTCAGCGCGCGCCGCTGATCCTCGATCTGAGCCGCCTGCCGGACTTGCCCGATGCCGAGCAAACGCGGGCGCTGCTCGACGCTGCACGCAGCGCCGGGATGCTGCCGGTCGGCCTGTCGTATGGCACAGCGGAAAATGAACAATTGGCGCAAATGCTCAATTTGCCGCTTTTTGCAAAATTCCGCATCGCGCCCGAGCCGGCCGGCGCCGCGGCCACGCAGCCGCCAGCGCAGCCGCAAGCGCCGCTTGTTTCGGCTGCGGCCGGCACGGGCCTGCATCACGCCAAACCGGTTCGTTCGGGGCAGCAGGTCTATGCGCGTAGCCGCGACCTCACGATCGCAGCGGCAGTCGGCAGCGGCGCCGAGGTCATCGCCGACGGCTCGATCCACATCTACGGGCGCCTGAGCGGGCGCGCACTCGCCGGTGCGCAAGGCGACACGGCGGCGCGTATCTACTGCCAGGACTTTCAGGCCGAACTCGTGTCGATCGCCGGGCACTACCGGGTCCTCGAGGATGTGCCGGCAAATTTGCGCGGCCAGGCCGTCCAGGCCTGGCTCGATGGGGAACGTCTGGTAATGGAAAGGCTATGAATCACGAAGCGGAAAATGACGACAGGAACGCGGAAGGCGAACTTTCGGGCGACGGGACACAGGAGAGCGGCGCGCCGCAACCTGTACCTTCCGACTCCCGGTCGCCGACTGCTGGAATCGCAGCAACCGGAGCAGAGAAATTGGCCGAAATAATCGTTGTCACTTCCGGCAAGGGCGGCGTGGGCAAGACCACGTCGAGCGCGAGCATCGCCGTCGGGCTTGCGCGCCGCGGCAAGAAAGTCGCGGTCATCGATTTCGACGTCGGCCTGCGCAACCTCGACCTGATCCTGGGTTGCGAGCGCCGCGTCGTCTACGACTTCGTCAACGTCATCCACGGCGAATGCACGTTGAAACAGGCGCTGATCAAGGACAAACGTCACGACACCCTGTTCGTGCTTGCGGCGTCGCAGACGCGCGACAAGGATGCGCTGACCAAGGAAGGCGTGGAGCGCGTGCTGACGGAACTGCGCGACGAGGGTTTCGACTACATCGTCTGCGACTCCCCGGCCGGCATCGAAAAAGGCGCTTACCTGGCGATGTATTTCGCCGACTGCGCGGTCGTCGTGGTCAATCCCGAGGTTTCCTCGGTGCGCGACTCGGATCGGATTCTCGGATTGCTGGCAAGCAAGACGCGCCGCGCCGAACTCGGCGCCGCGCCGGTCGCGCAACACCTGCTGCTGACGCGCTACAACCCGGCGCGCGTGATCAATGGCGACATGATGAGTATCGACGACGTCAAGGATATTCTCGGCATCGAGGTCGTCGGCGTGATTCCGGAATCCGAAGGCGTGCTGGCGGCGTCGAATGCCGGCGTGCCGGTGATCCTCGACGACGAGTCGAACGCCGGCCAGGCATACGAGGATGCCGTAGCGCGCCTGCTCGGCGAGCAGCGCACGATGCGCTTCATCGACGCGCCGAAGAAGGGCCTGTTCTCACGATTGTTCGGAGGTTGAGATGGGAATCTTCGACTTCCTGCGCTCCCGCCACAAAGCCAGCGCCTCGATCGCGAAGGAACGCCTGCGCATCATCGTCGCGCAGGAGCGCAGCCAGCGCGGCGCGCCGGACTACCTGCCGCTGCTGCGCCGCGAGATCCTCGAGGTGATCCGGAAATACGTCAATGTCGACATGGAAGCAGTCGACGTGCATCTGGAAAACGACGGAACGCACAGCGTACTGGAATTGAGTGTGGCTCTGCCGGGCCAGTCAGCGGAGCTGACTGGAGGGCTGAGGGCTGAGGGCTGAGGGCTGAGGGCGCCAGCAGTCTCGTTCGCTTATGGCCAGTCTCGGGAAGTCCGAACTTTTTTGCTCGTCATTCCGGCGAAAGCCGGAATCCAGCTCTTCCCCAGTGCAAACGAGAGCTGGATCCCGGCTTTCGCCGGGATGACGGCTACTTCTGATATTCGTTGTAATGCTGATCGTTGCGGAAATCGAGTGGGCATCTGCGGTCGCACTGCTGGCACGCTATGGCTTGTCACTTCACCGCGTGACCGACGGCATGCCGATACCTGGCAGCTTCTGGGGCGAGCCCGAAGCCGGCGTAATTGGAGAAGTGGTATACGCGCGCAGCGACACGCCGGTGCATTCGCTTCTGCATGAAGCCTGTCATCTGATCGTGGCCGCGCCGGAACGGCGCGCGCGCATCCACACCGACGCCTCGGACTCGCAGGCCGAGGAGGACGCGTGCTGCTATCTGCAGATCGTGCTCGCCGACGCACTTCCCGGCGCAGGCAGCGCGCACGTGATGGCGGACATGGACGCTTGGGGTTACACGTTCCGGCTCGGCTCGGCACGCGCCTGGTTCGAGCACGACGCCGAGGATGCGCGTGCGTGGCTGGTGGCGCGTGGGTTGCTGCCTGAAGCAGGGCTGAGGGCTGAGGGCTGAGGGCCGAAGAAAAGCGTCGAGCGCACCCGTTCTTTGTCAGCCCTCAGCCCTCGGCCCTCAGCCCTGATCTTGCACGCGCTCCCCAGACCCACTAGCCTGCGCGCAGTCGCCAACTGGAAGGACACTCCGATGCAACGCTGGCTGAAGATTCCTGACGGTCGCTACCTGGATGCCAATCGCATCGCCTACGTCGGCAAGGTCGAGACTTATCCGCGTCTCGACGATGATGGCAATGACGCCGGCACGGGCTATTCGGTCAGTCTCGGCACCGACATTCCGCGCGAGAACCAGATCATCGTCATGGGCACCAAGGAAGAAATCCTGGCGCTGCTGAAATCCCTGCTTGGCGGAACCGGCAGCGGCTGACGCCGCAGTCTCGCCATGGCGCGCGTGCGCTAGCGCGCGTCGGCGAGTATCTCGCGCTCGATGACTCCGACCGGAGGCGAGCGCTTGGCAATCGTGCGATACCAGCGCCAGGCAACGAGTCCGCCGGCGAACAGGCACGCGGATGCAGCCGCCAGATGCAGCGCGCTATCGGCGAGCCACGGCGACAGCAATCCAGCCAGCAAGGCATTGAAGGCGAGCGTGATAAAGCCCTGTACGGAGGACGCCGCGCCGCGATGGCGTGGAAACAGATCGAGCACGAGCAGATTCAGCGTCGGTGAAATCAGGTTGATGCCGATTGCCGCGAACGCGAGCGGGAGCACGGCCCACGGCACGCGCGCCGGAACGATCAGCCATGCGACCAGCAATCCGATTACTCCGCCGGATCCGATGATCGAATAGCCGATGCCCATCAGCACGCGCGCGCTGATCCGGCCGGCAAGCCGTCCGGCGAGCATCGCGCCGAGGACAAGCCCACTGATCGCCGGCACGAACAGCCAGTAGAACTGGTCCTGGCGCAAATCGAGGATGCCGAGCACGAACGCCGGCGCGCCGGCAATGTAGACGAACAGCCCGCCGAAATTGCAGGTGATCGCCAGCGCCAGAGGCAGGAACTGGTCCGACGCGAGGATCTCGCGGTAACTGGCGAACAGCGAGCGCGGCGACAGCGCGACGCGGCGCTCGCGCGGATGCGTTTCGGGCAGCACGCCGGCGCATAGTGCCAGCAAGGCGCCGGCGAAGACCGTGAGCGCCCAGAACAACGCGTGCCAGCCGCCACGACCGACGATCCAGGCGCCGACGATCGGCGCCGCGGCCGGCGCGACGCCGAAGATCATGCTGATCAGCGACATCAGCTTCTGTGCGTCCGGTCCTTCGAAGCAATCGCGGATCAGCGCGCGGCCGACGATCAGGCCGACGCCGGCGCAGGTCCCTTGCATCGCGCGGAACGCCAGCAGCATCGGCATCGACTGCGCCAGCGCGCAACCGACCGAAGCGACCAGGAACACGGCGATGCCGCCGAGGATGACGACACGCCGGCCCCAGGCATCGGACAACGCTCCGATCAGCAGCGACATCGCTGCGTAGGCCATCAGGTAGACCGAGATCGTCTGCTGCATCGCCAGGGCACTGGCGTTGAATTGCTCCTCGATCGCCGGGAACGCCGGAAAAATCGCGTCGATGCAGAACGGGCCGAACATGGCCAGGGCCGCCAGCAAACATGCCAGCCCGATGCGGTTGGGAACGGCAATCGGCATCTTTCTTGTTGGAATCGGGACAGCCGCGGTGCGGCCGCTGTGGCGGCGATGATACGCGTGAATGGCTCCTCCAACAGCGACTGACTCACGCTTTCGGATTGTTTCCGGCGCGTGAACGACGAACCGGCGGCCGTTCAGCGAACGTCGCGCCCGATCGCTCGTTTCGACCGCGCAGTCATGCGACAATCCTTCATCGACTCGATCGCACAGGACCGCCCATGTCAGACGGCCCCGCTCCGGAAATCCGCGATGGCGAACTGCTCGCGGCCGTCGATCTTGGCTCGAACAGTTTTCACCTGGTTGTCGCGCGCTACGAGCATGGCGAATTGCGCGTGATCGACCGCTTGCGCGACAGCGTGCGTCTGGCGGCGGGATTGCGCGCCGACGGTTCGCTCGACGAAGGCCGGCGTGACAAGGCATTGGCCTGCCTGGCGCGTTTCGGCCAACGCCTGCGCGTGTTGCCGCACGAACGCGTGCGCGCCGTTGCGACGAACACCGTGCGCCGACTCAGTGCGCCCGGCGCTTTCCTCGGTCCGGCTGAACAGGCGCTGGGTCACCCGATCGAAGTGGTATCCGGTCGCGAGGAAGCGCGACTGATCTATCTGGGCGTGGCCCACGGCATTCCCGATTCCCCGCAGCGGCGCCTGGTCATCGACATCGGCGGCGGAAGCACCGAGTTCATCATCGGCCAGCATTTCGACGCGATCGAGAAAGAGAGCCTGCAGATGGGCTGCGTCGCCAGCACGCTGCGCTTCTTCGGCGACGGCAAGCTCAGCGCGAAGCGCTGGCGCCAGGCGCAGACCGAAATCGCGGTCGAACTGCAACAGTTCGCCGCCGACTATCGCGCCCATGGCTGGGGCGAAACCATCGGCTCGTCGGGGACGGTGAAGGCCATCGGCAACGTCGCCCAGGCCGCCGAGTGGTGCGACTCCGGCATCACGCGCGCTGCGATCGAGAAAGTGCGCGATGCGATCCTCGACTGCGGCAGCATCGAAAAGCTGCGCCTTCCGGGATTGGCCGAGGATCGTGTCGGCGTGTTTCCCGGAGGTGTGGCGATACTCGAAGCCAGTTTCATCGCGTTCGACCTCAAGCAGATGCGCGTCTGCGACACCGCAATGCGCGAGGGCCTGTTGTACGACATGATCGGGCGCGCCGAGCATCGCGATCCGCGCGCAGCCAGCATCAACGCGCTGGCACAGCGTTATGCCGTCGACCTTGGCCATGCCGAGCGCGTCGAGGCGACAGCGCTGGCGTTGTTCGATCGCGTAGCCCGCGAGTGGCAGCTCGGCCACGTCGAACGCGACTGGTTGTCGTGGGCGGCGCGAATCCACGAAATCGGCCTCGCGATCGCGCACAGCCAGCACCATCTGCACGGCGCCTACATCGTCGAGAACTCGGATCTTGCGGGCTTCGGCCGGCTCGAGCAGCTGGCGCTGGCGACGATCCTGCGCAGCCACCGGCGCAAGCCCGACGACGCGATCCTGCGCAACCTGCCCGAACGCCTGCGCCGGCCGACCGCGCGCGTGACGGCGCTGCTGCGCCTGGCGGTGCTGCTGCAACGCGGCCGCGCGGCCGATCCCGCGCCGCCGATCGAATTGCAGGCCGAGGACAAGCTGCTGCAGCTCAAGCTGCCCGCAGTCTGGGTGGACCAGCACCCCTTGACCCAGGCGGATCTCGAGCAGGAACGCGACTACCTGAAACAGCTCGACATCAAGTTGCAGGTGCGGGCTGTCGAAAAACTCGCGGCAGCGTGATGCAGGTTGGTCTTCAGCCCACCGTTTTTCCTTTGGCTGCCACAGGAAAATGACGGCGCGCCAAGGCGCACCCTACTGCGCCGCGGCCATTCTGCGTATCATTCGATCCCACCTTTGCATCCATGAATCTCCGGAGAACCTGCATGTTCAAGCGCGTCGTGTTATCGCTCATTCTTGCCTTGGCAGCGCCGTTGGCGTTGGCTCAGCAGACGCCGGCAAAGCCGCCCGCCGCAAAGCCCGCCGCGAAACCTGCGACGAAGACCGCCGAGCCGGCGAAGGCCGCAGCGACCGACGCCGCCACGCCAGCCGGCAATCCAAAGGTTCTGCTGCACACGAGCCAGGGTGACATCACGATCGAACTGTATCCCGACAAGGCGCCGAAGACGGTCGACAACTTCGAACAATACGTCAAGGACGGCTTCTACAACGGCACGCAATTTCACCGCGTGATCCCGACGTTCATGATCCAGGGCGGCGGCTGGACCAAGGAACTGGTGCGCAAGCGCACGCGCGCGCCGATTCACAACGAGGCGAACAACGGCTTGTCCAACCTCAAGTACACCGTGGCGATGGCGCGCACCGCCGATCCGCATTCTGCGGCGGCCGAATTCTTCATCAACACGGTCGACAACCCGCGCCTGAACTACACCGCCGACACCAACAGCCTGACGTGGGGCTACTGCGTGTTCGGCAAGGTCGTGGCCGGGCAGGATGTCGTCGACAAGATCAAGGCCGTGCAGACCGGTCCGCAGGGACCACTGCCTTCCGACGTGCCGATGATCCCGGTCATGATCGACAAGGCCGAGATGGTGCAATAGCGCACGCACTCAGGCCACGCCTCGAGTCGTCCAGTCCTCTGTCGATCGCCGCGATCGGGCAGAGGGCTGCGGCGGGAGCGCTGCCGGGATGAGCACGCTGTTCATTTCAGACCTGCACCTGGATCCGGCGCGTCCGCACATTGTGGATTTGTTCACCCGGTTCCTGGCCGGGGAAGCGCGTCAAGCCGAGGCTCTCTACATCCTCGGCGATCTGTTCGAGAGCTGGATCGGCGATGACGACGACAGCCCGCTCGCGCAGCAGGTCGCACAGTCGCTATTGGCGCTGAAGCAAAGCGGCATCCCGGTATTCTTCATGCATGGCAATCGCGATTTCCTGCTCGGCCAGGCCTACGCGCAACGCGCGGGCATGACATTGCTCGACGATCCGGCGGTCGTCGAGTTCGACGGCGAGCGCACGTTGCTGATGCACGGCGATACGCTGTGCACGGACGATATCGCGTACCAGGAATTTCGCGCCGTGGTTCGCAATCCGGCCTGGCAGAAACAGTTTGGCGCCCGCTCGCTAAGCGAGCGTCACGCGTTCGCGGCGCAGGCGCGCGCCGAGAGCGTGAAGCACACGGCTGGCGCCAAGCCTGAGATCATGGACGTGAATCACGGCGCCGTTGTCTCGACGATGCGCAAGCACGGGGTGCGTACGCTCATCCACGGCCATACGCACCGACCGGCAACGCATTGCTTCGAGTTCGACGGCCACCACGCCGAGCGCATCGTGCTCGGCGACTGGTACGAACAGAGCAGCGTGCTTACTTGGCCACGACCTTCTGCGGGCC
>Ga0207648_10008282_pt1 | contig 10095 bp, 8 predicted proteins | sample KBSMisM32_FD_184310 | JGI IMG/M metagenome (GOLD analysis project Ga0207648, IMG submission 184310) | Miscanthus rhizosphere microbial communities from Kellogg Biological Station, Michigan, USA - KBS Miscanthus M3-2 (SPAdes) (version 2) | ecosystem: Host-associated > Plants > Roots > Rhizosphere... | reverse complement strand
CCACCTTCCGCCGCAACGCGCCCGACGCGACCAGCCCGTCGATCAAGTCGCTGAACTACCTGAATAACATCCTCGCGCGCATCGAGGCGAACGACCGCGGCGCCGACGAGGCGCTGATGCTCGACGGCCAGGGCTACGTCGCCGAAGCGACGGTCGACAACTTCTTCATCGTCACCGACCACGCGCTCGTGACGCCGCCGACGGCGACCAACCTGAAAGGCGTGACGCGCGAGACGCTGCTGTCGCTTGCCGCCAGCCTCGACATTCGCGCCGAGGAGAGGCCGTTCACGCTGTTCGACGTGTGGACGGCCAGGGAAGCGTTCATCAGCGGCACCGGCGCGGAAGTGGTGCCGGTGCTCTCGGTCGACGGGCGGACGATTGGCAGCGGCGAGATCGGCGCGGTCACCGCGCGGGTGATCGCCGCGTATCACCAGCTGGTGCGATCGCAGGGCACGCCGATCGCCCCGCAGGAGCCCGCGCGCGAAGTCGTGGCAGGTTATCGCGTGTGAATGCCGGCGGTCCTGAGCGTGCGTTGCGAAACTGCGCGCGGGTCGCGTAGCGCAGGCCTTTAGGCCTGCCAACGGCCGCGCGCGGGCAGCCCTAAAGGGCTGCGCTACGGGTACTCTCGAAACGCACTCGGAAGCGCCACCCTATGTACCTAGGGCGCCGAAGTACGTCCGCATCGCCTCCAGCGTCCGCACCATCGACTCGCGGGCGACACGATTGACCAGCGGGCCCGCAATCGGCCGCACGAGCGCGGGCACGCTCCGGCTCAACGTCAGCGAGCGCAATTCCACCAGCACGCCGCCGCCGGTCTCCTCGTACCGCCAGTACGAGTGCAGACGCCACAGGAATCCATGATCGCCGCCGCCGACCTCTTCGATGCGGGTGGCGACGCTGCGCGCCGTGGCCACGTTCGACGCCACGCGGCGGAACTGCATCTGGTGCTCGGTGTCGTAGCTGACCGTGATGATCGCGTGCCGCACCAGGCGGATGCCGACATGCAGCGAGTCGGCGCCGCGCCCGATCACGCGCGACGAGACCACGTCTTCCTGCGGCGGCGGCGTGCCCGGATGCTGGAGCCCGTGAAGCAGCCGGTCGAGCGTCAGGTGCGGGATGAACACCGCGCCGCGCCAGTCGTTGATCGTCCCGCCCGGCACGGCCACCGTCGTCCCTGCGGGATCGATCGCGTCGGAACCGGGCCTGGCTGCGATCGGCCGCCGCGCGTCCGCCAGCTCCGCCTCCGCGACCGCGACATAGCGCTGCCACGCCGCCACGGTCTGCGGTTGATCCGGCGGGCCCAGGCCGGCGGCTGCGGCCGGCGTCGATGCGGCGACGATCATCAACACGGCCAGCGCCTTCGTCCCGGCGAATACCCACCGGTCGGCAGCGAGAAAATTGGCGATGCTCGTGACGGCAACGGCGAGCGCGTTCGCCGCGACCGGCGGCACGTGAAGGACGCCAACCAGCCACGCCATCGTCAGCGTGTTGCCGGCGATCGACGTCAGGCCATTGGCCGCGTGGAACCGTCCGAGTCGATCCCATCGTCCGCCGGCGGCAGCCGGCGCACCCGACCGATCGCTCCACGTCCAGCGCTCGTGCCACAAGAAGTTGTGCAGCACCGCAAGCTCCACCGAAACCAGCGTGGCCGCCAGCCACGGCCAGCCCGCATACGCGGTGAGCGCGTGCAGCGCGCCGAGCTGCACGACGAATCCCAGGACGCCGACCGCGGTGAACGGCGCGAGCCGCCGCCACTCGTCAGCGCGGCGGCTCTTCGTTCGATCGGGCGCGGAGGTGGTCGCCATCAGACGGTTTCTCCGCGGAGGGCGGACGGACGAAAGCCGCGCGCGTCGCGCGGCGCCGCGTCCTCCCGCCGCGGCAGCGGTTCCTGTCGATAGAGCGCGCTGGCGTTGCGAATCGCGGAAATCACGAACACCGCCGCGAGGCTGCCGGTGGCGACGATGGCGCCGACGTCGAGCAGCAGCGCGCGGTGGCCGGCGATCGTCGCGTAGGGATTCCTGGCGACGAAGAACGCGCCGACCGCGAGGAGGATGCGGAGCTCGGTCGGCCCGAACCCCGCGAACGAGAGCCGGAAGACGCCGACCGCGTGCGTCGCGAGAAAGGTTTCCGCCGAGACGAGGTAATACGCGGCGACGAGCGCGAGCGCGATCGAGGGCGTCATCAGGCCCGAGGCGGCCATGCCGCCGATGAGCGCGGCGGTGCCCGCGAGATCGATGACGTGATCGACGTAGTAGCCGTAGCGGGGACGCGCCTGACAGCGCACGCGCGCCAGCGTGCCGTCGAGGCTGTCGCCGAACCAGTTGATGACGAGGGCGAGCGCGAAGAGCGGCGCGGCCCATGGCGTGATCGGGATCGCCGCGAACGCGAGGCCTGCGGCGGGCATCGCGAGCAGGCCGAGGAGCGTCAGGTGATCCGAGCTCAGCCAGCCCGGCAGCCGCCGGGCGATCGCGATGAGCAGACGTTTTTCCGCCGCAGCAAGCACGCTGCGGTGCTCGCGCACATGGTCCATATCCGCCTCCACCCTGAACTGCGAAAAGGGACCGCCGACCGGCTCGCGGGGGCGTAAGATTCGTGTAAGGGCTGGTCAAGGAGGTCCCCGATGGCCGAATCAGCAAAGTGCGCTCACCCGGCGTGCGACTGCATGGTCGAAAAAGGCGGGCCCCATGGGAAATACTGTAGCGAGCACTGCAAGGAGAAAGGACAGACGATCGAGCTGCGCTGCGATTGCAAGCACGCGGCGTGTCGATGACGACCGCCGCCGCGCGCGCGCCCCTCTTGCCATGGATGCCCCGGAACGCTACGAGCAGCTGATCGCGTTTCTCGACTCGAACCTTCCGTCGCCGGTCGATCGCCAGGAGGCCGCCGACGGCTCGATGCAGTTCACCGGCGGCGAGCCGGCGGAAGTGGTCGTCTCGCTGACGGAAACCAGCGTGCTGGTCTCGGAGTTCGCCGGCGTCTGGGAATCGGCCTTCACGCTCGCGGCGCGGCCGCGCCGCGTCGGCGTGCTGAAGTGGCGCCGCCTGCCGGAAACGGCGCTGTTCAACGCGCTCACCGTGCTGATCAAGGGCGCGCGCGAAGCGCGGATGTCGCGCTATCGCAACTGCCGCTCATGCGCGCGCAGCACGGCGCCCGAATGGCTGCGCGCCGACGGCGTGTGCCAGGCTTGCGCGGACCAGCATAATAGCGGCGTCGTTCACTAGCATCCACGCTATCGGCGCGACTCGAGCTCGTCCCACCGCGAGTACGCCGCCAGCAATTCCCGCTGTAAGGCCTCGACCCGATCGAGCGACGACTTGATGGCGTCGGAGGGCTCCTTGTAGAAGTCCGGTCCCGCGATCCGCTCGGTCAGCCCGCGTTGCTCCGCCTCGAGCGCCTCGATCTGCGCCGGCAGCGCCTCTAACTCACGCGCCTCGCGGTAGGAAAGACGCTTGCGCTCGGCGGGCGCAGAGACCGCAGAGGGAGCGGAGACCGCAGAGGACGCAGAGGGCGCAGAGGACGCAGAGGGCGCAGAGACCGCGGAGGAGGCAGAGGGCGACACCGGCTTGGACGATCTTGACTGCCGTCTCTGCGTGCTCTGCTTTCTCTGCGTGCTCTGCGATTGCCGCAGCCAGTCCCTGTAGCCGCCGACGTATTCACTCACCCGTCCGTCCCCTTCGAACGCGAACGTGCTGGTGACGACGTTATCGAGGAAGACGCGGTCGTGGCTGACGAGCAGCAGAGTCCCGCTCCATTCGACGAGCTGTTCCTCCAGCAGTTCGAGCGTCTCGAGGTCGAGATCGTTGGTCGGTTCGTCGAGAACGAGGACGTTGGCTGGACGCGTGAACAGGCGCGCGAGCAGCAGGCGGTTGCGTTCGCCGCCCGACAGTGCCTTCACCGGCGATCGGGCGCGCTCGTCAGGGAAGAGAAAATCGCGCAGGTAGGCGTGCACGTGCCGGGTGCGGCCGTTGGCGGTCACGGTGTCGTTCCCTTCGCCGATCGTGTCGAAGACGGTGCGCTCGGGGTCGAGCTGCTCGCGCTGCTGGTCGTAGTACGCCACCTGCACGTTGGCGCCGTGCCGCACCTCTCCTTCGTCGGGCGCCAGCTCGCCGAGCAGCATTCGCAGCAGCGTCGTCTTGCCGGCGCCGTTGGGGCCGATGAGGCCGACGCGATCACCGCGCATCACGCGCGTGGAAAACTTCTGCACCACCGCCCGGCCGCCATAGGCCTTCGAAATCGCCCGCGCCTCGAACACCAGCTTGCCTGACTGCTCCGCCTGCTCGACCTGCAGGCGGACGCTGCCCGGCTGCTCGCGGCGCGCGCGCCGCTCCTCGCGCATCTGCTCGAGCGCGCGCACGCGACCTTCGTTGCGGGTGCGCCGCGCCTTGATGCCCTGTCGCAGCCACGCCTCCTCCTCGGCCAGCTTCTTGTCGAACTTCTCCTGCAGCACCGCGTCGTTGGCGAGCGACTCCTCTTTTCGCCGCAGGTAGGTGGCGTAGTCGCCCGGCCACGAGGTGAGCCGCCCCCGATCGAGCTCGACGATCCGCGTCGCCAGGCGCTGCAGGAAGGCGCGGTCGTGGGTGACGAACATCACCGCGCCGGGATAGTCCCCCAGGAACTCCTCGAGCCAGCCGATCGCGTCGATGTCGAGGTGATTGGTCGGCTCGTCGAGCAGCAGCAGGTCCGGCTGCCCGACCAGCGCCCGGGCGAGGAGGACGCGGCGGCGCCAGCCGCCGGACAGCGTGTCGACGATCGCGTCGGGCGGCAGCTCGAGGCGCGAAAGAATCAGATCGACGTGATGCTCACGCAACCACGCCTCGTCCTCCTCGAGGCGATGGGTGTGGCCTTCGGCCACGACGTCGAACACCGGTCGGTCCGCCGACAGCGGCACGTCCTGCTCGAGGCGCGCGGTCCGCAGCGAGGGCTGCCGCCAGACGGTGCCTGCGTCGGGCTCGATCTCGCCGCCGAGGATTTTGAGCAGCGTCGACTTGCCGGTCCCGTTGCGGCCGATGACCGCCACCCGCTCCCGCGGTTCGATTTGCAGCGCCACCCGATCGAGCAGCGGGCGGTGGCCAAACGCCAACGACACGTCGTCGAGCGATACGAGCGGCATCGATCCAACCGTACCACGGCGGATCCGTTTCGCGCAGTGGTCATTGGCAAACGGGTGAGTTATGGTACGCGTCCATGCGATCCATTCCGTGTGTCGCGACGGCGCTGGCGGTGATCTCGGTGGCCGCCTCCGCGCAGGCGCCGCGCCTGACCTTCGACTACCCGGCGATGGCGCGCCGGCTGGTGCAGCAGCTGGCGCTGAAGCCGGGCGAGCGCGTGCTGTCGATCGCCCACCCCGGGCTGTTCGACGACCTGATGCCGCAGGTCCGCTACGAAGTGATCCGCGCCGGCGGCATCGACCTCGGCGTCGTCGAGGTGCTGCGCGAGCCGTGGCCGGAGTCGTTCGATCCTGCGGTGCTGGCGAAGGGCGCGCGCGACGCGCGCTCGCACTACAAGGCGATGTTTCGCGACGTCAACGCGGCGATCATGATGCCCGGCGCCAGCACGGCGCATCCTGCCTATCTGGCGATGCAGGACTGGCTCAAGGATGACCTGACCGAACGCCGGGGACGCCGCACCATTCACTTCCACTGGGTCGAGGCCGGCAGCGCCTACCCCATCGCCGGGCAGCCGCTGCCGGGCCGCGCGATGATCGACGCCAACTACCAGCGCGCGCTGCTCGACACCGACTACAAGGCGCTGGATGTCGTGCAACGGCGTTTCGCGGACGCGATCAAGAGCGGCGAGGTCCGCATCACCTCCGCTGCCGGGACCGATCTGCGCTTTCGTGCCGGCGATCGGCCCGCCAACCTGCAGAACGGCGATGCGTCCGCGGCGCGCGCGGCCGAGGGCAAGGTCTTGATCGACAAGGAAATTGAACTGCCCGCCGGAGCGGTTCGCGTCGCGCCGCTCGAGGAGAGCGTCGACGGCGTGATCGCGTTTCCCCCATCGCAGTGGGACGGCCGTCCGGTGGACGGCCTCAAGCTCCGGTTCGCGCGGGGACGCGTCGTCGAGATCACCGCGGCCAGCGGCAAGGACGCGGTCGAAGCCGAGATCTCGCGCGCCGGCGAGGCGGGGCGCGCGTTCCGCGAGATCGCGCTTGGGTTCAACCCGCTGCTCGCAGTGCCGGAGCGGTCGCCGTGGATTCCGTATTACGGCTACGGGGCAGGAGTCGTACGGCTCTCGCTCGGCGACAACTCCGAGCTGGGCGGCAAGGTCGGCGGCGGTTACGTGCGCTGGAATTTCTTCACCGACCTCACGGTCTCGGTCGGCGGTACGACATGGGTCAGAAACGGTAAGCTGCAGGCGCCATGACAGACGAGAAACCTCTGAAGTCGGCGGTCGAGCTCGCGATGGAGCGGCTGGCGAAAAAGGACGCCGATGCCGGCGTCGAGTCGCGGCCGTTGACCGACGCCCAGAAAGCGGCCATCGCCGAAGCCCGAAATTTCTACGACGCCAAGATCGCCGAACAGGAGGTCCTGCACCAGTCGAAGATGCGGGCCGCTTTCGACCCCGCGGTGCGCGAAACCCTCGAGACCGAGTACCGCCGCGACCGCGAGCGGCTCGTCTCGGAGCGCGACCACAAGATCGAAAAGATCCGCCGGGGCTAGCGCGGCCGTTCTGCGGCCCATGAGTTGCTAAGGCCAGGGGTTGGAGGTCCCTGGCCCGTGCAACTGCCCGCCAAACTCAGCCGCTACGCCGCGGTCGCGACGCTCTTCATGAAGCATCGTTCTGCCGCCGACGACACGCGCGGCGACGACGCGGAAGCGCTCGCGCACGATCTCGAAGCGCTCGGCCCGACCTTCATCAAGCTCGGCCAGGTGCTGTCGGGCCGCACCGACGTGTTGCCCCCCGCTTACATCGCCGCCCTTGCGCGCCTGCAGGATCAGGTCGCGCCGTTTTCCTTCGCCGACGTCGAACGCATCGTCGAAGCGGAGCTGGGGGTGAAGATTTCCAAGGCCTACGGGATGTTCGAGGCCGAGCCGATCGCCGCGGCCTCGCTCGGGCAGGTGCATCGCGCGGCGCTGCGCGACGGCCGCATGGTCGCCGTCAAGGTGCAGCGGCCGGAGGCGCACGAGCAGGTGACGGCAGACCTCGAGGCACTGGCCGAAATCGCGGCATTCCTCGACAAGCGCACCGACGCCGGCGCGCGCTACCACTTCAGCGATCTGATCGCCGAATTCAGGCGCACGCTGCTCGAGGAGCTCGATTACGCGAACGAAGCCGCGAATCTTCGCACCCTCGGCGCCAACCTCGCCAAGTTCACCGACATCATCGTCCCGCAGCCGGTCGCCGACTACAGCACCTCGCGGGTGCTGACGATGGACTACGTGCTGGGGACGAAGGTGACGGCGCTCAGCCCGCTGACGCGCATGGACGTCGAGGCCGAGCGGCTGGGACGCGAGCTGGTTCGCGCCTACCTGCATCAGATCGTGGTCGACGGCTTCTTTCATGCCGATCCGCATCCGGGCAACGTCTTCATCACCGACGACCGCAAGGTCGCGCTCGTCGATCTCGGCATGGTCGGCCGGCTGTCGGATCGGACGCAGGATCGGCTGCTGGCGCTGCTGATGGCGGCGGCGGAAGGCCACGGCGACGAGGCCGCGGACACCTTGATCGAGCTCGGCGAGCGGCTCGATGGCTTCAGCGAGCCGGCGCTCCGCCGCGACGTCGTCGACGTCGTCACCAAGTTCCAGAACGCGCCGCTCGCCGATCTCGAGGTCGGCCGCCTGCTGCTCGACGTCAACCAGCGGGCGTCGGCGCACGGGCTGCGGCCGCCGTCCGACCTCGCGCTCCTCGGCAAGACGCTCCTGAACCTCGACGCGGTTGCCCGCGCGCTGTCGCCGAATCTCGACGTCAACAGCACAATCCGCGAGCAGGCGGTGACGCTGATGCGGCACCGCATGCTGCGGAGCGTCTCGCCCGGCCGCGTGCTCGCGACGATGCTCGACGCGAAGCAGTTCGCCGAGAAGCTGCCGGCCCGCGTCAACCGCGTGCTCGACGCGCTGGCCGGCAACGAGCTGAAGCTGAAGATGGAATTGATCGACGAGGGCGCGATCATCGACGGGCTGCAGAAGGTGGCCAACCGCGTCGCCCTCGGCCTGGTGATGGCGGCCCTGATCGTCGCCGCCGCGCTGCTGATGCAGGTGCCGACGACCTTCCGGCTGCTCGGCTACCCGGGCCTGGCGATGATTCTCTTCATCATCGCCGGCGGCGCCGGAGCGATGCTGGCGGTGCAGATCATCGCCCACGACCGCACCTCGCGTCCGAAGCGGCCGCAGCGCACCTGACGACATAGAATAAGGTGTGCGCAGGTCGCTGGTCGCGGCTACCGGCGTGCTCCTCGCCGCGATGGCCCTCGCCGCGCAGAGCCGCGAGTTCTTCGATTACGGCTACGGCCGTACCCCGACGATCCACAACATCCCCTACGACGGGCGGTTCACGTTCGTGCGGATCAAGTACGAGACCGCGCCCGGCGGCTATTGGGCCGGCGGCCGGCCCGCATGGGTGCACGGCTACCCGATCGCCGAGCAGAACCTGATGCGGATCATGAACGACATCAGCTTTCTCGGCGCGCACGACGACGAGGTCAACGTGCTGACGCTGGACGATCCCGACCTGGGCAAGTATCCAATCGCCTACATCATCGAGGTCGGCTGGTGGACGCTGAGCGACGCGGAAGCGGCGGCGCTGCGCGCCTACATCCAGAAGGGCGGCTTCGTCATCGTCGACGACTTCAAGACGCTCGGGTGGCGCGGCAATAACACCGGCGGGTGGGAACCGTTCGCGGCCAACCTCAATCGGGTCCTGCCGGGTGCGCAGGTCGTCGACCTCGACACGGCGCACCCGATCTTTCATGCCTTCTTCGAGATCAACACCCTCGACAACTTCCCGCAGGCCTACAACAGCGGTCAGCCCGTGTTTCGCGGCGTCTTCGAGGACAACGACCCGCGCAAGCGGCTGGTGATGATCATCAACTACAACACCGACGTGTCGCAGTACTGGGAGTGGTCGGGACGCGGCCTGCGGCCGGTCGACGATACGAATGAGGCGTACAAGCTCGGGGTCAATTACTTGGTCTACGGGATGACGCATTGAGGCCGGCACGGCGGCGGACTTCGCTGTCTCACAACGGCAGACCTGCCGGTCCGGCTCGCAGCCGCTGCCAGGCCTTGCGACGAGACCCCCGGCGCAATCGGGCAGACGAGTGAATGCGACCGTCGTGCATGATACGGTCTCGGCTGGGCTGTATCGCGAGTCCCCTTTGGCAACGCGATGGCCCATTGGTATCTGTAATGCAGGCCCGCCGCAGATCGATCGAGCTGTCGAGGCCGGTCAACGTCGACCGGCGACGAGCGTTCATGGATATCGTCGAGCGGCTGGCGCTCGGCGTCACCACCGTTGCGATGGGCGAATTGAGTCCCCCGCGCCCCGTGCACAACGTCGCCACTCCGCGTTCATCACACGCCCTGCCTCACCGCCGGCGCAGACACTGAACGCTGCCGCGTCGCGGCGGCGCCGCGACCCCACGACAGTCCGGCTCGTCGAACCGTTCATGCGGGTCCGCAGCGTTCCGCTCAGGCGCGTTCACCGCGGATGCTGCTGAAGCTCCTCGCGATCGCGTGGCTGCTGTCGGCGGCGGCAATGGCGGCGTTCTGGGCATGGCAGCGCCGCGCGAAGAGCGCCGACACCATCACGGCGCTGTGGCCCGCACTGGTCGGCGCGCTGGCGATCCTGTATGCGAGTCAGGGCGACGGCGCGTGGGCCAGGCGATCGGCGATCGCCTGGATGATGGGATCGTGGGGCGCGCGTCTCGCCATCCAGGGGATGTACACGCGCGCCGCGATGCCTCCGGCCGAAGCCGCCCCGCGCGCATGGTGGTTCTATCAGCTGCTCGGCGCCGCCGCCGTTGGCGCATCCACGCCGGCACTTCTCGCCTCGCTGAACGCCGCGCCTGAGCTCTCAATCGCCGAGCTGGCAGCGAGCGCGATGTGGGTCGTCGGCTTCACAGGTGAGACGACCGCCGACCGACAGCGGCTGCGGTTC
>Ga0207648_10008281_pt1 | contig 10095 bp, 8 predicted proteins | sample KBSMisM32_FD_184310 | JGI IMG/M metagenome (GOLD analysis project Ga0207648, IMG submission 184310) | Miscanthus rhizosphere microbial communities from Kellogg Biological Station, Michigan, USA - KBS Miscanthus M3-2 (SPAdes) (version 2) | ecosystem: Host-associated > Plants > Roots > Rhizosphere... | reverse complement strand
GAGGCTCTCGCCGTCCGCGAAGTACGACGCGGACAGCGGGGTGTCGACGAACCCGGCGGCGATCAGGTTCACGCGCACCGGGGCGAGCTCGAGCGCGAGCGTCGCGACGAACGGCGGCAGCACCGCGGTGGCGGCGGAGACGAGCCCGAGCTCGCGGCTGATCCGGCGGCCGCCGGTGCCGCCCATGAAGGTCAGGGAGCCGCCGGCCCGCATCTTCGGCGCGGCGTTGCGTGCGATCTCGAGCGACAGCACGACGTGGTCGGTGATCTCCCGGCGTACATCGTCCGCGCTCGCCTCGGCCAGCGGGGCGTAGTGCGGGCCGGGCCCGGTGACCATCACGTGATCGATCGGGGCCGGCAGGTCCGCGAAGAAGCGCGCGAGCGCGGCGGGGTCGGTGGCGTCGAGGGCGGCGGTGCTGCTCGCCTGGAGCTGGCGCGCCGCCTGCTCGAGCCGGTTGGGATCGCGCGCGACGAGGACGACGTCGGCGCCCTCGCGCCGGGCGCGGCGGGCGGTCTCGAGGCCGATACCGGCGCTGCCGCCGATGACCACGACGGTCTGGCCTCGCAGCTCGGGCTCGGGCCGGCTGGATGCGGCAGTGGTGGTGGTCATGATCCCTCCATTGTCGTTGCGGTCGTAGGTTGGGCCGGGGCGGAGCTGTCGCTGGGGCTGTCCGGTTGGGAGGACGCGCCGGCGCCGGGCCCGAGCCGGCGGGCGCCGCGACGGCGCGACCCGAGCACCGGCTCGGCCTATACGGGCGCGTCGGCCGTCAGCGGCGACGGGCATCGACCATCTCACGGGTGGTCACGATCGCGTTGGCATAGTTCGGGAGGTTCACCCCGAGCGCGGCGTGCATCTCCACCTCGGACCAGCTCGCGGTCGCGTCTCTCACCACGGTGACGTCGTAGCGTCGCTGTCGTATGAGAGCTCGCTCACGGTCGATCCTTCGGTTCGGGTGCGGACCCCCCAGGGGGTCGGACCAAGCCTCCTGGCCCCCGCCCGTCAGTCGCCCGTCAAGTGCCTGGCGCGGTCCCTGGTGCCGGCCTCGGAGACCGGGCACATGTCCGGGTTCTCCGTGGGCTGGACGGTCGGGTGTGCTGGTCTGGCTCCAAAGCGCCCGACCGCGTGGGCCCCGTCGCGGTACGGGGCCATGAACCCGGTCAGCGCCGCGAGCATCGGCCCAGGGGCCTCCTCGGCGAGGAAGTGGCCGGCGCCGGGGATGACCAGGCCCCGCACGTCGTTGGCGACGGCCTTCATCACCACCTCGGGGGCGTCCATCGAGGACGTCCCGCCGCCGATGGCCAGGACGGGCATCGTCAGCTTCGTCGCCGCGCGGTCCTGGTTCTGCGCGCTCGTCGCGTCCCACGCCCGGTAGAACCCGAAGCTGCCGCGGAGCGCGGCGGGGCTCGAGGCGAAGCCGTCGGCGTAGTACCGGACGGCGTCATCGGGCAGTTTGACGGTGGCTTCGGCGTCGAAGATGAAGCCGAAGAAGAGGTCCTCGCGCCCGCGGACGAGTCGCTCGTTGAACCCGTCGAGCCGGTTGAAGGTGAGGTGCCAGAGGCGCGGAACGGCCGGCCCCGGCAGGAACAGCGGCAGCGGCGGATTCGTCGCGGCCGGCAGCGGCGGATTCGTCACGCCCGGAAGCGGGGCTTCGCCGACGACGAGACGCGCGACGCGCTCCGGGTGGTCGGCGGCCAGGGCGTAGCCGATCACCATGCCCGTGTCGAGGCCGACCACGGAGAAGCGCTCGTACCCCAGCGCGTCCATGAGCGCCACGAGGTCGTTGGCCAGCGTGGCGGAGTCGTACCCGCGCTCCGCCTTCTCCGTGAGTCCCATTCCGCGCTGGTCGACGGCGATCACGGTGAAGTCCCGGGCCAGCGCGGGCATCAGCGCCCGGTACTGGTACCAGTTCTCGGGCCAGCCGTGCACGAGCAGCAGCGGCGGTCCGTCGCCGCCGATCACGATGTGCTGGCGCAGCCCGCCGGCGTCGACGAACCGGCTGCTGAACGTCTTGCCGAAGCCGGGCGGCAGGTGCGGCGCGTCCGGCGGCCGCGTCGCGGCGGAGCTCGTTTCCGCGAGCCCGCCGGAGACCAGCAACGCGAGGCCGGCGGCCGCTCCGCGGCGGAGGAGATTGCGGGTGACAGGCATGGGAGTTCCTTTCAATGACGTGGGTGGGCGAGCTCGGGCGGCGACCGGCGCCACGCGGTAGGGCGCGACGAAGCCGGTCGCCGCGGCGAGCGTCGGCTCGGGAGCCGCTTCGGCGATCGAGTGGCCCCCGAGCCTTGGAGGTGAGTTCGGATCCGATGGGCGCGATCACGCCGCAGCGCGGAGCGTGGGCGCGTCGATCACAGCTGCGATGCCGTCCAGCGCCGATTCGCCTCGGACCAGCACGAGGGCGCGTCCCGCGTGCAGCGCGCGCACGTTGGCCCTCGCGATTGCCCGGTCGAGCCCGGCGTCGACGAGGATCTTCTCGAGCCTGTGGTGCGACGCGATCTGCGTTCGCCTCACGCCCGACCGGTAGCTCGTGACGGTGTCGCGATCGGTGTCGCCGAACGCGCCGCGGCGCTGCGTGTCGGGGTCGCCGGCGAAGGTGCCGATCGCGTCCCGGCCCGAGTGGGCGACGCCGGCGAACGAGCCGACGGTCTCGGCGCCGGCGGCCGTCGTGCCGGCGAAGGCGCCGATCGGGGCGTCGCGCGAGTCGTTGACCGCGTCACCCGTGATCAGCTGGATCCCGGCTGCCGGCACCCCGGCGGCCACGAGCCGCTCGATGGCGTTCTCGGCGTCTTCGGTTGATGCGTATGCGTGACAGAGCATGAGGATCTGGTGTCCTTTCGTCGTTGGCTGGGTGGTGGCGGGGCTACCGCAGCGACCGGAAGGCCGCGCGGACCTCCTCGGCGAACAGCTGCGGCTCCTCCCAGGCGGGGAAGTGGCCGCCCCGCGCGGCGTTGTGGAAGGAGATGAGGCTGGGAAAGGCGCGGCGGGCCCATGACTCCGGCGCGCGGTAGAGGTCGTCGTCCGGGAAGACCGAGACGGCGACCGGGACCTTGATCTCGCCCGTCCTCTGCGCGGCGGCGCTGATGAGGTTGACGTTGCGGTTCTCCCAGTACAGCCGCGCGGCCGAGACCGCGGTGTTCGTCAGCCAGTACAGCGAGATGTCGTCCAGCACCTCGTCTCTCGTCGGCGACTGGGTCGGGTCCTTGCCGTACGTCCACTTCGCGAACCCGCCGTGGACGAGCATGAACGCGGCGAGGCCGGCGGGAGAGTCCGTCAGGCCGTAGCCGACGGCCTGCGGTCGCGAGCCCATCATCGTCAGGTACGCCCAGCCGCCGTCGTCGAGGAACCCCCTGAGCGCGTCGAACTCCTCGCGTTCCTTGTCGGAGAGGCCCGCCGGCGCCGGGCCGCCGCCGGCGATCGCGTCGGCGGCGTCGGGCGGGAACACCGCCGCCAGGTTGGTGTGGACGGCGAGCAGTCCCTCCGGGGCCTGCCGCGCCATGACCTCGACGAGGCCGCCGCCCCAGTCGCCGCCCTGCGCGACGTAGCCCGCGTAGCCCAGCCGCTTCATGAGCACGTCCCACGCGCGGCCGATGCGCTCCAGTCCCCAGCCGACCTCGGTCGGTCGCGACGAGAAGCCAAAGCCCGGCAGGGACGGGATCACCACGTCGAACGCGTCCTCGGGCCGGCCGCCGAACGCGGTCGGATCGGTGAGCCGACCGATGACCTTGATCTGCTCGAAGACCGAGCCCGGCCACCCGTGCGTGATGATCAGCGGGAGCGCGTCGGGGTGACGGGAGCGGACGTGGATGAAGTGGATGTCCACCCCGTCGATGGTCGTCATGAACTGCGGGAAGGCGTTCAGCTGCGCCTCGGCCCGCCGCCAGTCGTAGTCGCCGCCCCAGTAGCGGACGAGCTCCTGCAGCTCGGCCAGCCGCGCGCCCTGCGAGCGATCGGGAACCGTCTCGCGGTCGGGCCACCGCGTCGCCGCGATGCGCCGGCGGAGGTCGTCGAGGTCCGCTTGCGGCACCTCGACGCGGAACGGGCGAACCGCGGCGGTCTGCGCCGCGACGGCGTCGCGTTCGGTGATGGTGGTCATGGATGGCTCCTCTCACAGCCCCTCGGGGGCTTGTTGGTTTGGGGACAGCACGGGCCTGGCCGGCTCGTCTGCGGGGCTCGCGGATCGAGCGCGCAGGTGCGCTCGGACCCGATCGCCCTGCGTGACGAGCACGACGCCGGCGATGACGACGAGCCCGCCCAGCAGCTCGCCGGAATGCGGGATCTCGCCCAGCCACACGAACGCGATGAACACCGCGACGGCCGGGACGAGGTAGAGCAGCGAGGTCGAGGTCGCGACGGGGAGGTTGGCCATCGCGTACCCCCAGAGCACGAACCCGAGCGCGGACGGCACCAGGGCGAGGTAGAGCGCCGACGCCCACGCCGACGCGGGCGCGCCGGCGAGCTGGTGCCAGCCCCACGGCAGGAGCGGGAGCGCCATCAGCGCGCCGGCGACCATGGTGTAGGTGGCGACCTCGAGGGCCGACCTGGTCCGCAGCAACGGCTTCGTCAGCGGGTGGTAGATGCCCTGGACCACGGCCGCGGCGACGACGATCCACAGGGCGGAGGTCAAGCTGGCCCCCGAGCGCGAGAGGCAGACGACCGCGACGCCGGCGATGGCGACGACGCTCCCGGCCAGCTTGGCCATCGTGAGCCGTTCGCCGAGCGCGAGGGCCGCGATCGCCACGCTGACGAGCGGGGCGGACGCCACGACGATGCTCGCGGGCCCGGCCGGGACGTGAAGCTCGCCGGCGTTCAGGAGCACCTGATACGCCGTCATGCCGAAGAACGCGGCGGCGGCCAGGAGCAGCGCGTGCCGGCGCTCGGGCGGCCGGACATCCGCGAACGGAGCGACCGCGAGGAGCACCAGCGCCGCGACGGCAAGCCTGACGAACGACAGGCCGACGACGCCCAGGCCGGGGGCCGCCACGCGGATCGCGGGGAACGCGCTCGCCCACATCACCACAACCCCGAGACCTGCGGCCAGCACCTTGAGCGTCTTCATGCCCGCCAGCATGGCTCGTCCGACTCGTCTGGTCCATTGAAGGTTTTGGAGGTGAGATGTAAGCTTCGCTGAAGTGTTGGATGTTCGCCGTCTTCAGATGCTCAGCGAGCTGCAGCGGCTCGGCACGATCACCGCGGTGGCCAACGAGCTGCACCTCACTGCCCCGGCGGTCTCGATGCAGCTCGCGGCGCTCGAGCGCGAGGTCGGCCTCGCCGTCACGGAACGGCGGGGGAGACGCGTCGTGCTCACCCCCGCCGGCGAGGTGCTCGCCCATCACGGCCACGACATCGCGGACCTCGTCAGCGTCGCCGAGATGGAGATCCAGACGCTGCGCCAGGGCGAGTCGGGCACGTACCGGATCGCGGCCTTCCCAACGGCCGCGCGTTCGTATGTGACCGACACGTGGCGGGAGGTCCGCGACGGGGCCCAGCCCGGGCCGGCGCTGCGGCTCACGGAGCTCGAACCCGACGCGGCCGTCGACGCGCTCGTCCACGGCGACGTCGACCTCGCCGTCACGCACGCCTACTCGAACGTCCCCCCGCTGCCCTCGCAAGGGCTCTTCGCCACGGCCCTGGCCACCGAGGAGGTCGTCCTCGCCACCGCCGCGAGCACGATGCCGACGACCACTCGCTCGGGCGCCGCCCGACTGGCCGACCAGGCGCACAGCGACTGGGTCGCCCCGCATGACGGGCTCGCCTGCGCGGAGATGGTCAAGCGCGCCTGCGGCGCGGCGGGCTTTCAGCCGAGCATCGTCGCGGAGGCGACGGACTTCTCCGTCCAGCTCGAGCTCGTGGCGGCCGGCATCGGCGTTGCGCTCATGCCGCGGCTGGCTGCGCGTAGCGTGCCCGAGGGGGTGCAGCTCCGGCCCGTCCATCCGGCCGTCGAGCGGCATCACTTCGCCCTCGGCCGCCGCTCCGCGGGCAGCGACGCCGGGGTTCGCCGCATCGTGGAGCTCCTCAGGCACAACGCGGTCCGGGCCCTCGACCGAGCCGCGCCCGCGGTGTCCGCCGAGGTGGGCTGAGCGCCGGATCCCCCGGCCCGCCGCCCGCGGCGATCACCGGAATGCGGTGATGCCGCCTCACCTGCCCGGGGGCGAACGTACCGGCCGCGTCACCGGCTTCTGATGAGCGGTCCGAAAGGCACATGTCGATGACAAGCGAAGCGTTCGTCCGGGTGGCCGGCCATGTCCGCACCTGATCCGCAGGCGGCGACGAGCGCCGTCGATCCGACGCACCTGCTGATCGTCGGGGCGGGCCCGGGGCTCGGTGCGTCCGTCGCGCGCCGGTTCGCGCGCGAGGGCTATCGCCTGACGCTCGTCGCCCGGTCGCAGGCGACGATCGCCGCGCTCGCCGACGAGCTCGGCGCCGCGGGCACCGACGTCAGGGTCGTCGCGGCCGACGCCGGTGACGCCGACGGCCTGCGCGCCGCCCTCGTCCCGCTGTTCGCCGGTGACGGCGCCCCGGGCGTGGTGATCTACAGCGCGGCCTTGGCGGCGTCCGACGAACTGCTCGACGTCACGCCGGAGCAGCTCGCCGCGGCCTACGCGGTCAACGTGATCGGCGGGGTGGTGACGGCGCAGGTCGCCGTGCCCGTGATGCGCGCGGCGGGCGGCGGGACGCTGCTGTTCACCGGCGGCGGCTTTGCCGACGCGCTTCCCGAATCGCTGGCCACGCTCTCGCTCGGCAAGCTCGCACTGCGCGGGGTCGCGACGATGCTCGCGCGCCAGGTGCGCGACGACGACATCCACGCGGGCAGCCTTACGATCCTCGGGCAGATCGCGTCGGGCACCCCGCTCGATCCCGACCGGATCGCCGACGCGTATTGGGCGATCCGCAACGAGGCCCCTGACGCCTGGCGTGAGGAGTATCGCTTTGACGGCGCCCTTGCGACCACGCGCTGACACAAACCGCGACGTCGAGCGCCGAACCGACGGGGCCGCGTGGGATCGTCTACATCCGCGCGCGAGCAAGCCGGCAAGGATGTGCCGCTGTCCACGGGCCTGTTCACTGCTCGCTGCCGTTGGCCGAGCGCACCCTCGGGACCGGACCTGGCCTACGCTCGGTTGCACCCGATGTCAACCCCTGGTTCTCTGTTCACCGCGTCGCCGACGGACCGGCGTCTGTACCTCCTGCGCCACGCGAAGTCGAGCTGGACGGACGCCGATCTCCCCGATCACGACCGGCCCCTCGCGGGGCGCGGCCGGCGGGCGGCCGACGCGATCGCGGACCACATGCGCGCGGAGGCGATCGCGCCGGTGCTCGTGCTGTGCTCGACGGCGCGCCGCGCCCGCGAGACGTGCGAGCGCGTCGGTCCCGCGCTCGGTACCGCGCCGGTGCGCTACGAGGCGGGGCTGTACGGCGCGAGCGCGACGAGCCTCCTCGAACGCCTGCGCGGGCTGCCGGACGACGTGGGGTCGGTGCTGCTCATCGGGCACAACCCGGCGATCGAGGAGCTCGCCGTCACTCTCGCCCGTCCGTCGCCCCGGCGGCGCGACCTCGAGCTCAAGTTCCCCACCGGCGCACTCGCGACGCTCACCGGCCCGTTGCCGAGCTGGCGCGGCCTCGACCACGACAGCGCCGAGCTCGTCGCCTTCGTCCGCCCGCGCGATCTCGAGCGCTGAGGCGACGCCACCCACCGCGGGCGGCGTCACGACGGTCACCGGCGGTGAGCGCCGCCGACGCCGTCGGCAGATATGCCCCCGACGGCGTCGACAGCGGCGGCGATCGTCGGGAACGACGATGTGAGGTCGTCCTCGTCGGTGATGCACCCGATCACGTCGCGCACCTGCCCGACGGCGCGAGCGACCACGAGCCGGACACCGCGAGTCTCAAGCTGCGTGTGCGCGGACACGAGCATTCGCGCGGCGCTCACATCCACGAACGGGATCGTCTCGGCGTCGAGGATCACCGCGCGAACCCCCGGAGCGCCGCCCGCGTCGAGGATCCGCGAGCGGACGTTCTCGGCATTGGCGAAGTACAGGCCGCTCTCGACCCGCAGGATGACGACGCCGTCGGGAGAGCGAGCGTCCTCATGCCGCTCGACGTCGTGGTACGCGCCGTCGGGGCCGGGGGTGTGACCGAGCACGGCGACGTAGGGCCGCGACGCGCGATAGACGAGCAGCAGGAGCGAGGCGCCGATGCCGATGAACAGGCCCGGCAGCGTCCCGAAGATCGTCACGCCCAGCAGCGCGGCAAGCGCCGCGAGGAAGTCGGGACGGGCGACCCACCCGAACTGGCGTCCGAGCCGCTTGGTGTAGGTGTCGTAGAGCTCGATGAGCGCTCGCACGTCGACGAGGTCGACGACCGCGGCGATGACGACCGCGGCAAGGGTCGCCTCGGGGAGGTCGGCGAACGGCGCGGTGAGGAACAGGAGCACGACGACGGTGAGCGCCGCCGCGAGCAGCCCGGAGACCTGCGTGCGTGCGCCGGCCGAGGCGTTCACGGCGGTCTTGGACAAGCTGCCGCTGACGACCATTCCGCTGGACAGGCCGGCGGCGAGGTTCGCGCCTCCGAGGGCGATCAGCTCGCGGTTGGCGTCGATGCGCGGGTCGCTGTCGGCCGCGAACGTCTTCGCCGCTCCCAGCCCCTCGGTGAACGCGATCAGCATCACGCCGACCGCGCCGCCCGCCAGCCGCGCCGAGTCCCCGAGCCCGACGTCGGGCAGCCCGAGCGTCGGCAGGCCGCTCGCGATCGAGCCGACCGTCCGCACGTCCAGACCGAACGCCTTGACCGCGGCGATCGCGCCCGTGACCGCCACCAGCGGACCGGGAACACCCGGCGCGCGTCGCCGCAGCCCGACGATCACCGCGAGCGAGAGCGTGCCGACGAGCAGCGCGGTCCCCTGCGTGTCGCCCAGATGCGTGACGAGGTGCCAGGCCTGTTCGAAGAAGTCTCCGCTTCCCGGGGCGATCCCGAACAGCTTGGGCAGCTGGCCGATGATGATCGTGAGCGCCAGGCCGATGATCAGGCCCTTGAGCACCGGTCCGCTGATGAAGTCCGCCAGGAACCCGAGGCGCAGCAGGCCCGCGACCAGCGCCGCGAGGCCGGCGGCCAGGGCCAGCGCGGCCGTGAACGCGGCGAAGCGCTCGTCTCCAGGGCCGACAAGGTCCGCCACCGTGGCCGCCGACAGCGCGGCACTCGCCGCCATCGGCCCGACGACGAGCACCCGCGAGCTGCCCAGCGCGGCGTACAGCAGCAGCGCGCCAGGGGCCGCGTAGAGCCCGACCACGGGCGACACGCGCGCGATGCTTGCGTACGCGAGCGCCTGCGGAACCAGGATCGCGCAGACCGTGAGGCCGGCGATCAGATCGCCGCGCAGCCACGACCGCTCGTACCCTCGCAACGACATGAAGAGCCGAGCGCGGAGCGCCGATGCGCCACCGGCCGGCACGACGGGGCCGTTCATCGCCGGCCCAGCTTGACATCGCGATCGCCGGCCGACCACCGGCGCGTGGAGCGGCGCGTCGCGGCCCGGCATCCACTCGACCCGCTGTCGGCCGACGAGATCCAGCAGGCGGTCGCGATCCTGCGCCCGGCATCGTCGTGATCCCAACTTCCTCGTGTGACAGTTGGGAGGATTCCAACTGCACGACGGCTCTCCCTCGGCGACCTTGGACCCGTGCAGTCGAATCCGAGGAGAGAGATCAACGTGGAGAAGAGAATGGCGGCGGCCGAGCCGCCGGAAGCGGGCGCCCTGAACAAGGGCCTGAAGAAGAACGCGATCAGCTACGCGTCGAGCGTGGTCATCGGCGTGGCCTCGACGGCCCCGGGCTACAGCCTGGCCGCCGTGCTCGGGCTGATCGTCGCGATCGGCGGCGTCGGCGTGCACGCGCCGGGCGTCCTGATGGTGTCGTTCCTGCCGATGCTCCTGGTCGCGATGGCCTACAAGTACCTCAACCAGGCCGACCCGGACGCTGGCACCACGTTCTCGTGGGCCACGCGCGCGTTCGGTCCCGTGTCGGGGTGGATGGGCGGCTGGGCGATCATCGTCGCCGACGTCATCGTCATGGCCAATCTGGCGCAGATCGCCGGGCTCTACACGTTCAT
>Ga0207648_10008279_pt1 | contig 10098 bp, 10 predicted proteins | sample KBSMisM32_FD_184310 | JGI IMG/M metagenome (GOLD analysis project Ga0207648, IMG submission 184310) | Miscanthus rhizosphere microbial communities from Kellogg Biological Station, Michigan, USA - KBS Miscanthus M3-2 (SPAdes) (version 2) | ecosystem: Host-associated > Plants > Roots >... | reverse complement strand
CGGAGACGACGACCCCCTCGAGGGCGAGCGGATCGGCGTGGAGCGCGAAGCGTGCAACGGCGGCCTCCGCGGCGCGCACGTCGAGCATCATCGTGCCGGCGCGATAGCCGAACCGCTGCGCGCGCACGGTGCGCGTGCCGACCGGCACGCCGCGCAGCTCGAACGTTCCATCGGCGCGCGACTCGGTGGCGAGCGTCGTACCGACGATGCTCACGCGCACCACGGGGAGCGGCCGGCCAGCGTCATCGGACACACTGCCACGCACGAGACCGGATTGTGCGCGCAGCACCGGCGCCGCCGCGAACAGCAACAGAGCGGCGCGAAGGACGGCTGAAGCAGGCATACGTCGGGTGGGCGGGGAGAGGGGAATCGACCTCGGCTCGCGTCTCCACGAGCGCACGGCCGGGTACAACGGGCGGGGCCTTTCTCCTTATGCTAGGCGTGGGTACCGCAATTCGCAAATGCGGATCGCTCCTGTCGGCATTCGACATGAGTGATCTTCCCGACGCAATCTTCCGGCTCTCCAAACGCGTGTGACGCGTGCGTGCGTGGGCGAGTCACCCTAGGACTGCGCGCGTGCGCGCTCGCCTCTCTCTCCCGACGGACGGACCTGCATGACGTGGATCCGCACCACCCCGCTCGAAGTCAACGAAGAAGCCATCGCGCGTTCGCGGGCGATGCAGCGTGCACTCTACCCGATGATGTACGGCGAACCCGGGCCAGCCGAGCTGGAAGGCGAGTCCATCGTGGCGTCGCACGCGCTCATTCCCGATGCGCAGTACCACGCCTTCTCGACGTTCGGCGTGCTGATGTCGCCCGACCTGCCGCTCGAGCGGCGGCATCACGAGATGATCGCGACGATGGTCTCCGTCACGAACAGTTGTCGGTATTGAATGGTCTCGCACGCAGAGTTTCTGCGTAAGGTGACGCTCGACGATGGGCTGGTGGATGCGCTCCGCACCGACTGGCGGACCGCTCCGATCAATGAGGCCGAGCGCGTGATGATCGAGTACGTCGTTCAGCTCACGGAGGACGCGACGCGCATCACTCCGGAGCACCACGAGCGGCTACATGCAGCGGGCTTCGACGATCGCGGGATCCTGCAGATCACGCTGATCGCGAGCTGGTTCAACTATATCAATCGAGTTGCGGACGCGTTGGGCGTAGGCCGCGGCTGAGCGAGCAGGTAGTCCGTCAGCTCCTCGTAGCTCCGCGCCACGAACTCGGCCTCGCTCGGGCCGCCGGTGCGGACGACGTCGAGGCGGACCGCGCGCATGCCGGCGTCGAGGGCGCCGCGCACGTCGGTGCGCTCGTTGTCGCCGATGTGAAGGATCTGCTCCGGGGCGAGGCCGAGCGTCTCGACGGCGGCACGGAAGATCTCGGGGCGCGGCTTTGCATGCCCGACGTCCATCGAGTAGATCGTCGCGGTGAAGAAGTCGCGCGCGCCATCCTTCTCGAGCAGCCGGTCCTGGGCGCGTCCCGACGCGAAGCCGGTATCGCTGATGACCGCGAGCGCGAGATGGCGCCTGAGCGTGCGCAGCGTCTGCCAGGCACCGCGCAGCATCGCGGGAGGAAGAATGAGCAGCGCGTTGTCCACTGCTTCGGCGGCCGTGGCGACGTGCTCACACGCATCGCGCGGCGCGATGTCGGCGCGCTCGAGAATCCAGTGCAGCCGGTCGTTGGTCGAATAGCCGCGTTGCTCCTCGCGCCACCACCGCTCCGCCTCACGCCCGGACTCCTCGTACAGTGTGCGCAGCTGCTCCTCGGGGAGCGCGCGGCCATACGCGCCGAGCAGCGCGCCGACGGCGGTACGACGAAGGGCGACGCGCTCGGGGAGCGCGCCGCCCTCGTAGAGCGTATCCCAATAATCGAAGGTCAGAGCGCGAAGCATCGCGCGCGCCTTCCCGCAGTGGTCACCGCGTCGGCCGACCCGGCGGGTTGTCGCTCGTGAAGACGTCCCGATTGAGCTGCACGTACGACTTGAGGTTCGCCGGCACGTCCTCCTCCGGGAAGATCGCCGTCACCGGACACTCCGGCTCACAGGCGCCGCAATCGATGCACTCGTCGGGGTGGATGTAGAGCTGCTGCTCACCTTCGTAGATGCAATCCACCGGGCAGACGTCCACGCACGCCTTGTCCTTGGTGTTGATGCAGGCTTCGGTAATGACGTAGGGCATGTTCCCTCGAAGAATCCCGCGAAGTGAAGTCGGCTTTTTCTCAAGATAACGCGATTCATCGACGCGACAACGGGATCAGCGCCAGGGCGGCGGAGCGCCCTTCTTCCGCTCCAGGTCCGGGTTCTCCCGGTAGAGCGTGCAGGTGCGGCCGATCGTCTGCACCACCTCGGCGCCAAGCTGCTCGGCCAACTGGTGCGCCGCATCCTTCGCCGAGATGTCGGTCGACTTGGTGAGCGCGACCTTCACCAGCTCGTGCGTCCGCAGCGCGTCGTCGAGCGTCTGACGCAGCGCGTCCGTGAGGCCGTGGTGCCCGATGTGGACGATCGCGGTGAGGTGGTGCGCCTCGGCGCGCAGAGAAGCGCGCTCCTTGGACGAGAGCGTCATCGGCGTCCAGCCTGCATGAGAAGAAAGAGCGGGTACGGGTTGATCGCCTCGCCGTCCCAGTACTTGCCGTCCGCCGGCATGCGCATGACCTGGAAGTGGAGGTGCGGCGTGTCCTTTGGCGCGTTGCCCGTCGTGCCGACGGTTCCGAGGACGTCGCCGCGCGCAATGGTCGCGCCTTCGGCGAGGCCCGGCTGGTACGCGTCGAGGTGGGCATAGTAATAGACCACACGACCCTGCGGATCGGTGGCGTACACCGTGTTGCCGCCGAGCGTGTTCGGACGAACGCGGAGGATCCGGCCGTCGTCGGCGGACAGGACCGGCGTGCCGCGGGGCGCGAGGATGTCGAGCGCGCGATGCACGCGACCCTCGTCGCGCCCTTCGTCGAACGAGTCCTGGAGCTGAGAGACGGCAACGCCCGCGACGGGGACGATGAGACCGCGGCCGAGGATGTAGTTGACCGTCTCGGACCCGGACATCGGTCCCGTGGTGCCCACGACCTCACGCGGCGCCGCGGCGGGACCGGCCGATGCCGGCGCGCCGCGCGTCTCCGGGGTGGGGGCCGACATCGTATACGACGGACGCGCGCAAGCGCCGACGAGCAGGGCGAGCCAGAGGGCGATCGAGCGAGGGCGCATCCAGAGCGTGACGCGCGGACGAAGCGTGAGTAACCCGGCCCGCATCACGGAACGAGCAGAACCTTTCCGGTCGTACGGCGTTCCTCGAGCGCCCGGTGTGCGTCCGCCGCCTGGGCGAGCGGCACCTCGCGATCGACGCGCACCGAGAGCGCTCCCTCGCTCACCCAGCCGAGCACATCACCCGCACGCCAGACGAGCTCTTCGCGTGTGGCGATGTAGTGCCCGAGTGTGGGGCGCGTCATGAAGAGCGAGCCTTTCCGACTCAGCAGCAACGGATCTATCGGGGGTACGACTCCGGAGGACTGACCGAACAGCGCAAGCATGCCGCGCGGCGCGAGACAGTCGATGCTGCCGAGGTAGGTCGTCGCGCCGACGGAGTCGTAGACGACCTGGAGCTTCGCGCCGTCGGTGAGCCGCTGAACCTCGGCGACGAAGTCCTGCCTGGTGTAGTCGATGACCTCGTCTGCTCCCGCGTCATGGGCCAGCCGCGCCTTCTCGGCGGTGGACACGGTGCCGAAGACGATCGCGTTGCGCCGCTTGGCGATCTGGCAGAGCAGCAGCCCCACGCCGCCGGCGGCAGCGTGCACGAGACAGCGGTCGCCCGGCTGCAGTGCGTGGACGGAGGTGGCGAGATACTGCGCCGTCATCCCCTGCAGCATCACCGCCGCCGCTTCGCGTGCGCCGAGTCCCTCCGGGATCGGCACGACCTTGTTCGCGTCGGCGATCGCGAGCTCGGCGTACGACCCGCGGAAGTTCACCGACGCGACCCGATCTCCGACACGCACGTCGTCGACGCCAGGCCCGACAGCTTCGACTTTCCCTGCCCCTTCCTCGCCCGGAACGAAGGGCATCGCGACCTTGTACAGCCCGCGCCGCTGATAGATCTCGATGAAATTCACGCCGATCGCCTCGAGCCGGACGAGCACCTGCCCCGGACCGGGAACCGGATCGGGGATCGTCTCGAGGCGGAGCGCTTCAGCGCCGCCCGTCTCGTGAACGCGGATCGCTTTCAAGATTCCTCCAGCGCTGGATCGGAGTGTGGCACGAGTGAACGGCCTGCGGTGATCGCTCCTCCCTGCGGCGCTGCGCACCTCCGGTCGGAGTTCCGCATGCCCGCCGTTCTGATCGCTCCTCCCTGCGGCGCTTCGCACCTGCGGTCGGAGTTTCGCAGGTCCGCCGTCGCGACGAATTCGACGACGGCGTCAACGACGTCTGGGGCGAAGAGAATCCTGCGGTGTCCAAGACCGGAAGTCGTGAGCAATCGCGCCCCGAATAGCTCGGAGAGGCGTGTGCCGTTCACGTAAGGCACCTCGACGTCATCTGTGTCGTGCACGATGAGCAGCGGCGCGTCGATGTGGCCGACGAAGGTGGAGACGTCGAAGCTCGCCACCGCCTCTCCGGTGCGTCGCTCGAGGGCATGCACCATGGACGGCATCGCACGCTCGGGCAGGGCGATCTGCTCCTGGAACTCACGGAGGACTTCGGGCACCGAGGAGGGCGAACCGATGACGACGAGGCGGTCCATCGTCAGCCCACGCGCCGCGGCGAGCAGCGAGATGAAGCCGCCGAAGGAATGTGCGACGACGGCCGCGAGCGGGCCGACCGCCTCGCGCGTCGCCTCGAGCGCCCGTGCGAACTCCGGCCCCGTGACGGAGTCGCCGGTCGAGTCGCCGTGTGCGGGGCCGTCGAGGGCGACGACGCGGTAGCCCGCCGCGACGAACGGATCAACGAACGCGCCGAGCTGCGCGCCGCGCCCTTCCCATCCATGCACCAGGAGCACGACCGGTCCGGCACCCCAGGCGGTCGCACTCAAGCCGTTGGGGAGTGGGACCGGCGTGCCCCGTGCGATCAGTGCTCGCTCGCGATCTGGCCGGCGGTGACGGCGCGGTCGGCAGAAGAGCCTCGCCGCAAGACGGCCGGCGAGGGCTGGACTGATGCGACCAAGGACCGCGAACAAGACACGGATCGACGCGAGCATTACATCAGTCGCCGGCGCCGGCGAGCTCGCGGGCGTACTCCGTCTCCCGCGGCGCGCGCGCGGACGGGACGAGCCCCTGCTCCTGGGCCAGCTGTTCGATCTGCTCGTCGATGGTGCGGGTGTGATGCATCGAGCAGAACTTCGGACCGCACATCGCGCAGAACTCGGCGCTCTTGAAGTACTCCGCCGGGAGCGCCTCGTCGTGGTACTCGCGCGCCCGATCCGGGTCGAGCGAGAGCGCGAACTGCTCGTTCCAGTCGAACTTGTAGCGTGCACGCGAGAGCGCGTCGTCGCGGTCGGTTGCGCCCGGGCGGCCGCGCGCGATGTCAGCGGCATGCGCCGCGATCTTGTACGCGATCACGCCGTTGCGCACGTCCTCCGCGTTGGGCAGGCCGAGATGCTCCTTCGGCGTCACGTAGCAGAGCATGTCGGCGCCGTACCAGCCGATCATCGCGGCACCGATCGCGCTCGTGATGTGGTCGTAGCCCGGCGCGATGTCGGTGACGAGAGGTCCGAGCGTGTAGAAGGGCGCTTCGTGGCAAATCTCCTTCTGCTTGCGGACATTCATCTCGATCTGGTGCATCGGGATGTGGCCAGGCCCTTCGACCATGACCTGGACGTCCTTCTCCCACGCACGCCGCGTCAGCTCACCGAGCGTCTCGAGCTCGGCGAACTGCGCGCGGTCGCTCGCGTCGTGGATCGAGCCCGGACGCAGCGAATCGCCGAGCGAGATAGTGACGTCGTACTTCCGCAGGATGTCGAGCACGTCGTCGTAGCGCTCGTACAGCGGATTCTGCTTGCGATGGTGCATCATCCAGACGGCGTGCAGCGAGCCGCCGCGGCTCACGATGCCCGTCACGCGGCCATACACCAACGGCAGGTGCTCGAAGAGGATGCCGGCGTGGATGGTCATGTAGTCCACCCCCTGCTTCGCCTGATGCTCGATGACCTCGAGCAGCAGATCGGCGGTGAGATCCGTCGCCTCCTTCACCTGCTGGATCGCCTGGTAGATCGGCACGGTGCCGATCGGCACGGGAGACGCCGCGATGATCGCTTCGCGCGTCTCGTCGAGCGCGTGACCGGTCGAGAGGTCCATGACCGTGTCCGCACCGTATTTCACGGCGAACTGCAGCTTCTCCAACTCGCCGTCGATGTCGCTGGTGACGGCGCTGTTGCCGATGTTCGCGTTGATCTTGACCTTCGCCACCTTGCCGACGGCCATCGGCACGAGCGAGCCGGCCAGGTGATTCACGTTGGCGGGAATGACGAGGCGTCCGCGCGCCACCTCGCTCCGCACGAGCTCTGGGCTGAGCTGCTCGCGCTCGGCCACGATGCGCATCGCATCGGTGATGATGCCGTCGCGCGCGAAGCGCATCTGCGTGTTGCTCTTGTTGCTCATGATCATCGTCGGACTCCCTACGCCGGTACGAACCGGATCAGGTTCAACGGGACTCTCTCAGCCGGCGACGGACGTGTCACCGGCACCCCGGTCATGGGAGGAAGCTAGAAGGGGCGCGCGGCGCTCGCCACGCTGCGAGTCGGCGTCAGAGCCCGATCGAGCGCAGCAGCGTCTGGTAGCGCGCGTTTCCGGCGAGCGCGGAGAACGCGGACGAGCGCGTCGGCTCGGTGGAGAAGAAGGGATCTTTCGCCTTCGCCGCGCGCTCGAGTCGCGCAAGCGCCTGCACGGTGTCGCCCAATCCGAGCGCGATCCGACCGAGCGCGACGTCCTTGCCCGGTGCGTCGGGCAACGACTCGATCCGCGCGCTCATGCGATGTGCCGCGTCGCGGTCGCCGGTGACGGCGTACGCGTAGCCTAGCATCCCGAGTGCAACGGGCGACGACGGATCGATCTGCGCGGCCACCTCCAGGGGCGCGATGGCCGCCGTGCGAGGGCCGACGTTCAGCCTCGTCGCGCCGAGTACGAGTCTCGGGAAGAGCATCGAGGAGTCGTACGAGACGGCGCGTTCGGCCGTCGCGACGGCTTCGGGTCCTCGACCGGCGGTGGCGAGCGCGAGAGCGAGAGAGCCGGCAACGACGGGAGATCCCCCCTCGAGCTGCGCGGCGTGCTGGAGGGTGGTGACGGCTTCGGGAATGCGGCCGCGCACCAGGAGCAGATCGCCGAGCCAGCGCTGCGCCGGCGCAAAGCGCGGATCGACGGCGATGGCGCGGCGGAAATCGTGCTCGGCCTCCGACCAGCGCCAGCTCCGGGTGAGGAGGACACCGCGCGCCGCCCACGCATCGGCGAGATTACTGTCCAGCGCGATGGCGCGATCCGCGTTGCGCAGGCCGTCGGCGAGCGTGCGCTCGACGCTCGCCGTCGTGTAGAGCGGCAGGAATCCCTGTGCCGCGGCGAGTCCGCTGTACGCCGGCGCGAGGTCGCGATCCTTCGCGATCGCCTGCTCGAAGTACGAGATCGCCTGGCGGAGCGATGCCGCGCTGGGTCGGCCGAGCTGGAACCGTCCACGCAGGTAGAGGTCGTACGCTTCGCTGCTCGCCGGAGAGGAAGGCGGCGCCGACGTCGCCGGTGCGGGCGCCGTCGCGACGACGGCCTGCGCGCCGCTCCCCATCGCCTCGCGCACGGCGCCGCTGATGACACGCGTCAGCTCGTCCTGCACCGAGAGCAGGTCGGTGACGTCGCGCTCGTACATGTCGGACCAGGTCATCGTCCCGTCGCGCACGTCGACGAGGCGCGCCGTGACGCGCAGTCGCTTTCCCTGGCGCTGCACGGTGCCCTCGAGCTGACGCGTGACGCCGAGCTCGCGGCCGATGTCGGCCGGCGTGCGTCCCGCCGCGAGCAGCGTGGCTGCGCGTGAAGGAGAGACGACCTGCACGCCCGGCACGCGAGTGAGCGCCGACGCCAGCTCGTTCGTGATGCCATCGGCGAGGTAGGCGTTCGCCGAATCGCCGCCGATGCTGACGAGGGGAAGCACGACGATGCGGGCCGGCCCACTCGCGGCCGCCGGTTGTGGAGTGACTGCACCCGACGGAGTCGCCGAGCGTCTGAACAGGGCTGTCGCCGTGACGGCGGTCGCCACCAGCACGAGGGCGAGCGCGAAGAGAGCGCGACGGCCACGCCAGAGTCTCCAGCGGCCCGTGTCGCTGGCAGGCACGCCGAACGCGCCGCTCACCATCGCCGGGTCCTCGAGCGCAGCGAGGAGCTCGATGGCAGACTGCGGCCGATCAGCGGGATCGCGCTCGAGGCAGCGCATGACGAAGTCGGCGAGAACCTTCGGCACGTCGGGGCGCTGGCTGCAGACGTGAGGCGGATCCTCCGTCATGCGCGCGGCCATGAGCGCGCGCGGCGCGAGACCGGCGAAGGGCGGCTGGCCGACGAGCATCTCGTACGCGGTGACACCGAAGGCGTAGATGTCGGCCCGGTGATCGGTGTCGGGATCCGCCGCGGCCTGCTCGGGCGCCATGTAGAGCGGCGTGCCGAGAGAGGTGCCCGCGTCGGTGAGCGTGACGTGGTGGCCCTCGGCCCCGCTGCGCTGCGCGCTGCTCAGCGCCTTGGCGACGCCGAAGTCCGTGACGGTCGCCGCGCCGCCGGCGAGCAGGATGTTGGCCGGCTTGATGTCGCGGTGCACCACGCCGCGCGCGTGCGCGTAGGCGAGTGCGCGCGCGACATCCTTCATGACGGAGACCGCCTGTGGCACCGTCAACCGGCCATTCGTCGCCAGCCGCGCGGCGAGGGACTCGCCGTCGACGTAGGGCATGACGAAGTACGGGAGCCCCTCGGCGACGCCGGCACTCAGCACACCCACGATGTGCGGGTGCTGGAGGCCGGCGGAGAGGAGGATCTCGCGGCGGAAGCGATCGACGGAGACGGCGGCGGCCATCGACTCGGGGAGCACCTTCACCGCGACGCGGCGCTGGAGCGTGTCGTCGAACGCGACGAACACGTGCGCCATCCCCCCGCCCTCGAGCTCACGCTCGATGGTGTAGGCGGAACCGAGGGCGGTGCCGAGCTGGTCGATGATGGGAGATTTCACGCGGCCGGAGCTTGTCGTTCTCCTTCAGACAGCGGAACGGCCCGGAACGATGCGCACGTCGGCAGCGTCGGGCCACACACGCGACAGCTCCGCCGGACCGTCAGCCTCCCAGCTCGGCCTGGAGCGGGAACCCTCTCTGTCTACGGCCGACGTCCGCTTCGTGTTTAGCGGTCGTCTTGTACAGCTCGAACCGGCCGTCCATCGCCTGTTCGGCGCAGCGGGTTCGGAGTCGCTGCATCTCGAGCGCGCCCATCGGCCGGAAGTCTCGCGCGACGCCGAGGTTCTGGCGGAGGATGCGCGCCGAGTCGATCCCGGTGACCGTGGTGGCGACGGGAAGGCTCATCGCGTAGCGCAGTGCGTCGGCGGGAGCGACGACGCGCTTCTTCACGGCGTCGCCCTCGCCACCGAACGTTTTCATCCCGATGGGAGCGATGCCCTGACGGAGGCACTCGGGGAGCACCTGCTGCTCGAAGCTGCGGAAGGTGGCGTCGAAGCAGTTGAGGGGCATCTGACAGCTGTCGAACGGATAGCCGTAGGAGAGCATCTGCAGATGCAGCGCCGGATCCTTGTGGCCGGTGAATCCGACGAAGCGCACCAATCCCTTCTGCTTCGCGCGGTCGAGCGCTTCGATCACGCCGCCCTTGGCGAAGTGGCGCTCCGGATCTCCCCAGTACGCAACCTCATGGACCTGCCAGAGGTCGAGGTAGTCCGTCTTCAGGCGGCGCAGCGACTCCTCGAGCATGCGCATCGCCGTCTTCGCGTCGCGGCCGTGCGTGCAGACCTTGGTCATGAGGAAGACCTTCTGCCGCCAGCCGTTGGCGAGCCCCTTCCCCATGCGCGTCTCGCTCACGCCGTCGTTGTACTCCCACGCGTTGTCCATGAACGTGATGCCAGCGTCCACGGCCTTGTGCAGCAGCGAGATCGCTTCGCGCTCG
>Ga0207648_10008277_pt1 | contig 10099 bp, 10 predicted proteins | sample KBSMisM32_FD_184310 | JGI IMG/M metagenome (GOLD analysis project Ga0207648, IMG submission 184310) | Miscanthus rhizosphere microbial communities from Kellogg Biological Station, Michigan, USA - KBS Miscanthus M3-2 (SPAdes) (version 2) | ecosystem: Host-associated > Plants > Roots >... | reverse complement strand
CCCGGACGCGGTTGATGCTTCGCAGCCAGCCCGGCCCGGGCCCGCTGCTGCAGGCGGCGCTCGACCCGCTGGTGGCGATCGGCACCTTCGCCGCGGCGGCTTCCTTCTTCGGCGCCAGCTTCGACGGCGCCTGCCTGATCCTCGCGCTGCTCGTGTTCGCGATGACCTTCCCCGGCGGACTGGTGAAGGACGGCGGACGCGGCGGCGACCTGATGCTCGACATCGTCACCGGCTGGGTCGCGGTGATCGGCCTGCTCGGCCTGCTCGGCTGGGCGACGCGGACAACGGAAGTGTTCGACCCGCGCGTTTTGCTCGCCTGGGCGTTCGCCACGCCCGTGGCGCTGTTCGCCGCGCACCGCCTGCTGCCGGTGATCCTGCCGCGGGTACTCGCGGTCGAGGGCATGCGCAAGACGGCGGTGATCGCGGGCGCCGGCGACCTCGGCCGCAAGCTCGCCGAGCGCCTGAACGACCCGATGCTCGGCGTGCGCTTCGCCGGCTTCTTCGACGACCGCGCCGCCGGGCGCCTCTCCAACCTGCCGGAGGCGCAGAACCTCGGCGGCCTGAACCGGCTGGCCGACTACGCGCGCGCCAACCGCGTCGACGTGATCTACATCGCGCTGCCGATGGCTTCGCAGCCGCGCATCCTGCGCCTGCTCGAGGACCTGCGCGACACCACGGCCTCGATCTACTTCGTGCCGGACATCTTCGTCTCCGACCTGATCCAGGCGCGCGTCGACTCGCTCGGCGGCCTGCCGGTGGTCGCGGTGTGCGAGACGCCGTTCTACGGCTTCAACGGCGCGGTCAAGCGCCTGAGCGACATCGTTTCCGCCAGCCTGATCCTGATCATGATCGCGCCGCTCCTGCTGGCCATCGCCATCGGCGTCAAGCGTTCCTCGCCCGGGCCGATCCTGTTCAAGCAGCGCCGCTACGGCGTCGACGGCCGCAAGATCGTGGTCTACAAGTTCCGCTCGATGACCGTGGCCGAGGACGGCGACGTCGTCAGACAGGCGACGCGCAACGACAGCCGCATCACCCCGTTCGGCGCCTTCCTGCGCCGCACCTCGCTCGACGAGCTGCCGCAGTTCATCAACGTGCTGCAGGGGCGCATGAGCGTGGTCGGGCCGCGCCCGCACGCGGTCGCGCACAACGAGCTGTACCGCAAGCTGATCCGCGGCTACATGATCCGCCACAAGGTGAAGCCCGGCATTACCGGCCTCGCCCAGGTGAACGGCCTGCGCGGCGAGACCGATACCGTCGAAAAGATGAAGGCGCGCATCGACTTCGACCTCGCCTACCTGCGCAACTGGTCGCTGCTGCTCGACCTGCAGATCATCCTGAAGACCGTGGTGGTGGTGCTCGGAAAGGACAAGAATGCGTATTGAACAACCCTGGTATCTGGTCCCCGCTACGGCGATCGCGCTGCTGATCGTGGTCCTCGGCAGCACGGCGTACACCATCGCGCAGCCGTGGGACACGCTTTGGAGCTTCCTCGCGTATTCCGCGCTCACGCTCGTGCTGTGGATCGCCACCGACGGCAACCGCCCGTGGCTGGTGCCCGGCGCGGTGATGTTCCTCGGCGCCTGCATGGCCGACCTCGCGGCTGCCGTGCCGGCCGCGGTGGTCACCGCCGGCGCGCTCTCGTTCCTGCAAGGAAAGCCTGCATGTGCGGAATCGTCGCCGCGGTAGCGCGGCGCAACGTCGTCCCGATCCTGATCGAAGGCCTGCGAAGGCTGGAGTACCGCGGCTACGACTCCGCGGGGGTGGCCGTCATCAATGGCGGGCTCGAGCGTGTTCGCAGCACGGGTCGCGTTGCCGAGCTGGCCAAACTTGCGCTCGGCCTGCAGGGACAGATCGGCATCGGCCACACGCGCTGGGCCACCCACGGCGTGCCCTCCGAGCGCAACGCCCATCCGCATGTGAGCGGCGGGATCTCGGTGGTGCACAACGGCATCATCGAGAACCACGCGACGATTCGCGCGCGGCTTCAGTCGCTCGGCTACGAGTTCACTTCGGACACCGATACCGAGGTGATCGCGCATCTAATTCATTCCTTCAAAGAGAAAAATCTCTTTGGCGCCGTTCAGCTGGCCACGCGGGAGCTCAAAGGCGCGTTCGCGATTGCGGTGATCGGCGCGGACGACCCCACGCGCCTGGTCGTCGCCCGCATGGGCGCGCCGCTGCTGCTCGGCATCGGCGAGAACGAGAACTTCGCGGCCTCCGATACTTCCGCCCTGCTCCAGGTCACGCGCAACATCGTGTACCTCGAAGAAGGCGACTGCGCCGAGCTCACGCTCGAAGCGCTGCGCATCGTGGACGCGCGCGGCCACGTGGTGGAGCGGCCGCTGCACGTGAGCCAGCTCAGCGCGGACACGATCGAGCTCGGCAGCTACCGGCACTACATGCAGAAGGAGATCTTCGAGCAGCCGGCGGCGGTGTACGCGACTTTGCAGGAGCAGGTTTGCGACGAAAAATCTCTTCAGGGCGTGGATTCGGCCCTGATTCTCGCGTGCGGCACGAGCTACCACGCGGGGATGGTGGCGCGCTATTGGCTGGAAAGCATCGCCGGCATTCCATGCACGGTCGAGATCGCGAGCGAATACCGCTACCGCGAGACGGTGCCGAACCCGCGCGCGCTGGTGATCGCGATCTCGCAGTCGGGCGAGACCGCCGACACGCTGGCCGCGCTCGAGCATGCCGCCAGCCTGGGGCAGCGCACTACGCTTGCGGTCTGCAACGTGGCCGAGTCGGCGCTGGCGCGCAAGGCGGCGCTGCGCTTCCTGACGCGCGCCGGCCCGGAGATCGGCGTTGCCTCGACCAAGGCTTTCACCGCGCAGCTCACCGCGCTTCTGCTGCTGGCCGTGAAGCTGGCGGGCATCCGCGGGCGCATCCTGCCGCATCAGCAGGAGCAGATCCTCGACCTGTTGCGCGAGCTTCCGGCGGCCGTCACCAGCGCGCTGCGCCTGGAGCCCGAGATGGCGGCCTGGGCGGCGAAGTTCGCGCAGTGCCAGCACGCGCTGTTCCTGGGGCGCGGCGTGCATTACCCGATCGCCATGGAAGGCGCGCTCAAGCTGAAGGAGATCTCGTACATCCACGCCGAGGCCTACGCGGCCGGCGAGCTGAAGCACGGCCCGCTGGCGCTGGTGGATGCGGCGATGCCGGTGGTCGCGATCGCGCCGAAGGACGCGCTGCTCGACAAGCTCAAGTCGAACCTGCAGGAAGTGCGCGCGCGGGGCGGCGAGCTCTACGTGCTCGCGACCCAGGATTTCGAGGAAGGCGACGGCATCCACGTGGTGCGGATGCACGATGCCCCGGGGATTCTGTCCCCGATCCTGAGCACCGTGCCGCTTCAGCTTCTCGCGTACCACGCCGCTCTCCTCAGGGGGAACGACGTGGACAAGCCGAGAAACCTCGCGAAATCCGTTACCGTCGAGTAATCAGGCCGCGAGATTCGCGGTGTTGAAATCCGGCTTGAAGCGGTAGCCGGTTCCACGCACCGTCTCGATCAGCTTGTCGTGCCCGCTCGGCGTCAGCGCCTGGCGCAGGCGGCGGATGTGCACGTCGACCGTGCGCTCTTCCACGAACACGTGCTCGCCCCAGACCTCGTCCAGCAGGCGGGCGCGCGAGAACACGCGGCCGGGATGGGTCATGAAGAAATGCAGCAGGCGCAGCTCGGTGGTCCACAGGTCGATCGCCTTGTCGCCGGCGCTCACCTGGTGCGCGGCCGGGTCGATGCGCAGGCCGGCGATCTCGACCACGTCGTCGGCGAGCTGGGGCGCGCGGCGGCGCATCACCGCCTTGATCCTCGCCAGCAGCTCGCGCGCGGAAAACGGCTTGGTGACGTAGTCGTCGCAGCCGCTTTCCAGCGCGGTGACCTTGTCCTGCTCCTCGGCGCGCGCCGTGAGCAGCACGATGGAGATGTCCTTGGTGCGCTGGTCGGAGCGCAGCCGGCGGGCGAAGGTGAGGCCGGGGATGCCCGGCAGCACCCAGTCGAGCAGCACGAGGTCGGGGCGCGTATCGCGCACCAGCGCTTCCGCTTGCGGCACGTCGCCGGCCGTCATGACCTTGTAGCCGGCACGTTGCAGGTTAGCGGCGAGCAGGTCGCGTACCGCCGTCTCGTCTTCGACTACCAGAATGGAACCGCCCATGGCGTCTCCTAGTTATGTGTGTGAGGGCGAGGTCATGCTATTGCGCTACCTTGCCTAGGCATATCGCTGCGCCCTGATTTAACAGTCGTGTCATATTGGCCGGGTGTCGTTGAACACCGACAGACCACGGGAACCGGTCCGTGGTAGAAAAAAACGGTGGAAGACGCGGATTTTTCGGACGATTTCTGCCGGTTCCTGCAGTCCAGCGTACCCAGCGTGCAGGCCGCCGAGCTGCTGCTCCAGCTCGCCGCCGACCCGGCCGTCGAGCTGCGTCCCAAGGACCCCGCCGAGGCCAAGGTCCTGCAGTCGTTCCATGCCGGCGGCCTGGCGATGGCGAGCGTCGACCAGGCCTACCAGTACCGGCCGGCAAACGAGGCGCTGCAGAACTACGTGAACATGCTTGCCCAGGCTTATGAGGAACGGCCGGTGACCCTGATCCGCATCATCTATGCGTTGCGCGACAGCAAGATCCGCTCGTTCGCCGACGCCTTCCGCGTGCGCAACGATTAGCCATGGTCACCTTCAATTTCGTGCTCTACACGCTGGCGGTGCTGACCTGCCTCGCGTGCACCGTGCTCCTGTTCCGCGGCTACGCGCGCAGCGGGCTGCGCCTGCTGCTGTGGAGCGCGCTGTGCTTCGTATTCCTCACCCTCAACAACGTGCTGCTGTTCTTCGACCTGATCGTGTTCACCGAGCTCGACCTGCGCCCGTGGCGACTGGCCGCCGCGCTGGTCGGACTCTTGTTTCTGCTTTACGGTTTTCTGTTCGAATCGGACTAGCCATGGTCGAATTTCTTTCCGGCGCGGTGACCCTCGGCTTCCTGGTGGCCGCAGGCTTTTTCTTCCGCTTCTGGCGCAAGACCGCCGACCGCCTGTTCCTCGCCTTCGCCGCCGCGTTCGTGCTGTTCGCGCTCAACCAGGGGCTCGCCGCCGGGCTCACCGTGGTGCTCGAGCCGGCGAGCCTGATCTACGGCCTGCGCGTGCTCGGCTTCATCATCATCCTGGCCGCGATCGTCGACAAGAACGCTACTTCAGGCGCTTCGCGAGCCAGCGGCGCGCCACGAAAGTAAACACCGCCAGCGCCACCACCGCGGCGCCCACCAGCCAGTAGTTGACCTTGCCCTCGCCTTCCATCGCGTTGGCGAGCTGGTCGCCGAACACGGTCCACGCCACCATGCCCGGCAGCAGCGCGAGGAAGGTGCCGAGCATGAACTGCCAGAGCGGGATGCGCGCCGCGCCGGCGATGATGTTCTGCACCGAGAACGGCGGCGTCGGCAGCATGTTGGCGCCGAACACCGCGACGATGCCGTGGTCGCGCAGCATCTTGGCGATCTGGTCGAAGTTGTCGCCGGCGATGCGGCGCGCGGTCTCGCGCTTCATCAGGCGCCCGAGCCCGTAGGTGGCGAGCGCGGCGGTCAGCACGCCGAGCGTCGCCCACAGCAGGCCGAACATCACGCCGAACGACATCACCGACACCAGCGTCAGCAGCGGCCGCGGCAGCAGGATGAGCGACGCGGGCGTGTACACCGCGACCATGGCGATCGGCGCCCACCAGGTGCCGCGCACCGCGCGCGTCCAGTGCAGGATGTTCTCCACCGTGACGATGTCGGCGAGCGGCGTCCAGCGCCAGGCCGCGGCGAGCGCGGCGATGACGACGGCGATGGCGACCAGCTTGCCCCAGGCGGGGCCGCGCTTACCCTTTTTCGGCATGAACCTGCCTTTGTAGCAGCTTTGGGCCGCATCCATCGGGCCGGTAGATGCCCCGCCCGGCGTCGGGCAGAATCCCTCACGGTGCATCCCGACCGCGTCTTCTACGCCCGCGCGTTCACGCTTGCGGCCCTCGCGCTGCTCGCGTACCTGTTGTGGCTGATCCTGGGGCCGTTCCTGCGGCCGATTGCCTGGGCCATGTTCATCGCCTTCCTGATCTATCCCGTGCAGCGCGGCCTGACGCGCCGGCTGCGCGGCCGGGGGTCGCTGTCGGCCGCGCTGCTGACGGTGGCGTTGCTCCTGCTCATCATCGGCCCGCTCGCCGGCCTCGGCGCGACGTTCGCGCGCGAGGTCGCCGACCTCGCGCGCCAGACGCAGGCCTACATCGCCGAGCACAAGCCGGCGCAGTTCGCCGATTTCGCCGACATGCGGGTGATCGGACCGGCGATCGCCTGGGTGCAGGAAAACGCGGGGGTCTCGTTCGAGCAGATCCAGGGCTGGGCCGTGGATGCCATGCAGACGGTGCTCAGGGAAGCCGGCAGCCTCGGGCGCGCGGTGTTCGTCGGCGCGCTCGGCACGGTGATCGGCTTCGCGGTGATGATCTTCATCCTGTTCTTCGCGATCCGCGACGGGCGCGGCTGGCTCGACGACGCGCGCGCGCTGGTGCCCGCCTCGCCCGATGACCGCGCGCGCCTGTTCGGCCATCTCGCCGCGGTCCTGCGCGCCATGGTTTACGGCACCGGCGTGACCGCGCTGGTGCAGGGCGCGCTGGTGGCCGTGGGCTTCCTCATCGTCGGCCTGCCCTCGCCGATGGTATTCGGCGTGCTGGCGGCGATCGCCGCGCTCATTCCGCTGGTCGGCACGCCCGCAGTCTGGGTTCCGGCGACCATCGTGCTCGCAGCGCAGGGCCGCTGGGGCGCGGCGCTGTTCATGGCGCTGTGGGGCGGCTTCGTCGTGACGATCGACAACTTCCTGCGCCCCTGGCTGGTCTCCGGCAAGGCCGACGTCGGCACGCTCACCGTGTTCATCGGCGTGCTCGGCGGGGTCGGCGCGTTCGGCCCGGTCGGCGTGTTCCTCGGGCCGCTGGTGCTCGCACTGTGCATCGCGCTCGTGCGGTTCGCGCTCGAGAGAGACATCAGCGCGACGGTGCCGCCGCGCTGAGGGCCTTGCCCTACCGCGCTACCCGAGCAGGCTCTTCAGGAATGCCAGGTCGGCCGGCTTGATCATGTGCTGGTCGAAGCCCGCTTCCAGCGCGCGCGCGCGGTCTTCCGGCAGGCCGAAGCCCGAGAGCGCGACGATGCGGATCGCCGAGCCCATGCGGTTGCGGATCTGGCGCGCCAGGTCGTAGCCGCTCATGTCGGGCATGGCGATGTCGAGCAGCGCCATGTCCGGCCGGATGCGCGACAGGTCTTCGAGCGCCGCGCGGCCTTCGTGCGCCACGAACACCTCGTGCCCCATGGCGCGCAACAGCGCGGCGAGGGAATTGGCGGCGTCGACGTTGTCGTCCACCACCAGCACGCGCTTCTGCACCGTGGCGCGTCCCTGCTTTCCCGATGGGGCGGCGCTCATGCGCACGAGTTGTACCACGTCGCCGGCGCTGAGCGAAGACAGGCGGGTCAGAACGCGCTTGTCCTGGATGCCGAAGCTACTCGGTGCGGCCGATGCGATGCGCCTCGAGCGCAGGCTCGCCCACGGTGTTGCGGCCGCGCTCGATCGCGGCCTGGATCTCGCGCGGATCGGCCGGCTTGACGAAGTGGTAGTCGAAGCCGGACGCGGCGGCGCGCGCGCGATCTTCCTTCTGGCCGTAGCCGGTGAGCGCGATCAGCAGCACATGGCTGGTGTCGCCGCGCTCGCGCAGCTGGCGCGCGACCGCGTAGCCGTCGAGGCCGGGCAGGCCGATGTCGAGCACCACCACGTGCGGGTCGAACACCTTGAGCGAGGCGAGCGCCTGCAGGCCGTCGTTCACCGCCTTGACCTCGTGGCCTTCGAGCCGCAGGAACGCGGCGGTGCTTTCGGCCGCGTCGACGTTGTCGTCCACCACCAGCACGCGCCGTCCGTAGACCTCCGACGAGGGGCGGATCGACGCCACCGCGCTCGGCGCGCGCTGCGGCTCCACCGCGCTGATGCAGGGCAGCGCGACGGTAAAGGACGAGCCGTGCCCGGGCCCGTCGCTCTGCACCGCCACCGTACCCTGGTGCAGCTCCACCAGCCGCTTGACCAGCGTGAGGCCGATGCCGAGGCCGCCCTGGCCGCGGTCGAGCGAGCGGTCGCCCTGCACGAACAGGTCGAACACCTTGGGCAGCAGCTGCGCCTCGATGCCGGTGCCGTTGTCGCGCACCGTGATCGTGGCCGCGCCCTCGCCGGCGTCGGCCTCGAGCTCGATGCGCCCGCCCTCGCCGGTGTACTTGGAGGCGTTGTTGAGCAGGTTGGAGATCACCTGCGACAGGCGCGCGAAGTCGGCCGACAGCCACACCGGCGCCGGCGGCACCGAGACGGTGAGCGTCTGCGCGCGCGCATCGATCAGCGGCCGCGCGGTCTCCACGCTGTGCGAAAGGATGCGCGCCAGCTCGACCGGCTCCTTCTTCAGCGCGATCTTGCCCTGGCTGATGCGCGAGACGTCGAGCAGCTCCTCGACCAGGCGCGCGAGCAGGCTGACCTGGCGGTCGACCACGTCGCGCGCCATGGTGAGCTTCGGATCGGGCGGCGCCAGGCGCCGGATCACCTCGACCGCGTTGCGGATCGGCGCGAGCGGGTTGCGCAGCTCGTGCGACAGCATGGCGAGGAACTCGTCCTTGCGCTGGCTCGAGTCCTGCAGCCGCGCCTCGGCCTCGCGCGAGCGCGCGATCTCGCGCTCGAGCGACTGGTAGAGCCGCGCGTTGTCGAGCGCGATCGCCGCACGACCCACCAGTTCCTGCAGGGTCACCAGGTCCTGGGGAGAGCCCTTGTTGGTGAGCGCCAGGGCGCCGAGCGTGCGCTCTCCGGCACGCAGCGGGTAGCACACCGCCCCGCCCTCGTACGGCAGCCCTTCGCGCACCACGCGCTGCAGGGCCGAGCGCAGCGGCTCGGGCAGATCGGCGTAGCCGACCGATCGCATCTGGCCTTCCGCGTTGTAGAAGATCAGGGGCGAGTCGGCCTCGCCGTCCACCACCAGCGCCGCGCTGTCGGCCATCTGCGGCACCACCAGCTCGAGCAGGCGCCGCATGCCCTGCTCCAGGTCGAGCGAGGCGCCGAGCTCGTGGCTCGCGCGCGCGAGGAAGGTCGAGCGCCGCGTGGTCTCTTCCGCAGCAGCGCGCGCCGCCTCCGCCCGGGCGCGCGCGACCTGCTCGCCGGCCATCGCCTTGGTGCGCTGCTGCATCTGGTACAGGTCGACGAACACCCGCACCTTGCTGCGCAGCACGTCGGGGATCACCGGGGAGAGGATGTAGTCCACCGCGCCCAGCGAGTAGCCCTGCGCGGTCTGCATCTCGTCGGCGTACGCGGTGATGAAGATGATCGGCGTGTGCGCCGATTTCTTGTACTGCCGGATCAGGCGCGCGGTCTCCAGCCCGTCGATGTCGGGCATGTTGACGTCGAGCAGGATGACGGCGAACTCGCGCTGCAGGATCTCCTTCAGCGCCTCCGAGCCCGACCGCACCATGATCAGGTTCTGGTCGAGCTCCTCCAGGATCGTCTTGAATACCAGCAGCTTCTCTGGCAGGTCATCGACGATCAGGATGTGGCTTTTTTCTTCCATCGACAGGAAAGGGCCGGAAGAAGTCGTCCCCGCGAAGGCGGGGACCCCGGTTGGCGGATTAGGAGGTTTGGTCGACAATTTTTTTCCACTTGGGTCCCCGCCTTCGCGGGGACGACCATTGCGCCTTATCGATGGAGCCAGCCGCGCAGCACCGCCAGCAGATGCAGGCGGTCCACCGGCTTGGACAGGTAGTCCCACGCGCCCGCCTCGATGCACTTCTCGCGGTCGCCCTTCATCGCCTTCGCGGTCACCGCGATGATCGGCAGGTCGCCGCCCTTCGGCAGCTTGCGGATCTCCTTGATGGTGGTGATGCCGTCCATCTCCGGCATCATGATGTCCATCAGCACCACGTCGATCTCGGCGTCGGCCTCCACCTTCCTGATCGCGTCGCGGCCGTTGTTGGCCGAGACGATCACCATGCCCTGCTCGTCGAGCAGGGTGGCGAGGGCGAAGATGTTGCGCATGTCGTCGTCGACGATCAGCGCGCGCTTGCCTTCGAGGATGCGGTTGGACGA
>Ga0207648_10008276_pt1 | contig 10099 bp, 6 predicted proteins | sample KBSMisM32_FD_184310 | JGI IMG/M metagenome (GOLD analysis project Ga0207648, IMG submission 184310) | Miscanthus rhizosphere microbial communities from Kellogg Biological Station, Michigan, USA - KBS Miscanthus M3-2 (SPAdes) (version 2) | ecosystem: Host-associated > Plants > Roots > Rhizosphere... | reverse complement strand
ATTTATCTGAACATCTTTCACATCGATGATCACCGCTTCATAATCACCCGGGGCATCAGTGAGATACAGTTTCAGATGGGCATTGTCCTGCGAGCTACTGCTTTTTTTACACGCAATAAATAAAGAAGATGAAAGAATAAACAAAGAAAAGAGCAAAATGATTCTAGTCTTCATAGTAGTTGTTTTTAAGTTCAGGTATCAGACAACATTAATGCCAAAGGGTTTATTCTTCATTTGAAAATAGGCGGGCGACTTTTCCACATTAAGTAATTGTAACAGTGATGAATAGAAACTTTACGAAGTATAGAGTGATACATACTAGAGGTATAGATTGATCCTGAATAGATGAGCTGAATTCAATGCCGGGCAAATGAAATTTTTATCGCTAACCTGTCTATTGAACTTTTGTAAAAATCGGCAGAGAGTGAAGTAAGTGTTTAACCAGGAGAAACTTTCAGGGGCTAAAAAAAGGACCCAGACGAGCCCTTACAATTTCAGAACTTCCCCATTTTTCGCAGGACATTGGGACCGCTGATTCTGTTCAGTACCAGAGATATTTTTTAAAAACGGGGCGAACTTGCTGATTGACAGCAAAATTAGTACCAAATGGGAGTTTTTCTTAATTAAAATGGGTTTTCACGTGACTAAATCGGTCAAATACGAAAAAACCCGACCTGGTACGGCCGGGTTATATTTAAATGTAATTAAGCCTTTCTTAAACCGCTCCCACTTTCCCCTTCACCTTCGCTATCACTTCTTCAGCAATATTGTTTGGTGCGGGAGAGTAATGAGAAAATTCCATGGTTGATGAAGCACGACCGGAAGACAAGCTTCTTAACTGCGTTACATAACCGAACATTTCACTCAACGGAACTTTTGCTTTGATCACCTGTGCGTTGTTCCTGTTATCCATACCTTCTAATATAGCGCGGCGTCTGTTAAGGTCGCCCGTTACATCACCCATATATTGATCAGGAGTTACAACTTCCACTTTCATGATCGGTTCAAGCAGAACCGGCTTTGCCTTCTTTGCACCTTCACGAAAACCACTCTTTGCACAAAGCTCAAATGACATAGAATCGGAGTCAACCTGGTGGAAACTTCCGTCAAATACACGGATCTTCATATTGTCTACCGGGTAACTTGCCAGTACACCAGTCGTCATTGCCTGCTCAAATCCTTTCTGTATTGCAGGAACAAACTCACGGGGTATAGAACCACCGAATATATCGTTCACAAACTGGTAATGTTTATCAGGATTTTCAGTTCTCCACTCTGCATCAGTTGGCCCGATTTCAAATACAATGTCGGCGAATTTACCGCGACCACCGGTTTGCTTTTTCAATACTTCACGATGTTCAATTGTTTTCGTGAATGCTTCTTTATACGCCACCTGGGGTGCGCCCTGGTTTACTTCTACTTTAAACTCGCGTTTCATACGATCAATGATGATCTCCAGGTGCAACTCACCCATGCCGCGAAGAATGGTCTGACCCGTATCTTCATCTGTATTTACGCGCAGCGTAGGATCTTCTTCAACCAGCTTGGCGATAGCCATACCCATCTTGTCCACATCGGCTTGCGTCTTTGGCTCGATCGCGATCGCGATCACCGGCTCCGGGATAAACATATTTTCCAGCGTGATCGGATGATCTTCATCACACAGTGTATCACCGGTTTTTATTTCCTTAAACCCAACCGCAGCACCGATATCACCAGCTTCAATAAAATCGATCGGGTTTTGCTTATTTGCAAACATCTTCATGATACGGCTGATCCGTTCTTTCTTACCACTTCTTACGTTCAGCACATATGAGCCGGCATCCAGATGACCAGAGTAAACACGGAAGAATGCGAGACGACCCACAAATGGATCGGTCATGATCTTAAAGGCCAACGCAGCAAATGGTTCTTTCGCATCCGGCCTACGGATCAGTTCAGCTCCATTATCCGGATCTGTACCTTTTACTGCCTCAATATCAACCGGGCTAGGCAGGTAACGGCAAACCGCATCCAATGCAGTCTGCACTCCCTTATTTTTGAAAGAGCTTCCACACATCATCGGTACAATGGTCAGGTCAATTGTAGCCTTTCGAACCGCTTCATGTATTTCATCTTCACTGATCGAATCCGGGTTGTCGAAGAATTTCTCTAATAATTTATCATCATATTCAGCCACCGCTTCTACTAGGCTGGCTCTCCATTCTTTCGCTTCTTCCATCATATCAGCAGGAATTTCGATTTCATCAAAAGTCATCCCTTCTGTTTCCATGTGCCAGACAATTCCTTTCATCTTGATCAGGTCCACAACTCCTTTGAAATCATCTTCTGCACCAATCGGCAACTGTAACGGAACGGCTTTTGAACCCAGCATTTCCTTTACCTGCTTTACCACATTGAGGAAGTCGGCACCCGCACGGTCCATTTTATTTACAAACCCGATACGCGGTACATTATACCGGTTGGCCTGGCGCCAAACGGTTTCAGACTGCGGCTCCACGCCATCCACAGCAGAAAACAAAGCGATCAGACCGTCCAATACACGCATAGAACGTTCAACCTCAACAGTAAAGTCAACGTGTCCCGGTGTATCGATAATGTTGAAATAATATTTTTTAGTATTGGCATCCGCTTTCCCTTTTACAGTTGGAAAGTTCCACTGGCAACTTACCGCTGCAGAAGTAATGGTTATACCTCTTTCCTTTTCCTGCTCCATCCAGTCTGTAGTGGCAGCACCATCATGCACCTCACCGATTTTATGAATCATTCCTGTATAGCGCAGGATACGCTCGGTGGTCGTCGTTTTGCCGGCGTCGATGTGGGCCGCAATACCAAAGTTTCTCTGAAATTTTAAGTCTGCCATGATTGTTTATAATTGAATTTTCTTTTTGCCTGCTGGTTTATTAAGTCAGGTTTTTGACTCTTTTTTTGAGGCGCAAAAGTACAAATAAAAACCCATCCTGCAAGAAACGTCAACTGAATAGTTTTCAACGTCAGACCGATGAGTGATGAGTTGGAAAAAATAATATTCTACGGGCAGCAAACTTATTGCTCATTACCCGTTACACATTATTCATCCTTCTCACACCGGGTCTACATCTGCGATCACCGTAACGCTGCGATACGATTTGTGTTGATGCAATAGGGCAACCTGGTAGAAAATGTCTTCTTTGCAACGGGCAATAAGTTTTGTATCCCGCGGCAACTTGATCAGCAATTCGATTATATACTGATTCCGTACTCTCCCGACCACCGGCTCTGCGGGACCGACGAGGTATTGCCCATATTTATTTTTTAAAGCATTGGCAAACTCGTACGCGGCTTTTTCAACGACCTCTTTCAATTTGTGCTTAAACGTTAAATGAATAAGCCGCGAAAAAGGCGGATAAAAAAATTGTTTACGGCTTTCAATTTCAGTTGCGTACAATTTTTTATAATCATGCTGCTGCAGCACCTGCAAAATAGGATGTTGCGGCTGCAATGTTTGTATCATCACTTTTCCGCTTGCATCTTTTCTTCCCGCCCTGCCGCTCACCTGCTCCATCAATTGAAAAGCCCGTTCATTTACCCGGAAATCCGCAAAATGCAACAATCCATCTGCATCAATAATACCTACGAGGTCAACAGCATCGAAATCAAGTCCCTTCACGACCATTTGCGTTCCCACGAGTATGTCTATGCGCTTTTGCTCAAATTGCTGGATCAATATATCATGCGCATTTTTTCCCCGCACCGTATCGATATCCATCCGGGCTACTTTTGCCTGCGGAAAAATTTCCTGCAACTGCTCCTCCACCTTTTCTGTACCAAAATTTTTTTGCATAAAACTATGACTGCCGCACGCTGCACAAATGGTCAGCGGCGGATACGTGGTACCGCAGTAATGACATTGCAATTTATTTGTCAGTTTATGAAACGTGAGTGATACATCGCAATATTTACATTGCGGTATCCATCCGCATACACTGCATATCTGGTAAGGGGAATAACCTCTGCGGTTCTGAAACAAAATAACCTGCCGGTTTTTTGCAACCGTTTCACTGATTGCTTCGGTAAGCGCAGGCGATAACATTACCTTCGACCGGTCCTTCTGAATCACTTTTTTCGTATCAATAATTTCAATTGGCGGTAATTGAAAATCGCCATAGCGTTGATTTAATTCTGAAATGCCGTATTTGCCCGTCACCGCATTGTGATAAGTTTCTATTGAAGGTGTTGCACTTCCCAGCAATACTTTTGCCTTAAATAATGCAGCAAAATAAATAGCGGCGTCCCTGCCATTGTACCGCGGTGCCGGTTCCTGTTGCTTGTAAGATGCATCATGTTCTTCATCACAGATGATTAAACTGAGGTTAGTATAGGGAAGAAATAAGGATGACCTGGCGCCGAGTATTACTTTCAGTTCACCGGTTTTCACCTTGTTCCATATTTCCACTCTTTCATTTTGTGTAAACTTCGAATGATAGATACCGATATAACCGCCAAAATGTTTTTGCAGACGCCGGATAATTTGCGAAGTCAATGCAATTTCCGGTAACATATACAAAACCTGCTTTCCTTTTTTAACGGCTTCTTCAATCAGCTTTATGTATACCTGCGTCTTGCCGCTTGACGTAACACCGTGCAATAAACAAACTGCCTTTTCATTCAACGTTATTTTTATTTTTTCAAACGCTTCCCGCTGTTGTGCTGATAATTCGAAATCTATCTGTACCTGCTTCGGAAGAAACTGCAACCTGTCCACTACCCTCTTTTCTGCAATCAAAATATTTTTATCGATCAATCCTTTTAACTGCGCATCCGAAGCATTTGACTTTTTCAGCAACGATGTCTTTGTCACTTCGCCTTCTGTTTTTATAAGATGCAGGTAACTCAAAAGCAATTCCATTTGTTTTTCCGCACGCTGCAACTTCTTATCCTCGTTCACCAGTTTTTCGAGATTTTCTTCATTATCGTAAATGGGATTAAGAAGAATATAGGTTTCTTTTTTAGGCGTATAGGTTTGTTTTAACGCTTCCCATACATAACAAACTTTTTTTTGTATCAGCCGGTTGATGACGGGGTACACGTGCGAGGAATCAAGTACCTGTTGTACTTCGTCCAGCTTCAACTCACGTTTGAGCAATAAAGCTTCGGCAACCAGGTATTCATCATGATCCAATGCGGAAAAATCTTCGCCATATTCATCATTGAAGACCAGTATTGTTTCACTGCTCAATTTAAAATGAGCCGGCAATGCAGCAGCCATCACTTCGCCTTCACTGCACATATAATAAGAAGCGATCCACTCCCACAACTTCAATTGTTCATCGTACACAACGGGCTCCACATCCAGCAGGTTCAAAATATCTTTTGCCTCAAAAAATTCAGGTTTTTCATCATGCAGCCTTTTTACGATGCCTGCATATTTTTTATTTTTTCCCAGGTTCACTTCTACCCTGCAGCCGACTTTCAGCGATTCCCGCAAATGCAGCGGCACCGACCATGTATAATTTTTTGGAAGCGCAAGAGGTATTATTATTTCTGCAAACATCACGGGTTATAACAATGAGTAAATGCCGCAATTTAAAGAAGTGTGATCAGACAGGCGAAGACAATAAAATGGGTAAACAAAGCGGTTTCTTTTTTACGGAAGCAAAAAACAATGTTACCTGGTTGGCTAAAAAATAATCAGGCATTATTATATACCTTAATTACGGGCTCGCGCAATACCGCTGCTTCTTCTGTGCAGTAGAAATGAATCACATTTGCGATCGCCTCGGCTTTTACCCATTTTGAAGGATCGGCATCGGGCATGCTTTTGCGGTTTTGCGGTGTGTCGATCGTACTCGGCACCACAACACTTGTCACCACATTATGACCTTTCGCTTCTTCATTCATTAAATCAGCAAGACGGAATATCAACGATTTCGCCAAACTATACGCCACCATTCCTTTGCCGCTTTTTGCATCCAGGCCCGGGCGTGACCCAATAATAAATATGCGCCCGCTTTTTTGTTTCAGCATTTGTACAAAAGCCGGACGGGCTGCATTGTATGCTGTTTCAAAATTCAATTTGTATTGCTTCATCACATCAGCAGTTTTTGTTTCTGCAACGGAACCCATTGCAAAACCGCCAACTGTTAATATCGCTGCATCAAGACTTCCGTGTTTGCCAACTACCGATTCTATAAATTGCCTCGAATGTTCCTCATCCATTAAATCCACAACAACGGTTTCAAAATTTGGATCGTTTATATCAATTTTTACCGGATCATTGGGCACTGTTGTCCCGGTCACCTTGTACCCTTCTGCTAAAAATTTTTTTACTACTGCCTGCCCCATATTGCCGGAAGCCCCCGTAACAATTGCAACTTTTGCCATATCAATTTTAATTTGATCTCAATTTACCAAAAGCGTTTTACTTGACTTGTATTTTCAAAATCGATTTTAAATGATTTACCAATCACCTCGTGAAAAGAAAAACTAACCGGTAAATAATACCGGCTGCTGTTTTATTTCTGCCATTTACTAAGTGCCGCGTGAAAAATTTTCTTTCATAAGTAGCTTTATTGTCTCAACAATCATTTTAATTTTTCCCCCTTAATTCATATGACCATCCTTTTCTGGGTATTATGGGTAAGTGAATTCATTTTAACGGGCTGGTGGCTGCAAAGTGAAATGAAACTGACTTACATCAAAACAAATCCTTTTGTTTTCGTGAGCTTTCTTTACCTGCTGGTTGCTTTAGGTGTGCGATACGGCCTCCATCTGCCCAAATTTTCACTCGGTATGGTTGGCATACCGGCAATACCACTCGTTTGCTTTTTACTCATCATCGTTATTGCAAGCATAACCGGTGCAAAATGGAATTAAACCATTCAAATTTTATAAATCAAAAATCATGAACCAACATCCTTATTCCAATCCCGGGTACAACAAATTGTATAACCTGCTTTTTGCTGACGACCCGGGATTATTTCAAAACAACGAGGATAAAAATCAATCTTATCCCTGGAATATTGTATTAAATGAAAAAGCAACGATAAACGAATTGAAAATTGTTGCGGTGGATATATCTGTTGAAGCCCGCGTAAGAGCATTGGCCTGTAATATTCTCAAATCGAAAGGTCACACGGTTGACAGCAAAGAACTGCTTGGAATAATTGTAGAAGTTGGACTGGAAGAAGGCCTGGATGTATTGGCCGCCTATAAAGATGGTACGGCCCGGTACATTAATCATGTTGAAAAAATGACCGTGTGGGATGCAGCGACTGACCAGTCGCAAACATTAATCAAAAATCTTTTTTCGGCAGGATTACAGGTCGTAAAAAATATCGGCCCATGGAATAAAGATCGGTTACCTGCACCGGCTGTTGGCGATATACGAATCAACTTTCTTGTTGCTGATGGACTGTACTTTGGCCAGGGACCTTTTGAAATGCTGGAAAGAGATCCTATGGGTGGACCGGTGATCAGGGCAGCTACGCAGCTTATGGTTTTTCTTATACAACAACAACACCCGGAGATTTTGGTTGGTTAAAACCGCAACAGCGATGAAAACAGCATATTCAGGAAACAATTCAAACATCAATAAATACCGTTCATTAAATGATGTCTGCCATTCACTCATTGGTTTCGTAAACAATCAAAATCATATTGCAACTTTACAGAGTCAAAAATCACAGACCATTAACCTTACCAGAAAATTCATTTGAAACGAATTTGGATGTAGCTGAGAGGTTTTAATCCTCCCGGCAAAACAAGAGCAGGACTGACACTCATACCTAAAAGCTGTTCCCCGTAAGGAACGGCTTTTATCGTTTGTTGCTTCGTTATAACCGCTGGCAAATCCATCGCTTTTTTTTGCGAAAAGCAGCCAATATTTATAAATTGAATTACAAAAAGATGACCGTGAGACGAATTGTTTTTTTATGGTTTGTTTTTTTACTGTCATTCATCCAGAGCAGGGCTCAATTTATATTTGATAACCTGAAACCTCACGATGGCTTATCGAGCCGCGAAATACTCAGCATTTACCCCGATGAAGAAGGCTTTATATGGATTGGAACATTAAATGGACTTGATCGCTTTGACGGCAGTCACTTTCGTGTATGGAACAGTTCTTCCCCGACTTATCCTGCTGCACTCGGCGAAAGAATATTCTGCATTACTGAATATGGTAAAAATAAAATCTGGCTGGGTACCAACGGCGGGGCCGCTGTTTTTGATAAGCTGACTTACAATTTTCAAAAAGTAAAAATCATTGCAGGCGATCAATCTGATCTTGGAAAAGTATCAGTGAACCAGGTAAGGAAAGATAAAGAAGGACGGCTATGGATGGCAAGCGACAAAGGTGTTTATATTGAAAAAAACGGCGACTTTGTCAGCGCATCAACCATACTTCCGTTTACAAAACCACTGGATAATGCCTCAGTGTTCAAAGCCGCATTCGAATACGATAGCATAAAAAATGTTTTTTGGACAGGAACAGATTCCGGTTTATTCTGCATTGATCTCAATCGTAACCAACTCTACTCGTTTCGAAACAACCCGGACAGCATTTCATTATTCAACAATCACGTCATCAATTCCGTTGCAATTGACCGTAAGAGAAATATCTGGTTTGGCGACGTAACCGGTAACAGCCTCGGTTATTTCGATTTTGAAAAAAAATCAGCCCGGTATATCGAACGGATAAATAACAATCCTTTATGGACACTGTCCAATGGATGTAATTCTTTGTTTGTTGACAGGCAGGACCGTTTATGGATATCGACGTGGTTATATTCTGCATTTATCCGCACCCCAGATGGAAAAATAGAGAGATTGACTTATGATGAGAAGCTTCCATACTCCATCGGTTATGGTTTTTTCAATGATGCGGTGCAGGATCGATACGATAATGTATGGCTGGCCACACTCAATGGTGTGAGCCGTCTTTCGGCATCGGAGTTTGCGCAAAACATTATTAAATCACCGAGCTATCCGTATTATCTCAGTACCACTTTTGCCAACATCAATTCATTGATATTGGATAAAAAAGGCAGCTGGTGGTTGGGCAAAATGGAAGGACTTGTTCAATATGATACCGCGCAAAAAACATTTGTAAGATATATACCACAGGAAGGCGATCTGCGCTGGAATGAAATCTTTGATCTGACTATAATCAGCAATGAAATTTGGTGTGCAACGGCTAACGGCATACGTATATTCAACCCGCAGACAAAAAAATTCAGGCCTTTTGTTAATTATCCTGCAGACCGGGGAAAAGAAATAAAGGAAGTATCGTGGATACGCCAGGATAAAGATGGATTTGTGTGGTTCAGTGTTTGGGACGAAGGCGTTTACAGGTACAACCCTGCAAATAAAGATTGCATCAGGTTTGAAAGAAATGATAAGAAATGGGGCGACATGTCTTTGAGTAACAGCGCTTCATTTCTTGAAACAAGTGATAACCAGATATGGTTGGGTTCCGGTTATAATGGTCTGCATATTTTCAATAAAAGCACACAGCAATTTGTAAAACCGGAACATGATCTGAGTGGCGATCTTATACTATCCATGTATGAAGACAAAGATCATACGATATGGATGAGCAGGGCGCAGCGTGGCATTTTAAAATTGAACCGTGATGGAACTGTACTTGATTCTATTGGTACAAAAGATGGTTTGCCGGGTCTTCGCTTCCGGGACCTTTGTATGGATAACCAGGGAAGGCTGTGGGCTATTTCCCAGGAAGCGTTGATATGTATAAACACAAAAACAAAACAGGTAAGTAAAGTAAAAATTGATGTCACCTATTCATTTAATGATCATTGGAACAGCTTACTGGTAGATGGCGATACGCTTATTGCCACTATGCTGGATAACATCGTCATAGTTGACACAAAAAAGTTCCAGCAACTTCCTGCACAGGTTCCGCCGCTTATTTCGCGATTTAATGTATTTCAAAATGATGTGCCCTTCAGTAAAGGTGTGCCGATAAAATTGGATTATCGCCAGAATTTCTTTTCCATCGATTTTTCATCCCCTTTTCATTATGAGTCGTCTTCCATTCAATATGCATATAAACTGGAAGGGTTTGATAAAGACTGGGTGTACTGTGGCAGTAAGCAAA
>Ga0207648_10008274_pt1 | contig 10100 bp, 6 predicted proteins | sample KBSMisM32_FD_184310 | JGI IMG/M metagenome (GOLD analysis project Ga0207648, IMG submission 184310) | Miscanthus rhizosphere microbial communities from Kellogg Biological Station, Michigan, USA - KBS Miscanthus M3-2 (SPAdes) (version 2) | ecosystem: Host-associated > Plants > Roots > Rhizosphere... | reverse complement strand
CAGGTCGGCCTCGAGCGCCAGGCCGGTCATGTTGAGAATCGCGTTCATCGGCGTGCGGATCTCGTGGCTCATGTTGGCGAGGAACATCGACTTGGTCTGCGTGGCCTCCTCCGCCTTGTCCCTGGCGAGCTTCAGTGCGGTTTCCTGCTGCTTGCGCTCGGTGACGTCGCGAATCGACACCGCCACCTGCTCGCGTTCGTCGCCACGTGCGGGCAGGGGACTGAGGCCGATTTCGACCGGGAACTGCGATCCGTCCTTGCGAACGCCGCGCAGCTCGCGGTCCGGTCCCATGTCACGGGCCGACGGCGCACGGTGAAAGCTCGCCCGCAGCGCGGCGTGCCGCGGACGTACGTCCTCCGGCACCAGCATGTCTACGCTCTGCCCGATGAGTCCGTCACGGGCGTGCCCGAACAGCGCTTCGCAACGGGCGTTGGCCAGGCGAATGGTCCCGTCGGCGTCGATGACCATCAACCCGTCTGGCGCGAGCTCCAACACGCTGCGGAAGAACCGCTCCGTGTTTTCGAGCTCGCGTGCCTGCTCCCGCGTCTGGCCGAGCAGCTCCTCCGAGCGCAGGTTCCGCTGCAAGACCTCCAGGGTCATCGCAACGAGCGGCATCAGCTCGGCGAGCAGGGCCTGCTCTCGCGAGTCCGGCCGGTGCAGCGTCGCGACTTCGACGACCCCCAGCACCACGTCCTTCGACAACAGCGGCCACGCCGAGACACGCACCGGCGGCGCGCCGCCGGACCCCGACTCGATGCGCAGATAATCCGGTGGGAGCTCGTCGAGCGTGATCGGCTGGTGGTCCTGTGCACACTGCCCCACCAGCCCTTCGCCCAGACGGAACGTGGTGACGAGGTTCGCTCCCATGCTGAGTCCGTACGCGGCCGCTCGCTCGAGCCTGGCCTCCTCGTCCTTCCACACGTAGATGCTGCCGACGCCGCCGCGCAGCAGGGGCACGAGTCCCGACAGCAGCCGTTGGCCGAACTCTGCCAGCGAGCCTGCCTTCTGCAGTTCCCCGAGCAGTGTTGACGCGCTCGACTTGACCCACCGCTGCTCGTCGATGGCGGAGGCTCCCTGTCTCAGCACGTCGATCGAGCGCGCGAGGCCGCCGGTCTCGTCCGGCGCCTCGGTAAACGGAACGGCCTGGGTGTAGTCCCCGGCAGCCACGGCCGTGACCGATCGTTCCAGCGCCTGAATCGGCTTGACGATGCGGCGCACCGTGAAGAAGCCGAAGAGGCCGGTGAGTACCAGGGCCGCGGCGTTCGCCGCCAGTATCTGCGTGCGCGTTTCGTCGATGACGGCTTGGGCCGCTCGAGCGGCGCTGCTCCCGAGCTCCGTGTCGTACTGGATCCACTCGCTCAGCGCTCGGGCAAGGCGGTTGCCGAGCGGCGTGAAGGTGGCCTTGAAGCGGGCGATCGCTTCCTGGCGTCGTCCGTGCTCCACCAGCGCGATGACCGGCGTGGCTTCGACGATGTACTCACGGGTCAACTCGCGGAAGTTCCCGAGCAGCTGCCGTCCCCGCTCGTCGGTGATGTAGGACTCCGCGTACTTCTGCAGCAGTTGCGACAGCGCCCGATCGTTCTCCTCGAAGGCGGCTCGGGCCGACGCCTCCTCCATCGGATCCGTCGCCAGCAGCAGGGCGCGTATGCTCACCCGGAGTTCGGCGACGCTGGCGGAGATGCCCCCGAGCGCGGCCACGCTGGCGAGGCGTGTTTCCGCGACGAACCGGCTGCGCTCCTCGATTCTGGCCAGTTGCATCCGGGCCAGGATGCCGAAGGCCAGCAGCACTACCAGCGGGACCGCCAGCAGCACCATCAATCGTTTGCCTATGGTCACCCACGGTCATGCTGTGAGCGGCCCGGCTGAACCGCCTATGTGTTTTCGGCGTCGCGCCGTCCCTCCCCCTGATAGGATCGCGCTCCGCATGGGCCGCCACGTCGACGGCGCATGTGACCCCACAGGGGGGCGTGGAGGCAGGCGGGGAGCTTCCCTTCACGATTGGAGCCACCATGAAACGAAGAGAGTTCGTCGAACAGCTCGGAATCGGATCGGCCCTCGCAGCTGCGGCCGGCGTCGGGGTTGCGGCGCAGGAACACGACCATCCGCCCGTATCGGGGCCGCTCGCCAACGCGACCGTGAGCTTCGGCTCCTGGCCCGTCGGCACCGTGGCCGCGCCGATGGACCGGACGACGGGGCCGGCCCTGGCGCCCTTCGCAGCGAACCACCATGCGCTGGTGCCGTTCGACGTGACCATCAAGGAAGGCGGCACGGTGAACTTCGTGCTCGCCGGCTTTCACCACATCGTCGTCTATGCGCCGGGCAAGAAGCTGGAGGACGTCGACAGAAGCGTCCTGCTGCCGATCGCCGGCGCGCCGCCGTTCATCGGGCTGATCGACGACCCCGATCGACGGATCTACCGCGGGCTCGACCCGCGTCAGCTGAGCCCGGCGCCTCCGGCGGCGCCGAACCTCCTGTCGCAGGACCGCGTCGAAGCGCTCAACTTCTCCACGCGCGGCATCTATCTCGTCATCTGCGCCGTGAACGTGCACCTCGCCGACGGCATGTACGGCTGGGTCAGGGTCCTCAAATAGCTCGAGCCTTCCGCCGGTCGCGAGGACGACTCGTGACCGGCGGCTCTCCCGAAAAGCCTCCCTCCTCGCCTCGATCCCCGTCACGCCGCCGATCAGCACAGTGCCCGGCCTGGGGCACGTTTCGTGCTCCCGTCAGGGTGGAGTCCGTGCGCCCGGCGCGTTTTCCGAACAAAGTGCGGCGCCGCCGCACCACCCGGTTACGAAGGACGGTGATGGATCTCAACGCGCTGGTTCGAAGAGGAGGACGGCTATGAACGGTGGACGCGCGCTTTCAGGGGTTCTTCTCATCGGGCTGCTGGCGCTGCTGGCAGTGTGGCCGGTCCAGACGAGCGGTGATACGTCGAGTCAGGACCAGCCGATCACGCTGCCCAAGCCCGGGGTGCCGCAGGTCAGCACGATCGAGGGCAAATTCGTGCGGGCCTCCTACAACAACGAGGGCTACGTCATCCTCGGCTACCAGGCCTCCAACCGCTCGGTGGGCGAAGAATGGATGCTGCTCGAGGTCGGCATCACGCTGCGCGAGAAGGTGCCGGACTATCGCTTGACTCGCGCGGCCATCTCGCTGGACACGCCCGACGGCAAGACGATTCCGCTCCCTTCGATCAGCGAGCAGCGGGGCGGCGGCGTCACCGCGATCCAGCAGCGCGCGAAGGTGCAGCGGGATTCCATCAACTACTTTCCGCCCAAGGCCAGCCGGCCGTGCGCGCTCCTGTTCTTTCCCGATCTGGACGCGCGGTCGGTTCCGTTCGACGAGGTCGATCTCAGCGACGACCGCGCCTGTGTCGGCCGCTTCTATTTCAAGATCCCGGGCGGCATCGCCTACGGCCAGCACTGGCTCAACGTGAAGTTCCAGAACAGCCTCGTGCGGGTGCCGTTCCGAATTCTGACCGACGACGAAGAACGCTTCGTCTCGAAGAACTACAAGAGCATCGAGAAGCAGGTCAAAGAGGCGTTCCGGCCGAAGTAGCCGGGCTGCTGCTGCGCTACTTGCCGCGCCCTACTTGCCGCTTTGCTTTTCCTCGGCGCGCGCCGCGCTGAGGATGTTGCGCATCGCGTAGTTCCCCTCATGGCAGGCGTACTCGAAGAGCGGCTGCCCGGGGTCCTCGGTCAATGTCATGCCGAACGTCCACGGCTTCGTCCACGTGTCGGGGTCGTTCAGCGTCACCGACCACTCGATCTTGTTCGCCGCCACCGGCCGATACCGCTCCACCATCGTCAGTTTCGGCGAGCCGTTCTGGTAGACCGTGCGCGGATCGAAGTTGGTGGTTTCGACCACCAGCGTGTTGCCTTCCCAATGGCCGCGCGCCTCGCCCATGTGGGTGCGGAGGCCGGTGCGCGGGCTGTCGTCGAGGCGAATCACCCGCGTCTCGTGAATCATCTCGTAGCGGATGGCCACCAGTCCCGGCGCCTGCGTGATGTCGTAGGCGTTGCCGTAGATGGCCGGCATCATCGAGCCGGGGAACCCGCGCGTGATGCAGCGATCGTAGAAGCTGCGATCGAGCCAGGAGTCGGCGCGGTTGTTGCCAAAGCCACCGCGTCCCCCCGCCCGCCCCGCGCGTTGCTGCGCCGGCGCCGTCAGCGGCGGTATGCGGCCGTCTTTCGGATCGATCACCATCCAGGCGCGGCTGTTCTTCGCGCCGTAGTGCTCGTACCAGTGCGTCGGGCCGGCGCCGGTGTCACGCCCGCCGATCGCCGCGGCGCCGGCGGCGGCCGCCTCGTTGCGCGCCTTCACGAGCTCGGCCAGCTCCGAGTCGTCCACCTCGTCGATGGACTTTCCGGTGAGCGCGTCCGGCCGCTGCAGCGGGATGCCGTTCTCGTTGACGTTCGTCCAGCCGCCCTGGATGTCGGGGTCACCCCACGGCGTCTTCGGCGGCGCGTATGAACGGGCCTGTGACGCCGATGCGGCGGCGGGTTTCGCTGGCTGCTGAGCGTCCGGCGCCGTAGCGGCGACGAAGAAGATCACGATCCCGGCCAGGCCGGCGGCAAGCCACTGCTTCATGACACCCTCCAGAACGATCAACGCTTCACGGTGCGTTCGATGAAGTCGACCAGCTCGCGCGAGACGCTCGTATCCGGCGTGCCGACCGAGAGCAGCTGCGACGAATGATTGTGTCCAAGGCTCTGCCGGTAGCGTGGGCGCGCGCCGTGCTTGTCGATCAGCTCCTTGTACACCGCAGCCTGCGGCCACAAGTATCGCGCGTTGTCCCATTCCGCGGTGGTGAAGAGCACCGGAATGTCGCCGCGCGTGACGTGGCCGGGAATCACCATGTCGGGCCAGCGCGAGCGGTCCTCTCCGAAGTAGGCCAGCTCGCCTTTCGACGGCGCCTTGAAATCGAAGGAGTAGGGGCCGGAGAGCAGCAGCGCTCCCGCCGGACGCGCGGTGCCCGGCAGCAGTACCTGCGGCATGAACACATAGGTGGCCACATGATAGGCGCCGGTCGAGAGGCCCATCACGAAGATCTGCTCCGGGTCGCCGCCATACTCGGCGGCGTGGGTCTTGAGCCAGGTCACGGCGGCACCGACGTCGCGCGCCCCCTCGGGCCACTTCGCGTCGGGCGCGAGGCGATACCCGCCGTTGACGCCGACGTAGCCCAGGCTCGCGAAGTAGTCGGCGACGTTGGCCGTGGCTGCGCGGCTTCCGCCGACGAGCCCACCGCCATGGAACACGACGACCACCGGCATGGGACGCTCGGACCTGCGCGTCGCGGTATGAATGTCCACCTGCTGCCGTTCGTGCGGGCCGTAGGCGAGGTTCTTCGCGACCTTGATCTCGGACGGTTGGTACACTCGCGGCTGCGACGCGTAGATCTTGGCCGTCTGCGCGGCTATCTCACCGTCGAACTCGGTGCCGAAGGCGGCCAGCTGCCGGGCCACGTCGGCCGGCATGGTCGCACGCACTGCATCTGCGCTGCGGAGCCGGCTCTCGTTGGTCTGCGCCACCGGACTCGCGACGATGAGCACGAGCATCAGGCTCGCGAAGCCTGCCTTCGTCATAGGTCCTCCAGCGACTCGTCTGCGGAATAGTAGCCCAGTGCTGCCGCTATGCTAGTCTCCGTTTCATGAAGGGGTACGTCACGATTCTCTTGATCGCTGGCCTTTTCGGCAGTCCGTCCATCGTGGCCGCGCAGACAACGCCTGACCAGAAGAAGCTCGACGTCATGGCCGGCAAGTGGAGCATCGAGCTCGACACGAAAGCCACCCCGTTGTCGCCGGCCAACAAGGCCTCAGGCACGGAAGAGTGCCAATGGTTTGCCAACCGGCACCTCGTCTGCCACAGCGACGCCAAGGGCTCGGCGGGCACCTACAGCCAGATGCGGACTCTGAGCTACGTCCCGGCGCGGAAGCAGTACGCCGTATACACCGTCGACAGCCTGGGCAGCGCCGTTGTGGCGTACGGACAGATGAGCGGCGACACGTGGACCTTCACCACGGACCAGCCGACGTTCAACGTCCGCTTGACGATGAAGATCGCCGCGGGCGGCTACACCGCGCTGGCGGAGCTGGCGGGGTCGGATGGCAAGTTCGTGCCGCTCTCCGAGGTGAAGGCGACTCGCGCGAAGTAGGGACCTGATTCTTCAGGCGCGCGCCGCGAGCACCCGCGCCGTCAACTGCTGCGACGCCAGCGAAAACACACAGTAGGCCGCGAACCAGTAGAAGCCGGCCCCGAACTCCGCCCGGAACGCGAGGAGCGGCGGACCGGCGGCGGGAGCGCTCTGGCTGGCCACGGCGGCGAGATACGTGATGAACAGCGCGACGACGAAGACGTCGGCCATCGACCACTTGGCAATCGCTTCGACGAACGTCAGCGTTCGCCGGCGCCGCGCGTCGTCGGCCACGAACATCGCCCAGCCGACGAGTGCCGTCTTGACGAACGGAACGACGACGCTGAACAGGAGGATGAGTGTGGCCGGCACCGGGCTCCCCACCTCGTAGAGCCGCCTGACGGAGCCGACGATGCTCCGCGTCTGCTGAAACACCTCCACGTCTCCCATGTTCCGGAGCAGCGACGCCGTCAACGACGGCGTTACCTTGTCGACGATCATCTGACGCAGATCGCCGCCGGTCGCCTCGAGCAGGCCGACGACGGTCGGATTCATCATGGCCTTGAGGGCATTCAGCGTGTCGTCGTTGAGCCCCTTTTCGAGCATCGTCGGCGCCACCTGCGCGATGCCATCGCGCGTCAGCACGCCGCGAATGGTCAGCACCGGGGCGAAGAGGCCGGGGATGAGGAGCGCGAGCGACGCGACGAGGAGGACGAGGACGATCCAGCGGGTGGAACTCACCTGCATGCGCGGAGTATAGCTGCGCTGTCGAAAGCCCAGCCGTTGCGGCCGAAGGGAAACCTTTGCCAAGCGGGACCGCCCGGCGTAGCATCGCGCGAGGTGTCCCCCAATGCTGGCGCTGCGGCGGTACGCGACTGGGACGAATCCACCGGTCAGACCCACCTGTGGTTCCTCGAAAACATGGATCGCGTCAACCGCGCGATCCAGGGCACCCACGATCTAGACCGGATGATGCACGACGTGCTCGACGTCGTGCTCGACGTCTTCGGGTGCGACCGTGCGTGGCTGGCCTACCCCTGCGATCCTGACGCACCGTCATGGCGCGCGATGATGGAACGGAGCCGGCCCGAGTATCCCGGCGCCGGCACGGGCGGACCGGAAACGCCGATGGACCCCGACACCAAGTTCGTGGTCCGCTGCATGCGCGAGGCCGAAGGTCCGGTCACCTTCGGGCTGCCGCCGTCGCAGCCGGTGCCCGACGCCTTTCCCGCGCGGTTCGGCATCAGAGCGGTGATGGGCATGGCGCTCCACCCCCGCGTCGGCGAACCCTGGTCGTTCGGGTTGCACCAGTGCTCGCACACCCGGGTCTGGACGGCGCCCGAGGTGGAACTGTTCCGCGAGATCGGACGTCGCCTCGCCGACGCCGTCACCACGCTGCTGGCGTTCCGCACGCTCCGCGAGGAATCCGAACGGCTGCGGCTGGCGGTGCAGGCCTCCAACGTGGGCCTCTGGGACTGGAACGTCGTCACCAACAAGGCGATCTACTCGCGCGAGTACAAGCAGCAGCTCGGCTACGAGGACCACGAGCTGTCGTCGGATCAGGTCGAGTGGGCCACGCGCGTCCATCCCGACGATCTCGCACCGTCGAATCAGGACTTGCAGGCGTTTCTCGCCAGCCACGAGACGCAGCACGCCACCGAGTACCGAATGCGCCACCGCGACGGCTCGTGGCGCTGGTTCTACGCGCGCGGGGAGTTGCGGCGTGACGAGCACGGAAAGCCGCTGCGGATGCTCGGCTGCCACCTCGACATCACGGATCGCAAGCGCGCCGACGAGGAGCGCCAGGGGCACGTGTGGTTCCTCGAGAGCATGAACCGGGTCAATCGCGCCATCCACGGCGCCGGCGATCTCGATCAGATGATCGGCGACGTGCTGGAGGCGTCGCTCGCGATCTTCAACTGCGACCGCGTGTTCCTGGTGCATCCGTGCGACCCCGAGGCGCCGGCGTGGGGGCTGGTGGCCGAGCGGACCCGGCCCGAGTATGGCAACCCCGCCGGACACTATCGCAAGGTGCCCATGACCGCCGAGGACGTGGGCCTCGTCCGGACGCTGCTGGCGGCCAACGGTCCGGTGTGTTTCGGCCCGGGCAGCGACCACCAGTTGCCGTCGGCCCAAAGCCGGTTCGGCGTCCTGTCGGCGGTGGCGATGGCGGTCTATCCGCACGCCGATCAACCGTACGCGTTCGGCCTGCACCAGTGCTCGTACGCGCGCGTCTGGACCCGGAACGAAATGCAGCTGTTGCAGGAGACCGGCCGCCGCCTCGCCGACGGCCTCACCAGCCGCTTCGTCGTCCACAGCCTGCGGGCGAGCGAGGGGCGCTTCCGGACCTTCGTCGACCACGCCACCGACGCGTTCTTCCTGCACGACGGGAACGGGACCATTCTCGACGTGAACCGTCAGGCGTGCGACAGCCTCGGCTACACGCGCGACGAGCTGGTAGGCATGAGCCCCTCGGCGTTCGTCGAGGGCGAGACCGGCTTCTACAAGATCGCCTCGCAGCTCGACAGCGGTGACGTCGTCGCGTTCGATTCGCGCCACCGCCGCAAGGACGGCTACTCCTTCCCGGTCGAAGTGCGGCTGCGCTCGTTCACCCAGGAGGGCAAGCAGTTCGCCGTGGCGCTGGTGCGCGACATCACCCAGCGCAAGGCCGCCGAACGCGCGGTGATCGAAAACCACAGCCTGCTCAAAGCGGTGGTCGAGGGCACTTCGGGTGCAGTCTTCGTGAAAGACATCGAAGGCCGCTACGTGATGATCAACTCGGCGTGTGCGCGCCTGTTCGGATTGACTGTCGAGGAGGTCCTCGGCCGCGGCGATCACGACCTGTTTCCGCAGGACGTCGCCGACGAGATGGTGGAACACGACGAGCAGGTGCTCAGGTCGGGCACGGCGCACACGATCGAAGAGGCGCCGACGATGCGTGGCATCACGCGGACCTACCTGACGACCCGGGGCGTGTACCGCGACGCCCAGGATCAGGTGATCGGCCTGGTCGGGTTCTCACGCGACATCAGCGACCTCAAGCGGCTCGAGCAGCAGCTCCGGCAGTCGCAGAAGATGGAAGCGGTCGGCCAGCTCGCCGGCGGAGTGGCCCACGACTTCAACAACCTGCTCACCGCCATCATCGGGTTCGGCGAGATGGCGTTCAACAGCCTCGCCCCGGACGATCCCAACCGCGAGCTCATCACCGAGATTCGCCGCGCCGGCCAGCGCGCCGCCAACCTCACCCGCCAGCTCCTGGCCTTCAGCCGCAAGCAGGTCCTGCGGCCGGAAGTGGTGAGCCTCAACACCCTGCTCGTCGACGTGATGAAGCTGCTGCAGCGGCTGATCGGCGAGGACATCGAGCTGTCGCTGTCGCCGGACGAGGCGCTCGGGCTGGCGAAGATCGATCCGGGGCAGTTCGAGCAGGCGGTCATCAACCTGGCGGTGAACGCGCGGGATGCCATGCCGCACGGCGGCACGCTGACGATCGAAACCAGCAACGTCGAGCTCGACGCCGCGTATGCGAGCCTGCACGAAGACGTGGCGCCGGGCCTCTACGTCATGGTGGCGGTGTCGGACTCAGGCGTCGGCATGGACGAGACCACCCGCGCGCACATCTTCGAGCCGTTCTTCACCACCAAGCCGACGGGCGAAGGCACCGGCCTCGGCCTCGCGATGGTGTATGGCTTCGTCAAGCAGTCGGGTGGCCATGTCGAGGCCTACAGCGAACCGGGCCGTGGCACGACGTTCAAGATCTTCCTGCCCCGCGTCTTCGATGCTGTCGTCACGTCGCCCGCGGACGACACCGCCGCCATGCCCCAGGGGCACGAAACGGTGCTGCTCGTCGAAGACGAGGAGGCCGTCCGCACGCTCGCCGGCCGCGTGCTGCAAGCCGCAGGCTATACCGTGCTGAGCGCGCGCAACGGTCCCGAGGCGATTCGGCTCGCCGACGAGCATCAGGAAGCGA
>Ga0207648_10008271_pt1 | contig 10102 bp, 9 predicted proteins | sample KBSMisM32_FD_184310 | JGI IMG/M metagenome (GOLD analysis project Ga0207648, IMG submission 184310) | Miscanthus rhizosphere microbial communities from Kellogg Biological Station, Michigan, USA - KBS Miscanthus M3-2 (SPAdes) (version 2) | ecosystem: Host-associated > Plants > Roots > Rhizosphere... | reverse complement strand
CGGGAGCGGGTCCTGGCGATGCACGACGAGATCCGCGAGCTGCTGTTCGAGGACCTACTTCCCGGACTCGACGAGGCGGGGATCCGCCTCGTGTCGTGGATCGATCTCGACGATGAGCAGCGTTCGTGGATCTCCGACGTCTTCATGGAGCGGATCTTCCCCGTGTTGACGCCGCTGAGCGTCGACCCCGCGCATCCGTTCCCGTATATCTCGAGCCTGTCGCTGAACCTCGCCGTGTACGTCCGCGATCCGTCCAACGGTGCCGCGCGGTTCGCGCGGGTCAAGGTGCCGCCGCTGCTGCCGCGGCTGATGGCGCTCCCGGACGGAGAGTCGTTCATCTCGATCGAGGACGTGATCGCGGCACACCTGCCGAGCCTTTTCCCCGGGATGGAGGTGGGCGAGCACCACGCCTTCCGTGTGACCCGGGACGCCGACCTCGACGTCGAGGAGGACGAGGCCGGCGATCTGCTCGAGGAGATCCAGACGGTCTTGTTCCGGCGTCGACGCGGCGCGAGCTGTGTGCGGTTGGAGATCGAGGAGGGCACGCCGTCGCGGACGGTGCGCCTGTTGGCCCGGGAGTTGCAGCTCGAGGACGACCAGATCTACGCGAGCACCGTGCCGCTCGATCTCGGTGGCCTCGCGATGCTCGAGTCGCTGGACCGTCCTGCGCTCAAACCCGAGCCGGTGGTGCAGGTGACCGCGCCCGCGCTCGTGGGGCTCGGCGACGCGTCGCCGGACATCTTCCCGCTGCTGCGCCGCGACGACGTGATCGTGCACCACCCGTACGAGTCGTTCGTGACCTCGGTGGAGTCGTTCGTCCGCGCCGCCGCCGCCGACCCGCAGGTCCTCGCGATCAAACAGACGCTGTATCGCACCTCGGTCGACAGCCCGATCGTCAAGGCGCTCGGCCGGGCGGCGGAGATGGGCAAACAGGTGGTGGCGCTCGTCGAGCTGAAAGCACGCTTCGATGAGGAGGCGAACATCAACTGGGCGCGAACGCTCGAGCAGGCGGGCGCGCACGTGGTGTACGGCGTGGTGGGTCTGAAGACCCACGCGAAGGTGTGCCTCGTCGTCCGGCGCGAAGGCGGGCAGCTCCGCAGGTACGCCCACATCGGCACCGGGAACTACAACTCCAAGACCGCCTCGATCTATGAGGACATCGGTCTCCTCACCTCGGACCAGGCGTTGTGCTCCGACGTGGCGGACCTGTTCAACCTCCTGACGGGCTACAGCCGGCAACCGTCCTACCGCAAGCTCCTCGTGGCTCCGGAGACCCTGCGCGCCGGCATCATGTCGATGATCCAGCGCGAGGCCGATGCGGGCCCTGACGGCGAGATCGTCCTCAAGATGAACAGCCTGGGCGATCAGGAGGTCATCGAGGCGTTGTACGACGCGTCGCGGACCGGTACGAGGATAGACCTCGCGGTTCGCGGGGTCTGCTGCCTGCTCCCCGGGGTCCCGGGAGTGTCGGAGGGGATCCGCGTTCGCTCGATCGTCGGCCGATTCCTGGAGCACTCGCGGATCTTCCGGTTCGGGACCCCGGAACGCGGGCGACGCTACTTCATCGGTTCCGCGGACATCATGCCGAGGAACCTCGACCATCGTGTCGAGGCGGTCGTCCCCGTGCAGCGACCGGATCTCCAGTTCCGCCTGGACGAGATCTTGGATGCGGTGTTCGATGACGACGTGCTCGGCTGGGAGCTCGAGCAGGACGGGACGTGGCAGAAGGTGCCCGAGGGGAAGGGACTCAACGCGCAGGCCGAGCTCATACGGCTCGCCGCCGAACGCGCCCACGGGGATCGGTAGCCCGTGGCAGCCGACGTCACCCTCCCCGTCGCCACCGCCGTCGACGTCGCGCTCGCTCCGTCGATCGGCGCGCTGCGGCTGCTCCTCGGGCTCGAGGCACCCACCGATCCCGACGCCGTCCACCGAGCACGCACGGCGACCAGGCGGCTGCGGTCGAACCTGCGTGCGCTCGGTCACGTGATGGCTCCGCCCGAAGCCGTGCGGACCGATCTCGCGTGGGTGGGCGACTCGCTCGGGGACGTCCGTGATGCCGACGTGCTCGCCGCCCGGCTCGCGGAGATGGTGGAACGGGCGCCGGAGACGATCCGGTCGGGCGGCAGCGCGCTCCTCGCGACGGTAGCCGAACAACGGCGCGTGGCCAACGAGACCCTGCGTCGCGACGTGGCGGGCGTTCGGTTCGGCAACCTGATCCACGAGCTCGACATGCTCGCGAAGGAGGGATCCTCGTTGGACGACACGATCGCCGCCGCCACCGTGATGCGTCCGCGCTGGCGCGGCCTGCGTGAGGCCGTCCGTTCGCTCGACACACCGGCGTCGGACAGCCAGCTCCACGAGGTGCGGATCCAGACGAAGCGCGCTCGCTACGCCGCAGAGATCTTCGCGCAGGACGGGGGAGACGCCTGCCGCCGCTTCCGGCGGCGCGCGACGGCGATGCAGGACATCCTGGGCGCGCAGCACGATGCCTCGCGCGCGTGTGAGTGGCTCCTCGGTCTCGGTAGCGACGATCCGAACGTCACGCGGTCGGCGGGCTGGCTCGCCGCGGGCGCGGCTTCCGAGCGTGATGCGCTCCGCGACGCCTGGTGGCCCGCCTGGCGTGCGCTTGGTCGCCCGAAGGCCCGGTTCTGGTGAGCGACCCGATCGAGGCGGCGGGCGGCGTGGTCCTGCGTGGTTCACGTGGAGACCGGGAGATCCTGTTGATCCATCGACCCCGCCAGGACGATTGGACGATCCCCAAGGGCAAGCTCGATGACGGGGAGGACCACGCCACGGCGGCGTTGCGTGAAGTGGCGGAGGAGACGGGGTGGCGTTGTTCCGTCGGTCCGTGGCTCCCCGAGGTGCGCTACCTCGACGGGAACGCTCGTCCCAAACGGGTGCGGTTCCGCGTGATGCGACCGCTCGAACAAGAGCAGTGGGTGCCGTCGGACGAGGTCGACGAGACCCGGTGGCTCTCCGCCGAACGAGCGCACGAAGAGCTGTCCTACTCCTCGGATCGTGACGTGCTCGAGGCCGCGGTGGCCCTCGATGAGCCCGTCTACCTCGTGCGTCACGCCAAGGCGGCGGACCGGGAGGCCTGGCAGGAGGACGACGACCTCCGACCCTTGACCAAGAAAGGGCACCGGCAAGCGCAGCGGTTGCGCGCGCATCTCGGTCTCACGCGCGTGCGGCACGTCCTGTCCAGCCCGTCGACCCGGTGTCTGCAGACCGTTGCGCCGCTCGCGGCCGAGCTGGGGCTCGGCATCGAACAAGCGGAGACACTCCGCGAAGGCACACCCCACGAGCTGGCGCTCGGATCGATCGGAAACGTTGCCGGTCCGAGCGTTCTCTGCACGCACGGCGATGTGATGGCGGGGATCGTCGACGGGGTCGCCCGCACGCATCCGATCGAGGGCGCCGTGGGGTGGAAGAAGGGCGCCACGTGGATCCTCGAGCGCGACGGCGGCGACGTCATCGCGGCGCGGTACGTCCCCCCGCCGCGGGACGGGAGGGTGTGACGATGCGGTGCGCGGTCCTCGACCTCGGCAGCACCTCGTTCCAGCTGCTCGTCACCGACGCGGAGGCCGACGGCACGCTCACCCACGTGTTGCGAGACCGGGTGATCCTGAACCTCGGAGCGGAGGTGGCTGCGACGGGTCGGGTGCCCGACGACATGCTCGATCGGGCGCTCGAGATCGTCGGGCGGTTCCGCGACGTCGCCGAACGCTCGGGGGCCGACGTGATCTGGCCCGTCGCCACCGCGGCGTTCCGCGAGGCCGCGAACCTGCCGTGGATCTCCAAGGCGCTGCGGGGTGCGTTGGGGGTTCCCGTGCAGATCCTCTCGGAGGAAGAGGAAGCGCTCTGCACCGTCACGGGCATCCGCGCGAGCCTAGCGCTGCGACCTGGTCCGTGGGTGGGCTTCGACCTTGGCGGCGGAAGCATGGAGATCGCGGTCGTCGACGCCGGCCGGGTCACGTGGACCGACTCCTTCCCCTTGGGGGCGGCGCGGCTCTGGCGCACGATGGTCGCCGGCGATCCGATGACGCGCGCGGAGCGTCGCGAGCTGCGAGCCTTGGTGACCGACCTGCTGACACCGGCCGTCGAAGCGAGCGGTGCGTCGCCCGACGCCCCCTACGTGATCGCCGGCGGCACGGCCGGCGCGGTGGTGCGGCTGCTCGCCGCCCGCCGCTGGCCCGATCCGCCGACGTCGCTCAATCAGTTCGAGGTGGCCACCGAGGCGTTGCGCGAGATCTCCCGAACGCTGTGCACCTCCGACCAGAAGGAGCGACTGGCGATGCCGGGTATCGACGAGCGACGGGCGGAGCTGCTCCCGGCGGGCTCCGTCGTGCTCGCCACGGGCCTCGAGGTGTTCGGCGCGCAGGCTGCGGTCCACAGCGAGTGGGGCCTGCGCGAGGGTGTCGTGCTCCGGGCACTGGAGGCGCCGATAGAAGCCGACCCGGAGGAGCTCCGCCAGATCGCGGTCGATCGGCTCGCAGGACGTTGGCACGCCGACGACCGGCACTCCACGACGGTGCGCCGCCACGCGGAGCGCCTGTTCGACGAGACACGGTCGCTGCACGGTCTTGGACCGGTGGATCGAGAGCTCCTCGGCTCGGCTGCCCGGCTCCACGACATCGGGACGCGGATCTCGGTCGACAAGCACCACAAGCACGGCGCGTACATCGTCGAGCACGCGGGGCTCCGCGGCTTCTCACCTGACGAGGTGGCGATGATGGCGTGTCTCGTGCGCTTCCAGCGCGGGTCGCCGCCGCGATCCAGTTACCCACCCTTCGCCGGATTGCTCCCAGGCGAGCGCGACGGCTGCAGGACGATGGTCGGGCTCCTTCGGATCGGGCACGCGCTCGCGCGCGGGGGAGATGCCGACGTGACCTCGATCGAGGTGGACGCGTCGGCGAACCCACTGTTGGTGCGGGTCGAAGGCGGCAACCCCGCCCACGCGGTCGCCGACGCCGAAGAACAAGCCCCGATCCTCGCTCGCGCCCTGGGTTCGAAGGTGCGGTTCGCGCACGAGACCGCCGGCCGTTCAGCCACCCCGTGAGCCGCGCAGGGCTGGGGTAGGCTCGCGCGACGATGATCCAGGTCCGGGTGTTCCGCGGGGGCGTCGCCGACAAGGGCGAGATCGAAGCGTCGAAGGTCAAGGAGTGCCTGGCCGACGCGAGCGCGTTCGTCTGGTTCGACGCCGCCGACCCGAGCGCGGACGACATCACGGCGCTCGCGGAGGCCTTCGACCTGCACCCGCTCACGCTCGAGGACATGAGCCACCGACGGCAACGACCCCGGGTGGAGCTGTTCGAGCACTACGGCTTCGTCACCTTGCGACCGTTGACCCTGTCCGGGGACGAGGTGATCGATCACGAGGTGCACGCGGTCGTCGGCAAGCGGTTCCTGGGCACCTTGCGGTACGGCCCGACGCCGTTCCCCGTCGATGACGTGGCGAAACGGCTGAGCCGCCAGCCGGATCTCCTGACGTCGGACCCGGGCGGCTTCGCGGTTTACGCGCTGATCGACGAGGTGGTGGACAACTACCTCACGATCGTCGAGACGCTGGAGGACCGGACCGACGACCTGGAGGACCTGGTGTTCGCCGACGATCCCGACGCGAACGCCCTCGAGATCCAGGAGCGTCTCTTCCGGTTGAAGCGAGAGGTGGTCCAGCTCCGCCGGTTCGCCTCGCCGCTGCGCCAGGGGCTCGATCTGCTCCAGGAGGAGCCGGGCCTCGTGACCGGTCCGCTCCTGCCGTACTACCGCGACGTCACGGAGCACGCGATCCGCGTAGCGGAGCTGGCCGACAACATCCGCGATGTGCTGACCTCGCTGCTCGAACTGCGGGTCTCGCAGATCGCCAACCACCTGAACGTCATCATGCGAAAGCTCACGGCGTGGGCGGCGATCCTGTTGGTCCCGACCCTGATCGCCGGCATCTACGGTATGAACTTCCAGAACATGCCCGAGCTGCGATGGCAGTTCGGCTACGGCGGCGCGCTGCTCCTCATGGCGAGCGCGTCGCTCGCGCTCTACATCATGTTCAAGAGGAAGGACTGGCTGTAGGGATGTGCCGCGCCGTCACCGTGCTGTGCGTCGCGCCCGACCGCGAACGGTTGGGCGAGCTCAAGCGCGCCGCCGTCACCGCGGAGTGGGAGCTCTGTCCCGGCGCGACCGAGCTGCGGGAGGCGCTTGATCAGGTCGATGTCTGTCGGCCGCACATCATGGTGGTTGCGGGCCCGTTCGAGGAGCTCGTCGCGATGGTTGCCGATCGCTTCCCGGGGATGCAGATCGTGACCGATCACGAGATGCCCGGGGCGACAGCGGTCGTGCAGGATGTATCGGACATCCGGGCGGCGCTGCGATCGCAGCGCCGCCCGGGTGGCCCGGTTGGATAGAGCGGCTCAGCCGCCCCAGGGTTGCCACCCGTAGCGCTTCACCATCCGCATCGTGACGAAGATGTTCGCTCGGGCGTTGAAGGCCGACCAATCGTCGAACCCGTAGACCGCAGCCCGCTGGGGCCAATACCGGCACAGGTGCTGGTAGATGCCCTTGGCGCAGCTCCAGTCGTTGAAGGCCCTCGGGTGGAACCTCGACTCGCGGCGCGCGTAGTACATCGCCCGGTCGACGTTCACCCCGTAGTGCCTCGCGGCGCATCGGATCAGGTGCTTCACCGCAGGTCTGCCCTCGCGCCAGTCGATGCGACAGACCCTCTTCGCTGTCTGGGTGATCCCACCGGTCACCGCGGAGCTCTGCGGCATCGGCACGATCGTCAACATCGCGGTCAGGATCAGCGTCGCGACGAACGCGCGACGCAGCCGGATCGCTCTCCTCATGTGTTGTTCACCCCCGCGGCGGACGGAGCTGGCAGCTGCGTCCCGTCTCCCGAACACGGCGAACGTTTCGCCGTCCTCGGGCCTCTCCCACGGTCGGTCGCGGGTGTTGCCTCACCTCCTGGTGCGTTCGTCCAACGTGTGACCGAGCTTCCGATCGGGACCACCCCGGCCACCCCTGCACGCACGCAGACGCGCGCCACCCACCCTGGGAAGGCGGGAAGCACCACGACGGTGCGGGAAGGGGGTCCGGACGGGGAGGCGTCCGTCGGAAGGTGCGACCACAGTACCGACGGCCCGGAAGTTTCGACAAGCCAACCATGACCGCAGGTCACTATGCTCGGTGCCACGATGACAGCGATGCCGACGACCGGGAAACGCGTGTTACTCGCCGCGCCGCGCGGCTACTGCGCGGGCGTCGAGCGTGCGGTCGAGGCCGTCGAGCGGGCGCTCGCGAAGCACGGCGCCCCGGTGTACGTGCGCAAGCAGATCGTGCACAACCTGCACGTCGTGCGCGACCTCGAATCGCAGGGCGCGATCTTCGTCGACGACGTCGATGAGGTGCCCGAGGGAGCCGTCACGGTGTTGTCCGCGCACGGCTCACCCCCGCGGGTGTTCGACGAGGCGCGTGACCGCGGCCTCGACCTGATCGACGCGACGTGTCCGCTCGTCACGAAGGTGCACGTCGAGGCCAGGCGCTTCGCCGACGCCGATCGAACGATCGTGTTGATCGGGCACGCCGGCCACGAGGAGGTCGAGGGGACGAGCGGCCAGGCGCCCGCACGAACCGTTCTGGTGCAAGATATCCGAGACGCCCGGCAGGTCGAGCTCCCCGACGGACCGCTCGCGTACCTGACCCAGACGACCCTGTCGGTCGACGAGACGAGCGAGATCGTGCGGGTGCTCCAGGAGCGCTATCCGCACCTCGAGGGTCCGCCTCGCGAGGACATCTGCTACGCGACGCAGAACCGCCAGGACGCGGTGAAAGAGCTCGTCGAGCGGGTGGACGTGCTGCTCGTGATCGGGTCGAAGAACTCGTCGAACTCGAATCGGCTCGCCGAGGTCGCCCGCGAGCGCGGGAAGCATGGGTACCTCGTCGACGACGAGTCGGAGGTCGACCCGGTGTGGCTCGAAGGTGCGTCCGTCGTCGGACTGACGAGCGGCGCCAGCGCGCCCGAGCACCTCGTCGAACGGATGCTGGCCTGGCTCGCGGCGCTCGGGTTCGACGACGTCGAAGAGGTCTCGGTCGCCCAGGAGGGCGTCCGATTCAGTCTCCCCGTCGGTGTTCGAGGGGGTGCGGGCGGCTGATGGCAGGCAAGGTCACGCTCGGCAGCATGGTGAGCGACGCGATCTCGGAAACGACGCCGAGGCGGGCGGCAGGGCTGGGCAAAGGGGGCGTGGCACTGCTGCGCGAGGTGCCGCTGTTCTCGCAGCTGTCTCACCGGCACCTGCGGCATCTGGCCGCCCATGCCGAGGAGGTCCGGTACAGCGCGAACCGAGCGATCGTCCGCGAGGGAACGCGCGGCGATTCCTTCTTTGTGATCGCGGACGGCAGCGCGACCGTCCGTCGGGGCACCCGCGCGATCCAGCGGCTGGGGCCGGGCGACTTCTTCGGCGAGATCGCTCTGCTCGACGGTCGGCCGCGCTCGGCGAGCGTCACCTCCGACACGCCGCTCGTCGTGGTGCGTCTCACGCGGTCGGCGTTCAACAAGGCGATCGACACCAACCCATCGATGGCGCGGGGGATCATGGCCGAGCTCGCGGACAGGATCCGACGCCTCGAGTCACCACGCGGCCGCTAAAGCCGAGCCCTACTCCTCGTCGCTGTCCGGCTGCTCTCCGCACAGCGCGATCAGCTCGTCCTCGCCCTCGTCGGGGCCGACCGAGATGAGCCGATCGCCCGCTTGCAGCGTGAAGACGCCACGTGGCCGGTAGATCCACCGGGCGCCGCGCTGGATCGCGAGGACGAACATCCCGGTCTCGGTCTCGAACCGAAGCTCGCCGAGTGACCGACCGTCGGCCGGTGAGCCAGGCTGCACGATCGTCTCGGCGCTGGTCTCCTCGGTCTCCTCAAGCGCCATCTGGACGACCGGGTGGAGTGGCTCGCCCTGTTCCACGTACCACGTCATGTCGCGCGCGGCGTCGCAGATCGACTCCGATGCCGATGCCAGGCGGATCAGGCCGCGCAGCTCGTCGACATCGCGAGCCTCGGGCGCGGCGCGGAGGACCCAGCTCTCGAGCTCGTCTTCGAGCTGGTCGGAGCGCGCCTCGAGCACGCCGACCTCGGCGGCGAGCGATCGGTTGTTGAACAGGATCGACGAGTAGGCGAGCCCGACCGTCGCCTCGCTCAGGTCTTTCATCTCCACCAGGATGTCGACCGCGCGGTCGAGCTCGGACAGGACGGGCGACTCCGTGTCGGGCGCCTCCGGCATGTCCGGTGCGCCCGCGAGCTTGCGGACGAGGTTCACCCCCTCCTCCGGCCCTCGGATCAGCAGCACGTCGGCGGGCGCGATCGTGTTGTCCGGCCCGGGGTCGAAGTCCCAACGCATGTCCGAGCGGATCGCCATGACCCACATGCCGGTCTCGGTGGGCAGCGACAGTTCGCGGAGCGTCTGCCCCACGGCGGGCGCGTCGTCGCGCACCCGCACCCGCGCGGTCATCTCGTCGGCGTGGCGGAGATCCTGGCGCAAGGTGTCGGGGATCCCCAGTCGAGCGGCGACCACCCGAGCGACGTCGGAGGCCGCCGCGCAGATCCGCTGGATCGCATCGGCGATCCACAGCACCCCCGACATCCCCTCGGCATCCTCGGGGCTCCTGGCGGCGAGCATCGCCATCGTCCGAAGCTTCCGCAGCAGATCGCCGGAGCTGCCGTCGAGCCGCATCACCTCGTCGGCGAGCTTGTCCTCGTTGAAGAAGACCGCCGCGTAGGCCAGGTCGACCATCAGCTCGGACGAGTCTTTCAACTCGATGAGGAGGTCCTTGACGGTATGCGGTTCGTGATCATCCATGCGGCAGCACTCCCGATGATGTCATGACGAGGAGGACCACCGCCACGCCGGCGAGGTCCATGACGCTGGTGATGATCGGCACGCCTTGGTTGTCCGGGTCGAGCCCGAAACGGTAGGTCACCACCGCCAGGTAGTAGCCGGCCACGATCGTCACGGGGGTGACGAGGAGGCCCGCCAGCAGCGTGCCGAGGATGAGCGCGCTGGCCGAGGGCATCCCCGGCAGTCCGGTCGCCGTGCCCAGTGCCCAGGCGGCCACAC
>Ga0207648_10008269_pt1 | contig 10104 bp, 8 predicted proteins | sample KBSMisM32_FD_184310 | JGI IMG/M metagenome (GOLD analysis project Ga0207648, IMG submission 184310) | Miscanthus rhizosphere microbial communities from Kellogg Biological Station, Michigan, USA - KBS Miscanthus M3-2 (SPAdes) (version 2) | ecosystem: Host-associated > Plants > Roots > Rhizosphere... | reverse complement strand
ACACCGCGCGAGATCGAGTTCGTCGATGCCTTGCCAATGACCGCCACCGGCAAGATCATGCGCCGCGAGCTGCGCGATCGTGCTCGCAAGGCCGGATGAAGCGCGATCTTCCCCCGTGGATGGCACGGGGCGCATCCACTGCGTTGAGCGATCGCGGGTCTGCCGTTCTGCGGCGCAGTCATGACCGAAATCCGGTACCGGATTTCGCATGACTGAGGAAAACCCGGTCGAATACGAGCATAAAAGTATCGGATCGGATTCGCTGCGTACCGGCATCGCGATGCCGCCTGCCTATCGTTGCGCTCCGCCGATGCCCAAGGGCATCGTCGACGCCATCGACACGGATCAGGAGACAAGCACCATGACGCTGAAGCAGCTGACCCTCGCGCTCGGCACGGCCATGACGCTCGCCGCCAGCGGCGCGCAGGCCGCCACCGAGCTGGTGATCGCCACGGTCAACAACGGTCACATGATCGAGATGCAAAAGCTCGGCAAGAACTTCGAGGCCGCCAACCCCGATATCAAGCTGAAGTGGGTGACGCTCGAAGAAGGCGTGCTGCGCCAGCGCGTCACCACCGACATCGCCACCAAGGGCGGGCAGTTCGACGTGATGACCATCGGCATGTACGAGACGCCGATCTGGGGCAAGAAAGGCTGGCTCAACGAGATCAAGACCGATCCCGCCTACGATGCCGACGACCTGCTGCCGGCGATGCGCAATGGCCTGAGCGTGGACGGCAAGCTCTACGCGTCGCCGTTCTACGGCGAAAGCTCGATGCTGATGTACCGCAAGGACCTCGCCGACAAGGCCGGCGTGCAGGTGCCCGAGCGGCCGACCTGGGACCAGATCGCCGACCTGGCCAAGAAGATCCACGACCCGAAAGACGGCGTCTACGGCATCTGTCTGCGCGGCAAGCCGGGGTGGGGCGACAACATGGCGTTCCTGACCACGCTGGTCAACACCTACGGCGGCCAGTGGTTCGACATGTCGTGGAAGCCGCAGCTCGAGTCGCAGCCGTGGCACGACGCGATCGGCTTCTATGTCGATCTGCTGAAGAACTACGGCCCGCCCGGCTCGTCCGGCAACAGCTTCAACGAGATCCTGAGCCTGTTCAATGCCGGCAAGTGCGGCATGTGGATCGACGCCACCATCGCTGCCAGCTTCATCAGCGACCCCAAGCAGAGCAAGGTGGCCGACAAGGTGGCGTTCGCGCAGGCGCCCACCAAGGCCACGCCGAAGGGCGCGAACTGGCTGTGGGCGTGGGCGCTGGCGGTCCCTGCGAGCACGAAGAAGAACGACGAGGCGCAGAAGTTCATCAAGTGGGCCACCAGCAAGGAATACATCCAGCTCGTGGCCAAGACCAACGGCTGGAGTTCGGTTCCCACCGGCACGCGCAAGAGCACCTATGCGTCGCCTGAATTCCAGAAGGCCGCCAAGTTCGCCGCGGCGGAGAAGACGGCGATCGACACCGCCAACCCGAACGACAGCACGCTGCCCAAGAGCCCGTACGTCGGCGTGCAGTTCGCCGCCATCCCGGAATTCCAGGCCATCGGTGTCGCGGTGGGCCAGCAGATGAGCGCGGCGCTGTCGGGCAAGAGCACGGTCGATGCCGCGCTGAAGGCGAGCCAGACCGCGGCCGACCGAGAGATGCGCAAGGCCGGCTACTACAAGTAGCGATCGGTTTTCGGGGGCGACGCGGACGTTGGCGGCATTCGGCCATGCCGGTCAGGTGCGGCGCGGCCCTGCTGCACGGCGCAAGGCAGATCGGTTGCGCCGCTGTCCGCGTCGAACACGGCGGCATGCGGCCGCGGTTGAAGTGAAGGAGCTCGCATGAGTGCCATTGCCGAGCGACGACAAGCCTCGCGGCTGCTGCCGCGCCTGCTGATGGCGCCGGCCATCGGCACGCTGTTCCTGTGGATGATCGTCCCGCTCGGGATGACGATCTACTTCTCGTTGATCCGCTACAACCTGATGCAGCCGGGCAACGAAGAGTTCCTCGGCCTGGCCAACTACGAGTTCTTCATCACCGACCCGTCGTTCGGCACCGCGGTGCTGAACACGTTGCTGCTGATCGGCAGCGTGATCGTCATCACCGTCGTCGGCGGCATCGCGCTGGCACTGCTGATCAACGATCCGTTCCCCGGTCGCGGCGTCGTGCGCATGCTGCTGATCAGCCCGTTCTTCGTGATGCCGACGGTCAATGCGCTGATGTGGAAGCACATGATGATGAACCCGATCTACGGCGTGTTCGCCCAGATCGCCGAGTTCGTCGGCGCGCAGCCGATCGACTTCATGGCCGACTGGCCGCTGCTGGCGGTGATCCTGATGGTGGCGTGGCAGTGGCTGCCGTTCGCCTGCCTGATCTTCATCACTGCGCTGGCGTCGATGAATCGCGAGCAGCTGGAGGCCGCGCGCATGGACGGCGCGAGCTACTTCCAGCAGCTGCGCCACATGTACCTGCCGCACCTCGGGCGCTCGATCGCGGTGGTGATCATGATCGAGATGATCTTCCTGCTCAGCGTGTTCGCCGAGATCTTCACCACCACCGGCGGCGGGCCGGGCGACGCCAGCACCAACGTCGCGTTCCTGATCTTCAAGCAGGCGTTGCTGAACTTCGATGCCGGGGTGGCCAGCGCGGGCGCGTTGTTCGCGGTCGTGCTGGCCAACATCGTGGCCGCGTTCCTGATCCGGATGATCGGCAAGAACCTCGACTGAAAGGCCCGCCATGTCGACCTCCCATCCGCTGCCCGCCGCTGCGCTCGATCGCGCCGGGGCCGCCGACACGCGGCGCGCGCTGCGCAAGAAGCCGTTCGACTGGGCGCTGACGATGCGCACGATCGCGGCCTGGGCCATCACGCTGCTGATCGTCTTTCCGATCATCTTCCTGGTGATGACCGCCTTCAAGACCGAACTGCAGGCGATCCACGTGCCGACGCTGTGGGTCTTCACGCCGACGCTGGAGAACTTCCACGAGGTGCAGGAGCGCAGCAACTACCTGCTGTTCGCGCAAAACTCGATCATCACCAGCGTCGGCTCGACCTTGCTCGGTCTGGCGATCGCGGCGCCGGCGGCGTATTCGATGGCGTTCTTTCGCACCAAACGCACGCGCGACATCCTGATGTGGATGCTGTCGACCAAGATGATGCCGGCGGTCGGCGCCCTGGTGCCGGTCTACGTGCTGGCACAGAAGAGCGCGCTGCTGGACACCACCACCGGACTGATCATCGTCTTCACGCTGTCGAACCTGCCGATCATGGTGTGGATGCTGTACTCGCACTTCAAGGACATCCCGCACGAGATCCTGGAGGCGGCGCGCATGGACGGCGCGGGCGTGTGGGGCGAATTCCGCCACGTGCTGGTGCCGCTCGGCATGGGCGGACTCGCATCGACCGGGCTGCTGTGCCTGGTGCTCAGCTGGAACGAAGCGTTCTGGTCGCTCAACCTGAGCGCAGCCAACGCCGGCACGCTGGCCGCGTTGATCGCCAGCTACTCGAGCCCCGAGGGACTGTTCTGGGCCAAGCTGTCGGCCGCCTCGCTGCTGGCGATCGCGCCGATCGTCGTGTTCGGCTGGTTCAGCCAGAAGCAGCTCGTGCAAGGTCTGACCTTCGGCGCGGTCAAGTAGCCGAGACGAAACCACGACAGGAGACCGCAACATGGCATTCCTCGAACTGCAGGGCGTGGAGAAATCATTCGGCGCGGTCCACACCATCAAGGGCATCGACCTGACCATCGACAAGGGCGAGTTCATCGTCTTCGTCGGACCGTCGGGCTGCGGCAAGAGCACCCTGCTGCGCCTGATCGCCGGCCTGGAGACGATCGATGCCGGCGCGCTGGTGCTCGACGGCCGCGACATCACCGAGCTGCCGTCGAGCAAGCGCGACCTCGCGATGGTGTTCCAGAGCTATGCGCTGTATCCGCACATGAGCGTGGCCGACAACATGAGCTTCGCGCTGCGGTTGGCCAAGGTCGACGCCAAGACGATCGCCGACAAGGTCGAGCGCGCGGCGCAGATCCTGAACCTGAAACCCTATCTGCAGCGCACGCCGCGCGAGCTGTCGGGCGGGCAGCGCCAGCGGGTGGCGATCGGCCGCGCGATCGTGCGCTCGCCCAAGGTGTTCCTGTTCGACGAGCCGTTGTCGAACCTCGACGCCGCGCTGCGCGGACAGACGCGCGTGGAGATCGCGCGCTTGCACCGCGACCTCGGGGCCACCACGATCTACGTGACCCACGACCAGGTCGAGGCGATGACGCTGGCCGATCGCGTGGTGGTGCTGAAGGACGGCCGCATCGAGCAGGTGGGCACGCCCTTGCAGCTGTACGACAAGCCCGCCAACCAGTTCGTCGCGCAGTTCATCGGAACGCCGCAGATGAACGTCATGTCGGTGGCGCAGGTGCCGAAGCTCAAGGCCCTGATCGCGTCGGTGCCCGACGGCGGCTTCGTCGGCCTGCGGCCCGAAAACGTCAGCTTGCAGCCGGCCGGACAGGGGCAGGTGCAGGGCCGCGTCGAGCTGGTGGAGGCGCTCGGCGCCGAGACGCTGATCTACGTCAGCACCGAGGGCGGCACGCAGCTGGTGGCGCGGCAGAATGCGCGCACGCCCTTGCGTGCCGGCGACAGCGTCGGCCTGAACGTCGACGCGGCCAATGCGCACGTGTTCGACGCGCAGGGCCGCGTGTTCGACGGCCACGTCGCCGCGGCACGCTAGGGCAGGTCGCACGATGGCGCAAGCCGGGGCTCGGCCGCAGGTGATGCTGCACCTCGGGTTGGGCTCGTTCCATCGGGCCCACCAGGCGGTCTACCTGCATCGATTGCTCGAAGCCGGCGCCGACGATTGGGAACTCGCCGGCGGCAACCTGCGGCCCGACATGGCCGAGACCATCGACGCGCTGATCGCGCAGCACGGCCAGTACGTGCTGGAGACCGTGTCGCCGGCCGGCGAGCGCGACTACACGCGCATTCGCTCGATCCGCCGGGTCGTGCGGCACACCCCGGACGGCGTCCGTCTGATCGCGATCGGTGCCGACGCGGCCACGCGCATCGTGTCGTTCACCGTCACCGAGGCGGGCTACTACCTCGACGACAACGGGCGCCTCGACGTCACGTCGCCCGACGTGGCTGCGGACCTCGCGGCCGCGCGGGCCGGCCGCATCGGCAGCACGATCTACGGCGCACTGAGTGCGATCCTGAGTGCCCGCGCGAGCGCCGGCGCGGGCCCGGTCACGCTGCTCAACTGCGACAACCTGCGCCACAACGGCGCGCGCGCCCGCGCCGGACTGCTGCAGTTCATCGAGCAGGCCGGCGATGCGGCGTTGCTCGCGTGGGTGCAGGCGAACACCACCTGCCCGAATGCGATGGTCGATCGCATCACGCCGCGGCCGACACCCGACGTGCGCGAGCGCGTGAAGGCCGCCACCGGCTGGGACGATGCGGCGCCCGTGATGGGCGAGCGCTTCATCCAGTGGGTGATCGAGGACGACTTCTGCAACGGTCGGCCGGCCTGGGAAACGGTGGGCGTGCAGATGGTGCCATCGGTGGCACCGTACGAAGAGGCCAAGATCCGCATCCTCAACGCGAGCCACAGCTGCATCGCCTGGGCCGGCACGCTGCGCGGCATGCTCTATGTCCACGAAGGCACGCACGACCCCGTGATCCGCCAGCTGGCCCACGACTACGTCACCGACGATGTGATCCCGTGTCTGAGCCCCAGCCCGATCGACCTCGCGGCGTACCGCGACGTGGTGCTCGAGCGCTTCGGCAACCCGGCGATCCAGGACACCAACCAGCGCGTGGCGATGGACGGCTTCAGCAAGATCCCGGGCTTCATCGCGCCGACCATCCGCGAGCGGCTGGCGCGCGGGCAGCCGATCGCCAGCGTTGCGATGCTGCCCGCGCTCTTCCTGGCTTACCTGCAGCGCTGGCACCAGGGCAGGCTGCCGTACGCCTACCAGGACCAGGCGATGGACGTCGAGCAGGCGCATGCCATCTGTGCCGCCGCCGATCCGGCCGCCGCGTTCGGCGCCGACCCCGTGCTGTGGGGGCCGCTGGCCGGCGACGCGCGCTTGCTCGCAGCGCTGCGCGCCGCCGGGACGCGCGTCGAGCGCTTCGTCGCCGGCGGCACACCTTGAAGGAGCGCACATGAGCGCGCGTCTCGCGGGTCATCACGCGCTGCTCACCGGCGCCGGCGGGGGCATCGGGTTGGCGGTGGCCCGCGCCTACCTGCGCGAAGGCGCCCGCTGCACGCTGGTGGACCTGCCGCAAGAGGCCTCTGCGGAGGTCAAGGCCCTGAGCGCGGTCGGCGCCGACCGTGTGCTGTACTGCAGCGGCAACGTGGCCGACACGGCGCGCATCGCCGAGTGGGTCGACGCGGCGCGCGCTCGTTTCGGCACCATCACCGTGCTGTTCAACAACGCCGCGCTGTTCGACCTCGCGCCGCTGCTGCACAGCGACGAGGCGATGTACGAGCGGCTCTTCGCGGTGAACGTGAAGGGCTTGTTCTTCGTCATGCAGGCCGTGCTGGCGCAGATGGTGGCCGACCACGCCCAGGGCGCGGTGATCAACCTCGCGTCGCAGGCCGGACGACGCGGCGAGGCGCTGGTGTCGCACTACTGCGCGAGCAAGGCGGCGGTGATCAGCTACACGCAGAGCGCCGCGCTGGCGATGGCGCCGCACGGGATCCGCGTCAACGCGATCGCGCCCGGCGTGATCGACACGCCGATGTGGGCGCAAGTGGATGCCCTGTTCGCGCGCTACGAGGGCCTGCAGCCCGGCCAGAAGAAGGCCGCGGTCGGCCAGGCCGTGCCTCTCGGACGCATGGGGGTGCCCGACGACGTCGCCGGCGCGGCGGTGTTCCTGGCCAGCGACGAGGCGCGTTACATCACCGCGCAAACCCTGAACGTCGACGGCGGCAACGTGATGTCGTAGGTTCACAATCGTCAAGCCATGGCCAGTCACCATGTCCGCACCGTGCCGCGCCAGCGCCACCCCGAGCTGGAGCACGACTACTCGCGCTCGCCCTCGCTCGGCTACGAAGCCCCCGAGGAGGCCGGGCTGGTGCGCTGCCTCGCGCACGGCTTTCCGACCCCGCTGGCGCGCTGGCATTTCCACGACGAGTACGAGCTGCACCTGATCACCTGCACGTCGGGCAAGGCCTTCGTCGGCGACTGGATCGGCCCCTTCCAGCCCGGGCACCTGGCGCTGTGCGGCCCGCGGCTGCCGCACAACTGGGTGTCGTACGACGTGCCCGAGGGCGGTGTCGCCGAGCGCGACCTCGTGATCCAGTTTCGCCATGAGCCGGTGGCGCGCGCCGCCGAGCAGATTCCCGAGCTGGCCGACGTGCTGCCGCTGCTGGAGCGTGCGCGCCACGGCGTGGAGTTCTTCGGCCTGTCGGACCAGGCGCACCACCACTGGCTGCGCGTCAAGTCGAGCCACGGCATGCAGCGCTTCGCGGCCTTCTGCGACTACCTCGCCGATCTCGCCGCGAGCACCGACTACCGCCTGCTGTCGAGCGTTCAGATCCAGGGCGAGCCCGGCGACGGCGACACCGAGCAGGTGCAGGCCATCGTCGCGCGCATCACCGATCACCTGGCCGAGCCGCTCGCCTTGTCGCAGCTGTCCGCCGAGTTCGGCATGAGCGAGAGCCGCTTCTCGCGCCTGTTTCGCCGCGCCACCGGCAACACCTTCGTCGACTTCGTCAACCGCGTGCGCGTCAATCGCGCCTGCCAGCTGCTGATGGAAAGCGACCGCCTGATCACGCACGTCTGCTACGAGGTGGGCTTCAACAACGTGGCCAACTTCAATCGCCGCTTTCTCGAGGTGAAGGGCATGACGCCACGACAGTTCCGCCGCCAGGCCGAGCGGCGCTTCAGCGGCGCCACGGCGACGCCGCCCCGCAACGACTGAGCCCGCATGTTCCTCGGCGTTGACCTCGGCACTTCCGAGATCAAGTTGCTGCTGCTCGATGACGCGCACCGGGTGGCGGCCACCGCGAGCGAGGCGCTCACCATCGAGCAGCCGCAGCCGTTGTGGAGCGAGCAGCATCCGCACGCCTGGTGGGCCGCGCTCGACACGGCGATGCTGCGCTTGCGCGCACAGGCCGGCGCCGCGCTGGGCGCCGTGCAGGCGATCGGCCTGTCGGGCCAGATGCACGGCGCGGTGCTGCTCGATGCGGCCGGCGACGTGCTGCGTCCGGCCATGCTGTGGAACGACGGCCGCAGCGGCGCGCAGTGCGCGGCGCTGGAGGCCGCGCTGCCGCGGCTGCATGCGATCGCCGGCAACCTCGCGATGCCGGGCTTCACCGCACCGAAGCTGCTGTGGCTGCGCGAGCACGAGCCGGCCGTGTTCGATCGCGTGGCGAGCGTGCTGCTGCCGAAAGACTGGCTGCGCTGGCGCCTGAGCGGCGAACGCATCACCGACTGCTCCGATGCCTCGGGCACGCTGTGGCTCGACGTCGGCGCGCGCCGCTGGTCGCCCGAACTGCTTGCGGCCTGTGGCTTGAGTGCCGCCCAGATGCCGAGCCTCGTCGAAGGTTCGGCCGCCGCAGGACGCCTGCGCGCCGAATGGGCGCAACGCTGGAGCCTGCGCCAAGGCATCGTCATCGCGGGCGGGGGTGGCGACAACGCCGCCAGCGCGGTGGGCATCGGCGCCGTGCGCGCGGGGCAAGGCTTCGTGTCGCTCGGCACCTCGGGCGTGATCTTCGTCGCCAGTGATCGCTTCATGCCGAATCCGCGCTCGGCGGTGCATGCGTTCTGCCATGCGCTGCCGGCGCGCTGGCACCAGATGTCGGTGATGCTGTCGGCCGCCAGCGCACTGCGCTGGGCGACGCGGCTCACCGGCGCGGCCGACGAGGCGGCCCTGGTGGCGCAGGCGCAGGCGTTGAGCCCGACGCAGCGCGCCAGCGCGCCGATCTTCCTGCCGTATCTGAGCGGCGAGCGCACGCCGCACAACGACCCGCACGCCACCGGCGCGCTGGTCGGCCTGACGCATGCGCACGGCAGCGCCGAGGTCGCGCACGCGGTGCTCGAAGGCGTCGGCTTCGGATTGCTCGACGGCTGGCGTGCGCTCGACGGCAAGCTGCGCGAGCGGGTGGCGGAGCTCACTGTGGTGGGCGGCGGCGCGCGCAGCGCGCATTGGGCGGGCTTGCTGGCGGCATTGCTCGAGCGCCCGCTGCTGCAGGTGGAAGGCGGCGACAACGGTGCCGCGCTGGGCGCCGCGCGGCTCGGCTGGCTGGCCGCCGGCGGCAGCGAAAGCGACGTCTGCCGCCCGCTGCCGCTGCGCCGGCGTCTTGACCCCGATGCGCGATGGCGCGCGGCGTTGTTGCCTCGCCATGAGCGCTTCCGGGCGCTGTATGGGCAGCTGCGCGAGGTGGCGTCGTGATCGTCGTGTGCGGCGAAGCGCTGATGGACGTCTTCGTCACGAACGACACGCCCACCGGCGTCGCGCTGGATGCACGCATCGGTGGGTCGCCGCTCAACGTGGCCATCGGCCTGGCGCGCTTGCGGCAGCCGGTGGCGTTCTTCGGTGCCGTGTCGCGCGGCGTGCTCGGCGATCGGCTGATGCGTGCGTTGCGCGAAGAAGGCGTCATCACCGACTGCGTGGCGCGGCTGAAGGCGCCGACCACGCTCGGCCTGGTGGCGCTCGACGCATCCGGCGTGGCCGACTACGCCTTCTACGGGGATGGCGCCGCCGATCGCCTGCTGCCGATCGACGCACTGGCCGACGTGCCGCCGGCGCAGGCCTTCAATTTCGGCTCGTATGCGATGGTGGTCGAGCCCACCGCGAGTGCGTTGCGTGCCCTGGTCGAGCGCGAGCATGCGCGCAGCGTGATCGCCTACGACCCCAACGTGCGCCTGAACGTCGAGCCCGACCTCGATCGTTGGCGCGACACGCTGGCCTGGATGGCAGCGCGCTGCGCGATCCTGAAGGTGAGCGACGAGGACCTGCGGCGGCTTTACCCCGGCGAAGCGGTCGATGCACTGGCCGCGGCGTGGCTGGCCGCGGGGACTGCCTTGGTGGTGGTCACGCGCGGCGAGCTCGGCTGCTGCGCCTGGACGTCGGGCGAGCGCATCGAGCTGGCGGCGCCGCACGTGGCCGTGGTCGACACGGTCGG
>Ga0207648_10008267_pt1 | contig 10104 bp, 7 predicted proteins | sample KBSMisM32_FD_184310 | JGI IMG/M metagenome (GOLD analysis project Ga0207648, IMG submission 184310) | Miscanthus rhizosphere microbial communities from Kellogg Biological Station, Michigan, USA - KBS Miscanthus M3-2 (SPAdes) (version 2) | ecosystem: Host-associated > Plants > Roots > Rhizosphere... | reverse complement strand
AGCCCCCGCAGCGCCTCGGCGACGTCGCCGTAGAGCTCGGCCGCGACCGCGCGCGGGTGCTCGCGCTCAGGCTCGGCGCCGTCGAGCACGATCAGCTCGGTCTCCTCGCCGAAGGAGCCGCCGAAGCCGAGCCGGAAGTCCATCGGCACGCCGATCACGAGCGCGACGTCGGCGCCCTTGAGGCCCGCGCTGCGCGCCCGCGCGAAGAACAGCTCGTGGTCGGCCGGCAGGCACCCACGCGCGAGGCCGTTGAGGAACACCGGGATCCCGGCCGCCTCCGCGAGCTCGCGCAGCGCGTGCTCGCCATGCGCCCAGTAGAGCCCGTTGCCGGCCATGATCACCGGCCGCTCGGCGTCGCGCAGCAGCGCCACCGCGCGCTCGAGCGCGCGGTCGTCGACCGGCGTGCGGCGGATCTCGGGCGGTCCGGCGAGCTCCGGCTCCTCGGCCTCGGAGAAGACGTGGTCCATCGGGAAGTCCAGGAAGACGGGGCCCGTGTGCGGGCGCCGCGCGGCGTCCCAGGCCTCGTCGAGCAGCCCCGGGATCTCGGCCGTGGAGCCGGCGGTCGCGGCCATCTTGACCACGGGGCGCACGAACGGCAGGTGGTCGATCTCCTGCAGCGAGCCCTGGCCCCAGCGCCACGCGGGCGCGCGCCCGCCGAGCACGAGCATCGGCGAGCGGTTCTGCATCGCCGAGGCCATCGCGCTGATCCCGTTGGTGATCCCCGGCCCCGCGGTGAGGGCCGCCACGCCGGGCTCGCGCGTGACCTTCGCCCAGCCCTCGGCCGCGAATGCGGCGGAGGACTCGTGGCGCACGTCGACGAGGTCGATCCCCTCCGCGCGGCAGCCGTCGTAGATCGAGAACAGGTGGCCGCCGGTGAGCGTGAACAGCTTGCGCACGCCGTAGGCCTTCAGGCGGCGCGCGACCATCCGGCCGCCGTGCAGGGTCTGGGTCGCTTCGGCCTCAGTCATGGCGCCGGAATCTACCCCCGACGTTCGGGGGGTGTGCCGTCCCGCGTCCCTGGGAGGGGTCCCGCGCCCGGTCTAGCTTCCGGGGTATGGACACGACACCGCGCACCGACCGATTCACCGCGGACCTCGAGCTGCTGCTGCGCGAGTCCGACCGCGAGGACCCGATCCTGCCCGAGATCCGGGACGCCGATCAGGCCCCGGAGGAGGAGATCGACGCCCGCATCCTCGCCGGGCTCGTCAGCCCGTGACCCGGGCGGCGCGCGCCGCCTGATGCCGGGCCGCGGCCGCGGCCTCGTCGATGCGGTGCTCGCCCCAGAACAGCGCGTCGCCGACCTGCATGGCGGGCAGCCGGTCCGCTCCCGCCGCCAGCAGGCGGCGCCCCGCGGCGTCGATCTCGCCGTCGCGGTGCATCTCCGTGAGGGCGCTCAGCCACCCCTGCATGTCGATCCCCGCCGCCGCGGCCGCCTCGGCCAGCAGCTCGGGATCGTCGAGGTCGAAGCCGCCGCAGAACGCGAGCCGGCCCGCCGCCAGCACGAACGCGGCGCCGCGGCCCTGCTCGGCCGCGTAGTGCGCGGCGCGCATCGCGGCCGGCACCTCCTCGGGGAAGCGCTCGGGCCAGATCAGCGGCAGCCGCAGCTCCAGCGCGCGCCGCTCGGCGCTCAGCCGGTAGTCGGCCAGGCCGTCGGGATCGCTGGTCAGCGTGCCGCAGCAGAGCGCCGACGTCGAGGCCGGCGTCCACACCACCTCGTCGAAGATCCGGTCCACCCGCTCGGCGGCGAGGTACGAGAACGGACAACAGAGGTCGAACAGGAACTCGACGCGCGAAGGACCGGCCCGAAGCCCCGCCCGTGCCTCCCGCGCCGCCCTGCGCTCGGCCAGCCTGATCACGTCGCCCATCGATCCGTCCCTTGTGGTCTGAAAGTACGGGCGACATGCACCCGATTCGTCCCCTCCAAACGCTCCCGCCTGAGGAAACTTGCGGGGATCTCATCGGCCGGGCAAGAGATCACCTGCATCCGCCGAATGTCCAGGAAATCAAACTGCCCGCTCTTGGAGCGGCTATTCTCACGCCACCGCGGCCCCTCCCGGCTCGCGTGACCCCGGAGAGGTAAGAGCCCTTGCCACCAGTACCGCCCCCCAAGCGCCATCCTTACGATCAGTGGTCCCCCGATGCCCGGGCGCTCGACCTCGTCGGCGACAAGTGGACCCTGCTGATCATCCGCGACCTGGCCGCAGGCCCGCGCCGGTTCGTCGAGTTGCAGCGGGTCCTACCCGGTATCTCCACCGAGCAGCTGCGCTCGCGGCTGAACCGGATGGTGGCCGACGGCCTGCTCACGCGCCAGCGCTACCGCGAGGTGCCGCCGCGCGTGGACTACGAGCTGACCGAGCGCTCGCGCGAGCTGATGCCGGTGCTCGGCGCGCTCGCCCGCTGGAGTTACGACTGGACGTGGGGCTCTCCGCGCCCGGGCGAGGACGTCAACGTCGGCGCGATCTTCCGCCTCGGCCCCGGCATGCTGGTCGCGCCCGAGGGACAGGAGGGCATGGTCGAGTTCGTGGTCGACGCCCGCGGCGACCTGCCCGAGCGCCGCTACCAGCTCACGCTGACCGGCGGCCGGGTCGAGATCACCGAGCAGGCGCAGAGCGAGCGCGAGCCGGACGCGCAGGTCAGCGGCCCGGTCTCCGCGTGGGTCAGCGCGCTCGGCCCCGAGGGCGGCACGGACGAGCTCCGCTTCGCCGGACGCCGCGCGCTCTCGGACGCCGTGCTCGCAGGTTTCGCGCAGGCCGGCGTGCGCCGCGCCGCCGCTGCCGCCTAGCCGATAGACCAGTTACCGGTTGTCGCTCGCCGCGGCGCCGGACGAGTAGTCGTCCGCCTCGACGTGCGGGAACGCGCCCGTCAGCTTCTGGCCGTTGAACGAGAACTTGTAGCCCGGGTCGAACGGGTTCTCGTTCTGCACCACGCAGCCGGGTGAGCCGTCGGTCGGCGCGGGCTTCACGCCCGAGTTCGCGCAGTCGAACTGGCCCGTGATCTTGTACTTGTTGTAGCCCTGCCCGTTGTCGGCCTTGGAGGAGGCGATGCTGAGCGGCTGGAAGTACGAGTTGCCGCGGTTGGTCGGCGCCCGCTCCTTCCAGATCGAGACGCTCTCCGCCCCGAGCGGGCCGAACTGGCGCAGGTAGTGGCCGACGCCGCCGCCGGGCGACGCCGTCTTGGCCGACAGCGCCGCGGCGCCGTAGTTGAGGAAGTCGGCGACCTGCCACTGCGACGCCTCGAAGTACTTGAAGATCGGGTTGATCTGCTGCAGGAACGGCCCGAGCTCGCCGAGCAGCGGCTGGGCGCCCTCGAGCACCTCGCGCGTGGCCGGCATGCCGGTCTTGGACGCGGTGATCACCGGATCGAGGTTCTGGAAGAAGCGCTCGAGGTCCGGCGCCAGCGCGCGCACGTCGCGCAGCGTCGGCCCCAGGTCGCGCGCCACCGGGCGCAGGTCGGTGATCAGCGGATCGGTGTCGGCCGAGAACTTCTGCACGCGGGCGAGCGTCAGCTTGGACTCGTGGAGGAACGTCGGGAAGATCCGGATCGTCTCTGCCAGCTCGTCGTTCTTGGACGCGGTCGCGTCGAAGGTGCGCTTGGAGCCCGTGATCAGGTTGCGCAGCTGCGCCTCGTTCTGCGTGAGCGCCGCGAACACGACGCCCGTGTTCTTGACGAGCCGCGTCACGGCGCCTTCCTGGGAGTCGAGCACGGCGAGCACGTCGGCGCCGTCGCTCGCGAAGCCCGGGAGCGTGCCCAGCGCGTCGTTGAAGTCGCGGCCGCGGCCCTTGATGCCCTTCGCCAGCTCCGTCTGCCAGCCCTTGAAGGCCGCGCGCGTCTCCGGATCCAGCGAGTCGAAGATCTCGTCGAGCTCGACGGTCGGCTTGACCTGGCCGTCCGGCAGCTCGCCGCCCTCGGGGATCTTCTTCTCCGAGCGGCCCGGGGTGAGCTCCACGTAGGTCTCGCCCAGCAGCGTCTTCTGGCGCAGCACGGCGCGCGCGTCGCTGCGCAGCGGCGCGTAGCGGCGCTCGAGCTCGACGGTGGCCACGGTGCGGTTGGTGCCGTCGCCGACCTCGACCTTGCGCACCTTGCCGACCGGCACGCCGGCGACGCGCACGTCGGCCTCCGTGGCGAGCGTGGTCGCCTCCGGGAAGTCGATCTTGACCTGGTAGCCCTTGGGCTTCAGCGGCACCGGGCCGCCGAAGGACAGCCACAGGAACAGCAGCAGCCCGAAGCACGACAGGGCGAAGACGACCATGACGATGATGCGCGGAAGTGAGGGGGTGGCCTTGTTCATCTACTTCGTGGCGCAGGCCTTGGAGTCGGTGAGCAGCGGCGTGAGCATCTGGAGGAACTCGATCTCCGGCTGGTCCTTGATCGTCTGCTCGATCGTGGCGCAGGGGGCCGCGATCGTGACCGGGCGGAACACGCCGTTGGCGTCGGAGGTCGAGAACAGCTGGATCGCCATGTGCTGGGCCCAGCCGAGCCAGAACAGGTAGCCCTCCTGGCGCGCGGCGTTGTCCGGGCCCTCGCGGCCGTTCGGGTTGTAGGCGAGCAGGTTGAAGAAGTTGTTGAGCTGCTTGAACGTGCGCGTCAGGCCGGGAGCGGCGTCGGCGAGCTGCACGGAGGCGGGCCGCAGGTTGCGCGCGAGCGGGCGCGCCTCCTTGACGAACGGCCGGATGTCCTTGGCCAGCAGCGGTGTGGCCTCCTTGGCGAACGGCTCGACGGCCTTGTTGGCCGGATCCAGCGCGCGGGCGGCGGGCCGCAGGCGCTGGACGGTCGGGCCGAGCACGTCGGCGAACTGCTGCACCTGGCCCAGCGACGCGGTCGTCTGCTGCAGGGTGCTCGGCAGCTCGCTGACCGCGGCGGAGATGTTGGACTCCTCCGACGCGAACGAGCGCAGCACCGCGGAGGAGGCGGTGACGAGGCCGGCGATGTCGTCGTCGTGGCTGGCGAGCTCGCCGTTGAGCTGGTTCAGCGACGTGATCAGCCGGCGCAGGTTCGTGCGCCGCTCGGCGATCGCGCCGTTGACGGCGGCGAGGTCGCGGTGCGTGGGCTCGAAGCGGCGGAACACGTCGCGCAGGTCGCCGTTGCGGCCCTTCAGGCCGCGGCCGAGGTCGGAGATCAGCAGCCGCAGGTAGTCGCGCGTGTCCGAGTCGAGCGTCGAGAGGATCTCGTCCGGGTTGACGTCGGGGCTCGTCGAGTCGACCGGGATCGTCCAGTTCTCCTTCGCCACGGGCGCCCCGTCGGTGCCCGGGTCGAGCTGGATGAACATGTCCTTCAGGCCGGTCTTGGGACGCAGCAGCGCGGTCGCGTCCGTGTGGACCATGTCCTCGTACTTGCGGTCGATGTCCATGCGGACGATCGCGCGGCCGTCCTTGAGCTCGACGGCGCCGATGTCGCCGATCCGCACGCCCGCGACGCGCACGGTCTGGCCCTGGCCGGCGATCACGGCCTGGGCGGTCTGGAACTCGGCCTTCAGGACGTAGGGCTTCTCCTCGATCAGCGGGAAGCGCATCCGCTGGTTGGAGAGGATGTAGGCCGACACGCCGCCCGCGACGAGGATCAGCCCGAGCACGGCGATGAAGTCCTTGAAGTGCTTGCGGATGGCGATCACGGCGCGTTGCCTCCGGCGAGCGAGTCGATCAGGCCCTTGGTCGCGTCCTTGTCGGTGACCTTGAGCTTGTCGGCGAGCTTCTCGTCCTTGAGCTGGCCCCTGAGCCAGTCGACGGCGCGGGTCTTGGCGAGGTCGTAGCGGTCCTGGAACGCCTTCGAGCTCGTGTCGGCCTTCCACTGCTGCGGCGGGGCGGCCGGCTGGCTGCGCAGGTCCGGCGTCTCCTGGTTCTCGCACGGCTGCTTCTCGTCCAGCGGCGGGCGCGACTTCGGCTTCGGCGGGTTGGCGCCGAGGATCTCGTTGGTCGTCGTGCCGAACTCGCCGGGCGCGAGCTGCACGAGGTTGGTGCCGCCGGCGGCCAGCACGCGGAACCACTGGCCGTTGGCGTCGCCCGAGCGGCTCTCGCCGGCGAGGCCGGGGAACGCCTTCGGCGCCTCGGAGTAGACCGGGCCCTCGGCCGGGAACTGCTTGTCCTCGACCTTGTCCTTCGCCCAGGGCAGGACGACCTCGTTCTGGCAGCTCGCCAGCTGGCGGTTCTGCTCGGCCAGCGGGATGCTCTGGCGGGCCAGGCGGGCGAGCGCCGGCACGGTCGGGCGCAGGTCGGCGGCGAGGCCGCGCAGCTCGTCCTCGGAGACCAGGCCGCGCAGCTGGCGCACGAGCGGGATCGAGGCGTCGAGCGCGGCCTCGGAGGACTGCACGCCCGGCCGCAGGTCGGCGGTGAACGCGCGCAGCGGCGGGAAGGACTCGTTGAGCGCCCCGAGGGCGGGCTGGGCCGCGCGCAGCGTGCGCGGCAGCTCGGCGATCGCCAGGCGCAGGTTGCCCTGCTCGCGGGCGAACGCGGCGGCCGTCGTGTTGAAGTCGGTGATCAGGCTCTTGAGCTGCTCGGGGTGGCGGTCCAGCGCCTGCGCCGTCGCGCCCGCGTTCTTGACGTAGCCCGAGAGGTCGTGCTCGGTCTCGCCCAGCGAGGCCTCGTTGACGATCGCGGTGTCGCGGTAGGCGCTCTTCCAGTACGGGATCGACCGGTTGAAGGCCTCCGCGCCGCCCTTGTCGAGCGCGTTGCCGTACTCGTCGAGCAGCGTCTTGAGGTCCTCGCGCGTATCGGACTGCAGCGAGGTCAGCAGCTGGTCGAACTGGACCGGCACGGCGGTCTGGTTGATCGGGATCGTGCCGTTGTCGGCGATCTCGGGCGCGCCCGGCGTGCCCGGCTCGAGATCGACGAAGAAGTTGCCCTCGAGGAAGATGCGCGGGCGGATCTTGGCGCGGGCGTCGTCGTGGATCGGGCGGCCGGCCTTGCCGACGGTCATCGTGACCATCACCGCGTCGCTGTCCTTGCCGGCGCGCTCGACCTTCTTGACCTTGCCGACCTCGACGCCGGCGATCCGCACCGGCGAGCCCTTCTTGAGGTTGTTGGAGGACTCGAACGCCGCCTTGATCTCGTACTGCGGCTTGAACGGGATCGACTTGGTGAAGCCGAGGTAGACGAGCGGCAGGATGATCGCGAGCGCGAGCAGCGCCACGCCGGCGTTGTTCTTCGGCTTCAGCCGCTTGGCGCGCCTCATCGGATCCCCGGCTCGGCTTCGGAGGGGGCCAGCTGCAGGTAGTCGCTGGTCTGGGGCGCCGCGGTGTACGTCTGGCCCTTGGGCACGCGCGGCTTGCCGACGAACGTCGGGCCCTGCGCGCCGGGCGTGCGCGGGTTGAGGTTCACGCGGTACTTGGAGTCCATCCCGCCGGCGTTGCGCTCCAGCCAGCCGCGCTGACCCGTCTCGCAGTCGGCGCGCCCGTCGGGCGTGATCGCCGCCGCGTACGGCTGGTTCTGCGCGTACTGGGGCGCGCCCTCCTTGGCGTTCTGGCCGTTGGCGGGCTCGTCGGCGCCCATCGAGCCGACGCCGTCGTCCTGCGGGCCGGCCGTGTTGGCGAGCGCGCGCTGCGCGGAGCCGGTCGTGTCGGGCTCGGAGAAGTGCTCGGCCAGGTAGGTGAAGAACAGGTTCGCCGAGTTGCAGACCGTCACGTACGGGCCGTAGAACTTCATCTGCGGGTTGAGCGTGGTGACGGTCGCGCCGAGGCCGCGCACGCCGGGCAGCGTGCCGGGCGCCTCGGAGAGCTCGCGCACCTGGTCGAGCGTCTTGCCGAGCTCCTCGTTGAGCTCGGGGGCGCGCTTGTTGACCGGGATCGCGACCTCGACGGCGCGGTTGAGCGTCGGCAGCGCGCCGCGCAGCTCGGCGGTCGCCGGGGCGAAGTCGTCGCCGAAGCCCTCGAGGTTGGCCAGGAACGGGCGCTGCGCGCGGAAGGACTCGATCGCGACGTCCATCGTCGGCGGCGAGTCGGAGATCGTCTGCTTGAGCGCGCCCTCGTCGCGGCCGAGCGCCTCGAAGGTGTCGGCCATCGAGGTGAACAGCGCGGCCTGCTGCTCGGACACCGGCGAGACGATCCGCGCGGCGTCCGCGAGCTCGTCGAAGAAGCGGGTCAGCTCGGTGTCCGGGTCGGCGAGGTTCGACATCACCGGCTGCAGGTGCTCGAGCAGCCTCGGCAGCTCCTCGATGGTGCGCCCGACGGCCTGCCCGCGGCCCGCGAACGTGTCGCCGAAGCCGCGCAGGTTCTCCTGGTTGGCCTTGCGCGTCTCGGCATCGAACATCTTCAGGACCTCGTCGATGTCCGTCGAGGCGCTGCCCTGGTCGGCGGGCACCGTGTCGCCGTTGGCGAAGGCGTCCTTGCTGGAGCCCTCGATCAGCTCGAGGTACTTCAGGCCGAGCGCCGAGCGCGGGCGGATCCGGAACGTCGAGTCCTGCGGGACGTCGCCGATGCGCTTGTCGAGCTTGAGGTCGAGCTCGGCGACGACCTTGCCGTCCTTGCCGCGCACCGGCGTCATGTCGTCGATGACGCCGACGCGGCTGCCGCCCGAGCGGATCTCGTTGCCCGGCACCAGGTTGGCGCCGTTGGGGACGCGCACCTTCAGCGACGTCGTCGGCACGAACGGCAGGCCCTGGTTGGCGTTGTAGGACAGGAACACCGCCACGATCACGACGAGGACGGTGACGCCGCCGACGAGGACGGGGTTGGACGCGATGCCGGCTCCGGTCCGCTTCATGGCGCGAGCAGGTAGTCGAGGAGTTGGCCGGTGGCGCCCGTGCTCGGGACGCTCGGCGCGGACGGGACGGGCGCCGACGGGGTCGGGAACGTCGGGGTGGGCACGCTCGGGGCGCTGGGCGCGCCGGGTGCCGGGGGCAGCTTGTCCGGGTCGGGCAGCTTGATGCCGAGCTTGTCCTCGAGGCGCTTGCGCAGCTTGTCGACGTCGCCCTTGCCGTTCTCGATCGCACGGCGCAGGCGCTCGATCGCGCGCTTGCGCAGCTCGTCCTTGTCGAGCTTCTTCTTGAGGTCCTCGAGCGGGACCTTGACCTCGGGCACGCTCGGCTCAGGCTTGCCGGCGTCCGGCGTGGACTTCTCCTCGGTCTTCTTCTTCGCCGTCGTCTTCTTCTCGGCCGCGGCGAACTGCCTGCCCGTGGAGGTCGGGTCGGGCGTCGTGATCGACGGCTGGTTCGGGCCGAGGATCGCGGCGCAGTCCTTGTAGAAGGACGGGTCCTTGGCCATCTCTTCCTTCAGCGACTCCGGGTTCTGGTAGTTGGAGCACTTGGAGTGGAAGAGGTTGACCTTCAGCATGTAGCCGTTCTTGTCGTAGATGTTGATCGCCTGCGACTGGTCGAAGACCCACTGCAGGACGGCCTCGAAGCCCGTGTAGCCCTGGCCGCCCGGTGAGCGCGGGTCCTTCTCGACGGCGTTCTTGCGGTCGTTGAGGTGCTCGAAGACGATCGCGGAGTTGTTGGCGAGCTCCGGCGCCTGCTTGGTGGCCTTGTCGAGCTCGGCGACCACCGGCTGCGCGGCCTTGACGGCCGGGCGGCCCTTGCGCGACGCCTCGGCCAGCGAGCGCAGGTTGACCTGGGTGGACTCCGACAGCGGCTTGAGGTTCTCCAGGAACGTGGCGAGCTGGTCGGCGGAGGCGTTGAGGTTCTGCAGCGACGGCGTCTGCGCCTCGGCGGTGTCGCCGAGCTGGGCCATCGTCGGGCGCAGCTCGCGCAGGAAGGTGGGCAGGCGCTGCAGGCCGGCGGCGATGTCGGCACGGCGCTCGGCGGAGGCGGCGGCCGTCTCCTTGGTCTCGACGACCCAGCGCCCGACGTCCTTCTTGTTGTCCGCGAGGTCGCCGATCGTGGTGTCCGCGTCGGTGATCAGCTGCTTGAGCGTCTGGTTCTGCGACGCGAGCTTGGCCAGCACGCGGTCGGTCTCGCGCAGCGCCGGGCTCGCGCGGCGCACGACGTCGTTGATGTCCTCCGCACGGCCGGCGACACCGGCGCCGAGCTCGTCGAGGATGATCCCCAGCCGCTCGCGGTACGGGCGCCGCAGCACGTTGTTGACGAGGTCGATGGGGATCGTCGACGTCGTCTGCTCGACGGGGATCGTCGCGCCGCTCGCGAGCTTCTCGGACGAGGTGCCGGGCTTGCAGTCGATGT
>Ga0207648_10008266_pt1 | contig 10104 bp, 8 predicted proteins | sample KBSMisM32_FD_184310 | JGI IMG/M metagenome (GOLD analysis project Ga0207648, IMG submission 184310) | Miscanthus rhizosphere microbial communities from Kellogg Biological Station, Michigan, USA - KBS Miscanthus M3-2 (SPAdes) (version 2) | ecosystem: Host-associated > Plants > Roots > Rhizosphere... | reverse complement strand
AGTCGGGCGCGAAGACGAGAGTCATTTTCTCTCCGAGGGGCGTCGCCCCTCGGACTCCCCGACAGCGTCGCTCGCTCGCCGCTCCGCCGGCTCGCTCCGCTCCGCTGGCTCGTTCGCTACGCTCACTCGCGCCGTGACGATGTCAGGTGCGTTCATAACGCACCTCGCAGCAGCGCGAGGGCGCGCTCGGTGAGGAAGACGAGCGCGGCCGCGCCGACCAGCCACGGCCACAGCGCGAGGCGCCGCTCGGCCTGCTGCCCGCGCGGAGCGCGCGGATCGAACGCGCCGACGGATCGCGGCGTGCGTCCGGTGTTGCCTTCCCCGGGATGGAGGGCGAGGCGGTTCCCCGACGGCTCCGGCTGATCCGGCGAGGTCAGCGTGAAGAGCGCGGGCCGCGGACGCCGCTCGAGAATCCAGCGGGCGGCGTTCAAGAACACGGTCGATGAGAACCGCGCCACGTTGTCGTCGCCGTCGAGCGGCAGACCCGGGACGAACGCGGCGACCGGCGCCGCGCGCTCGGCGATCCAGACGGCGCTCTCGGGACCGCTCAGCACCGCGTTGAATCCCGGCGGCAGCGACGGCGCCCCGCTCATTCCGCTGCGCTCGGCGACGTCGAGGTTCAAGCCGCTCACGAGCGGGCTCGCTTCGAGGAACGTCGTGACCGGCTGCGCAAGTCCAGCGCGCGGGGTGTAGCCCGATCCGAGGACGATCGCCGGCCGCGTGTCGAGCATCTCGATCGACGGCAGCACCCGCAGGTCGGGATTGTCGCGATCCTCGGTCCATCCCAACCGGGCGAGCCACTCACGGCGCGCGACGCGCCAGTCGACGCGAACCGGGCCCGACGGCGGCACGTCGATCGCCGCATCGTCATCGTACCGATACGCGCCGCCAGGACTGACGTGGAACGTGTAGCGTCCGGGCAGCGACGGAGTGACATCGACGCTTCCCGTAGGCCCGTCCCACGCCTGGACCGGCTCCGTGCGGACGGCGCCGTCGGGTGACTTCACGGTGAGCGTGACGTTCGAGGTCGGCATTCCGGCGAACGTACTGACGAGGACTCGCACGCGCTGGACCTGGCCGCTGACGCGGTCGCGGGTGTCCACGAGATCGACGATCCCGGCGTTCGGCGCCGGTTGCGAGACGTCGATCCAGACGTCGCCCCGGGATGCGGGACCGTTCTGACTTTCCATCCACGGCGGCGCCGGCATGTCGCTGACGACGATCGTCTGACCGGTCGCACAGCCGTTGTCCACGTTCGCTAGAGCTACGGTGGACGCGAGCGCGCGCTGAACCAGGGACAGCTCCGTACCGAGCGGACGCGGCTGGAGACGGGACACGAGATCCACGAGCTCGGCGGTGCTCCCCACGTTGTCGGCAATCGTGGTCAGCTCGGAATCGAATGCCGAGAGCGAGAAGCAGGCAATCGCGGACTGCTGCGGCGCCACCAGCGAGCGCAGCGCGGCGACGGCCGCATCGAACCGCGTCGCGCCGTTCTGCCGCGTGCTCATGCTCGCCGATCGATCGACGAGCACGCGGACGCCGGTCTTGACCGAGCGATCCATCACGGCGGCACCGGGGCAGTGCGGGACGGCGAGCAGCAGGAGCAGCACCACCGACAGCTGCAGGTAGAAGAGCGGCGTCGGATGCGGCGTGCTCCACGCGATCCGGCTCGTCGATCCGAGGACCGGATCGTCGCGGAAGAAGAGCGCCGCCGAGAGGACGGCGCGGCGGAAGTTCGGCCTCGCCATGTAGATGACGAAGAGCGCCGCCGCGAGCGCGCCGAAGACCCAGGTCATCGCGCCCCGTCCGGCATCACCAGGCGACGCACGATCTCCTGGCCGAAGAAGTGCTCACGAAAGATGGCGGTCGGCGTGGGATCGGCTTCCGCCGGCCACGTCCACCTGAGGCGATCGTAGCCGCCCGCCGCCGCAGCGCGATCGAAGCGGCGCTTCCGCTCGTCGATGCGCCCCTTCACCTCGTCCAGCAGGCCCGACGTCAGTTTCACGCGCAGCTCCGGCGCCGACACGCCCGGGCCGTCCAGCCGGCGCAGCCCGTGCCCGACGCGGTGCGTCTCGCACGCCCAGCTGTCGAAGTCGACGACCACGACCCAGCGCGATCCCTGCTGCGCGTTGCGGACGCGTGCGGCCAGCGCCATGACGTCGGCTTCATCGGCGAAGTAGAGGTCGGTGAGCACGAGCCAGACGCTTCCCGGCGGCAGTGCGCGTTCCAGCGCGGTCCAGTTCACCTTTCCGGTCCGGCCTTCCGCGGACAGGGAACCGCCGTTCGACGTCGCCTTCGCGGCGCTCACGCGCTGCAGCGCGCGACGAATGCGCCAGCGGTCCGCCGATGAGCCCAGTTCGACCACCTGCCCGCTGTCGAGCGCGTGCAGCGCCACGGAATCGCCGGACCGACCGGAGATGTAGCACATCGCCTCCGCGAACCACCGCGCCAGCTGCAGCTTCGGCGCCACCTCCGGCAGCCGCATCGTCGCGCCCGTGTCAATCGAGATGACGACTCGCGTCTGGACCTCGTGCTCGAACGTGCGCACGACCAGCTCGTCGCGGCGATGGTGCCGCGCGGACGCCCGCCAGTCGACGTGGCGGATATCGTCGCCCGGCAAGTACGGGCGGAACTCGCGGAACTCGAGGCTCTGGCCGCGTTGACGAATGAGGTGCGCGCCGGCGACCGTGCCGCGATCGCGCTGCCGCAGCCGCAGCCGGAAGCGATCCAGCTGTGACGAGGGGACGGGCAGCGCCTCAGGCGTAGCACCGCTGCCAGAGCGCGTCATAGCCGGAATCCTTGGGGGCCGTCAGAAGGCAGAGCCGGCGAATCGCCTCGTCGAGCCGAAGCTCGGGGTCGCCATCCATGTCGGCGTGATCGTCGTCGAGCGAAAGGCGCAGCCGGTGCCGCAGTGCGTGAACGACCACCGCCTGCAGGTGCGACGCCGCGACGTACTGAACGTCCGTGTCCGAAAGACAGACCCAGGCCTTTGCCGCCAGCATGATGTCTCCGGCGGCGCGCGGGCTCATGCCGTACTGGATGCGCCGCGCGGCGGTCTCGATGTCGGCGCGCGCGCCCGACGGATTGGCGAGGCCGGCGAACGAACGATTCGTCGCCAGAAAGAGGTTCGTCACGTGCGCCTCGACCGCGGGCAGCGGCGCGATCGCGCGAACGACCTGCGAGATCTCACGGACGAGCGATTCGGCGGCGCGCGCATCGCCCGGAAGGTCGTAGCTGGCCGGCTCCGCCCTCGAGGGAGTTGCCGAGTCTGACTGTGGATCCGGCGCGCCCGCGCCGGCGCGCTTGCGCACGATCCGCCTCACCGTCGGACCGTCGGGCACCGGCATCCTCACCTTGAACATGAACCGGTCGGCCTGGGCGGCGGGCAGGTTGTAGGTGCCTTCGTGGTCGATCGGGTTCTGCGTCGCCAGCACGACGAACGGGGAGGGCAGCACATGCTCTTCACCGAGCACCGTGACTTTCTTCTCGGCCATCGCCTCGAGCATCGCCGACTGCGTCTTCGGCGTCGCGCGATTGATCTCGTCGGCGAGGAGCAGCGAGGTGAAAATCGGGCCGCTCTGAAACCGCAGCCCGCCATCGCCTGTCGGCATCAGCGTGCCGGTGATGTCGGCGGGCATCAGATCCGGCGTGAACTGGATGCGTCCGGCCTTCAGGTTCATCACACGCGCGAGCCGCTTGACGAGCTCGGTCTTGCCGAGGCCGGGGTTTCCCTCGAGCAGCACGTGTCCGCCGCTGAAGAGCGCTGCGAGTGAGAGCTTGATCACGGTCTCGACGCCGTACAGCTCTTCGCCAACGGCGTCGACGATATGCGTGGTATGCCGCCTGGCGTGTGCTATGTCCATTAATTTCCCGAGGGGCTTCGCCCCTCGGACTCCCCTACACGCGCTCTCGCTCGCCGCTTCGCCGGCTCGCTCCGATCGCGTGGCTCGCTCGCTGCGCTCGCTCGCGGCATTGTGAAATAGCTACTTGTGCAGCAGTTGAAAGACCCAGTTGGGCCATCGCTGCATGGGTTGGCGCGATGCCGGCTCGTTCGGCGCAGCGGCGGTGTCGCGGCGGGCCTGATAGGCGTGCGCCTGGTCGGATGCCGTCGCCTTGCGCTTCGTGCCCATCGGGTCGTCGCCGGGTGAATCGTCCCGTGCCTGGGAGAACGCCGGCAGCACCACCTCGATCGTCTTTCCGGGATTCACGGGCGCATCGGGCAACGCGCCCGGGCTCTCCGCGCGCTGGGGTGCGACACCGCTGGTGCCGTACCCGCGCGGTCCGCCGCCACGTCCGCCCGAACCGTTCGATCGGCCTTCGCCCGATGACGATGGGTCTCCGGATCCCGCCGAGCCGCTGCCTGCACCTTTGCCCTCGCCGTCTTGTGCGCCGGCTCCCTGACCGGGCGCCCCGGCGCCCTCGCCTCGCGCCGACGCGACAGCATCGCCGGTGATCGAGCTCCCGCCGCCCTGACCGGTGATGTCGGGCCGCTCGTGCCCGGACTGCGCCGCGCTCGGCGGCGCGTCGCCGCTGGCGCGCGACGACGGTTGTGAGCGCGATCGATCGTTCGCTGGCTTCTGCGCTTCGCGCGGATCTGCCGATGTCGCGCCGCCCGGTGCGTCGCGCCAATTGTCCTCGCTGTCCGCGGATGCGCGGGCGTGCGCATTCGCATTTCGCGTCACGATGGTCCAGAGCGACGGGAGAGGCTCCGAGCCGGCGAGTGGCGGTACCGCAAGCAGGGCCGCGAGAAGTCCGGCGGCGAAGACCGGCGTCAGCGCCAGCGCGCGGTCGATCCGCTCCTTGCGCGCGAGCGCGCGCCGGGCCGTCGCATCGTCCGCCGCGAGTACGGCTTCGAGCCCCGGCTCGACGCCCGCACGAGCGAGATCGTCGACCGTCAGAAAGAGCTCGTGGAAGCGCCCGCCCTTCGCCCAGTCACAGCGCGCCGCGTAGTCGCGCCGATTCGCCAGGACCACGACGCAGCCGATGTCGTGGACGATGCCGCGGAGCGACCGGAGGTCGGGTGTCCGGCACGGCTCGCGCCAGCACAGACCGAGCGTCTGGGCGCCGGCGCCGGCGGCGGCGCCGAGCGCGGCGAAGAGGCCGCACGACATGAGCGCCGCCATCACCACGAGCGCGGGCGCCGTCGGGCCGAAGCGATGCCAGAGGAGCAGGCTGACGCCGAAGCCGATCGTCGTCCACAGCAGGTTGTGCTCGGTGAACCACACCAGGAAGCGGGCGTGCTGTCGATCCAGGGACGCCTTCGACGTGCCGGAACGGGCGCCCGCGAAGGCGTCGAGCGAACGGGCCAGCCCTCGAGCCACGAGCGCGACGAGCGGCGAATGAACCGCGGGCGCGCCAGGCCGATCGCCGCGTGATTGCCGCGACAGGCGCGCGCCGAATCGGACGACGTTGATCGCCGAGCAGGCGATCATCACCCACCACAGAGCGATCGGCCGGTAGGAGCACGCAATCGCGAGCGCGATGCCGCCGAGGATCGACACCGCGATCAGGAGAAGGGTGAGCGGCTCGCCGGACGTGGCACGTCCGGCCTTCATCGCGAGCTCCGCTCGGCCTCGAGACGGCGCGCGGCGAGCGCCTTGCGGCGCCACTCGTCCGCCGAGCGCATGTGCCGCCGATACTCGTCGGGCGACGCCGCCAGGTCGGCCGCGAGCTGGTGCCAGCCCTCCAGCGTCAGCATCGCCCCCTCGTGCGAGGTGTCGATGGTCACCGCCCTGGATGCGGCATCGATGCCTTCCGCGATCGTGGCCGACCAGCGGTCGGAGAGGACGCGCCGCAGATCCTCATTCGCGATCGGGTGTCCGCTCGCGTCGGGCGCCGAAGCGCTCGGCGCGAAGGCGGCCGGCAGCAGTCCGGCGCGCGCCTCGGCGTCGAGCACGGGACCGGACGCCTGCGCCAGCAACGTGGCGCTCCTTTCCGCGAACGCGGCGGCCAGCCGCGGCCGGACCGCCGTCGACGCGGGATCCATGACGAGGACGGCCTGGAACCGGTCCGCGGCGCGCACGAAATCGCCGAGTCGGAACGCCTCCTCCGCTTCGGCGAGCGCGGTGCGGGCCGACCAGCGCTGCTCGACGCTGTGCGCGGCGAACACGGCAAGCGCCACCGCCCCCAGCGCGAACGGCAGGCGAAGGCGCGCCGCCGCACCGCGGCGCCGCCGCCGAACCGAGCCGGATACACGGTCGGAGGTCATAAGGATCGACTTGGCCGAAGCTTACCATCCAGCCTGAACGCCTCAATCATCTACGGGATGAATGGCGGGACCAGGACGCCGAGAGCCCGACGCGTGTCGGCTCGACAGAATGGAGGATCGGCGGAGGGGGTGGGCCACGCGGGCGGAGTCACCCGCGTGGCTTCACCTTTCGTGAGGTGCGTGACGCGACGGGCGCGTCAGTGCGTGGGAATCTCGGCGGTCCGGTGGCGATCGACGACCAGCTCGGGGTGCTGCTTGCGGAACACCTCGATCAGCGCGCAGTTCGAACAGATCGCGACATGCGACTCGAGCGTCGCCGGCAGGTCGGCGTCCGGGATGTCGTCCCAGCTGATCGCTTCACGCGTCTTCGGGTTCAGCAGCCCCGGACGCGGCTCGAAGGCGTGCACCGGCGGAATCGCCCGCTTGCAGGTCGCGCACTGCTTGCCCTCGAAGAAGTGTTTCAGTTCGGAGTTCACCGCAGAAGCGTGCCTGGGCTTCGGCGGAACCGGTGGATGGTCCAAGGATCGAAACCCGCGGAACGTGAAGTAGACGCCGGCCCAGACCAACGCGGCAGTTGTAAGGACGGCGAGGATGAGGAGCACTACGTCCATGCCAGGCCTCCCGATGCTGGTGTTCGTTCGGGCCATAGTCTACGCGCGTTCGCGTGCGGCGGCTACGCCAATCCGTGCCTCCCCGCCCGGAGCCGTCCCGCGCCCTTGACAGTCTGTGGCTGGAAGTCATACGTTGCCGGCCACGACGCCGCTATGAGCACGGAACACGCGCCTCCAGGCCCGCCGCCCCGCCGCGGCCCGTCGGTCGACCTCGACCCGAACGGGATCGTCACCGCCAAGGACCCCGACCGCCAGCGCCGCCAGTTCCTGAATTACGCGTTCTACCGGCTCGACCCGGCGTTCCGCCGGCTCCCCGCCGGCGAGCGCCGCGCGGCGGCCGACGGCTTCATCGACGTGGTGCGGCGGTGGGAATCGCTGGACGACTTCATCCTCCGCACCTATTCCCTCGTCGGCCTGCGCGCGGACGTCGACTTCATGCTGTGGCGGATCTCGTACGATCCGCTGTGCTTCCAGGCGATGGAGGCGGCCATCAACCGGTCCCGCCTCGGGGCGTACCTGTCGCAGGTGCACAGCTTCCTCTCGGTGCAGCGCCGCTCCCCCTACGTCAACAAGAGCAAGCACCCCGGTGAAGGCGTCGAGCTGCTGCCGGGCGAAGGCAAGTACCTCTTCGTCTATCCCTTCTCGAAGACACGCGACTGGTACCGCCTGTCGCCGCACGCGCGGCAGGGGCTGATGGACGAGCACATCGCCGCGTCCGCCCCGTTCAAGGGCGTACGCCTCAACACCAGCTACAGCTACGGCATCGACGACCAGGACTTCGTCGTCGCCTTCGACTCGGATTACCCGCAGGAGTTCGTCGATCTCGTGGGGCGGTTGCGTCATACCGAGGCCAGCGTCTACACGCAGCGGGACACGCCGATGTTCACCTGCGCCAAGGCGCCGATCGACGCGATCCTCGCGCAACTGGCCAGCATGGAGTAGCGAACCCGGGCACAACTTCGAAAAACCGCGCAGCGTTGTGGGGGCATGTTCGATGTTTCATCACCCCGATCCGGAGGTCCTCGTCGTCGGCGCCGGTCCCGTCGGTCTCGTCGCCGCCGTGTTCCTGCAGGAGCATGGCGTACGCGTGGAAATCGTCGACATGCACCAGCGGACCACGCAGCACAGCTACGCGCTGGCGATCCATCCGCGCACGCTGCGCGCGCTCGACGGGGCGGGGCTGTCCGATGCGCTGCTCCGGGCGGGGCGCAAGCTGACGAAGGTCGCCTACTACGACGGCCCCGATCGGCGCGCCGAAATCGACTACTCGGCGCTCACCTCCGGCCATCCCTATCTCCTCGTCCTCCGCCAGAGCGTGCTGGAGCGCGCCGCGGAAGACGCGCTCCGCGACAAGAAGCTCAAGGTCCTGTGGAGCCACCGTCTCGAGTCGCTCGGCGCCGGCGAAGGCAAGGTCCGCGCCGACGTCGCCAGGCTCGATCAAGTCGCCACCGGCTATCCGGTGGCGCGCAGCGAGTGGCTGGTCGCCCACCGCGAGACGGCGCGGCCGGCGTTCGTCATCGGCGCCGACGGCTACGACTCGGCGGTGCGACGCATGGCCGGGATCGAGATGGCCTCGCACGGCGCGCCGCAGGTGTTCTCGGTCTACGAGATCGAAGCGGCAGGCGATGTGCCGTCCGAGGTGCGGGTGATTCTCGATTCCGACGTGACCAGCGTGTACTGGCCGCTCGAAGAGGGGCGCTGCCGCTGGGGGTTCCAGATCAAGGACGCCTCGGAGCACGCGGCCTCGATGGAGCGGCTGGGACAGCTGCTGGCGGCGAGGGCGCCGTGGTGGACGGCGCGGCCCACCGACATCTACTGGTCCACGCTCGGCCTCTTCGAGCCGCGCCTCGCCCGGAGCTTCGGCGCGGGCGCCATCTGGCTCGCCGGCGACGCCGCGCACCAGGCCGCGCCGGTCGGCGTGCACAGCATGAACTCGGGTTTGGTGGAAGCGCGCCAGCTGGCCACGCGCATGGCGCGCGTCCTGCACGCGGGCGCGACGGTCTCGCTGCTCGAGGCGTTCGCCGCCGCGACGCGCGAAACCTGGCACGCGCTGCTCGGCGGCGACGTGCGCGCGCTGCCGGGCGCGGATCCGTGGGTCGCGCAGAACCGGGCGAGGATCTGCTCGTCGATCCCTGCGTCGGGCGACGATCTCGAGACGCTGCTCGGACAAATCGGCCTCGCCGGCGCGCCCGTGACGAGCGAGCGCGCGGGCGCCGATGCTTGACTCCCGGCGGAACCCGGTGTTACAAACGGCCACTTTTTTCATTCACGGCGTTTAGCTCACAGCAGGGGGAGGCTTGGCCCACACGGACGCAGAACTCCTCGATAACCCTGTCGCCGGTCGTCCCACGCTGATCCTGCGCTCGCCGGACTTCCATTCGATCACCGAAGTCGTCGCGGAGGCCGTCGAGCGGCCGACGCCGCTCGGATGGTGGGTGTTCTTCCTGCCGTCGGTCGCGCTGCTCGGCCTCCTTGGCATAGCCGTCTCGTGGCTGTTCTGGGAAGGCATCGGCGTCTGGGGCCTCAACGTCCCCGTCGGCTGGGCGTGGGACATCACCAACTTCGTGTTCTGGGTCGGCATCGGCCACGCCGGCACGCTGATCTCGGCGATCCTCTTCCTCTTCCGGCAGAAGTGGCGGACCTCGATCAATCGCGCCGCCGAGGCGATGACCATCTTCGCGGTCATGTGCGCGCTGATGTTCCCGGGCATCCACGTCGGCCGCGTCTGGGTCGCGTACTGGATGTTCCCGATCCCCAACCAGATGGGGATGTGGCCGAACTTCAGGAGCCCGCTGCTGTGGGACGTGTTCGCGGTCAGCGTCTACGGCACCGTCTCGGTGCTGTTCTGGTACGTCGGCCTCATCCCCGACCTGGCGACGATGCGCGATCGCTCGAAGACGCCGGTCCGCCGCTTCGTCTACGGCTTCTTCGCGCTCGGATGGCGGGGCTCGGTGCGGCAGTGGCACCACTACGAGTCGGCCTACCTGGTGCTCGCCGCGCTGGCGACGCCGCTGGTCCTCTCGGTCCACTCGGTGGTCTCGATGGACTTCGCGGTCTCGGTGCTCCCCGGATGGCACACGACGATCTTCCCGCCGTATTTCGTCGCCGGCGCCATCTTCTCGGGGTTCGCGATGGTCATGACGCTGATGCTGATCTGCCGCGTGGCCTTCGGCCTCGAGCACATCATCACGCTGCGCCACCTCGACTACATGGCGAAGATCATGCTCCTTACCGGGTCGATGGTCGGCTACGCCTACGCGACGGAGTTCTTCACGGCGTGGTACA
>Ga0207648_10008256_pt1 | contig 10108 bp, 8 predicted proteins | sample KBSMisM32_FD_184310 | JGI IMG/M metagenome (GOLD analysis project Ga0207648, IMG submission 184310) | Miscanthus rhizosphere microbial communities from Kellogg Biological Station, Michigan, USA - KBS Miscanthus M3-2 (SPAdes) (version 2) | ecosystem: Host-associated > Plants > Roots > Rhizosphere... | reverse complement strand
CGCAGGTCGGCAACTACCGCGGCGCGCCGATCGACCAGTTCGGCCACCCGACGCCCGCCTGGTCCTGGATGCAGAACGTCAACCTCCAGGTGTTAAAACTCGCGCCGACGCTGCTGAAGCTGCGCAGCGACGACGTCTACCACTTTGGCAAGCCGCCGGCGTTATGCCACGGACCGACGGAAAAGAGTTTGCTCGCGGCGTTGAGCTGGGCGTGGATCTCGAGGCCGATGACGGCTTGCCAGGAGCCGTGAGAGGTTGGGTGTGAGGAGTGAGGCATGGTCATGCCGCGCCTCCCGGCACATGCAGGTGCCAATCGGTATGCTGCTGGAACTGGTGGGCCGCGGCGAGCAGGCGCGCTTCGGCGAACGCCGGGGCGATCAGTTGCAGGCCGACCGGCATGCCTTCGCTGAAACCGGCCGGGATCGAGATTGCGGGCAATCCCGCCAGGTTCACCGCAACCGTGTTGACGTCGGCTGCGTACATCGCGAGCGGATCGTTCGCCTTCTCGCCGAGCTTGAAGGCGACGGTCGGCGCGGTCGGCCCGGCGATCAGGTCGACCTGCCGGAACGCTTCGGTGAAATCGTTCGCGATCAGGCGGCGCACGCGCTGTGCGCGCAGGTAATACGCATCGTAGTAGCCGGCCGACAGTGCGTACGTGCCGATCAGGATCCTGCGCTTGACCTCCGCGCCGAATCCTTCGGCGCGGCTGCGCGAATACAGGTCTTCGAGCGACGCCGGATCCGTGCAGCGATGGCCGAAGCGCACGCCGTCGTAGCGGGCGAGATTGCTCGACGCTTCGGCCGGCGCGATCACGTAATAGGCCGGTATGGCCAGTTCCGCATGCGGCAGCGAAATATCGACGAGGACCGCGCCGCGCTTTTCCAGCGCCGCCAGCGCTTCCCTCACTGCCGCGCCGACGCCATCCTCGACGCCGGCGCCGAAATACTCTCGCGCGACCCCGATTCGTATACCTTGCAACGATGTGGACAAAGTGGCGACGTAATCGTCAGCCGGCCGCTGCATGCTGGTTGCGTCGCGCGGATCGTGGCCGGCGATCGCCGCGAGCACCTGCGCGCAGTCCTCGGCGCTGCGGGCTAGCACGCCGCCGCAGTCCAGGCTCGAGGCGAACGCGATCATTCCCCAGCGCGAGACGCGGCCGTAGGTCGGCTTCAACCCGGTGATGCCGCAGAACGCGGCCGGCTGGCGGATCGAACCGCCGGTGTCGGTGCCGGTCGCGAACGGCACGATGCCGGCGGCGACGGCGGCCGCTGACCCGCCCGACGATCCGCCCGGCACGCGCGTCGTGTCCCACGGATTGCGCACCGGGCCGAAATGGCTGTTCTCGTTCGACGACCCCATCGCGAACTCGTCCATGTTCGCCTTTCCGATCGTCACCGCGTTGGCGGCGGCGAGGCGTTCGACGACGGTCGCGTCGTACGGCGGCACGAAGCTTTCAAGCATGCGCGAACCGCAGGTCGTGCGGATTCCATTTGTGCAAAAAATATCCTTGTGCACAAAGGGCAGTCCGCACAGCGGCGCCGCAGCGCCGCGCGCCAGCGCCGCATCGGCGCGCTCGGCTGCCGCGAGCGCGCTGGCATCGGCATGGGTAATGAATGCATTCAGCGGCGCGTGGGCGCGCGCTGCGTCGAGCGCGCGTCGGGCCAGTTCGACTGCCGATGTCTCGCGTGCGCGAAGCGCCCGCGCCTGCTGCGCGATGCTGATGCTCACGCCCGCCTCACTCGATGACTTTCGGCACGAGGTAGAAGCCGCCGCGCGATTCGCCGGCGAGCGCCAGCAACTCGTCGGCGCGGTCCGTCTCGATCACCGCGTCGGCGCGCCAGGCCAGCGCCTGGTCGTGCGGGTGCGCCAGCGGCTCGATGCCGGCAACGTCGGCCGCGCCAAGGCGGTCGGCCAGTTCGAGCAACCGACCGAGTTCTGCCCCCACGGGCGCCACATCGCCTTCGGCGATGGCCAGGCGGGCGAGTCGCGCGATGTGCCGGACGGTGGTGCTGTCGATGGCCATGGTGGGCTCAGGAGGTTTTGCGGCATAGCAGCATCCTCGATTCGCCGCCGTCGTGCAAGCCAGCTGTCCGGCACCCGCAAATCGCGAACAACTGTGAATTGGCGCGCATTTTCGGCGAGTTGCGGCGAAATCGGGACTTGCTGCTTAACGGCATTTTCCCTTGCTTCGCCTGTCCCCGGTTACTACACTGACGCACTTTTTCCCTTCTTCTGCACGTGCTGCACGGCGACCCGGGTCGCCGCCACCGGATTTTGCAATGTTCAAAAGTTTCCGCGGGCTGTTTTCCAATGATCTATCCATCGACCTCGGCACCGCCAACACCCTGATTTACGTGCGCGGCCAGGGCATCGTCCTGAACGAGCCTTCGGTTGTCGCCATCCGCCAGGACCGCGGTCCCGGCGGCCCGCGCTCGGTTGCCGCGGTCGGCGCCGAGGCCAAACGCATGCTCGGGCGCACGCCCGGCAATATCGTGACCGTCCGCCCGCTGAAGGACGGCGTGATCGCCGACTTCTCGATGACCGAGGAGATGCTCAAGCAGTTCATCCGCAAGGTGCACCGCTCGCGCATGTTCCGCCCGAGCCCGCGCGTGCTGGTCTGCGTGCCGTGCGGCTCGACCCAGGTCGAGCGCCGCGCGATCAAGGAGTCGGCCGAATCGGCCGGCGCGCGCGACGTGTATCTGATCGAGGAACCGATGGCCGCGGCGATCGGTGCCGGCATTCCGGTGCACGAGGCGCGCGGATCGATGGTGCTCGACATCGGTGGCGGCACCTCGGAAGTCGCGGTGATTTCGCTCAACGGCATCGTCTATTCGGCATCCGTGCGCATCGGCGGCGACCGCTTCGACGAGGCGATCATCAACTACGTGCGCCGCAACCACGGCACGCTGATCGGCGAATCGACGGCCGAACGCATCAAGATGGAAATCGGCTGCGCCTTCAGCCAGGCCGAGGTGCGCGAGATCGAAATCTCCGGGCGCAACCTCGCCGAGGGCGTGCCGCGCATGTTCACGATCAACTCGAACGAGATCCTCGAGGCGCTGCACGAACCGCTGGCCGGCATCGTCGCCGCGGTGCGTTCGGCGCTCGAACAGACGCCGCCCGAGCTGTGCTCCGACGTCGCCGAGCGCGGCATCGTGCTGACCGGCGGCGGCGCCCTGTTGCGCGATATCGACCGCCTGATTGCCTCGGAAACCGGACTGCACGTGCACGTTGCCGACGATCCGCTGACCTGCGTGGCTCGTGGCGGCGGCCGTGCGCTCGAACTGGTCGATCAGCACGGCGGCGATTTCTTTACGGCAGAGAGTTAAGAGCAGGGGCGAGGGACGAGGGGCGAGGGACGAGTGTGGTGTGAGTTCGTATTGGGCGCATCGGCTCGGAGTTGGCCCCAGGCAGGCATGACACTGATGGTTTGCGCATTTCCTCGTTGCAGTCTCCGTTCGACCGATCGTCAACGTGTGTTCGCGCAGCCGACGCTCCTGCGGCAGCTCACACGTTTCTTCAGATCGTGCACGCCGGGGACCCTTGGCGGCTCGCTGCCCATCCCTGGCCCCTAGCTCCACCATGTCCCTGGCCCGCAATGATTCCTCACCGCTGTTTGCCGACAGCGGCCTGGGCACGCTGAAACTGATCGTCTACCTGGCTGCCGCGGTCATGCTGATGGTGGCCGACCATCGTGGCGACTACCTGGCACACGTCCGCGCCGCACTGAGCATAGCGATCGAACCGATCTACCGCGTTGCCACGCTTCCGGCCGAAGTCGGCCATGACGTCAAGCTCGCGCTCGCCGACCGCAAGCAACTGGCCGAGCGCAATGCGGAGCTGGGCCAGAAGCTGATGCTGGCCGAGGCGGCGCTGAACCGCTACGCGTCGGTGCAGGAACAGAACCAGCGCCTGCAGCGCCTGCTCGACGTGCAGCGCAGCCTGGGACTCGGCGCGCAGCTGGCGCGCCTGATCGATGTCGATCCCGGTCCGTTCCATCGGCGCATCGTCCTCAACCTCGGCAGCGTCGACGGTCTCGCGGTCAACCAGGCCGTGATCGACGGCACCGGCGTCATGGGCCAGATCGTCGAGACGCTGCCGCATACGAGCACGGTGATGCTGATCACGAACCCGGCGCATGCGATTCCGGTCGCGATCGAGCGCACCGGTCTGCGCACGATCGCCAAGGGCGGAAGCAACGCGGATACGCTCGAATTGCCGAACATACCGATCAGCGCCGACGTCAAGATCGGAGACCGGCTGATCACCTCGGGATTGGGCGGCATCTATCCAGCGGGTTTTCCGGTCGGCGAGATTCGCGCGATCGCCAACGACGCCAGCGGCATGTTCGCCGCGGCACTGGCGACGCCAAGCGCGGCTCTCGACCGCAGCGGCGAAGTGCTGGTGCTGCACGAAGTGCCGGACGCAATCGGGCCACCGGACCTCGCGCCGGACAATGGTCCGCCGGCATCGCTGGCCGGCGATGAAACAGCACCATCGAAGGCGGACAAGCAGTGACCGCGCGTGACGGCATTTTGAAGCAGCCCCCACCCCTTGCCCTCCCCCGCAAGCGGGGGTTCCCTCACCCCGTGCCCTCTCCCGCTACCGCGGGAGAGGGGGAGTCGGCGTCGCGCTACGCGCGACCGATGTATTTCATTGAAGCGGGGAGTGATCGTCGCGCTGCGCGCGACCCCGAATTGGCGTGCCCCCACCTCTTGTCCTCCCCCGCTGTGCGGGGGAGGAGGAGTGATCGTCGCGCTGCGCGCGACAGCGTTACTTTATTGGAACGGGGGCTGTGAACCGCTCGCGCGCTTCGAACCTGATGTTCTGGGGCAGCCTGGCGCTGTGCTACGTGCTACAACTGATGCCGCTGCCGCCGGCGCTGCTGCCGTTCAAGCCGTTCTGGCTGGCGCTGGTGCTGATCTACTGGTCGCTGGAAACGCCCGAGCGTGTCGGTCTCGGCCTGATGTTCTGCCTCGGACTGCTCGGCGACGTGCTCGCCGGGGAACTCCTCGGCGAGCAGGCGGCGCGGCTGTGCGTGCTGGGGTTCATCGTGCTGCGCTTTCGCCCGCGCCTGCGCTTCTTTCCGATGTGGCAGCAGTCGCTGGCCGTGCTCGCGCTGCTGCTCAACGACCGCGTCTTCCTGCTCATGATCCACGCATTCGCCGGCGACCCGATTCCGCCGGCGTCGTTCTGGCTTGCGCCGCCTGCCGGCGCCGTGGCCTGGCCGTGGCTGTTCCTGTTGCTCGACGACCTGCGCGCGCGGTTGCGCGTGCACGAAGCCTGAGACGTGGCCGGACCCCGCCTGCGATGAATACGCCCTCGCCTCGCACTGCGCTCAAGGACGCGCGGCATGAATCCACGCTGTTTCGCACGCGCGCGATTGCCGGCTTCCTGCTGATCGTCGCCTGCCTGTCGGTGCTGGCCGGGCGTTTCTTCTATCTGCAGGTCAACCGGCACGACGAGTTCATCGCGCGCTCGGATTCCAACCGCATCTCGATCCGCACGATCGTGCCGAGCCGCGGGCTGATCTACGATCGCAACGGCGTGCTGCTGGCGGACAACGTCGCGGCGTTCCGCCTCGAAGTCGTGCCCGAGCAGGTCCCGCACATGGACGCGATGCTCGATGCGCTCGGCGCAGTCGTGCCGCTCGGCGAGGACGACATCCAGCGTTTCAACGCGCTGCGCCGGACCAAGCGCCCGTTCGACAGCGTGCCGCTGCGCCTGAAGCTCAGCGAGGACGAGATCGCGCGCTTCTCGGTCGAACGCTGGCGTTTCCCCGGCGTCGATGTCGTGCCTTACCTCACGCGGTTCTATCCGTTCGGCGCCGAGTTCGCGCACGTCGTCGGCTATGTCGGACGCATCGACATCAACGAAGCCAGCCGGCTCGACGCCGATCTGTATTCCGGTTCGACGCACATCGGCAAGACCGGCATCGAACGCAGCTACGAGGCGCAGTTACATGGCAAACCGGGGTACGAGCAGGTCGAGGTCAACGCCGACAAGCGCGTGCTGCGCTCGATCAAGCGCGAGGCGCCGACGCCGGGCAGCAACCTGTACCTGACGATCGACGCGCGCCTGCAGAAGGTCGCCGAGGAAGCGTTTGCCGGACGCGCCGGCGCGGCCGTCGCGATCGATCCGCGCAACGGCGAGGTTCTCGCCATGGTCAGCGTGCCGAACTACGACCCGAACCTGTTCGTCAACGGCATCAATCACATCGACTACAACACGCTGCTCAATGCCGAGGACCGGCCACTGCTGAATCGCGCGCTGTCCGGCAATTTCCTGCCCGGCTCGACGGTGAAGCCGTACGTCGCGCTGGCCGGCCTCGAACTCGGCGTGCGCAAACCCGAAGACACGATCGTGTCGACCGGCGAGTTCCACATTCCCGGCGACAGCAAGCGCGCCTATCGCGACGACGTGCGCTGGGGCCATGGCCGCGTCGACTTGCGCGAGGCCATTGCGCAGTCAGTCAACACGTACTTCTACGGCCTCGCGCTCGAGATGGGCATCGACCGCTTCTCGAGCATGATGGCGAAATTCGGGTTCGGAGCGCCGACTGGCATCGACCTGGTCGGCGAGGGCTCCGGCGTGCTGCCGTCGAAGGAATGGAAACGCGGGCGTTACAACCAGGCCTGGTATCCCGGTGAGACGGTCATCGCCGGCATCGGCCAGGGTGCGTGGGTCGTCACGCCGATCCAGCTCGGCCAGGCCGTCAGCGTCATCGCCGCGCGCGGCGTGCGCCACACTCCGCGTCTGCTGCATGCGGTGCAGGACGGAATCAACACCGAACCGCGGCCGGCGCCGATGCCGCAGCCCGCGCCGAACTTCATCCGCAATCCGGCGAACTGGACCGCGGTCGAGGAGGGCATGATCCGCGTCGTCAACAGCCCGAGCGGCACCGCGCACGGGCTCGGCGCGGGCTTTCCGTACACGATTGCCGGCAAGACCGGCACTGCCGAACGCTTCTCGCGCACCGACGAGGAATGGACCAGCATCGGCACCTCGCCGATCCAGCGCCACCAGGTGCTGTTCGAGTGCTTCGCGCCGGCCGACGACGCGCGCATCGCGGTCGTCGTCGCACTCGAAGCCGGCCGCAGCGGCGCTCACGACGCGGCGCCGATTGCGCGCAAGATCCTCGATACCTGGCTGCGCTTCGACGATCCGCAGCTGGCGGGAACGCCGCCGTGATCGAACTCGGCGCGATTGAGCCTTTCCTGATGCGCCTGCGCCTGCGTTTGCTGCGCGCCTTGCAGCGGCCGGCGCTCGACCTGCCGTTGCTCGGCGCGCTGTTGCTGCTGGCGACGATCGGGCTGACGACGCTGTACAGTGCGAGCAACCTGGATCGGCATCTGGTCTTCAACCAGGGCGCCCGCTTCGTGCTGGGCGGCGCGCTGATGCTGCTGATTGCCCGGGTGCCGCCGACGGTATTGCGCAACTGGACGCCGTGGCTCTACGTCGCGAGCCTGATGCTGCTGATCGTGGTCGAGGTTCTCGGTGAAGGCCGTGGCGCGCATCGCTGGCTGGACTTGAGGATCATGCGCTTCCAGCCATCCGAGCTGGTCAAATTGACCTTGCCGATGATGGCCGCGTGGTACCTGCATGCACGCGAACTGCCGCCGCGTCTGGTCGCGCTCGCATCGCTGGCGCTGCTGATCGGCGCGCCGGCGCTGCTGATCGCCAAGGAGCCGGATCTCGGCACTGCCTTGCTCGTGGCGGCAAGTGGCGTTTTCGCCGTGTTTCTCGCCGGACTGGCATGGTGGCGCATCGGATTGGCGCTGGCGGCGCTCGGCGCGATAGCGCCCCTGGCCTGGCATTTCATGCACGAATACCAGCGCAACCGCCTGCGCATGTTCCTCGACCCGGAATCCGATCCGCTCGGCAACGGCTGGCACATCATCCAGTCCGAGATTGCGGTCGGCTCCGGCGGACTGTTCGGCAAGGGCTGGCACCAGGGCACGCAGTCGCAGCTGGAGTTCCTGCCCGAGCACACGACCGACTTCGTGTTCGCCGTGTTCTCGGAGGAATGGGGCCTGATCGGCGTGCTGCTGCTGCTCGCGTTGTATATTTTTATCGTCGGACGCGGCCTGTGGATCGCCAGCAATGCGCGCGACACGTACTCGCGCCTGCTCGCCGGTTCGATCAGCATGGCGTTCTTCGTCTATGTCATGGTCAACGGCGGCATGATCACCGGTCTGCTGCCCGTGGTCGGCGTGCCATTGCCGCTGATCAGCTACGGCGGAACGTCGGCGGTGTCGCTGTTCGCCGGCTTCGGCGTGCTGATGTCGATCCACAGCCATCGGCGCCTGCTGCCGCGCTGATGCCGTTTGCACTCGCCGGCGCGTTTTTTTGGACGCGGATTACGCGGATCAACGCGGATAAGTGCAGAAGAAAACAGGTATTCAAGAACAGCTCGCGGCCAATCCGCGATCCGCGTCAAGAAACGCAGGCTACCGCTCGCGGACCCTTAAGCACGCCTCGCGGCATCCAACTTTTGATTGATCACTTTTTTCATCCGTGTAAATCCGCGTCATCCGCGTCCAAAATGCTCCGATTCAAATCTGCGATCACGCAGAACCCCGGCGGTCGGCATGCTACCCTAGCCGCTACCGCACTGAGCCGTATATTCCCATTGTCGCCGATGCTCTTTTTTTCCCGTCTCAAAGCTTTTTGTGCCGGTACGCTGCTCGCGGTTGCGACCGCTGCGCATGGGGTTGCTCCCGATGCGGCCACGCTCGCGGCGGCCGAACAGAAATTCGCCGACGAACTCGTGCGTGACAATCATTTGAAACGCGAAAACGTGCTCGCCACGCTGGCAAAGGCGCGTTACCAGCAGAGCATCATCGACGCAATTTCGCGGCCGGCCGAGGCCAAGCCCTGGAAGGACTACCGTCCGATCTTCGTCACCGACCGGCGCATCGACGACGGCGTGGCGTTCCTGCACGCCAATGCGGCCCTGCTCAAGCGCATCGAGAACGAATTCGGCGTGCCCGCGGCAGTGATCGTGACGATCCTCGGCGTGGAGACGAACTACGGGCGCATCACCGGGCGCTACCGCGTGCTCGATGCGCTGACCACGCTCGCGTTCGCCTATCCGCCGCGCCAGGAATTCTTTCGCAGCGAACTCAAGCAACTGTTCCTGCTGCACGAGAGCCTGATGCCCTACCCGACCGACCAGCTGATGGGCTCGTACGCCGGCGCGATGGGCTGGGGCCAGTTCATGCCGAGCAGCGTCGCCAATTTCGCCCGCGACTACGACGGCGACGGAAAAGTGGATTTGTGGAATTCGCTGCCGGACATCTGCGCCAGCGTGGCGAACTATTTCGTCGCGCACGGCTGGCAGAAGGACGGCGTCGTGGCGCTGCGTGCCGATGTCGCCGCCGACGCGCACGCGGTCACGCCGCCGGGACTCGAGCCGGCGTACCCGCTGCGCCAGCTCGACGAATGGGGTTACCACGCCGACAACAAGCTCGATCCGATGACGCCGGCCACGCTGATCGTTCTCGACGGCGCGGACGGCAAGGAAACCTGGATCACGTTCGAGAACTTCTACACGATCACGCGCTACAACCGCAGCCCGTTGTACAGCCTGGCCGTCTATCAACTGAGTCAGGCGATCGCGGCGGGCGCCGCGGACGCCGCGCCGTGAATCGCGCGAGGCGACGCCGGCACGGCGCGCCGGCGTTCGTGCTCGCCGCGGCGGTCGTTGCGGCGGCAGCGCTGTCCGGCTGCCACCACGGCCCCGCGCCGCGGCCGGTCAGTGCGCCGTCCGCTCCCGCGCGCACGGAGCGTCCCGCCGAAACGCCGAGGAATGGCGGACGCTACAGCCAGGATCGCGACTCGACGCCGACCGGCCCGCCGCCGGACCTGAGCCGCATTCCCGAACCCGTTCCGAAGGCCGAGCCGCGCTCGCAGTACGGCAACAAGTCGCCGTATTCCGTGCTCGGCGAGAGCTACCGCGTGCTGCCCGACGCCCGCGGCTACGTCGAGCGTGGCATCGCCTCGTGGTATGGCAACAAGTTTCACGGCTACACGACGTCGACGTTCGAGAAGTACGACATGTACGCGTACAGCGCGGCGCACAAGACGCTGCCGCTGCCGAGCTACG
>Ga0207648_10008252_pt1 | contig 10109 bp, 11 predicted proteins | sample KBSMisM32_FD_184310 | JGI IMG/M metagenome (GOLD analysis project Ga0207648, IMG submission 184310) | Miscanthus rhizosphere microbial communities from Kellogg Biological Station, Michigan, USA - KBS Miscanthus M3-2 (SPAdes) (version 2) | ecosystem: Host-associated > Plants > Roots >... | reverse complement strand
CCCGTTGCTGTTCCAGCACCTGTTCTGGTTCTTCGGCCACCCCGAGGTCTACATCATCGCGCTGCCGGCGTTCGGCGTCGTCTCCGACCTGATCAGCGTGCATGCGCGCAAGGCGATCTTCGGCTACCGGATGATGGTCTGGGCGATCCTGGCGATCGGCGTGCTCAGCGTCGTCGTCTGGGCGCACCACATGTTCGTCAGCGGCATGAACCTGTACTTCGGCTTCTTCTTCGCAACCACCACCCTGATCATCGCGGTGCCGACCGCGATCAAGGTCTACAACTGGCTGCTGACCCTGTGGCGCGGCGACATCCACCTGACGGTGCCGATGCTGTTCGCGCTCGCGTTCATCTGCACCTTCATCAACGGCGGGCTGACCGGCCTCTTCCTGGGCAACGTCAGCGTCGACATCCCGCTGTCGGGCAGCTATTTCGTCGTCGCGCACTTCCACATGGTGATGGCGGTGTCGCCGATCCTGGTGGTGTTCGGCGGCATCTACCACTGGTACCCGAAGGTGAGCGGCCGGATGCTGAACGACACGATCGGCAAGTGGCATTTCTGGATCACCTTCCTCGGCACCTACGCGATCTACTTCCCGATGCACTACCTGGGCATCATGGGCATGCCGCGGCGCTACTACGCATACGACGGCTACCAGTTCATTCCGCCGACGGCGCAGTCGCTCAATGCCTTCATCACGATCGCCGCGCTGATCGTCGGCGTCGGTCAGCTGCTGTTCATCGCCAACCTGCTGTGGAGCTGGTTCCATGGCGCGAAGGCCGACCCGAACCCGTGGCGCGCCGCCTCGCTCGAATGGCAGACGCCGCAGACCCCGCCGGCGCACCTGAACTGGGGCGACGAACTGCCGGTCGTGCACCGCTGGGCCTATGCCTACAGCGTGCCAGGCGCGCGCGAAGACTTCATCGCGCAGAACGCGCCGCCCGAGGACGGCGGCGACGAGCCCGAGCAGGCCGCGCCACCGCGGCGCAAGGAGCGCGCGCGATGAGCACGATCACCTTGACGCGGCCGGCGCGACCGACGGTGACGCGATCCAACGTCGGCGTCGGCCTGTGGGTCTTCATGGGGGTCGCGACCGCGCTGTTCACGCTGTTCACGGCCGCGTACCTGATGCGCATGGCCAGCAGCGACTGGTCGTCGATCGCTCTGCCATGGCAGCTCGGCCTGAGCACCGCGCTGCTGGTCGCGGGCAGCGCAGCGATGCAGGTCGCCGCCGCGGCCGCGCACCGTGGACGCTGGCCGCGGGCACGCGCCTGGCTGCTCGCCGGCGGCGCCTGTGCGGCGGCCTTCCTCGGCGCGCAACTGTGGGCCTGGCAGGCACTGCTCGAGGCGCACGTGCTGGTCTCGGGCAACCCGGCCGCGAGCTTCTTCTACCTGTTGACCGCGATGCACGGGCTGCACGTGATGGGCGGCCTGATCGCCTGGAGCGTCACCGCACATGGCGCCTGGCCCGCCGATCGGGCCGAGCCGGCGCTGCCGCGCGCGGCCCATGCGATCGGGCTGTGCGCGCGCTACTGGCACTTCCTGCTCGCGGTCTGGGTCGTTCTGCTGGCGACGCTGGCCGGCGCGACGCCGGCGCTGGTCGCCTGGGTCTGCGGGCCGATCGGGGCGCTGCGATGAGTGCCTCGTGGGCGAATCCGCTGTCGGCGCGCCGCAGCGCCGAAGCGGCCGCCGCCGACCGGGTCGTCGGCCGTGCCGTGGCCGCGGGCGCGCCCGCCGGATGGCGCGGGCTGATCGCCGATTGGTCGTCCGATCGCCAGGCCTTCAAGGTCTCGTGGGGCAAGGCGATGATGTGGATCTTCCTGCTCAGCGACACCTTCGTCTTCAGCTGCTTCCTGACCGGCTACATGACGGTGCGCACCGGCTCGGCGGTGCCGTGGCCGAACGCGAGCCATGTGTTCTCGCTCAACATAGGCGGCACCGAACTGCCGCTGCTGCTGATCGCGATCATGACCTTCGTGCTGATCACCAGCAGCGGCACGATGGCGATGGGCGTGAACTTCGCGTACCGGCGCGACCGCGTCAACGCCGCGACGATGATGATCCTGACCGCCGGTCTGGGCGAGACCTTCGTCGGCATGCAGGCATTCGAATGGACCAAGCTGATCCTCGAAGGCGTGCGGCCCTGGGGCAACCCGATGGGCGCGGCGCAGTTCGGTTCGAGCTTCTTCATGATCACCGGCTTCCACGGGCTGCACGTGACGATCGGCGTGATCTACCTGCTGACGGTGGCGGTGCGGCTGCTGCGCGGCCGCTACGAGAAGACCGGCAACTACCAGATCGTCGAGATCGCCGGCCTGTACTGGCACTTCGTCGATCTGGTCTGGGTCTTCATCTTCGCGCTGTTCTACCTGTGGTGAGGTGAATGATGGACGTGACGCAATCGCACGAACCGGTGCATCAGCCGGTGCAGGCGCCGGTGCAGGAGCCGCAGGCGCACCAGCAGCATCAGCAACACCCGATCGGCCTGTACGTGAAGGTCTGGATCGCGCTGTTCGTGCTCAGCACGATGTCGTACCTGGTCGACTACTACCAGTTCCACGGGCTGCTGCGCTGGGGCCTGATCATCATGCTGATGCTGATCAAGGCCGGGCTGATCGTCGCGGTCTTCATGCACATGGCCTGGGAGCGGCTCGCGCTCGCCTGCGCGATCCTGCTGCCGCCGCTGTGCCTGCTGGTGCTGGTCGCGCTGATGGCGATCGAGGCCGATCAGATGCTGCTCACGCACGGCTTGTTCTTCCGCTGAGCCTGGGCGCAGCACGCGGCGGTCATGACCCACCTCTCCGCCGCCCGAAGCCCGGCTGCCCTGCGCTGGCGCGCCTATCTCGAGCTGACGAAGCCGCGCGTCGTCGCGCTGATGCTGTTCACTGCGCTCGCCGGCATGCTGCTCGCAACCCCGGCCGCGGTGCCGTGGCGCGTGGGGGTGTTCGGCCTGCTCGGCATCGCGCTGATGGCGGGCGCCGCGGCGGCGGTCAACCACCTCGTCGACGCCCGCGCCGACGCGCTGATGGCGCGCACGCGGGCGCGCCCGCTGCCGCGCGGCACGCTGCGGCCGAACGAGGTCGCCGCGTTTGCCGCGACCTGCGGCGCCGCCGGGCTGGCGCTGCTGCTGATGTTCACGAACCCGCTGTGCGCGGTGCTGACGGTCGCATCGCTGGTCGGCTATGCGTTCGTCTACAGCATCGTGCTGAAGCCGCTGACGCCGCAGAACATCGTGATCGGCGGCGCCGCCGGCGCGACGCCGCCGCTGCTCGGCTGGGTCGCGGTCAGCGGCCGGCTCGATGCCGGCGCGATCGTGCTGTTCATCATCATCCTGATCTGGACGCCGCCGCATTTCTGGGCGCTGGCGATCCATCGGCGCGCCGACTACGCGCGCGCCGGCATCCCGATGCTGCCGGTCACGCACGGCGTCGCGTTCACTGCCCAGCGCATCCTCGCGTACACCGGGCTGCTGGTGGTCGTCAGCCTGGCGCCGGTGGCGATCGGGCTGGCCGGGGCGCTGTACGGGGCGAGTGCGCTGCTGCTCGGCGCCCGCTTCACATGGTTCGCACTGCGCTTGCGGCGCGATGAGCGCTGCGCGATGCCGACCTTCCGCTTTTCGATCGTCTATCTGGCGGCGCTGTTCGCGGCGCTGCTGATCGACCACTGGGCCACGCTCGCACTGGCCTGGCACTGAGGCCGGCGCCGCTCGGCGCGAGCCGCTACGGCCCCGGCGCCGGGTTGTCCGGCAGCGACGGCAAAGCGCGCAAGAAATCGTAGATCGCGGTCAGGTCGAGATCGGTCTTCTTGCCGATGGCCGGCCAGGGCATGACCTGCAGGATTTCGCCCGCAGGGTCGTTCGGGTTGTGCCCGGTGCGCAAGGTCGTGATGAACTGCTGCAGGGTCAGGCCGGCCGGCTTGCCGCTCGCATCGGGCGTCAGGTTGGGTGCGGTGAACGGGCCGAACTGGCGGCCGCCAGTCATGTATTGCGCATAGTTGATCATCTCGGGAAAGCCGCGGAACGGGTCGCCATTCGGCAGGTACGATGGATGCGTGTGGCAGTCGACGCAGCCGGTGGTGTTGACGATGTAGCTACCCAGCCCGACCATCGCCCGGCTCTTGCCGTCGAGGTTCAGATAAACCCCGGGCGGCACGATCTCGAAACCGCGCTTGACCTGTGCATTGCCGACCTCGTCGGCGGCGCGGCTGACGGGCGCGAACACCGCGGCGATGCCCGCCAAGACAAGCCAGGGCGCGCGGGTGCGCAACGAACGGGTCGATTCCATGCAGAGTCCTTTCGATCGGTGGGGACAGGCAGCCTAAGTACCCCCATCGCGCGCCGGCATCCCTAGGTCACAGAGGGTGTATCAATGCCCGCCGACGACCACCGGAATCTCCGTCGCCGGCGGCGTGTTGCGGCTGCGGCCGCAGCGCACGATGCCGTCGATCATCACCATGCCCACGCCCGGGATGTCGCCGAGCTGCACGCTCTCGAGCAGCGTGCGGCCGGCGGTGTGCTGGGCCCGGTCCATGAAGACGAAGTCGGCATCGCGGCCGGCTTCGATCAGGCCGCAGTTCAGGTGGCGGATGCGCGCGGTGTTGCCGGTCGCGAAGCAGAACACCAGCTCGGCCGGGATGTTCGCGAGGCTGCTCAGCAGCGCGACCATGCGCAGGATGCCCAGCGGCTGCACGCCCGAGCCGGCCGGCCCGTCGGTGCCGAGGATCACGCGGTGCGGGCACTTCAGCTGCAAGGCCATCTTCGCGGCCGCGATCGCGATGCGCTCGTTGCCGTTGTGCACGATCTCGATCGCGCGGCTGCTCTTCTCGCACAGCTCGCACACATGCGCCTCGGGCAGCGCGGTGTGGCCGCCGTTGATGTGGCCGATGATGTCGGCGTCGGCCTCGAGCACCACATCCTTGTCGATCAGGCCGGAGCCGGGGATCGACGGGCCGCCGGTGTGGATCGTGCTCTGGATGCCGTGGGCGCGCGCCCACTTGACCATCGTCGCGGCCTCGGTGCCGCCCTTCACCGAGCCCAGGCCGATCTCGCCGAGCAGGCCGACGCCGGCCTCGGCGAGCTCCTTGAAGTCGCTCTCGACCATGCCCTTCTCGACCACCGGCGCGCCGGCCAGCACCTTCACGCCGCCGGGGCGGAAGTTGTCGAACGCGCGCTGCGCGGTGATCGCCAGCGCCTTCAGGCCGACGATGTCCTTCGGGCGGCCTGGCAGGTGCACCTCGCCAGCCGAGATCATCGTCGTGACGCCGCCGTTCATCGTCGAGTCGATCCAGCCGAGCTGGCTTTGGCGTGGCGTCCAGTCGCCGAACACCGGGTGCACATGGCTGTCGATCAGCCCGGGCGCGACACAGGTCTGGCGCGCATCGATCAGCAGATCGGGCTGGTCGGTGTCGGCGTCGGCCTCCTTGCCGACGAAGGCGATCGTGCCGTCGCGCACGACGATCGTGTCGGCGTCGAGGATGGGCAAGTCGATGTCGCCCGACAGCAGCAGCCCGATGTTGCGGATCACGACCTTGCCTGATTTGCCGGTGGGTGCGGGGTCTGCCATGGGCGCTCCGATTTGGTTCAGTAAATGCTACATGAACGGCCGGGTCGCGGCAACGCGCGCCACTATGATCCGCGCATGGCCAGCCTGCGCGACCTGCACGACAGCCTCGGCGATCTGGGCCGCAGCGGGGTGCGCTGGTCGCTCGGCTTCTCGGTCAGCTGGTGGCACGTGGTGTACCTGGGCGCACTGGTGCTGGTGCTGGCGCTGTCGCCGTCGACCTACAGCCGCGCGAACCGCGCGGCGCTGGCGCGCCACATCGTGCTCGGCAGCGCGCCGATCCTGCCGTGGTTCGCGATGCTCTCGGCGCTCGTCAGCGTGGTGCTGATCCGCATCGTGATCGTCACGGCGGTCAGCTACGGGCTGTCGCAGTACGCGCTCGAGATGGTGATCCGGGTGCTGGTGCTCGAGCTGATCCCGCTGACCGCAGCGCTGTTCGTCGCGCTGCGCAGCACCGTCCCGAGCGGCGCCGAGCTGACAGCGATGCACGCGCGCGGCGCGTTCGCGCGGGCCGATGCCGACCCGCTGCGCTTCGAGCTGCTGCCGCGCGTCGTCGCGGGCATCGTCGCGGTGCTGCTGCTCGCGGCGGTCAGCTGCGCGCTCGCGCTGGTGCTGACGTATGCCGCGCTGTACGGCTTCAGCATCGCCGGGCTGCAGGGTTTCACGCGCACCTTGGGCCAGATCTTCAATCCGGCGGTGGCGCTGATCCTGGTGCTCAAGACGCTGTTCTTCAGCATCGCGGTCGCATTGATCCCGGTCGCGGCCTTCCTGCGCGGCCCGCAGGCGGCCCAGACGCGCGCGGCCGGCGTCCGCAACAGCCCCGAGCTCGAGAGCCTGGTGCGGCTGTTCGCCGCGATCCTGGTGATCGAGGTCGTCTCGCTGATGAGCAACTACTACTGACGATGGACGACACGCCCACCCCGGTCGCGCCGCCGCCGACCCCGGCGCATCTGGAGTTCAAGGCCTCGATGCTGCTGCTCGCGCTGCTGCTGCTCGTCGCCGGCGCCGGCCTGTACCTGAGCTATGCGCGCGGCGCGTTCGAGCGCACCCAGCAGCTGGTGCTGATCGCCGACGATTCCGAAGGCGTCAGCGTCGGCATGGACATGACCTTCGCCGGCTTTCCGATCGGCCGCGTGCGCGGCATCGAGCTCGCGCCCGACGGCAACGCGCGCATCCTGGTCGATGTGCCGGTCAAGGACGCGCACTGGCTGCGCGAATCGAGCGTGTTCGCGATCCAGCGCGGCGTCGTCGGCAACACCAACATCCGCGCGTACAGCGGCATCCTGACCGACCCACCGCTGCCCGAAGGCGCGGTGCGCACGGTGCTGCGCGGCGACGCCACCGCCGAGATCCCGCGCCTGATGGCCGAAGCGCGCCAGCTGCTGCAGAACCTGAGCACGATCAGCGCCAGCGACTCGGCACTGAGCACAAGCCTCGCGAACATGCAGGGCTTCACCGACAAGCTGAAGGGCCCGGGCGGCGCACTCGGCGCGCTGGTCGGCAACGATGCCGACGCGCAGAAGCTGATCACGACCTTGGACCGCACCAACACCCTGCTGGCGCGGCTCGATGGCCTCGCGTCGCGTGCCGACACGCAGCTGTTCGGCGGCGACGGCCTGGTGCGCGACGCCCGCACGACCGTGACCCAGCTCAACGCGGTGCTGCTCGACGCGCGGACCAGCCTGACGCGCGTCGACGACGTGCTGAAGGAGGCCAAGGCCGTGGGCGAGAACGCGCGCGTCGCGACCACCGACCTGGGCGCGCTGCGCGCCGATGTCGAGAGCAGCCTGCGCCAGGTCGACGGCCTGATCAACGAGCTGAACCGCAAATGGCCGTTCAAGCGCGACACCGAGCTGAAGCTGCCGTGAGACGCCTTGTGTCAATCGCCCGCCGGCCGGGGCCCTTGCTGCGCATCGCCGGGCCGGCGCTGCTGTGCCTGCTCGCCGCCTGCGCATCGACACCGCCGGCGCCCGACTGGCAGATGAACGCGAAGGCCGCGAGCGAGGCGTCGATCAGCGCCTACCTCGTCGGCAACCTGCGCGTCGATGCGGCGCAGCTGGCGCGCGCCCGCGCCGAGGTCGCGCGCACCGGGCGCGCCGATCTGCTCGCGCGCGTCGAGCTCGCCCATTGCGCGGCGCAGGTCGCGAGCCTGGTGTTCACGCCGTGCGGCGCGTTCGAGCCGCTGCGGGCCGACGTGCCCGCGCCCGAGCGCGCGTATGCCGATTACCTCGCGGGGCGCATCGCCGCGCCCGAGGTCGCCCGTCTGCCCGAGGCGCATCGCGCGGTCGCGGCCAACCCGGCCGCGCTGGGCAGCATCGGCGATCCGCTGGCGCGCCTGATCGCCGCCGGCGTGCTGTTCCAGACGGGCCATGCCGATCCGCAGGTGATTCAGACCGCGATCGAGACCGCGTCTGCGCAGGGCTGGCGCCGGCCGCTGCTGGCTTGGCTGATGGTGCAACTGCAGCGCGTCGAAGCGGCCGGTGCCGCCGACGACGCGCAGCAGCTGCGGCGTCGCATCGCGATCGTCGAGCAAGCCACCGCCGCGCCGCGGCCTTAGCGCTCCGAGGCCGCGCGTCCGCACGGATCGCCGGCGCGCGAACGGCGAAACGGCGACGTGCCGCGCCACCGCTGCACGGCGGCCCGCCGCGCCGCGCCCGCGTGAATTTCTAACGCCGCGCCTTGACGGAACAAACCGTTGCGCCGGTACACACGAACCAACCGGGATTCGCTTCTACGATGCCGCGAACCGAGGGCCTGTGCCGAACACCCAGCCCGCGCCGTCGCGCACTGCCGCGCTGAACCAGCCACCGAGGGGGCGAGATGTCGTTCGTGATGATTGCCCCCGGCCCAACCAGCAGCGGCGCACGCGTGCGCACCGTACCGATCCGCGCACTCGCGCTGGCCGGCGTGCTGGCCGCGCTGCTGCTGCTTGCGGCCGGTGTCGGCCTGGGCTGGTGGATCGCGGCGCCTGCGGCCGCGCAAACGGTCAGGGAAACAGCCACGCAACCGGCCGCGGCGACGCGCCCGCAGGCGGCGTCGCATGCGCTGCCCTTCGCGCTCGAACAGCTCGGCGCGCTCTCCGGCCGCCTGTTCAGGCTGGAGAGCCAGGCGCGCCAGCTCAGCGATCGGCTCGGCACGCGCAGCGGCGCGCGGGGCGACGAGACAAGCCGGCCGGAACCGTCGGCGTCGACGGCGAGCGGGCCCGGCGCCGGCGGCCCGATGCTGCCGCCGCGTGCGGGCGGCGCGGCGCTCGACCAGCTCGATGCGCTGCTGGCGCGATTCACCCGCATCGAGCAGCAGCTCGCGCTCGTCGCCGACGCGTCGGCGCAGCAGCGCCTCGCGCTGATGCGGCTGCCGACCCTGGCGCCGATCGCGGATGCCGAGCTGACCTCGAGCTTCGGCAACCGCGCCGATCCGCTCACCGGCCGGCAGGCCTTCCATGCCGGCCTGGATTTCGCGGCGGGGTCGGGCACCGCGGTGCATGCGGCGGCCGGCGGCCGAATCGTGTTCGCGGGCTTTCGCTCCGACTACGGCTGGATGGTCGAGATCGCGCACGGCAACGGCCTGAGCACGCGCTATGCGCATGCGTCGCGGCTGCTGGTGCGGCGCGACGGGCTGGTCGCGCCGGGCGACATCATTGCGCTGTCGGGCTCGACCGGCCGCTCCACCGGGCCGCATCTGCACTTCGAGGTGCTGCGCCATGGCGAGCATGTCGACCCGCGCCGCTATCTGGCGGCGCTCTGAGCCGACGGAGCGAAGCACCTATGCAATTGTGCAGCGCAGTCGGCTCGCTCAGAGGCCGTTCGGTGGTTGAGGGGCGAAAGCCTCGCGCCCTCTGAAACCGACATGGCGAGACTGCCGGGTCGTGACGCGACGCGCCGCTTGACGCGCATCGGCCTGGTGTTGTCGCACCGGCCGGCGCGCGGCGACTGGCTCGGCCGTGGCGCGATGGCGCTGGCCGGCCTGCTCGTCGGCGCGGCTGCCGCGAGCCAGTACCGCGAGATCGCCGCGCCGCCGCCGCCGCAACCGCCGGTCGACGCCGCGCAGCCGCAGCCGCTGCAGCAGCGCCTCGACCAAAGCCTGCTGACCCTGCGCTTGTCCGAGGCGCGCGGCACCGAGCTGGAGCATCAGATCGCCACGCTGGTCCAGCAGCAGCGCGAGTGCCAGGAGGAGCTCAGCTTCTTCCGCAAGGCACGCGACGCCAAGCATTGACACCACCGCCACAGGAGTCCGAAACCATGTTCGGGATGCGCAAGAAGCAGCCGTCGATCCAGCTGACCAAACTGTCGAGCCTGATCGCCGAAGACGTCGTGATCACCGGCGACGTGTCGTTCGCCAGCGGCCTGCGCATCGACGGTCGCGTCGTCGGCAATGTCAGCGCGAATCCGCTCGATGGGCAGGCGCGCGGGCTGCTCGTGCTGTCCGACAAGGGCCAGATCGAAGGCAGCGTCCGCTGCGGCGATGCGGTGATCAACGGCAGCATCACCGGCGACCTCGATGTCGAGCATTTCCTGGAGCTTCAGTCAAGCGCCCGCGTCAGCGGCACGATCC
>Ga0207648_10008245_pt1 | contig 10114 bp, 9 predicted proteins | sample KBSMisM32_FD_184310 | JGI IMG/M metagenome (GOLD analysis project Ga0207648, IMG submission 184310) | Miscanthus rhizosphere microbial communities from Kellogg Biological Station, Michigan, USA - KBS Miscanthus M3-2 (SPAdes) (version 2) | ecosystem: Host-associated > Plants > Roots > Rhizosphere... | reverse complement strand
CTGATCGTCGACACGGCCAACCTCGCCACGCTCGGCGTCACCTCGCTGCTGCTGACGATCGCCGGCTACTGGATCGGCCGCTACGGCGAGACGACCGGTCGCGACCGCGGGCACGCGCCGTACGTCTCGGTCGCCGTCGCGACGATCCTCGTCCAGTTCGGCGCGCTGATCCTGCACTACCTGCTCGGCGACACCGTCTCGGCGAAGACCGTGCTGCTCGAGACGCTGCCGCCGAAGGTGGCCCTGAACCTGCTCTTGACGCTCCCGGTGTACGCGCTCACGCGGCGGCTGCTGGCGGTGGCGCGCCCGGTCGAGACAGCGACGGAGGTGCGCCTCCTTGGCTAGCACCGGCACACGTGGTCGCCGCTCGGGCTCCGATCGCTTCCTGCCGCCGGACCCGCGAGTCGAGAGCCCCTATCGCTTCACACCGCAGCTCGCGCTGAGGATCGGGATCCTCGGCGCCGTCGCGCTGCTGGCGTTCGGCGTGCTCTTCTTCCGGCTCTGGGCGCTGCAGGTGCTCTCCGGGCCCCAGTACCTGCAGGCGGCGCTCGACAACCAGATCCGCTCGATCCGGGTCGAGGCGCCGCGCGGCCAGATCCTCGACGTGAACGGCAACCCGCTCGTGATCAACGTGCCCGGCACCGCGGTCGAGCTGCACCCGGCCGACCTGCCGATGACCTGGGCGGCGCGGCTGCACGAGCTGCGGCGGCTCTCGAAGATCGTGCATGTCCCGGTCAACGAGATGCTGCGCGGGATCAAGGCGCGCGGCAACGACCCGGTGACGCCGGTCGTGGTGCGCGAGGACGTCAAGCGCACGGCGCCGATCAACTACCTCTACGAGCACGCCGAGGAGTTCCCGGGCGTCAGCGTGACCAACACCTACCTGCGCTACTACCCGCACGGGAGCCTCGCTGCCCACGTCCTCGGCTACGTGAATGAGATCTCCGCCGCGCAGCTCAAGCAGCTGCAGCGGAAGGGGTACGCCGCCGGCGACAAGATCGGCGAGGCCGGCGTCGAGGGGAGCTACGACTCGTACCTGCGCGGCCACGCCGGGCTCGCACAGCTGCGCGTGGACTCGCTCGGACGCCCGCGCAGCCAGCTCGTGACCAAGCGGCCGCCGGCCGCGGGCGAGTCGATCAAGCTGACGATCGACGACAAGCTCCAGAGCGCCGCGCAGCAGGCGATCCTCTACGGGATCAGCCGCGCCTACGCGAACAAGCACTACCAGGCCGACGGCGGCGCGATCGTCGCGCTCGACCCGCGCGACGGCTCGATCCGCGCGATGGCCTCGTACCCGACCTACAACCCGGGCATCTACACCGGCCACGTGACGACGAAGCGGCTCGCGGCGGAGGGTCTGACGCCTTCGACCGCCGAGCGGAAGAACTTCCCATCGCTCGACCGCGCCTCGAACGGCGTCTATCCGGCCGGCTCGACGTTCAAGCCGGTGACGGCGCTGGCCGCGATGGAGACCGGCAAGCTCCTGCCCTCGACGCAGCTCGACTGCACGGGCTCGTACACGGTCTACAGCGAGTTCGACGGGAGCGTCTCCGAGGTCTTCCACAACGTCGACCCGTACATCAACGAGCCGATGACGCTGCCGACGGCGCTGGCGGCCTCGTGCGACACGTGGTTCTACCAGCTCGGCTACGAGTTCTACAAAGCGCCCGCAAGCGAGGGGCACCCGCTTCAGGCCTGGGCGGCGAAGTTCGGCTTCGGCCGCAAGACCGGCGTCGACGTCGGGCCCGAGTCGGCCGGTCTGCTGCCCACGCCCGAGTGGCGTAAGCGGGCCTTCACCGCCAAGACCGATCCCCGCAACTGGCGGATCGACAACCAGTGGAAGCCCGGCGACTCGATCCAGCTGGCGATCGGGCAGAAGGACCTGCTCGTCACGCCGCTGCAGATGGCCCGCTTCTACGCTCTCATCGCCAACGGCGGCAAGCTCGTGCGGCCGCACCTGGCGCTGCAGGTCGAGGAGGGCGGCGGCACCCCGCACTCGCCGCCGCGCGTGGTGCACACCTTCCCGGCCCCGGCGCCGCAGTCGGTCGGGCTCAATCCGACGTACCTCGCAGCCGTGCAGGACGGCCTCTGGCAGGCCACGCACTCCGGGGACGGAACGTCGACGAGCGTCTTCGGCAACTTCCCGATCCCGATCGCCGGCAAGACCGGCACCGCGCAGAAGAACCCGAACACCGACCAGCTCGACCAGTCGTGGTGGTGCGGCTACGGGCCCGCGGAGAGCACCACGCCGCCGGAGCTCGTCGTCTGCGCGCTGATCCAGAACGGCGGCTTCGGCGCCGACGCGGCCGCGCCTGCCGCGCTGCAGGTCTTCAAGGAGTACTTCAAGAATCAGCTCGGCTCGGGCCAGGTGGCGAGATGATCGAGGCCGTCGGCACCCGCGCGCGCGGGTTGCGCTCGCAGCGCCCCGAGGCGCTCGAGGCCACCTCGGCGATCCGCCGGCTCGACTGGTGGCTGCTCGGCGCCGTCGCGGGACTGCTCGCCTTTGGCCTCTGGGCGATCCACGGGATCACTGCGCACGACGTCACCGGGAACCCGGACTACTTCTTCACACGCCAGGCGATCTACGCGGCCGTCGGCGTCGCCGGCGCGCTCGTCCTGCTGTTCGTCGACCCGCAGTTCTACCGCCGCCACATGTGGGCGATCTACATCGGCACGACGGGCGTGATGCTGCTCGTCCTGCTCACCGGCACGGTCTCGCGGCACTCGAAGCGCTGGCTCGACATCGGCTTCTTCCGCTTTCAGCCGTCCGAGTTCGGGAAGCTGCTGTTCGTCCTCTTCCTCGCCGCGTTCCTGGCCGACCGGGCCAAGCGGATCGGCGAGAGCCGGACGGTTCTCGAGACGATCGGCCTCGGCCTGGTCCCGATCTTGCTGGTGTTCGTCCAGCCCGACATCGGCACCGCGATGGTCTACACGGCGGCGCTCGCGGCGGTGCTCTTCGTGGCGGGCGTGCGCTGGGTGCACCTGGCCGCGCTCGGCATCGGCACGCTCGTCGTGATCCTTGCCGTGCTCTGGCTGCTGCCCGCCGGCGGCGTGCACGTGCTCAAGGACTACCAGGCGAAGCGCCTCACAGGCTTCACGCACCCGGACTCCGATCCGGCGGGCGCGACCTACAACGTGGCGCAGGCACGAAACGCGGTCGGGGCCGGCGGCGTGGAGGGCCGGGGCGTGGCGGGCGCGACCCAGACGAAGCTGAACTTCCTGCCGGAGCACGCGACCGACTTCGCGTTCGCCTCGCTGGCCGAGCAGCGCGGCTTCGTCGGCGTCTCGGTGCTGCTCCTGCTCTACCTACTCGTCGTCTGGCGCGGCCTGAAGGTGATCGCGATCGCGCGTGACGCGTTCTCGGCGATCGTCGCGGGCGGAATCGTGTTCGCCTTCCTGTTCCAGGTCTTCATCAACGTCGGCATGAACATCGGCACCGCGCCGGTGACGGGCATCCCGCTGCCGTTCGTGTCGGTCGGCGGCTCGGCGCTGATCGCGAACCTGCTGGCGATCGGCGTCCTGGAAGCGATCCACATCCGCGGCGCCGCCAGGCCGAAGGCCTACCGCTAGAGCAAGTCAGCTGCGATCGCCCTCGGCGGAGGGGAAACCGGGTTTCCCCCGTGAAGGGTCCGTCCGCTGGTGGACCTACCATCCCGCCATGGCCCCCACACGTGAAGCCGAGGAGCTGCTGCTGATCGAGGAGGCCGACGCCTGGTTCGAGTATCTCGAGGCGACGCGGGGTCAGACCGAGCCGCGCTACCGCGAGGTCGAGCCGTGGGCGTGGGCCCGATTGAGCCAGCGGCTGCGTGCCGTCCGCACCAAGCGCGCGAAGCTCCGTCCGGCCACAGAAGCCGCGTAAACGGCGGCGACCAACCGCACTGCTACCCTGCGGTGACGGCTATGCCGACGAGTTTGACCACACTGCAGCGCGCGCTCCGCCCGAATCCGGGCCATGGAAGCGCGCGCGCCCAACAAGGAGAATTGACTTGCGTCGATGGTTCAGGCGGCCGAAGCCGCCTACTGACGAGCGCGCCCGCACCGAGGACGCGCCTACACCTGCACCTACTGACACCGTAATCCCGCCGCCCGCCGAAGCGGGCGCGCCAACCGATCCGACGAAGAAGAAGCGCCGCCGCGGCAGCCGCGGAGGGCGCGGTCGAAAGCGTCCCGCAACCGCTGCCGGCGCGGCGACCGAGGGCAAGACCGAGACGGGCGAGGCGAAGCCTGCCGCCAAGAAGGACGAGTCGCGCCCCGAGCGCCGTCCGGCTCAGCGCAAGCAGCGCAGCACGACGCGTCGCCGCACGCCTCCGCGCCGAGCGCCCCTGCCGCCCGCCAAGCGCGAGCTGCTGATCTCGGTGGACGTCAGCGAGCAGCGCGTCGCCGTGCTCGAGGACGACAAGGTCGCCGAGGCCTACATCGAACGGCCCGAGCGCCGCTCGATCGCGGGGAACATCTACAAGGGCACCGTCGACAACGTCCTGCCCGGGATGGAGGCCGCGTTCATCGAGATCGGTCTCGAGAAGAACGGCTTCCTCTACGTCGACGAGGTGATCGCGCCCGAGCTCGAAGGCAAGTCTCGCGGGCGCAAGATCCAGGACCTGCTCAGCCGCGGCCAGGAAGTGATGGTCCAGGCGGTCAAGGACCCGATGAAGTCGAAGGGCGCGAGGCTCACCACCGAGATCTCGCTGCCCGGCCGCTTCGTCGTCTTCGTTCCGCACGGCGAAGGGCTCGGCGTCTCGCGCCGGCTGGAGGACGACGAGCGGGTTCGCCTGCGCGACATCCTCAAGCGCCTCGACGTGAAGAAGGGCGGCGTGATCATCCGCACCGCCGCCGAGGGCGCGTCCGCCGAGGACATCGAGCGCGACCTGGTCTTCCTGCAGCGCCTCTGGAAGACGATCGAGACGCAGGCGAAGGCAGCCAAGGCGCCGTCGCTCGTCTACCAGGAGGCCGAGCTGCCGCTGCGCGTGATCCGCGACCTCTTCACGGAGGACTTCGAGCGCGCGCTGGTCGACCACGAGCGCACCTACAAGCGCGTCGTCGGCTACCTGAAGAAGACCTCGCCGCACATGGCCGACCGCGTCATCCGCTATCGCGAGAAGACGCCGCTGATGGAGAGCTCCGGCGTCGACGCCGAGATCCGCTCGACGCTCTCGCGCCGGGTCGACCTGCCTTCCGGCGGCTACCTCGTCTTCGACTACGCCGAGGCCTTCACCGTGATCGACGTCAACACCGGCCGCTTCGTCGGCGGCCGGGGCAAGTCGTCCGGCGGACGGCTCGAGGACACGATCACGAAGAACAACCTCGAGGCGGTCAAGGAGGTCGTGCGCCAGCTGCGGCTGCGCGACATCGGCGGGATCATCGTCATCGACTTCATCGACATGGCGAACCCGAAGAACCGGGCCACCGTCGAGGAGGCGCTCAAGACCGAGCTGGAGCGCGACCGGACGAAGACCTACGTGGTCGAGATCTCGCCGCTCGGGCTCGTCGAGATGACGCGCCAGAACGTGACCGACGGCCCGCGCGAGATCCTGACGCGCAAGTGCACGGTCTGCGGCGGCGACGGCGTCGTGCTCTCCGAGGCCTCGGCCGCGGTCGACGTTGAGCGGCATCTCCGCGCACTCGCCGCGAGCGCGCCGCGCACGAAGGCCTTCAAGGTCGAGCTGAACGCCAAGGTGGCCTCGATGCTCGTCGGCCCCGGAGCCTCCAGGCTGATGACGATCGAGGACGAGACGCGGCGCCGCTTCCTGCTGGTCTTCCGCGAGGACGTTCCGGTCAACCACTTCGAGGTGCTCGGCAAGGGGACGCTCGAGAGCCTGGTCGGCCAGGACGCGCGCGCCGAGCAGGAGGGCAAGCAGGTCGAGCTGAAGCTCGGCGAGGTCGGCCGCCACGACGTCAACGCCGGCGTGGGCAAGCTCGACGACGGCTTGACGGTCATCGTCGGCAACGCGGCGGGGATGGTCGGCAAGAAGGCCAAGGTTCGGATCGAGCGCGTGCTCGACGGCGTCGCCTACGCGTCGCTCGTCGGCGGCAAGAAGGCGCCCGAGGAGCCGATCACGGCCGAGAGCGCGGCCGAGAAGCCAACGCGCAAGCCGCCTGCGAAGAAGCAGGCCCAGGACGAGGCAGTCGAGCCAGTCGAGGAAGAGGAGCCCGAGGAGGCAGAGGCTCCCGAGGAAGCGGCCGAGACCGGCGAGGTCGAGCCGGTCGCCGAGGAGGACGAGACCCCCGCCGACCAGCCGCCGAAGAAGAAGACCCGCCGCGGCTCGCGTGGTGGCCGCCGGCGCAAGAAGAAGCCGGCGACCGCGGGCCAGGCGAACGGCGACGCTCCTCCCGAGCAGCCGAGCGCCGAGAACGGCGAGGGCCCGAAGATCCATCTGCCCGATCCCACGCTCGGCCGCGAGGAGGAGCCCGAGGCGGCGGAGACCCCGTCCCAGAACGGCGAGGGCGAGGGCGAGCAGCCGAAGCCGAAGAAGAAGACCCGCCGCGGCTCACGCGGAGGCCGCAGGCGCCGCAAGCCGGCCGCTGCCCAGGGCGGCTCCGCTCCGTCCGAATAACCCGTTTCTCCGCTAGACTGGGCGCTTCCGCGGGCGGCCAGCCCGCGTTTTGACGCCATGACCTACGCGATCATCTCACTCGGCGGGAAGCAATACCGCGTCCAGGAAGGCGAGCGCCTGCTCGTCGACCGCTTGCCGACGGAGGAGGGCAAGACCTTCCATCCGGAGGTGCTGATGCTCGGCGGCGACGGCGCTTTCGAGCTCGCTCCGAAGACGCAGGTGACCGCCCGCGTGGTCGGCTCGCCGCTCGGCGAGAAGATCCGCATCGGCAAGTACCGGCCCAAGTCGGGCTACCGCCGGCACACCGGCTTCCGCGCCAAGCTCTCGCAGATCGAGATCGAGTCGATCGGCGGAGCCGCGAAGAAGGCCGCTCCGGCGAAGAAGGCCGAGCCGGCCGCCGCGAAGAAGGCCGAGCCCGCCGCCAAGCGGGACGACGCGCCGGCGAAGCTGGTGCAGGATTACGCCGACCTGACGGTCGCGGACATCAAGGAACGATCCGCACACTGGACGGGCGAGCAGGTCGAGGCCGCGCTCGAGTACGAGCGCGCGCACGCGAAGCGCAAGGGAGCGCTCGCGGCGCTCGAAGCGAGGAAGGAACACCTGGATGGCTCATAAGAAGGGACTCGGCTCGTCGCGGAACGGCCGCGACTCCAACCCGAAGATGCTCGGCGTCAAGGTCTTCGACGGCCAGGGCGTCACGGCGGGGACGATCATCGTCCGCCAGCGCGGCACGCGCTTCCGCCCGGGCCCGGGCGCGGGCATCGGCCGCGACGACACGATCTTCGCCAAGCGCGACGGCACGGTGGTCTTCAAGACCGCCGGCGAGCGGCGCTTCATCTCCGTCACGGAGTAAGCGCGTGTTCCACGACCGGGCCCGCATCCACGTGCAGGCCGGGCGGGGCGGCGACGGGGCGCTCAGCTTCCGGCGCGAGAAGCACGTGCCCAAGGGCGGGCCGGACGGCGGCGACGGCGGCCCCGGCGGCGACGTCGTGCTCGTGGCCGACCCCGACCTGCGCGACCTTTCGAGCTTCCGCGCCCGGCAGTGGTTCAAGGCCGGCAAGGGCGGCGCCGGCGGCGGCAGCGGCAGGCACGGAGCGTCCGGCGAACCGGTGGAGCTGCGCGTGCCCGTCGGCACGCAGGTGCTCGACGAGGAGGAGCAGCTGGTGGCCGACCTGGCGGCATCGGGCGCTCGGGTCGTGCTCGCGAACGGAGGCATGGGCGGCCGCGGCAACAAGCGCTTCGCGACGCCCACGCGCCAGGCGCCTCGCTTCGCGGAGACCGGCATGCCCGGTGACGAGGCCGACTACGAGCTGCGCCTGAAGCTGCTCGCCGACGCCGCCCTCGTCGGCTTGCCGAACGCGGGCAAGTCGTCGCTGCTCGCGCGGATCTCGAACGCGAAGCCGAAGGTCGCGGACTACCCCTTCACGACCCTGCAGCCGGTGCTCGGCACGGTCGACTCGGACGAGCGGCAGCTCGTCGTCGCCGACGTCCCCGGCCTGATCGAGGGCGCCAGCGAGGGCGTCGGGCTCGGGCACGAGTTCCTTGCGCACCTCGAGCGCGCCCGGCTGCTCGTGCACCTGATCGACGCCGCCGCCAGCGACCCGGCCGAGGCATTCGCGGCCATCAATCACGAGCTCGAGGAGTACGGCGCCGGCCTCGCCGAGCGGCCTCAGGTGGTCGTCCTGAACAAGCTCGACCTCTTGCCCGAGCCGCCCGACTTCGAGCCGGACGACCCGCGCGTCGTTCGGGTCTTCGCGCTCTCCGCCGCGACCGGCGAAGGTGTCGACCTCTTCCGGCGCTCCCTCTTCGAGCTTTGTCCTCCGGCCGAGGCGCCGCAGCTCGACGAGGGCGGGCTGCCCCGCTTCCTTGTCTACCGGCCCAAGCCCGACCAGCGCCGACGCTTCCGCATCCTGCGCACCGAGCGCGGCTTCCGCGTCCACGGCACGCCCGGCTCGGAGGAGGAGCTCGAGCGCGCGCTGCGCGAGGTCGGCGCCAAGCTCGGCGACGAGGTCGAGGTCGAGGGCGAGGTGCTCGAATTCCAGTAACCGGGATCCTCGGCGGCCGTTTCGACCCGCCGCAGGTCGGCCACGTCGCGTTGGCGCAGGCCGCGCTCGAGCAGCTGCCGATCGACCGGCTGCTCGTGCTCGTCGCCGCCGCGCCCGGCCACCGCGAGGTGGTCGCGCCGGCCGAGGAGCGCCTGCAGCTCGCGCGGCTCGCGTTCGACTTCGCCGACGAGGTGGTGCTCGACGACCACGCCTACACCGTCGACGCCGTCCGCGACGATCGCTTCGGCGACGCGATCTTCGTCGTGGGTGCCGACGAGGGCGCAGCCTTTCCGACATGGAGGGAGCCCGACGAGATCCTGCGCCACGTGCGGCTCGCCGTCGGCACGCGCTCCGGCTTCCCTCCGCCCGATCTCTCGCGTTACGGCGACCGCGTGCTCTCGTTCGAGCTGACCTCGCCGCCCGTCTCGTCGACCGAGGTGCGCGAGCGCATCGCGCGCGGCGAGCCCGTCGACGGCCTGGTCCCACCCGCAGTCGCCCGGGCGATCGAGGAGCACCGCCTCTACCGCGGCTACACTGAACGCGTACCCACCGAGGACTCGAAAAGACACTGACACCACTCGAACACGCCCGCCGAATCGCCGGCCTCGCCCAGGAGAAGCTGGCCCAGGACGTCCTCATCCTCGACATGCGACCCGTGTGCAGCTACACGGACTTCTTCGTGCTCGCGACCGGCCAGAACCAGCGCCAGACGAAGGCGATCTGGGACGAGGTGCACACGCGGTTGAAGCATGACGAGGACGCGCTGCCGCGCTCGGTCGCCGGCGAGCGCGAGGGGCAGTGGATCGTGGCCGACTACCTCGACGTCGTCTTCCACGTGTTCACGCCCGACTCGCGCGAGTACTACCGGCTCGAGGAGCTCTGGGGCGACGTCCCGAGCGTGGAACTCGCCTCGGCGACCGCGTAGCTAGAATCCCGGCCGCAAGGGGCCGTAGCTCAGCTGGGAGAGCGTTTGGCTGGCAGCCAAAAGGTCACGGGTTCGAGCCCCGTCGGCTCCATCCTCGACGTTTAGCATCGGCGTCCGGCGCGGCAGAACGTGCCGGATGCGTTTTCGCAAGGGAGCAACGCTCGACCCGTCGCAGGTCGAGGATCGCCGCGGTGGCGGCATGTCGCTGCCCGGCGGTGGCCTCGCGGTCGGCGGCGGCGGCCTCGGGTTGGTGGGGCTCTTGATCTACCTCGCCATCGGGCTGCTCTCGAGCAACGGCGGCCTCTCGGCCCCGCTGCAGAACCTCGACGACCGATCGGTCGGCGCGGGGTCGACGCCGGACTGCACGACGGCTCAGGACGCCAACACGCGCGAGGACTGCCGGATCGTCGGCGACATCAACAGCATCCAGGCGTACTGGATCTCGCAGTTCAAGGCGAGCGGCCGCACCTACGCGATCAGCAAGACCGATCTTGTCATCATCCTGACGCAGGGATCACAGCTCGACGCGAAGGAAGCGGGGCAGGCGATTAAGCTGATCAAGCAGCAGGAGAGGGCCTTCGGAAAAACGATCC
>Ga0207648_10008242_pt1 | contig 10115 bp, 10 predicted proteins | sample KBSMisM32_FD_184310 | JGI IMG/M metagenome (GOLD analysis project Ga0207648, IMG submission 184310) | Miscanthus rhizosphere microbial communities from Kellogg Biological Station, Michigan, USA - KBS Miscanthus M3-2 (SPAdes) (version 2) | ecosystem: Host-associated > Plants > Roots >... | reverse complement strand
CGTCACACACCTATGGGAAGGGCGTCACCCACATACGTTCAAATCCGGGAGCATCAGCGGCTGAACGTGATCGAGTCGACGATCGCCTCGGCGGACGCGTGGTCCACGGCCGGCGTCCTGGCATAGTCGATGACGGCGATGATCACGCGGGTGCCGTCGACGTCAAGCACGCGTGTGTCCCAGCGATTGCCGGGGCCCTGCACGTAGATCCCGTATTCGCCCATGGGTGTGCCCCACAGCCAGGCGATGCCGCCATCGCACTTCGTCAGGTCGAGGTCGTTCGGCAACTCGAGCGTCAGGCGACGACCGTGGTAGCCATCGAGCGTCGTATCGGTGGGGGTCGATGCCGTGTAGCTGGTATTCGCCGACAGGGCGTTGACGAGGTCATCGACTGATGGTCCGACGGCGACGTCGCCCGGCTGGTCTTCCCGCTGGTTGCCGAGGTGGTCCCAGTGGCATGGATCGGAATGCACGCCGTCAGCCTGCAGGAATGCGATCCCGATGCCCTTGGGCGGAACCGTTCCGCCGGCACCGATGAGCGCGTCCGTCGGAAAGCCTGTCCATCCAGAGGGGACGTCGAACGTCAGCGCGAGGTCGTACGGGTTCGTGAATGGTCGCGTCATGTAAGCGTCTGGCGCAAGCGTGCCGTTTGGCATCTCGCTCGGAGACGTGGTCGGCGTCGGGCTGACCGTGGGCGATGGCCTGGGACCGGCGACGCTGGCTCGCTGCGGAAGCAGGTTGTAGCCGACGATCGCGATCACGACGACGGCCGCGATGGCCGCGCCGATCTTGAAGGTCGCGTTCATATCGATGGGTCTCCCTCGGAGGCGCCACGTACGCTGCTGTCTCGTTCGTCCGATGCGGTCGGCGATCACGGTCGGCACCCGATCCGGCATCGTCGTCGGGCCGTCCTCGAACCAGGAGGAAAGCGCGCGTTCGATGTCGGTGCTGTCGTTCATGCCGACGTACCTCCGACGGTCGAGACGCGCGCCTCGGCTTCGAGCGCGGCGCGCATGGCGCGATGAGCGTGGTGAAGTCGCGAGCGGATCGTCCCTGCCGGTCTGCCGAGCAGGTCGGCGATCTCGGCAGGGGCGTAGCCCACGTAGTGATGCAAGACGAGGATCGCGCGTTCATCCGGCGTGAGACGTCGGAATCCGCGCTCGAGCTGGTCGCGGTCAGCAACGTCGAGGAACGCGTCGGGCGAGACCGGCCCGTCCAAGGGCAGGACCCGAAGGTTCGCCGTCCGACGACGTTCACGCGTGGCCTGGGCGATGCAGACGTTGGTCAGCAGGCGGTGGATCCAGGCGTCGAATCGACCCGGATCGCGAAGCCCCGGAAGGTCACGCCAGGCGATCACCAGCGCATCCTGGAGGGCATCTTCGGCTCGATCGACGTCCCGCAGGATCCGATGCGCGATCGTGAAGAGCCGGTCGCCACGCGAATGGACCAGGTCCATGAAGGCCTCCTGGTCGCCGCGCTGCGCCGCCTCGACGAGATCGCGATCCACCGCCGCACCGTCGTATGACGTCCGTCGGGGACGTCTTCCGCCGTGTTAGGTAGATGGTGCCCTCGCGGCGTTGGAAATCTCCCGGATCCCTGTGCGTCGCGATGTCGGCCCGCTATCCTCGGGTTCGGTCGAGGGACCTGAGGGAGGGTTCGATGGCGGAGTTCTATCTCTGGTTCGTCTTCGCGCACCTGGCAGGCCTGGTGCTATTCGCGATCAGCCACGGGGCGTCGGCATTCATGGCATTCCGTCTCCGGTCGGCGCCGGATGTCCCGACCGCGCAGGCGATCCTGAAGATGGGCCAGCTTTCGATCACGCCGATGTACATCGGTCTGTTGCTCCTGATCATCGGTGGGCTCGGTGCCGCCGCCTCCGGCGATCTCTTCGGCCGCCCCTGGGTCATCGCGTCGATCGTCGTGTTCATCGCCGTCCTGCTCGTGATGTGGATCGTCGCCTCGCCCTACTACATGCGGCTCCGCAAGTCGCTCGAGGAGCCAGCGGCCGACGGGGCGGCGACCGTGACGTGGGACGATCTCAAGGGGCAGCTCGACTCGCGGCGCCCGGAGATCCTGCTCAGCGTGGGAACCATCGGGCTCCTGCTGCTCGTCTGGCTGATGGTGATCAAGCCCGGCGGTTAGGACGCGGGCTTCATCGCCGTCTCAGGAGCCCTCATCGATGTGGATCTCACGCCGGACGGTCGGCTTGGTCGCCTTCGCGATGGTGGCCGTCTCGGCCTGCGCAAGCTCTGGAGTCTCGAGCCCATCGCCTGCTGTTTCGCAGGCGCCGAGTGCGTCGGCGGCGCCGATCGGGCTCGTGGGGCCGACCTGGGTCGTCTCCACGATCGGCGGTAACGACACCGTCGCCGATTCCCCGCCGACCATGACGTTCGGGGCGGACGGACAGGTCCAGGGGACGGGCGGCTGCAACAGCTACGGCGGACCGTACAAGCTGGACGGTGCAGCGATCGATATCGGCGATCTCGCGTCCACCATGATGATGTGCGCTGACCAGTCGATCGGCGCCCAGGAGACTGCCTTCTTCACGGCGCTCAGCGATGCCCAGACCTGGCAGATCGACGAGGCGGGAGATCTGGTCCTCGCCGGTGTCGCCCGGATCGTGGCCAAGAGCGCTGCGGCGGAGCCGTCAGGGAGCGCCGCGACGGGGCTTGTCGGGGCGTGGAACCTGGCGGAGATGGGTCCGACCGCGGACTTCGCGCACCTGCAGCCGACGATCGCGTTCACCGCGGACGGCGGCGTGTCAGGATTCGCGGGGTGCAACACGTTCAGCGGGTCGTACACGACGGATGGCTCGACGCTCACGTGGGGTCCGCTCGCGACCACGGAGATGGGCTGCCAGCGGCCGGGAAGCGCGGTCGAATCCGATTACCTGGCGGCCCTGAGCGGCGTGAACGCCTGGACCATCGAGTCTGATGGGCGGCTATTGCTCGATGGAGCCGTCCCGCTCCGCTACACGCCGCGCTGATTCGAAGCCGCTCTGATGCGGCTCGCCCATGTTCGCGAGCGCAACGCCCCGGCGGGCGCACGCTGGCGCCTCGTTGCGGCTCTGCCTGAGGGCGGTTGGCTCGACCTTGAGGCGGCTCGACGACGCGCCATCGCGCGCGACCGGACGCTCGAACACGACTCAGCGTTATTCCGCCAACCGGTCACGACGCTCGACGATGGTCTCCGCCGGGGGTTTCGGGTCGCTGCGTACGGCGAGTTGCTCGATAGGTTCGAGCGTATGGACGACGACGATGACGCGATCCTCGACGCTGGCGAGCTGCGGATCGGGCCGCCGGTTCTCGCGCCGCCCTCGTTCCGCGACGGATACGGCTTCGAGCAGCACGTCGGGATGATGTGGAAGCGGCGAGGCCAGGACATCCCGGAAGCGTGGTATCGGCTTGCCGTCTTCTACTTCTCGAACGTCTCCGAGCTGCGGGGACCGGACGACGCCGTCTGGGCGCCGGCCGGCTCCGAGGAGCTGGACTTCGAGATCGAGATCGGAGCGCTGATCGACACGGCGGCGCGGGACCTCACCGCCGAGCGAGGCGAGGACGCCATCGGCGGCTACATGATCCTCAACGACTGGTCGGCGCGCGATCTCCAGCGCGACGAGACGACCGTCCGCCTCGGCCCCGCCAAGGGCAAAGACTTCGCGACCTCGATCGGGCCGTGGCTGGTCACGCCCGACGAGCTCGAGGACGCTCGAAAGGGCAACGGTTTCGACCTGGAGATGTCGGTGACCGTGAACGGGCAGGAGACGTCACGAGGTCGCTGGTCGGAGATCGTCCACGGGTTCGGGGCACTCGCGTCACGTGCCTCGGCTGACGTCACGTTACGACCCGGTGAACTGCTGGGATCGGGGACGGTCGGGACCGGCTGCCTGCTCGAGGTCCGGGAGCAGACGCTCGGCCGATATCTCCTTCCCGGCGACGAGGTCGTGCTGGCCGTGGACCGCCTCGGAACGCTGCGTAACCCGGTGGTCGCGCGGCCCGGCTGACCGACTCCTGACGCACGGTCCGGTGCGATGATGCGGACGTGCCCGGCCGCGCCGCTCTTCGCGTCGAGCCGATGGAGCCGACCGACTGGCCGGCGGTCCACCGGATCTACGCCGACGGCATCGCGACTGGCGACGCGACGCTCGAACGTGAGGCCCCGGATTGGGACCATTTCGACAGATCCCACCGGCACGACTGCCGCCTGGTGGCGCGCCTCGAACCCGGCGGTCCGGCCATTGGCTGGGTCGCCCTGACGGCCTATTCCGCCCGGCGCGTGTACAGCGGCGTGGCCTGGGAGAGCGTCTATGTCGCCGAGGACCATCGCGGCCGCGGCGTCGGTCGAGCCCTCCTTGAGGCCCTTGTGAAGTCCTCGGAGAAAGCCGGGTTCTGGGCGCTGCTCGCGGGCGTGATGATCGAGAACGAAGCCAGCCTCGCGCTCCACGAGCGCTGCGGCTTCGAACGTGTCGGAGTCATGCGGGCGATGGGCCGTGATGCGGCGGAGCGCTGGCGGGACGTGGCGCTGCTCGAGCGGCGCAGTCGGAAGGTCGGAATCTAGCCCTATTCGACAAGACCGAGACGAGCGGCGACCGTCGCTGCCTCGGTGCGCGAGCTGACACCGAGCTTGCCGAGGATGTTCCCGACGTGGACCCCGGCCGTGCTCTCGCTGATGAAGAGCTGCTCCGCGATCCGCTTGTTCGTGTGGCCTTCGACGAGCAGGGCAAGCACCTCACGCTCCCGAGCCGTGAGGCCATGAGCATCCGAAGCCGTCGGTTCCGCTGTAGCCGCTTCGGCGATGGCTCTCTCACGGTCGGCACCTGCGATCTCGATGCGCGAACGCCGAGCGAGCGCCTCGATCCAGCCGACGAGCGGCAGAGCCCCCAAGGCGTTCGCCCTCGCCAACGCATCGGCGAGTGCCGCGGTGGCGTCACGTCGCGGAGCGCGGGCCGCGAGCAGCGCCTCCGCCAGGCGGTATCGCGTGTAGGCACATCGCCACGCATATCCTGCGCGGTCCGCTGCGTCGACAGATGCACGCCAGGCGTCCACGTCGGCTTTGCCCTGCGCTCGCCGCGCCTCGGCCGAACCGACGGCAGCGTCCGCAGATGGCTGGCCACCGAACGCCTCGGGATCGGATAGCTCGGCGACCCATCCTTGGAGCTCCGCCGCGTATGCCGCCGCGCTCGCTGCTGCGGCGGCGGCTGTCGTCGCATCACGGCCCGCGCGCGCCACTTCCGCGCGATCCGCCTCGGCCCGTGCGCCCATCACCGTCAGCTCGGTCTGGTAATAGCGGTCCGTCGTCCGGTTCAAACGACCCACGCCATCCTTCGCGGCCTCGACCGCGTCAACGATCCGGCCGGTCGACAGGGCCAGTTCGACGATGCCCCCGTAGATGGGTCCCGTGAACTGGGCCTCGTGCAACCCGGCGACCAATTCGCGAGCCTGCTCGAGAACGCGTTCGGCTTCCTCGAACCGGCCTCGTCGCGCGTAGAGCAAGCCCATGACGACGGCGGTGCTGAGACGGTTCACGCCCTCGGGGTCGCCGACGAGGTATTCGTCGACGATGTCCTGCGCGTCGTCCCAGCGACCCAGCTGCACCGCTGCGTCGACCGCGTTCGCCGCGATGAAGCGGCCGAATCCGCGGGATGCGCCGACCGTCCGCGCCCAGGTCACACCATCGAGGGCGACCCGCAGACTTTCCTCGGCGGCACCGCACATCAGCAAGACCGAGCCGAGGTTGGCGTAGCCGCGACCCATCTCGTCGACGTCGTCGGAAGCCTTCGCCAGCTCGAAGGACTGGCGAAGGACCGGCAGGCCCTCCGAGCACCGGCCGCTGAGTGCCGTGCTCACTCCGAGGGTATTGAGCGCGGGACCGTCGGACATCAGTCCGCCGGTCGCCCGAGCGGCATCGATCGCCTTCTTAGCTGATTCGATCGCTTTTGGATGATCGCCCCGGAGCATGTACGAGCCAGCGATCGTCGCGAGCACACGGGCCCGTGTCGGCGAATCCTGTAGCGCGGCTAACCGATCAGCTGTCGCCTCGAGCATTGCCAGTGCTACGTCCATCTGACCCGCGCCCCACATGACGCGCGAGTAGCGCTCGCTCGCCGCTGCCCATCGCTCAAGGTCGACGTCTGGGTCAAGCCGCTGGACGGCCGCTCGTGCGAGGTCCACGGCCTGTTGGTTCCGACCGCTGGTCATCGCTGCAAGAGCGCCCTCGTAGAAAAGAGCGGCGGCATCGGCATCCGTCGGACGGTCGTCTGCGGGGACGGCATCCCATAGCTCGATCGCCCGCTCATAGGCCTGACGCGCTTCGGCGAAGGCATGGGCTCGCACGGCCGCCCTCGCCGCCGCGACCCACGCGCGAAGCGCCCGGACGTTCTCATGGGCTGCCGTCGCATGATGCGCAAGGGTCGCCAGCTGGCTTGCGCCCATGGCGCCAGCCGAGATCGGTGCGGCGTCGAGTGCCATCGCATAGGCGGCATGGAGCCGTCGACGCTCGCTCGGCAGCAAGTCGTCGTAGACCACCTCGGCGAGCAGGGCATGGCGGAACCGGTAGGTATCAGGTTGGCCGTGCGCATCGACGGCCAGGATCTGCGCGGCGAGCGCCTCGCGCAGTCCGCTTTCGATGGTGGTCTCATCCGAGCCAGCCACCTGCGCCAGGAGCTCACCCCTGACCGATCTTCCCGCGACGGCGGCGACGCCCAGGATCCGCTGGGCGTCTTCGGAGAGTGCCGTGACCCGCGCCATCAGGACATCCCGGAGGGTCGGCGGGAGGACGTCCCCGGGGTTGCTCGAGCTGGAGGCGAGGAGCTCCTCGACGAAGAAGGGATTGCCCTCCGCACGTCGTTCGATCGCATCGAGCAGCGCGACGGTGGGGCGATGGCCGAGGATGGCGGAGATCTGGCTGTCGAGCTCCGTCCGGCCGAAGCGACCGATCTCGATCCGGAGGACGCGCGGCAGGCGTTCCATCTCGGACAGCCATGGTCGCAGCGGATGCCGCCGATTCAGTTCGTCCGTGCGGTATGTGCCGATGACCGCGAGCCGTTCGCTCTGGGCGTTGCGGGCCAGGAATGACAGGACGTCACGCGTCGAACTGTCAGACCAGTGCATGTCCTCGACGACGAGTAGGACCGGCCGGTGTTCGCCAAGCGTTCGCAGCAGCGCAAGGAGACCCTCGAAGATCCGAGCTTGGACCCAAGCCGGGCGATCGAAGACATCGGGATCCGACGAGCCGGCTCCGAGTTCGGGGATCAGTCGACCGAGATCGGCTGTCTCGCTCGAGCGCAGCTCGGAGATGTCATGGATCCCCTCGATCTCACCCGCAGCGACCAGGGCGGGCAGACGGCGGAGTGCTTCAACGATCGGCGCGAACGGCAATCCTTCGCCGCTGCCGATCGAGACACAGCCGCCCTCGAGGACCAACGTCCCTCGCCCGCGCGCAAGGCTTTCGACTTCGTCGACGAGGCGGGTCTTGCCCATGCCGGCATCGCCGCCGACGAGGGCGACCACCGTGTCGCCGGTGGCTGCCTTGACGACGACGTCGTCGAGCGTCTCGAGCTCATGGCGACGGCCGATGAACTCGGGGCTAGCGACTCGGGTGGCCATGGCTCCCATCGTACGGGAGGCCGTCAGACGGTCGACCGCCGCCGAGCGACCGGGGAGGCGGTCGATCAGGCGGCGGTGTAGGCCGTGCCGGCGAGCCGGCGGAGGATCAGCGAGATGCCGCGGCGAGGCTGCTTAGGCTCGCTCGAGGTGGGGCTGGTCGAGGCGAGTGCGGCCTGAAGGCGAGCATTCGACTCGGCTTGGCGGATCGTGTCCTCGTGCTGGCTGAAGCGATATTCGAAGTCGGCGAGCATTTCAGGCTCCTTTCGCGTGGTGCGTTGCTACTACGACCACGTTAGGAGCCACGGTTCTTCCTGCCATCGAGTGAGCGCCCAGTCCTGCGCGGCACGGAACCTTTATTTCTGACGGGGAGAGTTTCGGGACCCTTTAGACGGGTCGCGCACGGATGTTCAGGCGGGACGACGGCGATCGACGCTCGGTGGCTAGGCAGCCACCGCGGCCTCGGCGCCGGCTCGGAGTACCACGACCTCGAGCGGCTCGGAGCGGCCGCGGATCTCGACCGTCCGTCGCTCGAGTGCGTCGGTCGGTGTGCCGGCCGCGGCGGTGGCGGCCACGCTGACGAGGACTTCCCCTGCACGAGCAGCGGATGCGAGGCGGGCGGTCGTGTTGACCGGGTCGCCGAGGGCTGTGAAATCGTCGACGGCACCGGCGGGTCCCGTAGCGCCGACGAACGCCTCGCCGTAGTGGACCGCCGTGCCGGCCGGGATCGGGCCGGATGGCGTGGCATCACGCCTGGATGCGCGCTCCGCGAGGTCGAGCGCCGCCGAGATGGCCGCCGCGACGTGATCCGGACCAGTCACCCCGCCGAAGAACAGCCCGATCACCTCATCGCCGACGATCTTGTCGACCAGGCCGCCGTGCCGGAGGATCGCGTCGGACGCCAGTCGGTAGAAGTGGTCCAGGAACGCATGGAACTCGGTGGGGCGCATCCGCTCGCCCATCGCGGTCGAACCTCGGACATCCGAGAAGAGCAGACTCACCGGGATCTCGACGCCGCTCATGCCGCTCTTGCGCATCTGGGTGATGCACATCTTGCAGAGCGACGGGTTTCCGGCGAACTGGCCGAAGCCCATCATCCGGAACGCCGCACCGCCCAGGCCGGCGAAGGGCGCAGCGCACATCTTGCAGCGGGGATCCGTCGGGAACCGCATGTGGCGCTTTCGCTGTGCGGCCAGCAATGGGTTCTCGCCCGTCAGGAAGCTCCGGATGTCCTCTGTCGTCATCCCGCTCTGTTCGGTCATCAAGCGAAATCTACGCCTGCTGGGGCCATCCCGCGCCTCTGCGCGATGAACGTTTTGCGATGGGCCGGCTCCATACTCGGTGACGCGACCAAGCGGGCCGCGAGGACCGGAGTCGATCATGCAGGTGGAGCTCGTCGAACGAGCGAGCCGCGGCGACCGCGAGGCCTTCACCTCGCTGGCTGCGACGCATGTCGACCGGTGCTACGCGGTGGCGTACCGGATACTCCGCGATCCACACCGCGCTCAGGACGCGACGCAGCAGGCATTGCTCGGCGCATGGCGTGACCTACCGACGCTCCGCGACCCGGAGCGGTTCGACGCCTGGTTGCACCGGCTCGTCGTGCATGCCTGCTACACCGAGGCGCGTGGCGAGCGTCGCTGGACCGCGCGCGTCCGCGTCATCGACTTCGATGCTTCCGTCTCTCCCGATGTCGCCCGCTCCGTGGCGGATCGCGATGAGCTCGAAACCGCGTTCCGCCGGCTGTCACCGGAACAGCGGGCGGTCGTGGTGCTCCATCACCACCTTGGGTATCCGCTCACCGAGATCGCGGCGACCCTTGGCATCCCCGTAGGGACCGCGCGGTCCCGGCTCCATTACGCCGTCCGTCAGCTGCGAACGGCGCTCGATGAGGGAAGCACCTTCGCGACGTCCGAGGAGCGACCCGCATGAACGAGATGAATCACCTCGATCCGGCGTTCGATCCACGGATCGCCGACTGGCTCGAGGCTGACCCGGATCGGGCACCGCGTGAGGTCCTCGACACGGTCCTTGCTGCGATGCCATCGATCCCCCAGCGGCGTGCACTGCGCGCGCCGCGGAGGGTTTCCGACATGAATCGCTTCGCCCTTATCGGGGCGGCTGCCGCGATCGTCGTGGCGGTCGGCTTCGGCGGCCTGGTGCTAACGGCACGCGGTCCGAACACGGGCCACGTTGCTACACCGAGTCCGGTCTCGCCCTCCCCATCGCTACCAGCCCTTACGAAGCAACTCACGTCAGGCAAGTACGGCTACGTGATCCGATATCCAGATGGATGGCATCCGAACCTGGCCGGGGGCACCTGGCTGCCGGGTACAAGGACCATGTGGGGGGATCCTGCCCTCGATGTCATCCAGAGCTCCGACGCCAGACTCGTCGCGGCCTCCCAGCCACTCGGCGCCGGGCAATCGCCGGACGCGTGGTATCAGGCCTACTGCGCAGGGGACGGTGCCATCACCGACGCGTGCCGCGCGTACGCGACGACGTGGGGTCAGA
>Ga0207648_10008237_pt1 | contig 10119 bp, 8 predicted proteins | sample KBSMisM32_FD_184310 | JGI IMG/M metagenome (GOLD analysis project Ga0207648, IMG submission 184310) | Miscanthus rhizosphere microbial communities from Kellogg Biological Station, Michigan, USA - KBS Miscanthus M3-2 (SPAdes) (version 2) | ecosystem: Host-associated > Plants > Roots > Rhizosphere... | reverse complement strand
GAAACCGGTGTCTTCGGCGGGATCGTCGTGGGCGCCATCGCCGGATGGCTGTTCAACAAGTACTATCGCATCCAACTCCCGCAGTACCTGGGTTTCTTCGCAGGCAAGCGATTCGTCCCGATCGTCACCGCGCTGGCCAGTATCGGCGCAGGCATTGTGCTGAGCATCGTATGGCCTCCGATCGGAACGCAGATCGACGCGTTTTCACACTGGGCCGCATCGGGAAATCCCGCCGCCGCCTTCGCGCTGTACGGCGTCGTGGAGCGGTCGCTGATTCCGTTTGGTCTCCATCACATCTGGAACGTGCCGTTCTTCTTCGAGGTGGGGCAGTATCTCGATCCCACAACCGGCTCGGTCATTCGCGGCGAGATCCATCGATTCACCGCCGGCGATCCAACCGCCGGGAACATGGCGGGCGGATACCTCTTCAAGATGTGGGGGCTGCCAGCCGCCGCTATTGCCATCTGGCAGAGCGCGCGGCCGGAAAATCGAACGAAGGTCGGCGCCTTCATGATCTCGGCCGCGCTGACGTCGTTTCTGACCGGGATTACCGAGCCGATCGAGTTCTCGTTCCTGTTCGTGGCGCCGGTGCTCTACGCGATTCACGCCGTTCTCGCGGGGGTCGCGTATTTCCTCTGCATCGAGCTTGGCATCAAACACGGCATGACGTTTTCGCATGGCCTCATCGATTTCATCGTGCTGTTCAATCGATCGACGAACGCGTTGTGGTTGCTCGTACTGGGTCCGGCGTGGGCGCTCATGTACTACGGCTTGTTCCGCGTCATGATTCAGCGGTTCGACCTGAAGACTCCCGGCCGCGAAGTGGAGGAGGAAACCGAGGGCGCGGCTGCACCCGTCGTGGCGGCAGGAGGGATGGCGGGCGAGCTCGTCGCGGCCTTCGGCGGCCGCGCCAATATCCGCAGCCTCGACGCCTGTATCACCCGGCTGCGGGTGGAGCTTGCTGACCCCGCAAAGGCGAGTCCCAATCGGTTGAAAGCACTCGGCGCCGCAGGCGTGGTGGAGGTGGGCAACAACCTGCAGGCGATTTTCGGCACGCGGTCCGAGAACCTGAAGAGTGACATGGAGGAATACCTTCGCAGCGGTGCAGCGGAGCCGGCAGCGCCCGCACCGGCAGCTCCCACTCCGGCCCCTGCGGCCGCACCGGCCCGAGTGAGCGCGCCTGACGCGGAGGCGTTGCGCGCCGCATCTTCCATCGCAGTCGCGCTTGGTGGTCCTCGCAATATCGCCTCGGCGGATGCGTGCGCCTTGACGCGTGTGCGCGTGAAGGTCGTCGACCCGGCGCTGGTCAACGACGCGGCGTTACGACGAACTGCCGTCGCTGGCGTCATGCAGGTTGGCGGCAACGTCCTGCATCTCATCGTCGGCTTGAAAGCCCACGCGATCGCGGCAGCGATCAAGTCCGATCTGCAGGTCGTGGCACCACGTTGATGTCTGCGCACGTGAACGGAGGAGGCGGAGGGAACGGATCGACACGGAGCAACGGAGACACGGAGCACGAACGGAGGGCCACGCCGGCGCCCCGGCCTGCGGCCGGGCATAACTGGTCGAATGGCGCGCCGCTCCACAAGCCAGCTCAATCGCTGATCGGCTTGTGAGCAGCGTGCCACTCGACCAGAGACGCGCAAAGCGCGTCACCGGCGTGGCCCTCCGCCGTTCGTCCTCCGTTACACCGTTCCTCCGTGGTGAGCCGTTCCCTCCGGAAGACTCCGTTAAGCCGTTGCCTCCGATCAGCTCCGTTGACTCACCCGCGGGTTGACGAATCGCTTCACCCCGTCCATCAGCTTCGCGACGTCGAAGTTAATCAACAGTCCGGCAGGGCAGCCCGTGAGCTTCATGTAGGTGAGGATCTGCGCGTGGTGCATGAGGCAATGACGGTGCAAAGGAAGGGCCCACGCCGATCTATGAGGAAGGCCTTACGAGACGTCCAAAATGTCGGCATTTTCGGCAGGGTGGAAAGTGCGCCAAGTACGACGGTACTGCGAGGTTGGAGTGAACGGAGGAGACGGAGGAAACGGCATGACACGGAGGAAACGGCATGACACGGAGGAAACGGCATGACACGGAGGAACGGAGACACGGAGGACGGAGACACGGAGGACGGAGACACGGAGCACGAACGGAGGGCCACGCCGGCGCCCGGCCTGCGGCCGGGCATGACCGGTCGAATGGCGCGCCGCTTCACAAGCCACCTCGATCGCTGATTGGCTTGTGAGCGGCGCCCACTCGACCGGAGACGCGCGAAGCGCGTCACCGGCGTGGCCCTCCTCCGTTCGTCCTCCGTTACACCGTTTCTCCGTGGTGAGCCGTTACTTCCGGAAGACTCCGTTGAACCGTTGCCTCCGCGAGACTCCGTTGAGCCGTTGCCTCCGCGAGACTCCGTTGGCGGGACCACTAGTCCGACATCATAAATATAAGCGGTCGCACGTCGTCCTCGGGCGTCCACTCCCAGTATCGCAAGAGGATGGCATAGACCATGAGCCCGGTCTCTCCTTCGCCGAAGAGGAGATACCGGATCGCCTGCCCCATGAGGCCGCGGCGGGTCAGGCTGATGAAGATCGAGATCGGATCGATCGCCTCACTGACGAAGGCAATCGTGTTAGCGATGGCGACGGCGCCGTAGATCTCCGCCACGTAGTCGTCACCCTCCTTCCAGACCTTGACATCGAGCGGGGCCGAGAACTCGCTGCGATTGTCGAGCAGGTTGATGTGCAGGAAGAGGAAAGGCCCGCCGACCCTGAAGTGTTGAACGATCTCATCCCGCTTCCTGCGGCGATGTGCCTCCGTCGAGCGCTTGATGGGCACGAGGTGTACTTTCTTGCCTTTGACAACATCAGTCAGGGTAAGGCTCTCGGCGTCGAGGAAGAAACCGTATGGGATGCGGAACTCCATCGACCGCATCGAGCGGCTGATGCCGCAGGCCAGCATCAGCAGCAGCGTGAAGGTGACACCGATGATCACCCCATCGGGGCGCTCGATGATGTTGTCGCCCAGCGTGTACGTGAACACGAGGGTCAGGAAGCCCGTGTACAGTGCCAGCAGGTAGCGCCGTTCGTGCCAGAGGGCAAGCGTTGCCGCCAGCGCCGCGGAGAGGATCAACACCAGGACGCCGGTGGCATACGCGCCGCTCTGCGCCTCGACGTCCGCCTGGAAGATCAGCGTGATGACGACGTCGACGAAGAGCAGCACGAGGATCAGGGGCCGCGAGAGCGCCGCCCAGCGGGGCGCCATTCCATAGCGCGGCAGATAGCGAGGGATCAGGTGGAGCAGTCCCGCCATCGCCGACGCACCCGCCAGGCCGAGGATGACGATGGTTGACAGGTCGTAGACGGTCCCGAACACCGGGCCGAGGTATTGATGCGCGAGAAACGCGATCGCGCGCCCGGCGGCCTTGCCACCTTCCCTATAGTCGGCGGGCTTGATGAGCAGCGTCGTGACGAGGCTCGACGCGAGCAGCATCACGCTCATGATCGCCGCGGCGGCCAGCAACAGCTTTCGCGTGTTCGTGACACGCCCCGTCGGAGCCTTGCCCGAACGAGGGTTGTATCCCTTGTCGGCTTCGCCGCCATCGATCAGCGGCATGACCGACACCCCTGTCTCGAAGCCGCTCAGCCCGAGCGCGAGCTTGGGAAACACCAGGAGGGCCCCGGCGAAGATCATCGTTGGATCGCCATGCGCGGACAGCGCCGAGCGCCACTCCGAGATGACGGCCGGGTGCGTCACGATCTCGAACGCGCAGCGGCCGAGCACGATCACATTCAGCGCCAGGTAGGGTAGTGCGGCAGCCGAGGCCAGGCCGATGGCCTCCGAGAAGCCCTTCAGGAAGACTGCGGCCAGGACGAAGAGGATGGCGAGTGTCACCAGGACCTGGTGTTCGCCGAGGATCTCGTGGAGAAATGGATTCTCGACGGCGTGCTCGGCGGCGTCGGCCGCAGACAACGTCATCGTGATGACGAAGTCCGTGGCTGCGAAACCAAGCAGCACGAGGACAAGCGCCTTGCCCTTCCATCCCTGGAGCAGGTTTTCCAGCAGTGCGATCGAGCCCTGCCCCGCATGGCTGCGTCCAGCCACCTGGGCGTAGACCGGCAGCGCGCCGAATAGCGTGACGACGATCAGGATGACCGTGGCGATTGGCGCTACGGCGCCCGCCGCCAGCAGCGCGATTCCAGGCTGGTAGCCAAGCGTCGAGAAGTAGTCGACGCCGGTCAGCCAGATGACTTTCCACCAGGGATGAGTACCAACCGTTGCGCCCTTGTGGTCTTCCAGTGGTTCGCCGCGCGCGCACCATCGGCCGATGAGAGATCGGTACTCGTGCGTCTCACGTGCCGCTTCGGCCGGCTGCTCACGAAATGGAATGCGCTGCGGGCGTCGCGCCGTCCTGACCGACTGGATTGGTGGGCTGGTCAAGTGTCCTCGCTAGTGGTCCCCCCATATATCATGATGCGCCGCTTGGCGGTGGTAGAGGTCGGCGTTGAAGTACTTGTCGTAGAACTCCAACTCGAGGTGCGAGAACTGGAGCCAGATGCCCGGGAGGTGGAAGGCATTCACGTGCGCAGGGAAGCGCCCGTACGTGTCATAGATGTAGTTGCAGATCTCCTTCGCGTACTCGACGACCTGCGGTGTCGGACGCTTGTTCGCCATCTTCAGGAACGCGTCCCCGTATTCGTCTTTCTTGTAGGCGCGATCGAAGATGGTGCTGTCGCCGTAGGTGCCGACCGGCCCGTACTTCTCCTCGATCACCTTGTCCACCGCCGCACTCATCGACGGCACGTAGGGTGGCGTCAGTGACTCGAGCAGCCCATCGATGCCGATTGGGTTGTCGAGCGGCGTCGGCAGCGGAGGCCATCGCCGCCACTTCTTCGGCTTCTGCATACGGAACTCGATGCCGAACTTCCCTTTGGCTGGGTCGCGTTCGAACACGTACGGCGAGCCGACAGCGGCGTGGAGCCACCCCCCCAGGCCCATGCCTTGCGCGATCAGCATCAGGTTCTGCAACTGAAAGAACGTTTCGTAATCGGTGCGCAGCGTCCCGGCAAAGCCGATGGGCGCCGGGTATTCGCTATTGAGCCAGTTTCCGCGTGCGCGTCGAGCGCCGCCGATGATCTGATACGAGATGTTCGGAACGATGCCGACGAGGCTGGCGAACCACGCGCCCCAGTCGAGCAGCGTCCGCGGGCGGAATCGCTGCCAGTCGTCGACGAAGAGCGGGCGCTGGCCGTCTTCCTCCGACAACAGGCTGATGATCACATTGATGAACTGCCGGGTGAGATCGACGATCGGCAGCAGGATGGTCGTTCCCGGGCGGTTCGAGATCTGCCGGTTCCAGATGAAGTAGTACGGCCAGTGACGAGGGAAGTCGAGGCGCTCCTTGTACAGACGATGCTTCACGCTGGCGGCGGCGGCGATCCAGTCCGCTTCGCTCCAGTCTTCCCACCGCGGTGGCAGCTTGCTCAGGAGTGCGAGCGCGTCCTGATTGCGAAACTGCCTGATCAGCCAGGTGCCTTCATCGTTGATCAGGAAAAACGAAACAGCATGCGCGTTGTCGATGCTGCTGGCCGATCGCGCGAGGACGTTGATGAGCGGCGCCGAGAACCGATCAGTGCCATCGTCATTCTTGGCCGGCACATCGTGCATCGTGGTCTTGCCCGTCAATCCCGTCGACACCACCAGCACGGCCTCTTCGAGCGGCGTGAGCGGCGCCGGTTTGTTCGGACTGGTGTAGCCGAGCGGGCCGGAGACGATCGATGTACCACGGGCCACCCTGCGCGTCCGTCGATCGAAGATGGCGGACATCAGCGGATACGTGAACAGCGCTTGCAATCCCTTGTGGGATGGAGGCATTGTGGCTCCTCGGTTACGAGACGTGAGCGGCGATGCGCTCGGCGAGCGCGGCGATGGTGTGTGAGGGGTTGCGCACGGTCGGCGTCGGGATGATGGCGCCATCGGCGGCGACCAGGTTCCGGTAGCCGAACACCCGGCCAAGGTGATCGACGACACCGTTCTCGAGCGCCGTGCCCATCGGACACCCGCCGAGCGGATGCAGCGTCAGCAGGCTCTTGAAGAGCGTCCAGGTCGGGAGCGACCTGAAACGTCCGGCGGTGGCCTCCGTCAACTCTTGATGCATCGCCTGCATTGCGTTGAGCACGCCTTCGGATGGCTCGACTTCCCAGTTCAGGTTCAGCACACGTTTCCATGGCATGAACCATCGTCGCTTCAGGTGGAGTTGGCCGTCGCCGGCATCCATACCTGCGCCCAGCCAGAGCAGAAGGTTGCGAAGCGGGTTGTCCTCGCGCAGGTGCTCCTCGAACTCCTCGAGTAGATGCTGGCCGAATCGCGTCCTGACTCCGTCATCGAGGTATGCCTTGATTGCGCCGAGGAGTACATTCGGGAAGCCGTCGTCTTCCACGACGAAACGTTGACTCCTGAACCCGCCGTCGCTGAAATCGAGGATGCTGGAGATCGTCGGGCCCGTGGACTGCCGAACGCGGTCCTTCTCCGAGTAGGTGGCCATCGAGATGAAGTTGGCGTTGCCGCTCCAGCGCGTGCCGAGCGTCGGGCTGAGCGCGCGCAGCGTCCGATACTGATCGCGGCAGCGAAGCAGGAGCTCCGTCGTCCCGAGACTTCCTGCGGCGAGGATCACCCGCTCGGCCGTCTCTTCCCCGGGAATCAGCCGCCCGTTCGCCAGGCGATCGAACACGACGCGGTACTGACTGCCTCGCGGCTCGATGAAGCGCACCAGGTGAAGCGGCCGCACCTCCGCTCCACGCTGCTCGGCCCGTGGAATGTAGTTGACGTCCAGCCCGTTCTTCGCCCGGACGTCGCAGCCGATGTCGCAGTTGCCAAGGTGAATGCACGTGCCCTGGCGCTGCCCGTGTGCGTTGACGAACTGGCGTGAGTGTTTGTGATTGAACGGGTCCTGGAGCTGGTAGTTCCAGTCCTCGGAGAAGCTGACGGCGAGTGGCGCCTTGGAGAATCGCTCAGCGTGCCCGAGGTTTCGCGCCGCCTCTTTCGCGAGGATGAAGCGCTGCGTCAGTTGTCCATCGGGAATGACCTGAAGGTCCATTTCCCGGGCGACGATGTCGTAATAGGGCTTCAGCTCGGCGTAGGTAATCTCTTTCGGCCAACCGTGTGTGAAGACGTCGGGGTTGGCTTCCACGGCGACGCTGCTGTAGGTCAGCGAGCCACCTCCAACACCAGCGGCCTGTGCGACCGTCATGCGCCGGAAGAAGCGCATGTCCAGCCAGCCGTTGTGGCGGCCAGGGTGGTCGGGATTGAAGATCCAGGCGTCGCCAGCCTTTCGTGGATACTGAGCCGGCTCCCAGCGCCGGCCGCGCTCCAGGACCAGGACGCGCATGCCTTTTTCGGCGAGGCGGCGCGCCGTGATCGCTCCGCCAAAGCCGCTGCCGATGACGATGACGTCGAAGGGTGAGGGCATGCTGACGCTCGGTCGATTCGTAGCGGCTCAGCGGCGCACGCGTTCCTCGTTGACGCGGACGTACGTGGAGGGATCGTTGCGATCGTCTCGCCAGCCGGGATGATGGAACTGGACGACGTGGTCGGAGTTGTACGACGCGACGGCCTCGGTGAAGCGCAGTTTGCCGATGCGTTGCCAATCAGTGACGGTCACGCGTGACAACCCCTGGACGCCGCTCTTGCGTCCGTAGCTCGAGACAGAGATGTCGAATTCCATGACACCGGTCGGTTGCGCATCGCCGGGCTTGAAGATGTGACTGTAGATCTCCTCGCGGAAATCGAGGTGACGCCCCTCGATCTTTCGCTGACCGGGTGTCATCTTCAGCAGCATGTGCTCGGGACAATTCGCCGGATCGCCGGCCGGCTTTCCGAGCTCGGCGACTTCGTGGAGCTGGCGACTGTCTCCGACCTTGTCCAGTTGCTGAAAGATCGGACCGGCGCGCAGCATGATGAGGAAATAGATCCCGCGGCGATAGGCATGCACGCTCGGAGCGTTGACCAATTCAGCATCGTTGACGTAGTCGGTTCGCATGCCGCCGAGATCTTCCTGCACGATCACACTTGCTGGAATCAGCAGTGTCGGATGCTCAGGATCCATCGTCGGATAGATCTTCATGCCGAGGCTGATCGATCGACGCTGCCCGCGCCGCGTTTCATTGCCGTCCGACGAGAACCTGCCGATCGTCAGACCCCTGGAGCCCTTCCTGTAATAGCCGGTGTAAGGATTGTCCTCGGTGATCTCCCAGTTGCCGAGGACGCAAATGCCGTTGGGTGCGATGATTCGCCGCCATCCTTTTCCGTCGGTTCCCCAGCGAAGGTCGGCCCGGGAATCGACGGCGCGCGCCGACGCCTGGCGAAATTTGTTCTCACCGAACAGCGTGCCGCGCCAGGCGTTGCGAATCGTCGATTTGAACATCGGCAGCGGTCCCGGTTGTTGACCGCTGGTGCCGCCTCGATACGGATTCGCATAGATCGCTTTGCGGACGTCCGCATAGCGTGAGCCACGATACGCGCGGTCCTCAGCAGTCATCTCCTGCGAACCGTGGAGGGCGACGAGATCAAAATCCCACTGCGTCATCGCGAGGCCCTCACGACTTCTTTCTCTGCCCGTGTCTTGATGTTTTTCATGGCGGAGCTCATGTAGCGATGCCAGAAAATCCTGATGACTGGAAAGAGGAGTGGGGTCGCGAGGAAGTTCCTGCTCTCGGCGGTGTAGGTCCACTTTGCATGCGTGCCCGAGCCCTCATCCGTAAACCACCACTGACCGTTGGCCTCCCGGACAAGCATGCTGATCACGCGGCTCGAAAACTCGGTGAGCCGGTATGCGAAGTAGTCGGGCGCGGTTGCCGTCCTCACCGTCTCCCGGCACGTTGTGCCATCGGTCAGATGGACGATGCGCGTCGACCCCGCCACGTCCCAGGGTCCGGTTGTGCCCGTTGTCCTGGTGACACCAGGAAGCCCCGCCTCATCGCGAAGCACAGTATCAAGTTCGGTATAGAACACGCCGGGGACGAGCCACGCGTAGAAGGCTCTTCTCGGCACACCGATCGTTGAGATCACAGTCGTGGCAACCTTTGCCATCCGGTTCCACCTCTGATTTGCGTCGAGTTGTTCTTTCGGAGGGAGTCATCATACGAGTACGCGCACACGTCCGCGCAAGCTCATCCGTGTTGTTTTCTCCCCTTGTCTGTCATTAACGTGCGGTCGCGCGTATTAGTACGGAGTCGCAGCGCAGACCGTGCGAGGAGACCGACGACAGGTGTGAACAGGCTTATCGCTGGCGCAATCGGATCGACGAGATGCAGTCGTCCCACTGGCCGCTGCACGGACCTGACTGTTGATGCAGGTCGGGCACGTCGGCGGTGAACGTGGCGCTGGCACCCGTGTAGACGTCATGCTCGAATACGGTGACCTCCCAGCCATTCGGCACGTGGATCGACGAGATACAGTCATCCCAATCAGCGCCCGCGCCGCCGCAGCCCGGGAGATCGTCGAGGTCCGACGCGTCGCCCAGCATCGCCCGGCTATTTCCCCTGAAGTTGGTATCTGCGTAGATCACGACCGTGTTGCCGGTCGGCCCGGTGGGATTGTCGTCGTCGCTGCATGAAGAACTCAGAACAGCGAGCAGGACAACAAGCGCAGCGCAACAGATCCTGGTCGTTAGCAACCTCGACTCGTCTTGTATCACAGGCACATCCCGTACCTGCGACTCCATGTCAACGTCGAGGTGAGTAGAATGTGCGCGCAGAGGGAGTCTGTGAAACCGATGACCGATCCGATCTTTCAACCGCTGACGATCAACGGACTCAAGCTCAAGAACAGAGTCGTGCGATCGAGCCTGGGGGGACGTGTCGACTTCTACGACGGGTCGATGTCCAACGCCCGGATTGCCTGGGACCGCCGCTTCGCGCGCGGCGGCGTCGGCGCGATCATTTCGTCGAATGCCGGCATCAGGACGGACGGGATCGCGGTGCCAGGGTACGCCAGCATCGATCACGACCGGACGATTCCGTCCTGGCGCAGGCTGATCGAGGCGATCCACGAGCAAGACTGCCGCTACATCATCCAGCTGCACTTTTCGGGTCGGCAACGTGACCTTCCACGCAAGGAATTCATCGGCGTGCTTGC
>Ga0207648_10008235_pt1 | contig 10121 bp, 11 predicted proteins | sample KBSMisM32_FD_184310 | JGI IMG/M metagenome (GOLD analysis project Ga0207648, IMG submission 184310) | Miscanthus rhizosphere microbial communities from Kellogg Biological Station, Michigan, USA - KBS Miscanthus M3-2 (SPAdes) (version 2) | ecosystem: Host-associated > Plants > Roots >... | reverse complement strand
GGCGCCGATCGAGAAGGAGTTCCAGTTGATGATCGAGTTGGGGGAGTTGTTCACCGTGAGGGTGCTGCCCACGGTGCGCGCGGTGACCTGGCCGGCGACCGGGTTCATGCCGCTCGGCAGGACCTGGGCGCGCAGATCGGCCGCGCCGGGCCAAAAGCTCAGCAGCGAACACGCGGTGAGGGCGTGCACCAGCCGGCGCGGCGAGGTCCGCGGACGTCCTGCAGCAGCGCGCCTGCGGAACGAACGCGGGACGGGACGACGCGGGGAGCGGTGCAATGGCGAAGCGATGTCGGTGTGCGTCGTGCGTCTGGTGTGGCTCATAGGAAGGCGTAGATCGCTTGCAAGTGGACGCGTGTGTCGCCGCGCCCGGTGCTGATGGCGTCCTTCAGCGCGTGCGCCACGTCGAGCTTCAGCTGGAGCGACCGGTAGCCGAGCCTCGCGCCAACGCCGACGGCTGCAAGCGGGCACCGGGATTGGCCGACTCGACAAGGTGTGTCGAGTCGATTGAATGCCTTTCCGGCGTCGGCGAAGCCGAGCACGCGCAGCGCGGTCGTCGGGTCTTCCCTGGCAGCGAGCAGGTTCGGCGTGAGCAGCTCGACCGAAATGACGGCGCCGCTGTCTCCGGTGATCTCGCGCTCTTCGTAGCCTCTGACCGCATTCGCGCCGGCGATGCCGAACTGCTCGCCGGGCACCAGCGCGTCATCGGTCCATTGGCCGCTCGCGCGCATCTGCAGCTGCCAGGAAGCTCGCAACGGCAGCCCCGCGAACGCGCCGAGCCGGACGACGTCATAGCGCACATTCGCGCCAGGACGCACGGCCTCGAAGTCTTCCGGGTTCGAATGATTGCCGCCGACGTCCAGGTTGCGGCTGTAGCCGGCGTTGAACCCGAACGGCCGCTCGCCGTCGGATTGCCACTGATAGTCGATCGAGAGCGGATGCACGGCCACGCTGGCACCGGCCGAGCCGCAGGCGCCGGGTGGCAGTCCGACGATGCTGCAGTCGTTCAGGTAGACGCGCCGGTCGACGCCGAACAACACGCGCTGGCTGATGTTGCCGACGCGCTCGAATGGCCGGGCCAGTCGAAACCCGAACACCTCGCCTTGGCCGCTGAACTGCAGCGGCCCGGCCGGCGTGTTGGCAGTGCCGCCGTCGACGTCTGAGTACGCGCCGAATACGTCGAATGTCATGCCGGCGTCTGGCAATGGAATGCGATATCCCGCGCTGACGATGGCGACGGCATTGATCTCGTCGGGGGCCAGCTGAAGCTGCAATGACAGCTGATGATCGAGGTCCCACAGCGCCGCGTTCTGATAGCCGATGCTGGCGCGCAGGCGGCCGGTGCTCTCGTTGCCGGTGTTGTCGAGCGCCAGCGACCATCGGCTCGCCGGCAACTCGCTCACCGTCACGCGGGCCTCGACATCGCCCTGCTGCGTGCCGGGCTCGAGCGTCAGCGAGAGCTGTCGGGCCGGGTTCTCGTTCGCGAGCTGGATCTGCGAATCGATGCGGCGCACCCGCGGCGTCTCGCCTTCGCGCAGGCTCGGGACAGCGCGCCGAATGTTCGCTTCGCTGAACTGGCGATTGCCGGCGATGTAGACACGTGAGACGCGACCTTCGAGCACGACGATGGTGGCCCGGCCGGGCGCACCCGACTGCGGCGGCAAGTAAGCCACGACGCCGCCATAGCCGGCGTCGCGGTAAAGGGCCTGAACCGCCAGCGCGGCGTTCTGAAGCTCCGACAGGGTGCGTTCGCCCTTGAAGGGAGCGAGAGTCGCATCGATCTTTTCGGACGGCAATAGCGTATTGCCGGTCACCACAAACTGTTCGACTGCCACGCGTGCCTCTTGCGCATGAACTTGAAGCACGATTGCCGTCAGCAGCACGCACGCCAGCTTCACGATTGCGCATCTTGGTCTTGTCATGGGACGCTGGGCCGAGCGAAGGCCTGTTGTGACACAAAGGAAATTCCAGGCCGAAAACACAGCGCCCGTCGCGAGAGCTCCCACCCACGGCCTGCGCATTCTTTTTTTTGATGACATCGCGAACGTACGTCGCGTCGTCAGCCGGGCGCGGCCCTACCGCTGATCGCTTTTACATTCTGTTCGGACTGTTGCAATAGCGCAAGCGGTGATACAGTTTTACGAGTCGGTTCCGCTTCGGGATCGTTTTGAAAGCGTAGCTGTTACATGTCCTTTGAGATGGTAGACAGCTGGCTTCAGCCGCTCGATGGCGAGGTCTGCGGCGATGACCTCGAATACGACCCGGCCTTCCTAGAGTTGGATCAGGCCGCGGCGGGAAAACCCGAGACGCAATTCGGTCCCGCCGAGCCACCTCAGTGGCCGCAGGTCCTAGAGCTCGCTGAAAGTTTGTTGGGGCGCACGCGCGATCTACGCGTCGGTTTGCTGTGGGGTCGTGCGCGACTCAACATCGACGGTGTCGAAGCGCTGGGCCCGACGCTCCGACTGGTTCACGGCCTCCTCGACCGCTTCTGGGACGAGGTGCATCCACGCAACGACCCGGACGATGGCGACACGTTCGCGCGCTTGAGCGTCCTCGGCACGCTCGACAAGCTTGACGGTTTTCTCGGCGATGTCCGGCAGGTCCAATTGCTCAGCGATCGACGTCTGGGCGGATTGCGCATTCGTGAAATCGAGATTGGGCTCGAGAGGCTTTCCGCGCGTCCCGATGAGTCGGTCCGCACCACCGCGCAGATCCGTGGGCTTCTGGCCGACATCCCGGAACTGGCGGATCGCTTGCGTGCGTCTCAGATGGAAAGCATCGAGGCGCTTAGAGTATTGCAGCGCGTCATGAACGACCGCTTCGGTCAGGAGTTGGCGGTCGACCTGCGGACTTTGCGTGGCATGGTCGAGGCGCTGAATCTGGTGCTTCCGGAGCCTGCCGGTGAAGAAGGCGCTGTCGCCGACGGATCCGGCAACGAACGGAGCCAGGAGGAAGGCAGCGGCCGAAGCGCGGGTGCGGCGCGGCGAGGTGGTGGCCTGCAAAGCGTCGAGAGTCGCGACGACGCGATCAAGGCGCTGCAGATGATCTGTGCTTATCTCGAGCGCAGCGAACCCACCAATCCTGCGCAGTTGCTCCTTCGGCGTGCTGAGCGCCTGATCGACAAAAGCTTTTTGCAGCTCGTGCGCGACTTGGCGCCCGACGCGGTCAGCGAAGTGGCTCGCATCATGGGAGTGGATCCGGACAGCATCGAGGCGATCGAGCGAGCGTCGTAGACAAACAAGAGATGGGTGACTCACCGCGCCCTGTTCGGGAAAAGAAGTGCCTGCGTGCAAGTGCCGCGCAGAGTTGGTCTCAAGTCGGCCTGCACAGTGCAGGCCAATCACAGTGCTCTAAGGGGGGTACATCATGGGCAGCAGCCAGAAGTTCATCGCACGCAATCGCGCACCGCGGGTCCAGATCGAGTACGACGTCGAGTTGTACGGCTCACAGAAGAAGGTGCAGCTGCCCTTCGTGATGGGCGTAATGGCTGACCTCGCAGGCAAGCCGGTCGATCCGCTGCCCGCGGTCGGCGATCGCAAGTTCCTCGAGATCGACATCGACAACTTCGACAGCCGCATGAAGGCGATGAAGCCGCGTGTCGCGTTTCAGGTGCCGAACACCTTGACCGGCGAGGGCAACCTCTCCGTCGACCTGACGTTCGAGAACATGGACGACTTCACTCCGGCTGCGATCGCGGCCAAGGTCGACGGCGTCAGCAAGCTGCTCGAAGCACGCACGCAGTTGTCGAACCTGGTGACGTACATGGATGGCAAAGGGGGCGCCGAAGAGCTGATCAGCAAAGTGCTGAACGACCCGGCGCTGCTGCAATCGCTGACGGCCAACGCCAAGCCCGAAGAAAACGCCTGACCCTCTCAGTATCGGAGCATCCACATGGCACAACTCGAGCAACAAACGGCCGAATCGGCATTCGCGGGCGTGACTGTCGAGGGCAACGACTTTGCGTCGCTGCTCAACAAGGAATTCAAGCCCAAATCGGACGAGGCCAAGTCGGCGGTCGAAGCGGCGGTACAGACGTTGGCGCAGCAGGCGCTGGCGAACGTCAAGCTGATCAGCACCAACACGGTAGCGAGCATCGAGGCGATGATCGCGGCGCTCGACCGCAAGATGTCGGAGCAGGTCAACCTGATCCTGCATCACCAGGATTTCCAGAAGCTTGAGTCGGCTTGGCGCGGTCTCAGCTACATGGTGAACAACACCGAGACCGACGAGACGCTGAAGATTCGCGTGATGGCGATCTCGAAGCAGGATCTTGGCAAGACCTTGAAGCGCTACAAGGGCACGGCGTGGGACCAGTCTCCGCTGTTCAAGAAGCTGTACGAGGAAGAGTATGGCCAGTTCGGCGGCGAGCCGTTCGGCGCACTGGTCGGCGACTACCACTTTGACCATTCACCGCCCGACGTCGAACTGCTCGGCGAAATGTCAAAGATCGCGGCATCGGCGCATGCACCATTCATCACCGGCGCGGCGCCGACGGTCATGCAGATGGACTCATGGGGTGAACTCGCGAATCCGCGTGACCTCACAAAGATCTTCACGACGCCCGAGTACGCCGCGTGGCGCTCGCTGCGCGAGTCGGACGACGCGCGCTACCTGGCGATGTGCATGCCGCGCTTCCTGGGCCGGCTTCCTTACGGAGCGAAGACCAGCCCGGTTGATGCCTTCAACTTCGAGGAAGACACCGACGGCGCCGACCACGACAAGTACGCGTGGTGCAACGCTGCCTATGCGATGGCCACCAACATCAACCGCTCTTTCAAGGAGTACGGATGGTGTTCCCGCATCCGTGGCATCGAGTCCGGCGGTGCGGTGGAAAACCTGCCGTCACACACCTTCCCCACGGACGACGGCGGCGTCGACATGAAGTGTCCGACGGAGATCGCCATCTCCGACCGGCGCGAGGCTGAGCTGTCGAAGAACGGTTTTCTGGCAATGATTCACCGCAAGAATTCGGACTTCGCGGCCTTCATCGGAGCTCAGTCGCTGCAAAAGCCGACCGAATACGACGATCCGGACGCCACTTCCAATGCGGCGCTGGCAGCCCGTCTGCCCTATCTGTTTGCCTGCAACCGCTTTGCCCACTATCTGAAGTGCATGGTGCGCGACAAGGTAGGTTCATTCAAAACGCGCGATGCGATGGAGCGCTGGCTCAACAGCTGGATCATGCAATACGTCGATGGTGATCCGACGAATTCGTCAGAGCAGACCAAGTCCGAACGCCCGCTGGCTGCGGCGCAGGTGGTTGTCGAGGAAGTGGAAGGTGCGCCGGGCTACTACCAATCGAAGTTCTTCCTCAAGCCGCACTACCAGCTCGAAGGGTTGAGCGTGTCCTTGCGTCTCGTGTCGAAGTTGCCCGCCGAGAAAGCGTGAGCCTTATCTGTCCTGTTTTTTTGACATTCATCTTGGAGAAGCACTATGGCTGGTAACGCGTTCATTCAGTTCAACACCTACGACAAGACGTTTCCGATGGGTGAATCGGAGGAAAAGGGCCACGAAGGCACGAATGGCTGGATCGAAATCGCTGACTGGGATTGGGACGTTACCTCGGACAGCAGTTCCGGCAAGGGCACCGGCTCTTCGGTGGGCAAGGCGGTTTCCGAGGGCTTCAACTTTTCGCACTTCTACGACAAGTCCTCACCGACGCTGATGTCGATGATCGTCATGGGCAAGAACTTTGAATCAGTGACGATCGACATGCTCAAGCAGATCGGCAGCGGCAAGCCCGAGCTGTTCCTCCAGATCACCGCGCGCGACGTCTTCATCACGAAGGCCAACACAAAGGGTCAGGAGGACGGCACGGTGACCCAGGAGGTTTCGTTTACCTTCAAGCAGGTCGCGCTGGGGTACAAGAAGCAGGACGACAACGACCAAGGCAAATTGTCCGCTGCCAAGTTCGCCCGATGGAACGTCGGCGAACAGACCGAAGAAACCCCCAACATCAAGCTTCAAATCAAGTGAGGTCATAGACCATGCCCGGTAATCTATTCATCAACTTCGGCAAAGACGTGCCCGAAGGCGAATCCATGCAGAAGGACCACCCCGGCACCAAGGGGTGGATCGAGATCAGTGACTGGGACTTCGAGATCGCGTCCGAAAGCAGTGCAGGCAAGGGGCAGGGTTCGGCAGTCGGCAAGGCCGCCACCGAAGGCCTGAACGTCTCACATTACTTCGACGTCTCGAGCCCTACCATCCTGTCAAAGATCGTCACCGGAACACACTTTCCGTACATCACGATCCACATGCTCAAGCAGACGGGCGAGTCAGGCAAACCGCCACAGACCTACTTCGAAGTCAAAGTCTCCGAGGCCTTTGTGAGCAAGGTTTCCACCAAGGGCAATGGGGAAGACGGCACGTTGAGCCAGGACGTGACTTTCACGTTCAAGCAGATTTCGGTGGCCTACAAGCCGCAGAACAACAAGGGAGAGCTGCTCGGCTCGATTCCGTTCGATTGGAGCATCAAGGGCAATCAACTGAAGACGGATATCTCCGACAAGTTGAAGTGAGGAACGACTGAAGAGCAGAGCGGCGCCTCTGCATCAGGGCGGCGGGCTATGCCGCCGCGATGTGAACGTTGGCGCTGTTGTCTCGACTACGAGACTTTCCAGTTCGAGCCGGCTGTTTTCGTATCGCTGGCGCGAGTTGGCTCAACACGGTATCGCTGTAGTCGGCGGTGATCCGTTCCGTTTGCGCGCCATGATGGAGTGTTCCCGCTAAGTACCGTCGTCATGCCAACTCCATTTCTTTTCATGAAACTGAAGGTCGGCGGCAAACCGATCGAGGGCGAGTCGTCGGAAAGGCTCTTTGAGAAGCAGATCGTGCTCGATTCGTTGGAGTGGGATACGTCCGTGACTCACGAGCCAGTGCTCGACAAGAAAGACACGAGGAAGGTCAAGACGACAAACAAGCCAAAGCGGCTGACGATCACAAAGGCGTTCGACCGCTCGTCGACCAGCCTCTGTACCCATGTGGCCGCACAGACACCCTTCAATGACGCGGTGATCACGATGGTGAAAAGCGCGTCATGGGATAAGGAGGGCGCCATCCCGAGAAAGTTCATCGAGATGACTCTCAACGGCGGCTTGATCGAAAGCGTCAGCATGGCCGCTTCCGAGTCGGGGTTGGCAGTCGGAGTACGCGAGATAGTCACTTTTTCTTTCCGGACGATGCAGATCGTTTACCACCCGGATGCGGTTGACGGTGCGCGAGGAGAGATGCCAGCGACGACGTTTGACCTTCCGCTACCCAGCGTCAATGACTGACTCCGGACGATCGGTCGCGATACGGGAATTTGCTCATTCGGCTTGCTGACCTGCATCCCAACGAAACTCATCTGCGCCGATGGCCAAAGCCGCATCCCTGTTTCTCGACCTGAGCTACAGCCCTTGGTCGGGACGCTTTCGCGCGCCGGGGGCTTCGAAAGAGAAGCCGTTTCTTGGCGAAGCGAAGGATGCGGAGTATCGGGACCAGATCGAGATCAGCAGTTGGAACTGGGACGTGACCAAGAAGTCCGAGGACTCCAAGAAGCTGACGGGCGCGAGCGGTGTCCCGGGGCCGAATACCGTGGTCCCGTCTGTCCTCAGGTTCACCAAGACCATGTGCCGCGCCACCTCCGGCATGCTGATCGCGATGCGGGAAGGCGATCTGCTGAAGGCTGTGTTTGCGCTCGAAGAAGACTCGGACGCTGATTTCCTGCTCCGGGTGACCTTGGATTTGGTGCGCATCCTCGACTACGAACTCAGCATCGATGGGCCTGACGTCTCGGAGACGTGGAAGTTGAACTACGAATCCATCCGCTTCGACTATCGACCCAATGCCCGCGAAGGTGAGTTGACCGCACAGCTGAAGCGCTCCCCGACGGCATCGACAGACGCTCCTTCTGCGGCGAATTCGAAGGAAGAGAAGATTCTTGCGCTTGCGACGTCGATGGATCGAGCAACCCTTCCACCGTTGATCAAAAGGCTGAGCGATCTGGCCTCAAAACCAAGTTGATGAGAGCGCAATGGCACTGGAAAACTACCGGGACATCGGTTCATACGGCAGCAGTTCGCCCGGGTTCCAGTTTGAGTTCTACTGCTCGAACTGCGCTGTCGTCTGGAAGACCCCCTTCAAGCCATATCGCAAGGGCCAGGTGGCGGGTTTCCTCACCGGGGTTCTGCAGTTGTTCCACGGGGTGCGCAACGTCAGCTATGCGACACGGCTGGCTTCGGATGCTGGGCTCGAGTCAGCCAAGAAGTCAGCGCTCGCCGAGGCGATGGAACGTGCTAACACCACCTATACCGTGTGTTCCAAGTGCCAGCGCGCGGCCTGCGAGAGTTGCTTCAACGATCGCACAGGACTTTGTCAGGCCTGCGTCGGCCAAGAGGCGGGCGGCGCACCGGCCGGTCTGGGATCGGGACGGCACGGTGCTGCCCGTGGAGGCGGGGAAGAGCCCCGCTCGGGCGGGTCCCAGGCGGCCGGCATGGCGTGTCCCAATTGCCGCAGCTCGCACGGCGGCGGGCGCTTTTGCGCCGAGTGCGGTTTCGACCTCGCCAGCACGCACAAGAGCTGTCCGGAGTGCGGGGCCATGGCCTTGCGGCAGACGCGCTTCTGCAACGACTGCGGCCATGGGTTCTGAAGGCGGCCCGCTTTCCAGGCAGAACTTGCGGCATGGCCGCAGGAGACTTTCTCGCCAATTCGCGCTCGCCAGGGTTCCGGCACTCCGGGTCGGCGTTTGATGTTCCATCCGGTGAACCCATCATGACCGAACCTCTTGCAGCAGCCGAGTCCGCCGTCCGCGAGGGTGACCCTCGAAAGGCCCTCGTGGCCTTGACTGCGGCCGTCAAGGCAAGCCCCGCGAAGGCATCGCTGCGAATCTTTCTGGCGCAGTTGCTGTGCGTCACCGGTGCCTGGGAACGAGCGCATACCCAGCTGAACGTCGTGGCCGACATGGATTCCGAAACGGGTCCCATGCGCGAGATGGTCGGTCACGCGCTTCGTTGCGAACTGCTGCGCGCTGCCGTGTTCGAAGGCAAGCGTTCGCCGATGGTGTTTGGCCAGCCCGACGAGTGGCTCGCGATGCTGATCGAATCGATGCTGCAGTCCGGACAAGGCGCGAGCGATCTCTCGCATCAACTCGCGGCACGAGCCTTCGAGGCCGCACCGGCCACGAGCGGTCAGATCAACGGCGAGCCCTTCGAGTGGATCGCCGACGCCGACTCCCGCCTCGGCCCGGTACTCGAGGCGATGGTCAACGGCCGCTACTACTGGATCCCGTTCAGTCGCCTGAGCACGATTTCGATCGACGCGCCGACCGACCTGCGAGACCGCGTCTGGCTTCCGGCACACATTTCATTCAGCAATGGCGGCGAACAGATCGCGATGATCCCGACCCGCTACCCAGGCTCGGAGCGGAGCGACGACGGTGCCATCCTGATGGCCAACAAGACCGAGTGGCGCGATCTCGGCGCAGAGCGCTGGGCTGGGCTCGGCCAGCGTGTGCTCGTCACCAATCTCGGCGAGCACGACATGCTCGAGGCGCGCCTGATCGAACTGACGCCGGCGACCGGGGCCGAGGCCTGATCGCATGGTTGACCTGAGCTCGCGTGATCGGCTGCAACCGTCCCTCATCGATCGGCTGATCGACAACGACCCGGAGCAGCACAAGGAATCCCTCGACGCGCGGGTGCTCAGTCGTCAGCAACTTCGCGCGGCCGTGCTGCGCGATCTGTCTTGGCTGTTCAACGACTCGCGCATCGAGCCGGAGCCCAACTCGGTGCGCAAGGACGAGCTTGCGCTTTGGAAGGGATTGGAGTTCGCGCGTCGATCTGTCCTCAATTTCGGCATGCCGGCGTTCTCTGGCGTGACGCTGTCGTCGATGGACACCGCAGAGATCGAACGCGCGGTCACAGAGGCCATCCGCAATTTCGAGCCGCGTATCGATCCGCAGACGCTCGAGGTCAACGTGCGCACCGACGCGTCCGATCTGCAGAACACTCTGCAACTCGTCATTCGCGGCCAGATGTGGAGCCAGCCGGTACCGCTCGAGCTGCTGCTTGCCGCCGATGTCGACGTCGAGTCCGGCACGACGCACGTCCGCGAACTGCGTGCCTGAGCGCTGCGCCCGCAGC
>Ga0207648_10008234_pt1 | contig 10121 bp, 8 predicted proteins | sample KBSMisM32_FD_184310 | JGI IMG/M metagenome (GOLD analysis project Ga0207648, IMG submission 184310) | Miscanthus rhizosphere microbial communities from Kellogg Biological Station, Michigan, USA - KBS Miscanthus M3-2 (SPAdes) (version 2) | ecosystem: Host-associated > Plants > Roots > Rhizosphere... | reverse complement strand
GCCGCTGCTGGGCGCCGTCGTGCAGATCGCGTTCGATCCGGCGGCGGGTCTGATCGGCGGCGGCAACCACACGCGCGCGGGACGCCGCAAGCTCGGCATACAGCTGGGCGTTGTCGAGCGAGACCGCGAGCTGGCCAGCGATCAGCTTGACGGCGTCTAGGCGCTCGGCGGTGAAGGCTCCCCGCATCAACCGGTTCTCAAGCAGCAACAGCGCCCGCAGGATGCCTCGGCTGAGGATCGGGATAGCCAGCAGTGAGCAGCAGTCGGCATCGGCGAAGTAGGGGTCGCGAGCGAAGCGATCATCACGGGTGGCGTCGGGCACGACCAGTGGCTCACGCGTGCGTTCGAGGTAGCGCAGCACCGACATCGGAGCTGTGTCGCTCGTCGGCGCGCCACCTTCGTGGGCTGTCGCTGGGAGCAGCCAGTCCCGGTGCTCGTCATTCCAGACCAGCAGCGCTACATCGGTCGCGCCGGTCATGGCTCCGAGTACCTGCGCCACCCGGGCATGCAATCCGGCGATACTGGTTTCCGAGCTCAGCGCCTGTGATGTCGACAGGATGCCCAGCAGATCGATGGTTCCGGTGCTGACACTGCCGCTGCCAAGGGAATCATCGGGCGACCGGGTGTTGCGCTGCGCGGCCGCCGTGTCCTGGTGTGGCGGCAGGCTCGGGTAGGCCCAGTCCAGTTGGGCGACTTTGGCTGTCGCGCCCCAGGCGGCATACTGCTGCCGCGCCTGGGTCAGCAGCTGGTATCCGTGGTGGTCGAGGCCGTGGGCCAAATAGAAGCGGGCCGCGCGTTCGGTGATCAAGGCCCGGTGCCACGGGCGTGGGCGTTGGCCGGCGCCGTGTAGAGCCGCGTCGAAACCGCGGACACACCCTTGGAAGTCGCCGACCGCCCATGCCCGCTCGGCCTCCAGCAACCGCAACAGGTGCAAGAAATTCTGCGGCGCATCGGCGGCCCGGTCGGCCAGCCATTGCGTCACCTCGTCAAGTTCGCTCAGCAAAGTGTCTCGCGCGGCACCGTCCGTGGCGCGGATCTGTCCCGCCAAGGCCAGTCCTCTCAGCACGCGCGCCACTGCCCCGGGGTATTCAGTGGGCGAGGCCGACACCAAGGGCACGGCTTCTGCGGTGTGGCGCTCAAGGGAGGCCTGATCGCCGAAGATGGCGGCGGCCATCGCTTGAACGCTGTGTGCAGAAAGAAGGGTCGCCGGGGTGTCGCTGTACCCGGCGATGGATACCGGCGCGCCGGTTGTGGTGGGGCGTTCGCCGCGCAGCGCATCGATCACCCATTTGTAGGTCTCAAGTACCTCGACCATGTTGACGCTGCCGATGCGTCGCACAAAGGCCAGACCCGCGTCGAGCTCGGCGACGCAGGCGTCCAATGACGGCGCGCACTCGAGCAGAGCCCGCACAGTCGGGACAAACGTGTATGCCGCCTGGCCGAGGTCCCCCCCGCCGATAAACCCTTCCCTGGCTTGCCGAGCGTCGTCGACGCTGTCTTCGAGCGGCTCGAACCACCATCCCAGCAGCGCTAAAAGGACACGTGGCGTTGACGATTCGGGTTCGTAACCTCGGGCCTCACTCAGCGCCAACAGCCGTCGTAGCGCCCGATACGGCAGGGCGTAGTTGTTACCCAATGCGACAGCGGCCACCGGGATGCCGGTTCCCGCGCCGACCAGAGGACGGGCGGGGCCGTACTCACGCCAGATCCGCAGCGCCTGCAGGCTCAGCCAGGCCATCAGTATGGGCTCCTGCCCAAAGTAGGCCGCCGGTTGGATCGCATCGATCACCCGCGAGCCGGCCAGCATCGTGGGATCGGTGAGTTCGGGGCGAGCCAAGTCATCGTCGGGTCCGGTTGCATCAAGCCACCGCAACAGGTTCTCGAACCGCTGGTCCAGCTCGGCCAGCATCCCGTCCGTAGTGGGTACGGCGATGCCCAGCTGCGCAAGCACGTCCAAGCCGAGCGCGATCGCCTCCGGCAACCGTCTCGCATGGGTGAGGCTGCGCACCTGTACCGCCGCTGCCTTCGCCAGGTCGACCGGGTCGCGGCATACCGCCTCGATCGCGCGGTATTCCTCGTCCCCCTCGTCCAGGCGCCCCATGGCAAACAGCGCGGCGTGGCGCGCCGTACGCAGCTCGCGGAGGGTATCGGTCTCCGACGGGTCGACACAGCTCAGCGCCGCGGCCAGCAGCGTACCCATCAGGGCATAATCGCCGATCACGGAGGCCTGATCGGCGGCTTGACGCAGCAGTCCGACGACGTCTGACCGTTCCGTCGGCTCGTCGACCGCGTCGATGACCGGCAGGTACTGCTCAGCCGCGACGGCAAACATCTCCGGAATCGCAGCGAGCCGTCGCGCGATCGTCAATTGCAGACCGCGTCGCTGCTCATCGTTCAGGCTACGCAGAACCGCCTCGCGAATGCGGTCGTGGCCGAACTGGGCCGCCTCGTGCACTCCCGGCTCGATGACCAGGACACCCTCATCAACCGCTGGCGCCAGCCGCTGTTGCACCAGCCCAGGCGGCTCGGCGACAGCAGTCCGCAGCACATCCAGCTCGATGCGCCCGCCCAGGCAGGCCATCGCCTGCACCATCTCCCGAGTCGGCGCGGGCATAGCGCGCACACGGGCCGCCAGCAGCTCGGCGATGTCGGAGCGGCTTAGGTGCGCCCGCAGAGCCGGTTCATCCCAGCACCACCCGGCTGCCGTCACAGTCAGCGCACCCTGCCCGCGCAGCCCATTCAGCAACTCGACCACCTCATACGGATTGCCCGACGTGTGCGGCGCAAGGAGCCCGGCCAGGGCCGCAGCGGCGGCCGTATCGGCGCGCAGCATGTCCTCGACCATGGCGACCACGCTCGAGGGCGGCAGGTTGTCCAACCGTAGATGATGCACACCGGGCTGATCACGCCATCGCGGCACCATTGCCGCCAACAGCTGGGTTGCCGCCACATCGTCGTCGCGATACGCACCCACCAGCAGCAAACCATCGATCGGCTCCTCGCCGAACACCACATCGACGACTCCGAGCGGTGTGCGCCCCGCCCACTGCAAGTCGTCGAGGAACACGACCACCGGCCGGGTGCGCGAGGCGACCGCCCCCAACACCTGCGCTGCACTGCGCTGCGCCCGTGCCTGGGCAGTCAGCGGATCGCCCGCATCCGGGGGCACCTGTAGCAGCAACGCAAACTCCGGCAGCGCAGCGGCCAGCAAGCCTGCGTTCTGCCCGACCGCTGCCCGTATTCGGTCACGAATATCGGCCAGCGTTTCTTCAGGCTCGGCCAACAACAACCGACACAGCGCCCGTGATGCCTCCGCGACGGCATCAGACCCTAGGTCGCGCCGGTACTGATCGAACTTGCCGGCGATGAACCACCCACTGGCGTCGGCAACCAGCGGTCGTAGCTCGTCAACCAACACCGTCTTGCCCGCGCCCGGCGCGCCGCTGACCAACACGCCACGGCACCGGTCATCGAGCATCTCCGCGAACGCCTTGCCCAACGCCGCCACCTCGTCGTCGCGCCCCACCAGTCGCGACGGCCGCAGCAACCGCACTGGGAAATCGTGGCCCCCGACGGCCTGCACGCCAGGATGGTCTAACCGCTCCAAGTCATAGATCAGCCCTTCGGCGCTTTGGTAGCGGTTGTCGGGCTCCTTCTCCAACAGGTGCATGACGATCGCCGACAACGCTTCGGGTATCGACGGGTTCATCTGGGCCGGCGTCACCGGCACCCGCGCCAGATGGTCATGCGTGAGTTGCAACGGATCCCCAGTGCCGAATGGTGGCCCGCCGGTCGCCAGTTCATACAGCGTGGCACCCAGCGCGTACAGGTCTGCACGCTGGTCCACCGACCGGCCGGTACGGCCAGTCTGCTCGGGCGCCAAATACGCGATGGTTCCGACGATTTCGGTGGAGTGCGTGAACTCTGGCCGGATCTGGGCAGCTGAGGTCGCCAATCCGAAGTCCACTAGGCACGGGGTCGCGTTGTCAGCGATAACGATGTTGGCTGGACTGATGTCACGGTGTATCACGCCGCGGCCATGCATCCCCGCCACTGCCCTCGCCAACTTCAGGGCAAGCGCGATCAGGTCCTCAACGGAGAGCGGTTTCGATAGCCCAGCCAGGCTCGTACCACCCGCGTCGGCTAACACCATCGACCCCGTATACCGCGCATCGAGCAATTGAGCGACCCCGACAACCCCCCGCAGGTGATCAAGGATCGCGACCTCATGCTGCAGCCGACCCTGGGCATCCGGTCCCAGCGGCTCCTTGCGGATGACCGTGCGTCCCGATAAGAAATGCCGCGTCACGCGGGTGCGTTCGCTTGAGTGCACTATCTCGGCCCGAAGGGGTAGACCCCGATCGGGCGAAACCGCGCCTTCGCCCACCGGCCACCTCCACTGACAACCGAGCCCACCTCCTACCTAACACCCATTCGAGAGGACCGGCGACAATTCTGAAAGCACCACACGAGGCGAGCCTGATGGCCTCGGCGCCGGTCAGGAGACGAAGAACGCGCTGAGCACCGATAGCGATAGGGCCTCGACGGGCGAACCGGCACGACAAGAACACCAACTTCGACATGCGACGTTGGGAACCTCAGGGGTCGCGTTCTTCGTCATCTCGGCGGCCGCGCCGCTGACGGCGATGGCAGGCGGCGCACCCGTGGCCATGCTTCTCGGCAACGGTGGCTCAAAAGCGTTGTAGCGGTACGAATTTACAGCTCAGTCGAATCGCGTTATCGGCTAAAGCCGGTATTTCGCCCAATAGTCGGCGAGCCCGAAAACGCGTCCCGCTTCTGAACAGCAACCGTCGGTATTCAGGAGACCCTCCAAGTCGACGGGCGACATACCGCCACACAATGGCCGCGCGTCCGCGTCTAGTTTTCAATGTCCAGCGGGATCGTGACGTGAAGGGTTGTCCCGCCTCCGCGCGGACTGACCAGCCTAATGGCGCCGCCCAGGCTCTCGACACGGTCTTTCAGACCGATCAGACCCGAGCCTTTGCTTACGTCCGCTCCCCCAATTCCGTCGTCATGCACCTCAATCTGAAGGTGCTCACGCGCCTTGCGTGCACCCACCGTCAGCCTCGAGGCCTGCGCGTGCTTGGCCGCATTGGCCAGTGCCTCGGCCACCACGTAGTAGGCGGCCACCTCAACCGACTCGGGTAACCGACGATCAATCGCCGCATCGAGGGTGACCGGAATCGTCGAGCGACAAGCCAGCGTCGTCAGCGCCGACGAGAGACCGCCCTGCGACAGAATGGCCGGATGGAGTCCGCGTGACAGTTCTCTGAGTTCAGTTGACGCCTCGGCCAACTCGGACGCCAACTCGGCCAGCGCCTTTTTGAGATCGTCCAGTTCAGCGGGCACAAACTGCTCGGCCAAGCGCAGCCTCAGAGTCGATGTGACGAGCCGCTGTTGGACGCCATCGTGCAAATCCCGCTCCACCTGCCGCCGAGCGGCGTCGCCCGTCGCGACAATCCTCGCTCGTGAGGCGTTGAGCGCGAGCACCGCCTTCCGCGCGGCAACCACGCCGACGACGAAGTTCGCCAGCAACGCCATAGCCGTCAACACGGCGTACACGACGCCGACCGGAGATGAAGGCTCGACTTGCTTCAGGAGGATGACGAGAACAGTTTCGACAACAAGGAAGACCGCCGCCGCACAGATCGCCAGCACGGCCCCACGACGCGTCGACGGCAACAGGAGGCGAACCACCCGCGTGGGGATGTTCATGGATCCACCGCGCCGTTCGAGGGGCTTACGCACAACCGTCTTCCGAAGACCCTCGATGCCGTCAGCGCAGCATGGAGCACACCGAAATCATCTCAGAACTGGCTCTGAAATGGGCTCGGACCGGACAGCCAATATAAGAGCGCGACGGACGGACGCAGGGTTTCCGACTCGGCCAGCCGCATGCTGTCTAAGTAAGGACGGCGTCAGCCGGGGCAGCGGAAGTCCTAAGCGACGAACAGCTGCCCGCCCGTCGTCAGCCAGCCGCGTCGCACCGCTCGGCTGGCTCCAATACGACGATTGCAGCCAGCCGGGGGGCGTATTGGGCGTCTGCCGGGTAGATACTGTGTGACTTCGGCGCGATCCTTGAGACCACGTGAAACAGATCACCACAGAGGAGTACCGCGATGTGGGAAGTCATTACGTCGCAAGGACATAGAGCACGCGACATTCAACACGAGTCCGATGCGCTCCGCGCCGTCCATTCCCTCGGTCTAACGACATTGATTGCCCCGTACCGATACTTGGTTTCTGACCATCGGGGCCGACGTTTCGTCGCGGAGGTACATCGCCAAACGACAGCGGCGCCGGCCCGCCCGACCCTGCCGTCCTACGGCTGAAGGTATGAAGCCACGCTGATCCAGCGACTCCATAGCTGTTTGTTCCTGCCGCTTGAGCGCCGAGTGCCTCTTGGGCAGGTCGGTTAGACACTGCAGGAACCTGAACCAGCCAGCAGGGTTTCATCCCTACAGGCGACGAGCGCTCCCTCCTCAGCTGGAAGGCGCCCGGCAAGAACATCCCGGAGGCAGCCTAGGCGCCGGAAGCGCGCGAGAAGGTAGCTGCACGTACACGACGTCCTTTCATCCTCGGTCGCAGCGGCTGCCTACATTGTGGTGGCCGAGGCAATTTCAGCCCCAAAGCGCGCATTTGATGTTGTGCCGGTGTGACATTGGAACTGTCAGTTGGATCGGTGTGACGGCAGCCGCGATACGCAATGATTGTCAGCGGGGATGTTTCGCGCATCTCAGCGTGAGATCGTGTGGACCATGGCCGCGTTGTGCCTGACCCCAAGGCGGCCTCCTGCAGTTCGGCAAGGGGCGACCAGCGAAAGCTGTCTGCCGCGGACATGCTGCCAGTCATGAACATTGGCTGAGGACTATAGCCACAGCGGACTGGAGTAAGACCTGCCGACGGAGGACCAACATGCACAAGAAACTCGCGCGACTAGTCACCTGGCTCGCAGAGATGTTAAACCGCAACCGATCATGGTTCCCGAAGTCGACGAACCTTAAGCCACCCCGTCGACCTCTTGGCCGTACTTGTAACCACTGCGCTTTTCGGTCGCCGAGCGCACTGACTCAGAGAACCCGACAGACTCATGCTCGCGCGATATGGTCCGCCTTCACGGGATTCGAGAAGTTGGCGGCGGTCGTGCGCTATGAGGTGCATCAAAAGGTGCGTTACGCAGTTAACGTCAGCTGCAAGTCTTGTGCAGATGCCCCGTATCTAAACTGCGGCTAGCAGGGGCGACAACAAGGGCGTCGTCCCACCACACTTGAGCGCCATGGGAACTACAGCAAGTCGCACACACACGCAGAACCTGAACACCTGCGCGCCGATTGCTCATGCACGCTTAGGTGCTACGGAGTGGCATGGCCTCGGACCGTGAACCGCCAAACACCTATAGCGCCGCCCTCAATGTGATCGGCTCTCTTGCAGGCTCTCTCGCAGTCCTGATGCTGGTTGGCGTCGCGGCGTGGATCGTCATCAGCTCTGGCACAGGTCATCCGACGTGGCAATAATTCAGTCCGACACCGACGATGGCACCGCATCCGACAAGCGGTCTACCGCGCGGCCCGCGATGGAGGCCGTCGGCAATTTCGTCCTGGTGTTCGCGTTCGGCATCGCGATTGCCACCCATAGCTGGTTTGCGCCGCTGTTGATCGGAGCACCATTGGTCGCAATGGTCTCCTCCAGGAATCGTGTGCCGGACGCGTACTACAATCCGTCGCTGACCTTTGCAATGCTGATGCGCGGTCGGATTGCATTCCGAGACGCCCTCCCGTTCTGGCTCATCCAGTTGGGTTCCGGACTGTTGGCGGCGATGCTGGTGTGTGCGATGGTCGGTCCGAGGCAGCTGGCGGTCACAGCGGCGACCGTGAAGGGCTCCACTCTCGTGGCGGCGTTAGCACTCGAACTGGTCTTCACCTCTGCGCTGTGCTTTGTGGCCGTTGACGTTTCGAGGAGCAATAGCCGCACCGCCAATGACTACAATGGTTGGCCGATCGCCTTGGGGGGTATGGCGAGCGCCATCGCGATTGGTACCGCCACTAACGACGTCTTCGATCCCGAAATCAGCTTCGACGACGCTGTGCTTGGAATACTTTCGTGGCCGACGCTATGGATATACCTAGTGTCCCAACTGCTCTCGGGAATCGCCGCCACGATCACATTCGTGAGCCTCGCCTTGTTCATCCAGTGTCTCAATCTTGACTTGACGTTGCCTACGTCTTCAACAGGGCCAGTCTCGGGATGCTCGACGCCCGCCCCCGCTGAGCAATACCCGCTGGCCGGGTACTCCAATTCGCGTTGCCCGTAGCGACATACGTCCGCAAATCCTGCACGCTAACAACAGAGCCAATACCACATCGCCCGTATGGCGGTGTACCACAATGGATACGACCTTCCATGCGCCACCGGCCCTATCTGCTAACACGGCCGATCGGAGGGTACGGAAACGAACAACGAGGAGAGATTACTCAGGACAGCTGGTGCAGTCACCCTGCGCGGACGCCTCCCGCTTTACGACCGTGAAGGCCTGACACCCGTACAAAAGGACCTCTTCGACTGGCAGATGCGCGAAGCCGTCCCTTGGGCGGGCGCTGCGGGCTTTCAAGCTCGTACCCAGGCCGGCCAGCTAATCGGACCCTTTAATCCTGCCTTACTGTCCCCCCGGCGATCTCGAAGGCGTTCTTCGAATTTGTGCTCGCAGAGCACCAAAGCACGTCTCTCAGTAGACGCGACAGAGAGGTCATCATTTTGATTGTCGGCACGGCCTGGCAGGCTCCCTACGAGCTCTATGCCCATTGCGCTGTTGGCCGCCACGTCGGGCTGTCCGACGACGAGGTGCGCACCCTCGCTGAGGGAGGACTACCACAAGATCTCAGCGATACAGTAACGGTGGCCCATCGCGTCGCGCGTGCCCTGTCGCTCGAGCATCGTCTCGACGATGCGCTCTATCGCGAGGCGGAAAACTGCTCGGCGCCAAGGGGATCATGGACGCCGTTATACTTACCGGTGTTTATCACACCGTGTGTGCCATCCTGAACGCATTCGAGATACCCGCGCCGTCGTCCGTCGTCGACGCCTCAAGTCACTGAATCGACCCTAGCGACAGGCGAATAGCGGTGACCATGTCGATCGAACGCTCGAAGCGCACGGTCTGGGTTTCGCCATTCCGGTCGACAATGCCATGCGCATCGCCGCAGAACTCATCGCCACCGGTCGGGCATCGCATGGCTGGGCGCACAGGTGAACAGCGGCATCGCTACGCGGGGGTGCCAGGATCGTCGACGTGACACCCGGTAGCCCCGCCGCGACGGCCGGGCTCACTCCCGGCGAGGTGGTGACCAAGATCGAAGACCAAGTCATCGAAAGCGGCAACGCCTTGGTCGCCACGGTGCAGTCCAGGACACCCGGCGCCTCGGTGACCCTGGTCTTTACCGACACTTCGGGTAATCGCAGGACCGTTGAGGTTAATCTCGGCACCGACCAGGGTCGACAGTCGTCGCGGCAACGAGCACAAACGTAGGCTCGAAGCGTCCTGGCTACCGGCGAGAAGCAAACCTGACCGAAACCGCAGTGCCAATTCTGAACCGCAATTGAACACCAGGCCTAAGGCTGATGTAGGTGGTGGTTCAGGAGCTCAGCCATGAGTACTCAGTCAGAAGAAGGCTCCGCCGACGTCAAGCAGAGGCCGCCGCAACCTGAAACGGTTACGGCGCTGCTGCCGCGGCTGCACGTGGAAAACGCGTCCGCCATGCGACCGGTAGACGCGTTACGGGCTTGGCTTCGCGACAACATCCCGAGTACGGCGCTACCAGTCAGCATGCGCCGGCTACGGAATCCTCCTCGACCAGCAGCACGGACGACCACCAAGGCGAAGCAGCGCGCCTGAGCCGCGTATGCCGAGGCTTGGCTTGACAGTTGACGCCCCTCGATTACGCCAGGCAGCTAGACGGAATTACACCACGCTGATCTCATGGACCGTGCAGATCGCGGCTGACGGCAATCCCTCGGGCGGTCTGCCATCCATCGGCGGGCTACCGAGCTGCTGTTGGTTGAGCATGCGAGTAGCCGGATGTGTCGCCGTTGGCTTGGGTGAGCGG
>Ga0207648_10008233_pt1 | contig 10123 bp, 6 predicted proteins | sample KBSMisM32_FD_184310 | JGI IMG/M metagenome (GOLD analysis project Ga0207648, IMG submission 184310) | Miscanthus rhizosphere microbial communities from Kellogg Biological Station, Michigan, USA - KBS Miscanthus M3-2 (SPAdes) (version 2) | ecosystem: Host-associated > Plants > Roots > Rhizosphere... | reverse complement strand
CGCTTTGATTTCCAGCAGTTCGACGAAACTGACGTAGCAGTTGACCATCTTCGCGCCTGCCTGCAGCGTCGGCGGCGAGAAATGCGCGATGCGACCCTTACCGTAGTAGCGTTTCTTAGGAATCATGCGATGTACTCCCTTTCGGCCCGGCGTAGCGCGCCCAGCGAGCAGATTGCCAAGCGGCATCTGCCCCGTGTGCGCGCTTGAACAAAGGGGCGGAGGTGTGGGGCAATGCCCGCGTCCGTCTTGCCGTCGCGCGAGAGAACGGACCGCGTCCGCCCTTCTCGCGCCGGGACGAACTACGAGCAGGACGGCGAGAGCGTCTTGAGCGACTTCACGCCGAGAAACGGGATGTCGAGCGTGCCGGTGGTGCCTTCGGTCTTGGACTTCAGCTCGATGTCTCTGCCGTTTTCGACTTCGGTCTTCGTGTCCGCCTTCACCGACACGGTCCCGTGGCCGGCCGACACCGTCTTGCCCTCGATGCGCACGCGCTCGCCGACGTGTGCGGTGAGGTCATCGTCGGTGACCAGCGCATACCGCTTCGGATCCATGCCGCGGACGTCGCGAATGTTGGTCAGCATGTAGTCGCCGTTGTCGCGGCGCTCCAGGCAGCCGACGATGGCGACGTCCTTGCCGCCCTTCATTTCGACTTTGGTCTTGGTCGTCGTCTTGGTCTCCTGCGTTTGCGCGCGGAGTGCGCCGGCGCTCACGACGGTGAGCCCGATCGCGATCGCCGTCATACGTGTCATGTTCATGAGAGTCCCTGCAACGCGGTGTCGGTGCCGCGCATGGCTGATGAAGAGCTGAGCCGATCCTCCGCCCTAAGTCGTCTGTCGGCCGCCAACGCGCGGCGCAGCGAACCGCGACCACTGCGCTCACTGTGCGCGCACGGCAGTTTGCGGGCTGTGCTGTTTTGCACAGCACGCGACCGCCGGTTTGGAGGTCGTCTGGTTTCTCGATCGTCAAAATGGGCAGATGATGTTCCCGCATCTTCGAGGCAGTTGCAGGTGAGGGCGCCGCGGCTCGAGGTGTTGCGAACAGAACATCGCACGCCGGTGAGTCGGCGGTACCATGCGGCCGAAGACCGACACCGTCGCACACCGGCGGTGAAACTCAAGGAGCCGCATGCGAGACATCCGCCTGGCATCAACCGTCCTCACCGTCGTCCTGACCTTGCTCTTCGGCCAGGCGATCACCGCGCCCCCGCGGGCTGCCGCATCTTCAGGCAGCCGCGACGGCGAGGCCGCCCGCCGCCTTCGCGACGGACAGGCGATTTTTCGCTTTGACACGTTTGGCGACGAACAGCTCTGGACCGGCGTGCTTCGTATGCACGACGTCATCGCGACGGTTGCTCCCGCTACCGCGCTGGCCGTTGGCCTCAAAATCGATGTCGAGGCCTTGCCGCCGGGGGTAATCGCCGCGCTTCGCGCCGGGCACGTCAATCTGGCCGACCCCGCCGTCACCGTCGAACTCGTCCGCCTCAACGCGGTTCTCGGCGTGAGGGGGACGGTGAACGAGACCGGCCGGCTCACCAGCGTCGGCATCACCTGCGCGTTCTGCCACTCGACCGTCGACAACTCCTTCGCCGCGGGCATCGGCAAGCGGCTCGATGGATGGGCGAATCTCACCCTGAACGTCGGCGCCATCGTCGCCTTGTCGCCGGCGCTTCCCGATGCGCTCAAGGCCGAGTTCCAGACGTGGGGGCCCGGCAGGTACGATCCGCGGCACCATGCGTTCGACGGCATCAACCTGGTGCCGTTGAACGCCCCGTCGCTGCCGATTGTGATTCCGTCGATCTACGGATTGGCGGGCGTCGGCTTCGAGACGTTCACCGCCGACGGGCCGATTTCCTACTGGAACAGTTACGTGGGCGTCGGACAAATGGGCGGCCACGGCAACTTCAGCGATGTTCGCATCGGGCTGACGATTACGCAGGCGCCGGATCTGGTCACGTCAAAGCTGCCGGCGTTGCTCGACTATCAATTGAGCCTGCGCACTCCGGATCCGCCGCGAGGCAGCTTCGACACGGAAGCGGCGAAACGCGGCGCACAGGTGTTCCGCAAGCAGGGGCGCTGCGCGTTCTGCCATCAGGCGCCGCTCTTCACCGACGTGCTCAGCGGCCCGAATCCGGCGGTGCCCGTGCTGCACGAGCCGGTCGAGGTCGGCATGAATCCCGCGTATGCCGCGCGAACGGCAACCGGCAAATACCGGACGACGCCGTTGCGCGGACTGTGGCAGCACGCGCCCTATTTTCATGACGGAAGCGCGGCGGACCTGCGTGCGGTGGTCGAGCACTATGACCGGCTGTTTGGGTTGCGTCTGTCCCGTTCACGGAAGGCCGATCTTGTCGCGTTCCTGAAATCGCTGTGAAAGCCGTGCGGCGGCGTATGGCGATCGCGTGTTCGCTGCCGACGATTCGATCCCGGCACGGGTCACCGGCAGCGGTGGCGCGGCTGTCGTTGTCTCGGCAGGAAGCGACCGTCGCCGCGGTCGTCCGTCGACTCCTCGGGGTCCGAATCGTACGGGAGCAACAACTGCGCCGATCGGTGTGAAAACGGCAACGCTGCAGCGTCGACGGGTCATTGTCGGGCGCTCACGTGGTGGCACTCGTTGGCTGGACGCCGAATTGGCTGCCGGTATCGCCTGATTGAGTGCGCCGGGCGCGTTCCGCGAATGGGTGCGGTTCGACGGATGTGCCGCGGTGCTCGGCGTACACGCGTGTGAACTCGGCACCGAGCAGCAGGATCTGGCACGAGTAGTACACCCACAGCAGCAGGATCATCACCGAACCGGCAGCGCCGTAGCTGGACGCCATGCTGCTCTGGCCGAGATACAGGCCGATCAGCTGCTGACCGAGTGTGAAGAGCACGGCTGTGACGAAGGCACCGGTCGCCACATCACGCCAGCCGAGATGCACGTCAGGCAAGACGCGGTAAAGGAGGGCGAACAGCGATGTCGTGCCGATGAGCGATACGAGGAATTGCAGTCCGCTCCACACCAGCGGGACGCTCGAGGCATGGGGCGAGAGCCACGCGCTGAATGCCGCAAGGGCGGCCGTCACCGCGAGCGAGACCATCAGCAGAAAGCCGATCGCGACCACGAGGCCGAAGGAGCGCAGCCGATCGATCAGGAAGGCCTTGAGGTGCGCACCCGGGTTCGACTTCACCCGCCACACCGTGTTCAGCGCGGCCTGGAGCTCGAGGAACGCACCGGTCGCGGCGATGACGAATGCCACGCTGCCGATCGTGGTGGCGACGATGCCCGCCCGTCGCTGACTCGCTCCATCGAGAAGGCTCTGTACGGCGCGCGCACCCTCGCGCCCGACAAGGTGATCGAGCTGGTCGACGATCTCTCCGCGCACCGCATCAGTGTTGAAGACCAGACCGGCAATCCCGGTGGCAACCAGCAGTACCGGCGCGATCGCAAACAACGTGTAATAGGCCAGCGACGCGCCGAGGCGCAGTGCGTCGTCGTCCCACCAGGCCCTCAGCGCGGTCGCGAAAATTCGCACGATTGCCCGGACGGGAGGGGCAGCAGGCCGCCGAAGCCGTGACTCAGCGCGGAATGAGCTACTTGTCCACCGCACGATTGGAGGCGATCTTCACGACGTGGGTTTGGTCCTCAGTCAGCCACGCATCGACGCCGATGGCGTCTGCTTCTGAACGCCCCTCCCTGATCGCGGCGTCGTGCGTCGGAGACGTCTCGTGCGGCGCGTTCGGGATGATGCTGATCTCGTGCTCACGCACGGCGGTCGGATGCGAGACGAGGACGTCTCCCGGCTTTACGTCTGACAACGACTGAGGTTTCGTCTCATTTGACACAACCTCAGTCTGGGCTGCTCCGGGGATTCGCGCTGTTCCGTTCAGGACTGACGGCCTGAAGGTACTCCGCGGCAGTGACGTGAGACCGACGCCCCGGTCAACGCTTGAGCTGAGCCATTGATGTGCGAAACGGTAGGGCTGTCAACGAGCCGGGGTCCACCGCTCCGAGGATGCAAAGGTCACGACGGCAACAGCCGGACGATGCCGGCAGCCGCCGCCCGCGCGGGCACTCGCTCGACGGCGTCGGGAGCCCGCCACAGTGTTTCGCTCTCGCGAATCTGGGGCAGCAGATCCGCATCATCATGCACTTCGCCGGTCAGCTCGACGACAAACGCATGAACCGGCCGATCGCTGCCGCGCAGCGCGATCCGATAGTACAGCCGGGGTTCCATGCGGAGCGCCCGCCAGACGTCGGGCGGAACGATGTACGCCTGGAACCCCAGGCGCGGCGACCCGGGCGCGGGACTCTTCATCCAGTCGGAGGCGACGCATTTGTCGAACGACGGGTCAGCCGCGATTTCGACGCACCACACGATCTCCCCGTGCGGTTCGAGACGAAACGTCGGCGGACCCATCTCGCGATTCCACCGGATCGGACCTTCGATCCATGGCTCCTCCGCGTCGCGCGGAATGCCCGCCAGCTCCGAGAGGGTGGACCTGACCGATCCCGGCGTCTGCGCAGGCGGCCCGACACCCGCGGTGATGGCGATGGACGGCGCGGTGGCGCCCTGGTCGTCCCGCGTCGAGACGAGATAGTTCACGTAGGCGACGGCGCTCGACGACGAGCCGATGCGATACCACAGGCGCTCCGCCAGCCGAAGCCGTGTCCACGCAGCCGGAGGCAGATCGTAGGTCGCGCCGGCGAGCAATGGTGTGTCCGACCACGAGGCATAGAAGTTGCTCGCGCTGCGCAGCGCCGCATGCGACGCCGCATCGAACAGCTCCGGCTGCGTCGTCACTTCCACCATGTAATAGAGATTCGGCGCCGGATCGACGTGGAACGTCGGGGGCGCATCCACGCGCGACCACACGCTCGGCCCGAGGATCACCGGATCGATCGGATCGGCCGGCGTCGCCGGGTGCGCGGCGGCGGCGACGGCGCGCGCGGCGTTCAGGCGGCCGTGCCCATACTGGTCGCTGTGCCCGGTCAGATCGTAGAGGGCGCTGGCGCCGATGCGATCCGCGGTCGCGGCGAGCAGCTCGCGTACCTGTGTCGCGGTGAGGGCGGGATTGACCGAGAGCGCGAGCGCGGCGATACCTGCGGCGAGCGGCGCCGCCGACGAGGTGCCGCCGAAGCTGTTCGTGTAATCGCCGGGCGCATCGCCGCGCTGGACGCTGCCGGGATTGTAGCCAGCCGAGCCGCGGCGGTCGGTGGTGAAGATCGCCGGCTGGCCGGGGCCGCCGTTCGACGGCGCACACGCGAAGATCTCCGGACCGTAGTCGCTGTAGGTGGACGGCAACTCGGCGGCGGTGCAGGCGGCGATCGCGAGCACGTCCGGGTTCGACGCGTAGCCGTCGCCCGACACGAGCTCGGCACCGTTGCCGGCGGCCCAGAAAATCGGAATGCCCTTTCCGGCACGGCCCTTCGTGACGCAGTACCGGATCGCGAGCCTGGTCGGCGTCGGCAGCGGCACCGTTGCGCCCACGCCGTCGGCGGGCCCCCAGGAACAGCTGATGACATCGGCCCCGGCGTCCGCCGCCCACGTGAACATCTTCGCCTCGTCCGAGACGCCGAGATAGTCGGGGACGCGCGCCACGATCAGGCGGCAGCCGGGCGAGACGCCCGACGCGTTGACGCCCGCAGCCGCGGCGACGCCGGCGCACGCGGTGCCGTGATTGTCGATATAGGTTCGCGGCGCCGCATCCGGCGTGCCGGTCGCGAAATCGAATTGATCGGCGACCTTCGGCTGCCCGAGCGCCACCGGCCCCACGAATTCCTCGTGCCCTGCGTCGAGTCCGTCGTCGAGGATCGCGATCCGGATCGCGGCGCTGCCGGTGGTGTACTTCCAGGCGTCCTGGGCGTGCACGGCTTTGAGATGCCACTGCGTGGAAAGGTAGGTCGCGGCGGAGGGATCCGACGTGCCGCCGTCCTTCCAGTGACGCGACTGGATGAGATCCGGCTCGGCGAACACGACGTAGCCGCGCTCGACCAGCGTGTTGGCCGCCGCCACCGCGCCAAGCCCGTCGCTGCCTGGCGACGCCTCGAGCAGGAATCCGCGCGGCGACGCGTAGGGCAGTGGTTCCACGATCCGCAGCTTCAGCTCGTCGAGCAGCGCGGCGATTTTCGCGTCGTCCAGGTCCGCGCGGAACTGGGCCAGGAGCCGTGTCGTGACGATCACCGTGTCTTCGCCGCCAGGCGTGCGGCGATAGATCGGCAGCGCCTGCGCAACGCCCGGCTCGCGGCGCAGGAGCTGGCTCGCGTCCGTGGCTGCGTCGTGCCGGTAGACGTGCAGGCCTTCCCGCGGCAGGAACGTGACCGGCTGCGACCGGCCGAGCACGCTCCGCGCCGGCTCCGAGAGGTGAAGCGCGTCGGTCTGCGCCGCCCGCGTCAGCCGGACCGCAAAGAGCTGCGGATCCGGAATCAACGGCACTCGCCGGTCGCCGACGTAGACGTAGACCGCGGGCTCATTCATGCTGCGCCTCAGTCGGTGATTTGAATTGCCGGAATGCCGCTGTCGGTCGGTTCGTTCGATACCTGGTAATCGGTCCAGCTGCCGGCGCTCGAGCTCGAGGCGATGCGGTAATACAGCTGCGTGCCGCGGCGCAGCCGGCTCCACACCGACGACGGCAGCGGATAGAAGCTGCCGCGCATCAACGCGGTCTCCGTCCACGATCCGTAGAAGTTGTCGGGGGCACGTTCGCCATAGTGGCCGTAGTCGAACAGCACGGGGGATGACGCCACTTCCACGGCGTAGTAGCGCCCGGCGCCCGGGTTGACGGTGAACGCGGGGGCCGCCGCGCTGCGCGCCAGTCTGGCCGGCCCTTCGATCGGCCGGTGGCCGTTGGTCGAGGTGCCGGCGTGGCCGGCGGACGAGCGCGCGGGCTCCACCGTGAACGGCGCCTGGGCTTCGAAGTCAGGGTTCGGCGTGCCGACGACCGAGTAGTTCGGGGTCTGCGTCGAGGGCATCTGGTCGACGATCGCCTGCTGAAATGCCCGGTAGTTGTCGGAGAATGCGCCGTCGTCCCAGGCGGTGAGGAGCGTGCCCGTGAACAGGCCGTTGTTGTCGCCGTCGTTCGAGAGCTGGTTGTCCTGACAGCCGGAGATCAGGATGACCGTCGCCTTCATCATGTCGCGCGTGCGGCTGCCGGAGGCAAACTGCAGCGCGTTGTACTGCGCCTTGTTCTGCTCGTAGTTCGCCGCCGCGATCTCCGGCGGAATGCCCTTGAAGCGCACCGGACCGCTGCGCGTGCGCGGATAATGTTTGCCGAACGCCTCCGAGCCGACGACGGCGGTGTACTCGCGGTTCCGCGTCACCGTGCCGCTGTGGCAACTGTCCGACAGCACCAGGATCCGGGCGCCCGTGGGGAACTGGCTCCACAGGTTATAGAGCTCGTCGTCGATCATCTGCCGGTCGTAGCACACCCACGTCTCGTCCTTGCCGTCGGCTTCGTCGCCATTGACGTCGGTCATCTGGCCGCCGTGGCCGCTGAAGGTAATCAGGACGATACCGCCGTCGTCGAGATTGAAGGCGGCCTGGCCGATTTCAGCAACGATGCGGTCGGCCGTCGCCTCGCCGTCGAGAATCAACGTCGACACGTATCCGAGGCCGTCGGCGATCTTCTGCATGGCCAGCGCGTCGTTCACGCACCCGGCCAGCGCGCCGTCCCATCCGTTGTAGGCGTCCGGATCGACGCCGTTCAACCCTATGTTGATCGAGATTGCGTTACTCATGAACCTCCTCCGATCAGCTCCCACGTCAGGCTGACCACGTTGCCGCGAGCGGCCAGATCCCATTCGAGCCAGGGCGTTGCGCTCGTGGCATTTGCCGTACTGATTTTCGTCACCTGGAACTGCAGCGTCCGCGGCCCGAGATAGGTGGTGAGCGGCAGGATGAAATCGGCCTCCGCCACGGGATCGGTCTCGCTGAGCGGGACCGTCGTGTCGCTGCCGGATGCTTCCTTGAGCCGCGCCGCCAGATCGAGGCGCGTCAACCCGTGGTTCGCGTAGTTCACGAGATTGACGAAGACGACGTTGGTGCGGATGTCTTCGACGAAGCTGCTGGCTTCGCTGAGCTGTGCCGGATCGCCGGGTTGAACCTCGCCGGCCGGATAGGCCTCGGTGGTCGCCGCAGGCACATCCACCGTGACCGATTCTCCGGGGCCGAGCAGTCGATCCACGCGCACCGCCTGCGACAGGCCGTCGCCGGCGTAGACAATCAGATCGCTGACGTTCACACCGCGCTCGATGCCGTTGGTGAGCCGGGCTTGCGCCCCCTGCAGCACGCTGGCAACCGGTCCGCCGCTCCACGGCCCGGTCAGGCCGGACAGGTCCAGCAAGAGTGTCGTGTCGAGCGCCGTGCCGTCCTGCAGCGTGAAGCGCGCATTGGCGCTGATGCCGCTGGTGCGCAGCATGCCCTGCAGCTGCAGGCCGCCCGCGAGATCGCTCGACAGCGTCACCTGGAATCCGTTCCACAACTTCGCCGCGTGCGGTTCGATCGTCGCAATGCCGCCATCGACCGACCAGGTGTAGGCAACCGTCGCGTCGATCTCGGTGAGGTATTGCACGACCGGACTGTTGTGCAGACCGGCGAGTCTGGCATTGAGCTGCCGACGGACCCACGGCGGCAGGTCCGGCTCGAGCGACGCCATGACGACGCAGCGGTTGTTCGCCTCGTGTTCGGCGTCGAGCGACGAGTACAAGTACACCGCCGGCCGGTAGGCGCGTGCGCCTTCGGTCGGCGCATAGCGCGCGATCCGGTACGCGGTCGGCTGCACCAGGAAACGGCCCGGCTGACTGAGCGATCGATGCACCTTGTAACGCGGGTTGGCGAACCCGGGCTCGACGATCGGCTCATAGAGATTGAGCGCAGTCTGGCCGAGGCTGAAGGAATTCTGGCAGCCGATGGACGCCTTCCTGTCGCCGAGATCCTGGCGATAGAACGCGCCGAGCGTGTTGCAGGGGAAGAACGCCGGGATCGGTACGCTCCGCCCGAGCGTCTGCCGCACGTACTGCCGTGTTCGGACGAAGTCCTGCAGCCGGATGGCCGTTTCCATGTGCGTCTGAAACGGCGAGGCGACGACCTGATGCGCCTGCGCTGGCGCGGCGACAGGAGCCGGCGCCGGCACGACGAGCGTATGCAGGGCGGTCGCGTGGAGCGCCGTGACGGTGGCGCGCGGCGCCGCGCCAACGGCAGCCAGCTCGCGGGCCTGGTGCGGGGCTTCACGCTGATAGACCAGATCGGCCGCGGGCGATCGATACGCCACCCGGGACGCATCCACGAACGGCACGTCGCGCAGCGCGGTCGCCCGGATCGGCGTGTAGGCCACCGGCGTCATCTGGATCTTGCCGATGTACTGCAGTCTCGTGTTCGGATCGGGTGCCGCGACCATCGCGTCGAAGGTGTAGGCGAGAGTGAGCTGCGCCTGGGTCGGCTGAAAATTCGCGACCGCGAGGTCTCCGTAGGCGACGCGCAGGTACTCGTTCAGCAGGGCGACGCGTACTTCGATCGCCCCCGGTTTCTCGGTGATCGTTCCCGAGAGATCGATCTGACGAAGGTGACCGGCGGCGTCCTTGACCGGCAGCCGCAGGGAGGCGGACAGCCCGCCGGTCGGCACCGGGTCGGCGCGCGGGTTGGCGCGCGCCGCGAGCGCCGCGCGCGTCGCCGCGCTGACGCCGCGGAGCACAGTGAAGAGCACTTCCCCCTCGAGAATGGCGCCGCCGCGATCGTCGTGTCCCGCTTCGTGAAACATCAGCTGGAAGGTGCTGGCATCGGGAGCCACCGAAGGATCGGCCGGCGCCAGCGTGAGATCCGGGGCGTACCAGAAGTGGGCGGAGTCGGCCTGGTCGGCCCACAGAGCGGACCCGGGATCGTCCACGAGCGGCAGCGCCAGGCGCGGCGAACCATTCGTGTCGATCCGCCCGAGGACGACGTCGTTGACCGCGAACGCCTGCACCGCTCCCGCGTGCTTCCGCACGTCGTCGGACGCGAGCAGCGCGTGCGCGGTCGGGCGCCGCAGGGTGTCGGTGGTGAGCGCGCGCGACAGCGACACCACGTGATCGCCGACGGGAGCGAAGCCGGGTGAAGCGCGCGTTTCCCCTTCGGCGTCGCGCGTGGCCACCGCGCTGACCCGCCGCGGCACCG
>Ga0207648_10008231_pt1 | contig 10124 bp, 7 predicted proteins | sample KBSMisM32_FD_184310 | JGI IMG/M metagenome (GOLD analysis project Ga0207648, IMG submission 184310) | Miscanthus rhizosphere microbial communities from Kellogg Biological Station, Michigan, USA - KBS Miscanthus M3-2 (SPAdes) (version 2) | ecosystem: Host-associated > Plants > Roots > Rhizosphere... | reverse complement strand
GGTTGCCGGCGAGCGTCGATTCGGCGAACACGTTGACGATGCGGAACGCGTGGGTAGTCATGGAGCGCCTTCAGCGGTCGGTGAGCAGTGAGCGGGCGAGCGCGCGCCACGACGTCGGCGCGATGCCGGACGGCGTCACGCGATTCGCGTCGGCGAGGCCCGCGTAGTTGCGCGTCATCGCGCGCGAGTAGGTCGGATCGTAGTGCGAGCCCAACAGCTCGGCGACGAGCGCGTCGATGTCGCCGCCGTGCGCGAGCGTGCTCCAGCGCGCGAGCGTCTCTTTCCCGTGCATCGCCGCGAGGTGCGCGAGGCGACGGTCGAGGGCGTCGGGATCGGCGACGAAATGGACGTATTCCTCCTTGAGCAGCGCCACGCGGTCGTCGAGGGCGAGCGCGACCTCGACGCACGGCGCGGCGCGCATCGACGCGAGAAGCGCGTCGGGCACCTGCAGCGCGCCGATCTTGCGGCTCTCCGATTCGATCCAGACGGGCTCGCGCGTGTCGAAGCCGTCGAGCGCGACGAGGATCGCCGAATCGAACGCCTTCTGCGACGGTTGCGGGTCGTCGGGAAGATCGCCGAGCAGTGAGCCGCGATGCTTGGCGAGCGCCTCGAGGTCGAGCACCTGCGCGCCCTCGGCGGCCAGCGCGCCCAGCAGGCGGCTCTTGCCCGACCCGGTCAGCCCGCACACGACGCGGTAGCGGAATGCCGACGGCAGCTCGGCGAGGCGCGCGACGACGTGCCGTCGCCACGTGCGATACCCGCCGTCGAGCTGCACGGCCGGAAAGCCGATCTCGTTCAGCACGTGCACGAGCGAGGCCGAGCGCTTGCCGCCGCGCCAGCAGTACACGAGCGGCGACCATCCGCGCGGCTTGTCGGCCGCGATCGTCTCGACGATCGTCGCGATGTGCCGCGACACCAGCGCCGCGCCTACCTTCTTCGCCTCGAACGCGCCGGCCTCCGCGTGCAACGTGCCGACGCGCGCACGCTCGTCGTCGTCGAGCACCGGGGTGCTGATCGCGCCGGGCAGGTGATCGTCGGCAAATTCCGAGGGGCTGCGCACGTCGAGGCGGTCGGCGTGCGCGGCGACGGCCTCGATCCCGACCGACCGCGGCGGCCGGACGTTCATCGGCGCGTCAGCATGCGCTCGAGCGTCGGCCATACGTTGTCGAGGAGCCTGGCCTGCGTCGCTTCGGTCGGATGGATGCGGTCGGCCTGGAACGCGGCCGCATCCTCGCCGAATCCCTCGAAGAAGAACGGCACGAGCGGCGCGCCTTCGGCCTTCGCGACCTCGGCGAAGACGTTCTCGAACTGGCGCGTGTAGGCCGGCCCGTAGTTCGGCGGAAGCTTCATGCCGATGAGCAGCGGCCGCGCGCCCGCAGCCTTCGCCGCCGCCGTCATCGCCGCCAGGTTGTCGCGCGTGGAAGCGATGCTTCCCCCGCGCAATCCATCGTTGCCGCCTAGCTCGATGACGACGATCGCGGGCTTGTGCCGTGCCAGCAATGCGGGCAATCGCGAGCGTCCGCCCGCGGTCGTGTCGCCGCTGATGCTCGCGTTCACGACGCGATAGCCGAGCTTGCGCGCGTCGAGGCGCTTCTGCAGAAGATCGGTCCACCCGACACCGGGTGGCAGCCCGTACGCCGCCGAGATCGAGTCGCCGACGACGAGAAGGACGAACGGTTCGGCCGCGCCGCCAGGAATCGGCGCGAGCGCCAGCGCTGCCGCGGCGGCGAGCGCGGTTATGGTTCGGCGTCTTGTCACATCCGGTTGCATCTTTGCTTTCCCATTGTAGGCGAACGACCGGGCGGGGCTTCCTCGTCGCATCGCGTAGAATCGGCGGCCGCGCCCCCAGGGACGCGCTTCGTCGCCGTCCCCTTGCGGCGGCGCACCGGCAGCCCCATCGTGCCGGCATGAGCCCTTACGCCGAAGCCCCGATGACGCGCCCGTTGCTCCGTGCCGAGCGGCTCACCAAGACGGTGGTGAGCGGCGACGCTCCGCTCACGATCCTCGACGAGGTCACGTTCGACATCGCGCCGGGCGCTTCGGTTGCGATCGTCGGCGCCTCCGGTTCGGGCAAGACGACGCTCCTCGGCCTGCTTGCGGGCCTCGATCAGCCGACCGACGGCGAGGTGTGGATCGATGGCCAGGCGCTCTCGGGTCTCGACGAGGACGCGCGCGCGGCGATGCGGCAACGGCTACTCGGTTTCGTCTTCCAATCCTTCCAGCTGCTCCCCGCGCTGACCGCGCTCGAGAACGTGATGCTGCCGCTCGAGCTCGCCGGTGCCGACGACGCCGTCGCCAAGGCGCGCGAATGGCTCGCGCGCGTGGGGCTCGCGAAGCGGACGACGCACTATCCCAAGCAGCTGTCGGGCGGCGAGCAGCAGCGCGTCGCGATCGCGCGCGCGTTTGCCGGCGACCCGAAGCTCCTGATGGCCGACGAGCCCACCGGCAACCTCGACGGCGCGACCGGCGCGGAGATCGCCGAGCTCATGTTCCGGCTCAACCACGAGCACGGCACCACTCTCGTGCTTGTGACGCACGACATCGCGCTCGCGTCGCGCTGCGGTCGGCGGCTGTCTCTGTCGTCGGGTCGCCTCGTCGCGGACGAGATGGCGCACTAGGCCTTATCGGATGCGCGACCGGCTCGCCCCGGCGAAGATCCTGAAGCTCGCGTTGCGCATGCTCGCGCGCGACTGGCGCGCCGGCGAGCTCACCGTGCTCGCCGCCGCGCTCGTCCTCGCCGTCGGCAGCATGGGCACCGTCGGCTTCTTCGCCGACCGCGTGAAATCCGCGCTCACGTCGCAGGCGAGCCTGCTCCTCGGCGCCGACGTGATGATCAGCTCGGATCGTCCGCTGCCCGACGCGTTCGCGCAGAACGCCCGCGCGCAGGGTCTCGACGCGTCGCCGGTCATCCGCTTCAACAGCATGGTCCAGAAGCCGGGCAGCGACGCGGCGCCGGTGCTCGCGAACGTCAAGGCCGTGGCGCCCGGCTATCCGCTGCGCGGCGCGATCGTGCTCGCCAATGCGGAAAAGCCCGAAGGCATCCCGGCGAGCGGATCGCCGCCACGCGGCGAGGCTTGGCCCGATACGCGGCTCGCGCAGCGCCTCGACCTCAAGCCCGGCGACAAGCTGTCCGTCGGCGAGGCGACGCTCACCGTCGGCCCGTCGGTCCAGCAGGAGCCGGAAGTCGCGACCGGGCTGCTGTCGACCGGGCCGCGCCTGCTGATCCACGCCGACGACCTCGCGGCGACCAACCTGCTGCAACCCGGCAATCGTGCGACGTGGCGGTTGCTCGTCGCGGAGCCGGCCGGGCGCGGGACGCTCGCCGCGTTCGTGCGCCAGACGAGCGCGGAGCTCAAGCCGGGCCAGCGCCTCGAGAACGTGCGCGACGTGCAGCCGGAGGTGCGCCAGACGCTCGATCGCGCCGAGCAATTCCTCGGGCTCGCCGCGCTCGTCGCGGTGATCCTCTCCGCCGTCGCGGTTGCGCTCACCGCGTCGCGCTACCTGCGACGTCACCTCGACACGTCCGCGATGCTGCGCTGCCTCGGCGCGTCCGAACGGCGAACGCTCGCGTTGTTCGTCGCGCAATTCGTCGTGCTGGGCATCGTCGCGAGCGCGCTCGGCGTGGTGCTCGCGCTCGGCGGCCAGGCGTTGCTGGTGTCGATCCTCGCGTCGCTCACGGCCGCGCAGCTTCCTGCGCCGTCGTTCATGCCCGGCGCGGCCGCGTTCGCCACCGGCGTGCTGCTGCTGTTCGGTTTCGCATTGCCTCCGCTGATGGCGCTCGCGAGCGTGCCGCCGTTGCGCGTGCTGCGTCGCGACCTGCCGCGGCCCAAGCCGTCGGCGCTCGTCGCCTATCTCCTCGGTGCGGGCGTAATCGCCGGACTGATCGGCTGGCAGGCGCAGGACGTGAAGACCGGCGCGATCATGGTCGGCGGTGTCGGCGGGCTGATCCTCGTCGCGGCATTGGCCGCGTGGTTGCTGATCGTGGGCTTGAAGCGCTTGCCGCAGCGCGGCGTGACGTGGCGCTTCGGGCTTGCCAACCTGCGCCGCCGTCCGCTTGCGTCGAGCCTGCAGGTCGCCGCGCTCGCTCTCGGGTTGATGGCGCTGTTGCTGCTTACCGTCGTGCGCGGCGAGTTGATGAAGAACTGGCGCGCGAGCCTGCCGCCCGACGCGCCGAATCACTTCGTCGTCAACGTGCTCCCCGAGCAGGTCGAGGGGGTGCGCGCGTCGATGCGCGACGTCGGCGGTCCCGGCGCCGATCTCTTCCCGATGGTGCGCGGGCGGCTCACCGCGGTGAACGGCGCGTCGCTCGATACGCGCCAGTACGACAATCCGCGCGCACGGCGCCTCGCCGAGCGCGAGTTCAACCTGTCGTTCGCCGACCGGCTGCCTGCGACCAACCGCGTGTCCGCGGGCACGTTCTGGGGACCGGGCGCAAAGGCGGATGCCGGCCTGTCGATGGAGGACGGCATCGCCGAGTCGCTGCGGCTCAAGCTCGGCGACGAGCTCACGTTCGACATCGCCGGCACGCCCGTGTCGGCGCGCATCACGAGCCTGCGCAAGGTCGACTGGGACAGCTTCCGGCCGAACTTCTTCACGCTGTTCCCGCCCGGCGCGCTCGACGGGATGCCCACGTCGTACATGGGTGCCGTCCGCGTTCCCGAGGGCGCGAGGTCCGGCGCGTGGGTATCCGCGCTACTTCAGCAGTATCCGAACGTGCTTGCGATCGATGTCGGCGACGTGATCCGGCAGGTGCAATCGATCATGGACCAGGTGTCGCGCGCGGTGGAGTTCGTGTTCCTGTTCACGCTGCTCGGCGGATTGCTCGTGTTGCAGGCCGCGATCGCGGCGACGCAGGACGAGCGCCGCTTCGACGCCGCGATCCTGCGCACGATCGGCGCATCGGCGAAGCAGCTCTCCGCTGCACAAGTCGCCGAGTTTCTCGTCCTTGGCGCGCTTTCGGGCGTGCTCGCGGCCGGGGGCGCGACGGCGATCGGCTGGGTGCTCGCCGATCGCGTCTTCAACATCCCGTATTCGCCGAGCCCGTGGGTGTGGCTCTACGGCGTCCTGGGCGGCGGGCTCGTCGTCACGCTCGCCGGCTGGCTCGGCACGCGCAACACCGCACGCCAGCCGCCGCTCGCGGTCATCCGCCAGCTCGGCTAGGCGAGCTTCATCTTGCGCAGGAACGCGGCCCAGCGCGGATCGCCGCGCAGCCGGTCGAACGACGGATCGATCACGCACATCCGGGTCCCCGGGTCGCGCGTGTCGTACGCCCGCTCGAGCCATCCGAACGCCTCGTCCACGTCGCCGCGCTCGGAGCACACGATGGCGATCTGGTAGGCCATGGTATCGCCGTAGCGGGCAATCAAGTGGTCGAGCGCCTCGCGCGCCTCGCGCGCCTCGCCGCGAGCGTAGTGCACGAGGGCGAGACCCATCGTGCGCCACTCCTCCAGGCGCTCGGCTCGGGCCTCCGCGAGCGCCTCGTCGAGGCGCCCCTGCTTCCAGCGCATCACGGCCAGGAACAGGTGCACGAGCCCGAGGCTCGGGTCGAGCGCGATCGCTTTCCGGGACGCTTCGGCGCCGTCGTCGTAGCGACGCGCGTGGAAGCTGCGCACGGCGAGCGACCGCCATGCCGCGGGCGACAGCGGATCGAGCTCGGTGGCCCGCTTCAGCAGCCGCAGCGCTTCGTCGAAATTCCCGAGGTTGGCCTGCTCCGACGCGAAGTGGCGGATGACCATGGCATTGCCCGGCGCAAGCTCGTAGGCCCGGCGGAGCGCGGCTTCCGCCCCGGGCCAATTCCAATCGTGGGAGGCCAGCACCGAGGCGAGCGCGACGTGCGCCTCGGCGAGGTCCGGCGCGAGTGCCAGGGCGCGCTCGGCCGCCGCGCGCGAACGCGCGTAGCCTTCGTGCACCGGGGCCCAGCCATAGCCCGCTTCGACGCCGTACCCGGCGGAGAGTCCGGCCCAGCCGAGCGCGAACGTCGGGTCGCGCTCGACCGCGGCGCGCATGAGCTCGACGCCGTGCGCGACGCTCTCCGCGGTCATGCGCTCGTACAGGAACCGGCCCTGCAGGTAGAGGCGGAACGCCTCGGGGTCGTCGGCGCGCCCGGTCGACGCGGCGGCGACCTCGGCCTTGACGTCGGCACTCGCCTTCGCGTCGATCGCCTCGCCGAGGAGCGCCGAGCGCAGCTCCTTCACGACCGACTGCGCGATATCGTCCTGGACGACGAAGATGTCGTCGAGCGTGCGATCGTAGGTCTCGGTCCACAGGTGCGAGTCGCTCGCGGCCTCGATGAGCTGCGCGGTGACGCGCACGCGCGGGCCGGACTTGCGCACGCTGCCCTCGAGCACGGTCGCGACGTTGAGCTTGCGCGCGACGGTCGGGATGTCGACGTCCTTGCCCTTGAAGAAGAACGCCGAGGTTCGCGACGCGACGCGCAGCCCCTTGATCTTCGCGAGAACGTTCAGGAGCTCCTCCGAAAGGCCGTCGGCGAAATACTCGTTCTCCTCGTCCTTGCTCATGTTCACGAACGGAAGCACCGCGATCGATGGCGTCTGGCGGTCGTGCGCCTCGATCGCCGTGCGCAGCGGCGGGAAGAGCTGCTTGAGCGCCGGATGGCAGAGCTGGAAGACCGGCTCGGCGCGCGGCAAATCCTTGAGCGCGTGCACGCCGAGCGCCTGCATTTCCACCGCCGGCGGCAGGTGATCGCGCGCGAGGTCGTGCGTCGACGCGGTGACGAGCGTCTGGCCGCCATGGCCGGCCGCAAGCAGGCGCGCAACGCGGTTGAGCGGGGGACCGAAGTAGTCCCCGTCGCGGTGCTCGACCGCGCCGCTGTTGAGCGCCATCCGCACGTGGATCGCGACGCCGTCGGGCCAGCGCTCGGCGCCGAGGGCCTTCTGCGCGTCGAGCGCTGCGGAAAGCGCATCGGGCGCCGCGGCGAACGCCGCGCAGAACGCGTCGCCCACCGTCTTGAACACATGGCCGCCATGCGACTCGATCGCGCGGCGCAGGTGCGCGTCGTGGTGCGCGAGCGCGGTTCGCATCGCGGCCGGCTGCGCCTCCCACAGGCGGGAGCTGCCTTCGATGTCGGTAAACAGGAATGTGACCGTGCCGGTGGGCGGGGACGCCATTAAGGCTCCTGACGACGACGGGCAGCATAGCAAAACGCCTCATCGGGCCGGCGGGCGATAATCCACGGATGGACGAATCGAAAGCCACGCCGTACGAGCTCCTGGGCGGCGACGCCGGCGTCCGCGCGCTCGCCGACGCGTTCTACGACCATCTCGAGCTCGACGAGGACTTCGCGATCGTCCGCCGCCTGTACCCGGCGAAGCTCGACGATTCTCGCGACAAGCTCTACTGGTACTTGTCCGGATGGCTGGGCGGCCCGCAGCATTATGTCGAGCGCTTCGGCCATCCGCGACTTCGCGCGAGGCACCTGCCGTACCCGATCGCTTCGGCGGAGCGCGATGCCTGGCTTGCCTGCATGAGCATGGCGCTCGACGACGTCAAGGCGCCGCCGGCGCTCGTCGAGCCGCTGATGAAGGCGTTCCACGGGACCGCCGACTGGATGCGCAACCGTGACGCCTGACCTGGTCGACCTCACGGCCGAGTCGCTCTCCCGCGGCATCGCATCGCATGACTTCTCGTGCCGCGAGGTGATGGAGGCGACGCTCGCGCGCGTCGACCTCGTGAACCCGACGATGAACGCGATCGTGAGCCTTCGCGATCGCGATGCCGTGCTCGCGGACGCCGACGCCTGCGACGTCGATCTCGCGCGCGGACATCGACGCGGGTGGATGCACGGGATGCCGCAGGCGATCAAGGACGCGGTATCGGTCGCCGGCGTGCGCACGACGCTCGGCTCGCGGCTCGTCGATTTCGTGCCCGCGCACGACGACTTGCTGGTCGCGCGAATGAAGGCGGCGGGTGCGATCGTCATCGGCCGCACCAACTGTCCCGAGTTCGGCCTGGGCTCGCACACGTTCAACGACATCTTCGGCGCGACGCTCAATCCCTACGACACGACGCGCTCGGCCGGCGGCAGCAGCGGTGGCAGCGCTGTCGCGTTGGCGACGCGCATGCTCGCCGTCGCCGACGGCAGCGACTTCATGGGCAGCCTGCGCAATCCCGCGGGCTGGAACAATGTCTACGGCATGCGCCCGAGCCAGGGCCGCGTGCCGAACTGGCCGCAGGTCGACGCGTACGTGTCCCAGTTGTCGACCTGCGGGCCGATGGCGCGCAACGTGCTCGACCTCGCTCGCCTGCTCGACGTCCAGGCCGGCTACGATCCCCGCGTCCCGTTGTCGCTCGACGGCGGCGGCGGATTTGCCGACGCCGTGCTCGCCGCGACGCCCGACGACGCGCGCGTTCGCATCGGTTGGCTGGGCGACCTCGATGGCCACCTCGCGATGGACGATGGCGTGCTCGCGACGTGCCAGGCGGCGTTGCGTCGCTTCGAGGGTCTCGGCGCGGCGGTCGAGCCCGTGTCGTCGCCGTTCGACGCGACGCGCATCTGGGAAGCGTGGCTCGTCTGGCGTCGCTGGATCGTCGCCGGACGCATCGCGCCGTTCCTGCGCAAGCCGGAGCAGCGCGCGCTGGTCAAGCCCGAAGCGCTGTGGGAGGTCGACCAGGCGGAGGGACTCACCGGCAACGAAACGATGCGTGCGAGCGTCGTGCGCACGGTGTTCCACCAGCAGATGGTCAACCTGTTCGGGAGCTACGACGTGCTCGCGCTGCCGACCGCGCAGGTGTGGCCGTTCCCCGCGTCGGAGCGCTGGCCGCGCGAGATCGCCGGCCGCGCGATGGACACCTATCACCGGTGGATGGAGGTGACGATCTATGCGACGTTCGCGGGGCTCCCATGCATCGCGGTGCCGGCCGGCTTCGGCGACCACGGCTTGCCGATGGGGCTGCAGCTGATCGGTCGGCCGCGCGCCGATGCCGAGTTGCTGCGCGTGGCGGCAGCTTACGAGACCGCGATCGGCGACTGTCTCGCGAAACGGCCCGCGGAACCCCGCTGACTACTTGCCCACGAGGATCGACTCGTTCGAAAAGCGCCGCGCGATGCCCCACAGCGCGAGGAGCGTCAGGATCGCGGGCACGACCCACGACAGGGCGAGATCGCCGGGCAGGAGCGCCTCGCCGCGCAGCGCGCGGTTGAGCAGCAGGTACTGGCCGGAGATCGGCGCGGCGACGAGCCAATCGGGCTCGCGGCGCTGCAGGAAAAGTTGCGCGACCGGCACGATCGACACGACGAACAGCATCAGCGACAGGTTGGTCTGCGCCTCCTTGATCGTGCGGCCGCGGCTGCCGAGCCACAACAGCAGTGCCGGCATCAGCGCGATCATCGGCAGCAGGATGACGAGGAAGCGGCCGAACTCGCGCGGACCGAACAGGAACGGGATCCCGACCGGCGGTAGCGGCGCGAACGAGAGCGTCAGGTAGAAGCCGGTGAGCGTCACCAGCACGACGAGCCCGGCGAATGCCGCGACGGCGAGCCACTTGCCCGCGACGATCTCGCCCGCGGTCGCCGGTGTCGCGAGCAGCGGCTCGAGCGATTGCCGCTCGCGCTCTCCCGCCGTTGCGTCCAACGCAAGCGGCATGCCGCCCATCACGGCGGCGAACAGGCCATAGTACGCGACCAGGAACAGGATCAACGCGCCCGACTGCTGCGGCGTCGCGAGGTCCTCGGCGACGATGTCGAGCGGCTGGCCGACGTTGGGCACCACGCCGCGCAGCATCAGCCGCTGCGCGCCCCATTGCCGGGCGTACGCGCGGATCAGCGACTCGGCCTGGTCGATCGACGCGCGGGCCCGGTCCCGCGACCGGTCGTAGATCAGGCGCACGGTCGCGGGCTTGCCCTCGGCGACCTCGGCCGAGAAGTCGGGACCGATCACGAGCGCGACGTCGAGCTCCCCCGCACGGATGCGCGCCTCGACGTCCTGCGGCAGCGGAACGATGCGCACGCCTTCGCGCTCGAGGAACGCGACGAGCGCCGGCGCCCGCTCCGCGCCGCCGACCGGCAGCGCGAGCGTTCGGGCGCGCTCGCCTTGCGACGCGATCATGTTGAAGATCAGCACGAGGAAGATCGGACCGGCCAGCGCGGCCGTCGCGAGCGTCATCAT
>Ga0207648_10008230_pt1 | contig 10124 bp, 9 predicted proteins | sample KBSMisM32_FD_184310 | JGI IMG/M metagenome (GOLD analysis project Ga0207648, IMG submission 184310) | Miscanthus rhizosphere microbial communities from Kellogg Biological Station, Michigan, USA - KBS Miscanthus M3-2 (SPAdes) (version 2) | ecosystem: Host-associated > Plants > Roots > Rhizosphere... | reverse complement strand
CCATTCCCTTCGGCGCCATGGGTTTCCTCGTCTGGCTGGGTTTCGCCGCGGTCCTGCTGATCAGGCGCCTGCGGCGCTCCGAGCCGGCGTGATCGAGGACGCTGATGTTCAAGGTCCGTGTCATTCCTTGCCTCGACGTCAAAGATGGCCGTGTCGTCAAGGGCGTCAGATTCCTCGATCTGCGCGACGCTGGCGACCCGGTCGAAGCCGCGATCGCCTATGACGCCGCCGGTGCCGACGAGCTTTGCTTTCTCGATATCAGGGCGAGCCACGAGAACCGGAGTACGCTGCTCGACATCGTACGGCGCACGGCCGAAGCCTGTTTCATGCCCCTTACGGTAGGCGGCGGCGTGCGCACGGTGGAGGACGTGGTCATCCTGCTCGCCTCTGGCGCCGACAAGGTTCTCATCAACACCGCCGCCCACACCGACCGCAGGCTTGTGAGTCGGGCCGCCCAAAAGGTTGGTTCGCAGGCGGTCGTGGTCAACATCGACGGAACTCTGGTATCTGCGCCGGACGAACCAGCCCGATGGGAGGTGTTCTCCCATGTCGGCCATCGCGCGCTCGGCATCGATGCGGTCGCGTACGCGCGGGAGGTCGTGTCGTCGGGTGCCGGCGAGCTTCTGGTCACGTCAAAAGATCGAGATGGGACCCGCGCTGGATATGACATTGCGTTGACACGAACGATTGCCGATGCGGTCCCGGTGCCGGTGATCGCTTCTGGTGGTGCCGGCAAACTCGATCATTTTGTCGAGGGCATCCGCGACGGCCACGCCACCGCCGTGCTCGCCGCCTCGATCTTTCACTTCGGCGAGTACTCCGTGCGGGAGGCCAAGGACTACATGGCGAAGGCGGGCCTGCCGATGCGGCTCGATCCCTAGGACTGGCGAATGGAGATTGCCGGGCCGGCAAGCGCCGGCTCGTTCGCTATTCGCTACTCTCTATTCTCTGTCCGCCCGCCCACCGCAGCGCGGCTTCGAGCCGATCGTTGCCCCAGAACAGTTCCCCATCCTCGGTCGTGAAGCTCGGCGCCCCGAACAGGCCGAGCCGCTGCGCCTCCTCGGTTTGCGCGCGCAGCCGCGTCTTGTTTGCATCCGATCGGGCCGCGGCGAGCACGGGCGACGGATCGATCTGCAAAGTCGCAAGCACGTCGTCGAGGACGCCGACGTCGTCGATCCGGCGGCCGTCACCGAACTGCGCGCGGAACAGGGCGACGCAAAAGGCCTCGCCCCGACCCTGATCGAGCGCGACCAGTGCGACGCGCGCGGCCAGCAGGCTGTTCTGCGGAAAGGGATCGGGGCGACGGAACGGCACATCGAGGTCCGCGCACAGCCGCTCGAGGTCGCGCCACATGTAGCGGCCCTTCTCCGGATAGAGATTGAACGGCGACGTGGTCCAGCCCTGTGCCTTGAAGATCGGCCCGAGCAGGAACGGCCGGAAGCGCACGCGCACGTCGGCGCGCGCGGCCAAGGCCCCAATCCGTACCGCCGCCGGATAGGAGTAGGTCGAGGCGAAATCGAACCAGAAATCGAGTGCGGCCGGCATGGGGTGATGCTAGCCGGTCGGGCGGTGATGGGAAGGCGTTGGCATCGTCCCGATTTGCGGGGTCGGGCGGAGGTGATATGCAGAGTGGAGCAAAAGCGATGGCCGATTTCACCCTCCATGACCTCGAAAAGCGCGTGCGTGTGCGCGCGCAGGCGCCTGCCGACGCGTCCTACACGCGCAAGCTCCTCGACCAGGGCGTGGCCGAGTGTGCCAAGAAGCTGGGCGAGGAGGCGATCGAGACCGTGATCGCGGCGGTCGGCAAGAATCGCGGCCGCTTGATCGCGGAGACTGCCGACCTGATCTATCATCTCCTGGTCGTGCTCGCGGCGCGTGGCATCACGCTTGCCGAGGTGGAAGCCGAGCTCGCCGCGCGCACCCGGCAGTCGGGCCTGCAGGAAAAGGCGTCCCGCAAGGCGGGCTCTAGGTCGGCCCCGAGCGCGGGCAAGATCAAGACGCGACTTCGGCAGCCCAAGGCACGTGAGCAGGGGCGGGCGGGCAAGGGCGCGTGAGCAGGGCGATGGATCAGCGCACCGACGACAATGTCTCGCCCTACCGCATCTTCTCGCGGGCCGAATGGGCGGCAAAGCGCCACGACACGCCGATGACGTTGACCTCCGATGAGGTGACGCGGCTGCGGTCGCTGCATGACCGCCTCGACATGACAGAGGTCGAGGAGATCTACCTGCCGCTGTCGCGGCTGCTTTCGTTCTACGTCGCCGCGACCCAGCGGCTGTTCCACGCGCAGCAGAATTTTCTCGGCACTGAAGACGCCAAGATGCCCTACATCATCGGCGTCGCCGGCTCCGTGGCGGTCGGCAAGTCGACCACCGCGCGCGTGCTGCAGGCGTTGCTGGCGCGCTGGCCCAATGTGCCGAAGGTCGATCTCGTCACCACCGACGGCTTCCTCTATCCGAATGCGATCCTTGCGCGCGAAGGTCTGATGGAGCGAAAGGGCTTTCCCGAAAGCTACGACCTGTCCGCGCTGCTGCGCTTCCTGTCCGACATCAAGGCCGGCCGTCGCCCGGCGCGCGCGCCGGTGTATTCCCACCTCATCTACGACGTGATGCCCAATCAGTGGATCGAGGTCGATCGGCCGGACATCCTCATCGTCGAGGGTCTCAACGTGCTGCAGACCGGGGCGCCGCCGAAGGACGGCAAGGCAATCCCCTACGTGTCGGATTTCTTCGATTTCTCGATCTACCTCGATGCCGACGAGGATGTGTTGCGGGCTTGGTATGTCGATCGATTCCTGACGTTGCGTGGGACCGCGTTCCGCGATCCGAAATCATACTTTCACCGGTACGCGACGTTGTCCGATGAGGAGGCGGTCGAGACCGCGGTCACGATCTGGACGCGCATCAATCTGCTCAATCTCAACGAGAACATCCTGCCGACGCGCCAGCGCGCCGATCTCATCCTCAAGAAGGTTGAAAGTCACCTGGTCGAGGAAGTGGCGCTAAGACGGTTGTGACGTAGCGTTTCATTCGTTCCGAAAAAGCTGCAGACTTTTTTGCACGCCACTGTCACGTTCCGCGGGTTGGCACTAGCGTGCGACCGCCGCGCGCAGCGAGTCGATCGAGTACGGCTTGCGCAGCTTGGGAGCATCCGAGAATTCGGGAGGAAACGCGACCTGCTCGCCATATCCGGTCACGAACACGAACGGAACTCCGATCTCGGTCAGGCGCTTCGCGATCTCGAAACTGGTTTCGGTGCCGAGATTGACGTCCAGCAGCGCGAATTCCGGCGGACGATCGGAAATCTCCCGCAGCGCTTGCGCCACGCTGCTCGCGCTCCGCACCGTGCCGACCCCGAACTTGCGCATGATGTCCTCGGCATCGAGCGCGATGATCATATTGTCCTCGACTACGAGCACGTCCTTCGGCATCCGCCCGCCGTCTTCGGGCGATTCCGCAACCGTCTCCGCACCGGAGCGAACCTCGACCGGGGCGGCGTGGACGTAGGCTGCCGGAATCGTGAACACCGCGCGCAGGCCCGCGGGCGCGAATTCGACCTGCGCATCGCCTTTGAGATCGTGGCGGATGGACCGCTCGATCACGGTGCTGCCGAAGCCGCGCCGGGTCGGCGGCTTCACCGGAGGTCCCCCATGCTCGGACCAGTCGATCGTGAGGTGCCCGAGCGCATCGAGCGCGGTCGCGATCTCGACGCGGCCGATGCTGTCGCTCAGCGCGCCGTATTTGGCCGAATTGGTGATCATCTCGTGGATGACCAGTGCGATGGTGGTGAATGCCTGCGGTTCGATCAGCACCTCCGGACCGCTGATGACGACGCGATCCGCCTTGGCGGCGAGGTATGCGCCGGCTTCCGCCTTGATCAGGCCGCGAAACGAGGCAGCACTCCAATTGTCGGCCGTGATCTGATCGTGCGCCATCGCCAGGGCGTGAATGCGGCCGCCGATCACCTTGGTGAAGGCCTCGACATCACTGGCCGAATCCTTGCTTTGCGTGATGACACCGCGGATCAGTCCCAGAATGTTGCGGACGCGATGGTTGAGCTCCGCGATCAGCAGTTCCTGACGTTCCTGCGCCCGCCGGCGTTCGGATTCCGTGAGATCGGACAGGCGCAGGATCACTTCGAGCAGGCTGACGCGCAGCGCTTCGGCGATGCGGCACTCGACTGCAAGCCAATTCGACGACTGCCCGCGCACCGTCTCCCGCCAGAGCTCGAAACTCTTGCGCGGTGTCAGCCGGTCGCCGAGCGGGCCTGACGTGACCGGCTTCGACGGATCGCCGGCCCAGTTCATGGTGTGGGAAATCTCCCGGCGGAAGAAAATCAGGTAATCGCGGGCCGGCCGCGACAGCGGCACCACCATCATGCCGGCGGCGCGCTCGGCAAACGCACGCCCGGCCGGATACTCGGCGCCGATGTCGTGGCGGGCGAACACCTCGCTGATGTTCCTGTCGGCCAGAAAGGCGACCAGCTTGGCGAATTGCGCCTCGTCCGGTGTCAGCCCTTTCAAGGTCGCACGATCATTGATCCAGACGCCGATTCCGTCACAGGCCAGGAGATCGGCGAGGTCGTCGAGATGCGCCACGATGCTTTCGAACTGTGTCGCCTCGTTCGCCATCACTGTAATCAACTGATGGTGCAGCTTCTGCGCACGCGCTTCGGCGGCGCTCTCGTTGTCGCGTTCGCGGGTCTCCATCAGCAGGGAAAACATCTGCCCGAACAGCTCGGCCGCGGTCCGGCGTGCGAACGAGACATGGTGCGGCGCGTAGTGATGGCAGGCGAACAGTCCCCAGAGCTTTCCCTGGCGCAAAATGGACGCCGACATTGAGGCCGCGACGCCCATGTTCTGCAGGTATTCGACGTGGATCGGCGAGACGCTGCGCAGGATGCTCATCGAGAGGTCGAGGGCCTGTCCCTCGCGATCGAGCTGCGGCTCGATCGCGGCGGGCTTCGCATTGACGTCGGGAATGATGCGCAGCCAGTTGCGCTCATAGAGAATCCGCGCTTGGCGCGGGATGTCGGACGCCGGATAGTGCAGTCCGAGATAGGATTCCAGACCCGACCGCGCCGATTCCGCGATCACTTCGCCGGAGCCGTCGTGATCGAACCGGTAGATCATGACGCGGTCGAAGCCGGTCACGGCGCGCATTTCGCGGGCGGCGACCCGGTAGAACGTGCGCAGCTCGCTTGTCTGCTGCAGCCGGGCGATCATGCCGCGGACCATGGCGCCGGCATTGATGGCCGGGTCGTCGACGCAGGGCTCGCCTTCGATCACCACCGTGTCGTGCATGACATGCAGCGCTACGTCGCAGCGCAGCCCACCGCCGGTGAGAACGACGTCGAAGGCGCGCGCGACCGTGTCTCCCATGATCGCGCTTTGCAATTGTCCGCGGATGGTGTGGACGGCGTCGGGGGTAAAGATCTGGTCGAGCGGTCGACCCAGCAGGTCGGCGGCCTCGACGCCGAGCCATTCGACGACGTTGCGCGACGTCCGCGTCACGCACCAGGTCGTGCTGGACACCGCGAGCAGAAAGCCGAACGGCTGCACCGATCCGAGCAGGTGGATCGGCTCCCGATCGCAGTTGGTCAGGTCGACGGTCGTGCCGTTGTCAGTCTGCATCGGCAGTCTCGGCTGCGACCCGACGGGCGTGGAGCCCGGCTTCGGGACGCCCGGCGATGAACAAGGCGAACGCCATTCTTGCGCCGGCGATGGCCTCGTCAGGGCACTCCCTTGCGGGATGCGAGGATTCCAGATGCGCCAGGAATGATTGCCACAACCGGTGGCCCTCGCCGTGACGCAGGTAACGCGTAGCGGCCCAAACCCGCGTGCTGCCGCCCGCGAGCAGATCGGGGACCAGCAGCCTGGCGCCGAGCCGGGATCCTTCGAGGACATAGAGCGCGCCGAACATGCGGGCCGCTCCAACGAGCGGCGGGGCTGTCGCGGCCGCGACGTCGGTGATGCCGAGATCAGTGAGATCGGCGCGCAGGGCCGCGGCGCGGGTTCGCCGCGTCCAGTCCGGCAGGAGCGAGCCCACCCCCGCCGTGAGCAGAGCCTGCTCCAGCGGAAAGACGGCGGCTGCGGAGGCGAGCAGGAAGGAACGGTACCCGGCTTCCCCGGCATCGAGCATGGGAGCAAACCGGGCGTCCACGACAGCGTGCAGCCCTGCGGTCGAAGCGCGCAGAAGCGAGCGCATCGAGCCCGAGACATCTGCTCCGCCTGGAGAGGGAACCATCATGTGCCCGTGGATTGACATCGCAGTTGGCGGAACGGGAAGTCGGCCTGCACGCGGCACAGCATCGTCGCCGCGCCGTGCGCGGCCCCGTCGCCATCCCATCGGCGGAGAAAATCGAGCTCTTCGCGAACTCGCCTGCACCGACGCAAGGGCGTGCTCGTGGTCGAAAATCGGCGTGGAGCCCCGACGAAGCCGTACTTTCCGTCCGCCTGCGGCGTGGCCATCCGGCGAGACCTCAGGGAGCGAATTCGCCGGTTCCGTCAGGGAACCAAGCACATCGTTCTTGCGGCGTCTGTTCACTTGTGCACATAACGGCGCCGCTGGCGCAATTTCACCGGTTGTGGGGACGCAACGCATGGGTTTTCAAACGGGCGGGACGGGTCGCCTCGCGACCGAAAAGCCGTTCAACAACCTGCTGCGTACCCTGCGCGACCAGGATTATACGCTGATTGTGCCGCACCTGGTCGAGGCCGAGCAGGCGGCCAACGAGCTGCTCTACAATCCCGGCGACGACGTCGACATGGTCTATTTTCCCTGCGCCTCGACGCTGGTGTCGTTTCTGGTCAGCAACGAGGACGGACGCGACGTCGAGACCATCCTGGTCGGGCGCGAAGGCGCGGTCGGCGGCATTGTCAGTCACGGCAAGTTGCCGGCCTACTGTCGCATCGTGGTCAAGTATGGCGGCCCGTTCGTGCGCCTCCCGGTGAGCGTGCTCGAAGCGGCGAAGGGGCAATCGTCGACGTTGCGCTACCTGTTCGCTCGCTACGCCGACTGCCTGCTTGCGCAGATGTTTCAGTCCGCCGCCTGCAACGCGATCCACTCCATCGAGCAGCGCGCGGCCAAGTGGATCACCTCCGCGATGGAGCGCACCGGCGACCATACCGTACCGCTCACCCAGGAGCAGCTCGCCTCGATGCTGGGCGTGGGGCGCAGCTACACCAGCCGCGTGATCCAGACGTTCAAGGCGGACGGAATTTTGCAGACGCGCCGGGGCTCGTTGGTGGTGCGCGACCTCGACGCGCTCAAGGCGCGCGCGTGCCGTTGCAACGAGTCTGTCACCACTCATTTCGACACCGTCCTGCGCGGCGTCTATCCGCATGAGGATAGCCGGGAGGTCGACAGCCGCGCCGTCGCGTGACCGCACGAATCGGCGCGCACCGCAGGTGTGCGATTTTTCTTTGCAGGCGACGGAATTAACCAGCCGACAACGAACGCACGTGTGGTTCGCGACCCGCCTCGATTCGTTCTCCGCGAACAAACCGGAACGCCGGCCTATCCACGCGGCTGAAGCTCAAATTGCACGTTTGCTCCACGCGACGTCTCGCCTCGGCGCGCTCCACCTGATCTAAAATTCTTTTGCGCCCGTTGCGGGATTAACCCGCCGACAACGAACGGGCGCATGATTCTCGAACAGGCTCGATTCGTTCTCCGGGAACAGACCGGAACGGTCGTCGGCGCACACCGCTGAAGGTGAAATTGACATCTGCTGTCGCATCGGTGACGTAGATTGGTTGCGAGAATTTTTTTCGTAAGCCGCGGAATTAACCCGCTGACAACGAACGCGCGCTGGGCTTTTTGGTCGGCTCGATTCGTTCTCCGAGAACAGACCGGAACAGCCGCCGCGCGAGCGACTCACGCCGGTGAGAGTCGTCGCGCGCACGCACAACCGAAGGCTTCACGCTGCGACGGTCGGGCTGGTGCGCCGCACGGGCAACGCAAAGGCCTTCATCACCATTCCGAGCGTGACGGCCCAAGCCACGATCCAGAACGTGTCGAAGGGAAATTGGATGACGTGTCGAATGATTGCTTCGCGCAGCGTCCACGACAGCGGATCCACCAGGGATTGGACGATCCAGTTCGTGGCCGGTCGAATGAGCGCGTAGAATAGGTAGGATGCCAGGTTGAGCAGGAAGAATATCGCCGTGAGCCGCAGCCGGTTGCCGCGCACGAGGTCCAGGGCGCGCGTGCGATCGAACACTCCGGTCCGCAACATCTGCGCCGCGATCGGGTAGGTCCACGCCGCCACCGCGCTCCCCGCCAGGATGGGTAACGCGTCCGACCAACGCGCCCATGCGTCGAACGCGCCATCGCGCCCTTCAAACAAGGGATAAATTGCGAGCAATAGCTGGAACTGCGCCAACCGGAATATGCCGTCGAGAAGATTGGTCGCCACAAAGACGGCTGCTCCGAGCAGGACCGCCGGGCTGAGCTCGAACCGGATCCAACCGGGGCGAATGCCGGGCACTGTGACGGTTCCACGATCGGGATTTTGATCGCAGACCTTGCTCAGCACGAAGGCCCATACCATGGCCACCGCCGGTGCGTTCACAAGCGGCGTGAGCCAGGTCGGCGGAAAAAACTGATCGAACAGCAGCCATTCCGGCATGCGTCGCGGCCACCCGTTGATGAGCCACTCCAATATGATCCGGCATGCGGATTCGAGCGCGCAGGGAAACCACGCCAGGACGAACAATTGTCCAGCGTTGCGCACGCAGTAGTCCAGCGTCGCTACCACCGTGCTGAAAACGCGCAGTCGCCTCGACCGTACCCGCCGCGCAATGTTCAAGACGTCCCCCGACACGTCGTCCGACCTCAGGCCATCATACCTACGCCGCGCGCCGGACTTCGTCGGCGAGTGCGCGATAGGACAACGCCTCGGCGAGATGCACACGGCCGACCTTGTCGGCGCCGTCGAGATCGGCGAGCGTGCGCGCCACCCGCAGCACCCGGTGATAGCCGCGCGCGGACAGCCGCATGGCATCGGCGGCATCGCGCAGCAGCGCCAGGCCGCCGCTGTCCGGCCGCGCCACGTCTTCGAGCAGCGGGCCATGCGCCGCCGCGTTGGTGCGCACCTGCGGCAGGCCGGCCGCGGCGTAGCGCTCCGCCTGCATGGCGCGGGCACGCGCCACGCGCTCCGCCACCTCGCGGCTGCCTTCCGCCGCCGGCGGCAGGATCAGATCGGCGGCGGTCACCGCCGGCACCTCGATGTGGAGGTCGATGCGGTCGATGAGCGGGCCCGACAGCCGGCCCTGGTAGTCGGCGGCGCAGCGCGCATTCGCGCCGCGCTTGCAGGCGAAGCCCGGCTCGCTGGCGCGTCCGCAGCGGCACGGGTTCATGGCGGCGATCAGCATGAAGCGCGCGGGATAGGTCACGCGATGGTTGGCGCGCGCGATCGCGACCTCGCCGCTTTCGAGCGGCTGGCGCAGCGCGTCGAGCGCGTGCGGCTGGAACTCGGGCATCTCGTCGAGGAAGAGGACGCCGTGATGGGCCAGCGAGACCTCGCCCGGCCGCGCCCGCAACCCGCCGCCGACCAGCGCCGGCATGCTGGCGGAGTGATGCGGGGCGCGGAACGGCCGGCGGTCGGTGAGCGCGCCGCCCTCGATCTCGCCCGCCACCGAGGCGATCATGGAGACTTCCAGCAGCTCCGCGGGCGTCAGCGGCGGCAGGATGCCGGCGAGCCGCGCCGCCAGCATCGACTTGCCGGCGCCGGGCGGGCCGACCATCAGCAGATTGTGGCCGCCGGCGGCCGCGACCTCGAGCGCGCGCTTGGCGCTTTCCTGGCCCTTGATGTCCTTGAGATCGACCAGCGCGGCGCCGGCCTCGCGGATCTTCGGCTGCGGGCGCGCCAGCACCTGGGTGCCACGGAAGTGATTGGCGAGCTGGATCAGCGAGGCGGCTGCGATGATCTCCATCTCCGGGCTGGCCCAGGCGGCTTCGGCGCCGCAGGCGCCGGGGCAGATCAGGCCTTCGCCGCGGGCATTGGCGCCGATCGCGGCCGGCAACACGCCCGCCACGGCGGCGATCGAGCCGTCCAGGCCGAGCTCGCCTAGCACCGTGAAGCCGGAAACCGCATCCGCGGGAATGGCGCCGATCGCCGCC
>Ga0207648_10008229_pt1 | contig 10125 bp, 4 predicted proteins | sample KBSMisM32_FD_184310 | JGI IMG/M metagenome (GOLD analysis project Ga0207648, IMG submission 184310) | Miscanthus rhizosphere microbial communities from Kellogg Biological Station, Michigan, USA - KBS Miscanthus M3-2 (SPAdes) (version 2) | ecosystem: Host-associated > Plants > Roots > Rhizosphere... | reverse complement strand
TCGCCGGCAACGCACTTCGAAGTCGCACGCTCATCGTCGAGCACGACGATCCGTCGTTGGCCTGTCCGATCTTCGCGTCGGACTCGAATGTCGGCGAGGTCGCCGTTGCTCCGCTCATCGCCGCGGATCAGCCGCTTGGCTTGCTCTGCGCGTGGCAACGTGACGGCGGCGGCGCGTTCTCACAGCGCGACCGGCAACGACTCAGAACGATCGCCGACCACGCCGCCGTCGTGCTCGTGATGGCGCGACTCCTGGACGAAGCGCAGGCGGCAACGCACGCGAAGGGGACGTTCCTCGCGACGATCTCCCACGAGCTTCGAACTCCGCTCACGGCGCTGACCGGTTACGGCGAACTGCTCGCCGACGAGATCGTCGGCCCGCTCAGCGCCCACCAGCTCGACATGGTTGACCGGATGCGGTCGGTGACGCATCAGCTCGGGGTCATGGTGGACGAGCTCCTGACGTTCTCGGCCCTCGAGGCGGGACGCGAGACCGTCCATCCCAGCGACGTCCGGCTTGGCGACATTGTCGAGTCGGTCGTCAGCATCGTCGAGCCGCTGGCGCGCCAGAAGGATCTCGAGCTCGCGTTCACGATGCCCGAACGCGCTCCCACGCTTTACACCGACGGGGAAAAGGTTCGACAGATCCTCGTGAACCTCATGAACAACGCGGTCAAGTTCACCGACAAGGGCGGCATCGCGCTGACGGTCGAGCGTCGCAACGGCGAGGTTCGCGTCCAGGTGCGCGACACGGGCATCGGCATCGACGAAATCGACCGGATGCGGCTTTTCCAGCCGTTCACTCAGCTCGATGCCGGGCTCACTCGGCGGCATGGCGGCACGGGGCTCGGGCTCTACAACTCGAGCCGACTCGCTCAACTTCTTGGCGGCCGCATCGACGTGGATTCCGCGCCGGGCGTCGGGAGCGCGTTTACGCTCTGCATCCCAGTCAGGTATAGCAGGCTGGATTAGACAGGGATGGGGGATGAGGGATGGGGGATGAGGGTTAACGGCGCTTTTGACCCTCATCCCTCATCCCCCTTCCCTCATCCCTGTTTTCCTCCCGTCCGAGGGCCATAGATTTCGGTCATGCCCAGCGCCCCTATTACGAGCGTCTACAACGACGGCTACATCGCCGAGGTCCACGAGGCGTACCGTCGCGACCCCGCGTCAGTCGACGAGTCCTGGCGCCAGTTTTTCCGCTTCGCCGAACAGCTCTCTGGTGTGGACAGGAGCTCGACGACGGTGGCCGCGGACCCGGTCTACCTTCGCAAGGTCGCTGGCGCGGCGGCGCTCGTCGACGCGATACGCCAGTACGGACACCTCGCCGTGCAGCTCGATCCTCTCGGATCGCCACCACCCGGCGCGGCAGAGCTCACACCGGAATTCCACGGCATCACCGCGCCGGATCTCCAGCTCGTCCCGGCACTGGCACTTGGATTCGACGTCGGCAGCGGCGCGGACGTGACGGAGCGACTGCGCGACCTCTACTCATCCACGATGGGGTTCGAGTTCGCGCACCTCGGCGAGGAAGCGGAGCGCGAGTGGTTCCGTGAAACCATCGAGCACGAGCGGCTCGCGCGGTATCTCACGCCGGAAGAGAAGCGCACGGTCCTGCGCCGCCTTAGTGAGGTGGATGGGCTCGAGCGTTTCATCGGACGCGCGTGGGTGAACATGAAACGGTTCTCCATCGAAGGGACCGACGCGCTCGTGCCGATGCTCGACGTGCTCATTGACGACGCCGGCCGCGCGGGCACGCGTGAGGTCGTGATCGCGATGGCGCATCGCGGCCGTATCAACGTCCTCACGCACATCCTCGGGAAGTCGTACGCCACCGTGTTCGGCGAGTTCGACGGCCGGCACGCCGCCGCCTCCGCCGAGAGCGAGACAGGCGACGTGAAGTATCACCTCGGCGCCCGAACCGAGCGGACGCTCGCCGATGGCCGAGCGGTTGGTGTGCAGCTCGTGCCCAATCCGAGCCATCTCGAGGTGGTGAATCCCGTGGTCACCGGGGTCGCGCGCGCTCGTCAGCGCGTGATGCTCGGCGAGCGCCTAACGGGCGAGTTCGACCCCGCGACGGTCACCGCCGTCCTCGTGCACGGCGACGCGGCGTTCCCCGGCGAAGGCATCGTGGCCGAGTCGCTGAACCTCTCCCGGCTCCGCGGCTATACGGTCGGTGGATCACTCCACATCATCCTCAACAACCAGGTCGGCTTCACCACCGACCCCACCGACGCGCGCTCCACGCACTACGCGAGCGATCTGGCCAAGGGGTTCGAGATCCCGATCGTTCACGTGAACGCCGACGACCTGGAAGCCTGCATCGCGGCGGTCCGGCTTGGCGTCGCGTATCGAGCGAAGTTCAACAAGGACTTCCTCATCGATGTCGTTGGCTACCGTCGTCACGGCCACAACGAGGGTGACGAGCCGACGTTCACGCAGCCTACGCTCTACACGACGATCAAGGCGCATCCCACGCCGCGACAGGTGTGGGGCGAGCGGTTGGTGCGCGAGGGCGTCGTGACGCCCGAGGATGTCCAGGCTGCCGAGCGCGATGTCGCGAAGCAGCTCGAGGAGATTTACGACGAGTCGAAGAAGGTGAAGACGGAGGAGTACGAGATCGAGTCCGTCAAGCATGCTCCCACCGTGATCGTGGAGACGGCAGTCCGTGCCGAGCAGCTGGTCGCGCTGAACGAGCAGCTGCTGGCCTGGCCCACCGGGTTCAGCGCTCATCCGCGCCTGGCGAAACAGCTCGAGCGCCGGCGCGAGGCGATGGGCGAAGCGGGCGGCATCGACTGGGGACATGCGGAGTCGCTGGCGTTCGCCTCGCTGCTCGCCGAGGGCACGTCGGTTCGGCTGTCGGGCCAGGACGCGGAGCGCGGAACGTTCTCGCATCGCCACGCCGTGCTGCACGACCCGAACAGCGGCCAGACGTTCACGCCGCTGCAGCACCTGCCTAACGCCAGAGGACAGTTCGAGATCTACAACAGCCCGCTGTCGGAAACGGGCGTGCTCGGCTTCGAGTACGGCTACAGCACTGCGGCGGACGATTCGCTCGTGCTCTGGGAGGCGCAGTTCGGTGACTTCGTGAACGTCGCGCAGCCGATCATCGACCAGTTCATCGCCGCCGACCGCGCCAAGTGGGCGCAGGATTCCGGCGTCGTCATGCTCCTGCCGCACGGGTACGAAGGGCAGGGGCCCGAGCATTCCAGTGCACGGCTCGAGCGCTTCCTTCAGCTCTGTGCCGACGGGAACCTGACGGTCGCGTACCCGTCGACGCCGGCGCAGTACTTCCACATCCTGCGCCGTCAGGCCAAGTCGGATTCTCGCCGCCCGCTGGTGCTCATGCAGCCCAAGAGCCTTCTGCGCCTGCCGCAGGCGGCCTCCCGGCTCGATGACCTGGCGAATGGACGATTCGCGTCGGTGATCGACGATCAAACGATCGGCGATCGGCGGGACGAGGTGCAGCGTGTGGTGTTCTGTACCGGCAAGTTGTTCTACGATCTCAACGCGAAGGAGCGTCCGGCGAACGTCGCGATCGCGCGTGTCGAGGAGCTCTACCCGTGGCCGGCGGAGCAGATCTCGCGCGTCGTCGACCTCTATCGCAACGTCACCGAAGTCGTCTGGGCGCAGGAGGAGCCGAAGAACATGGGCGCCTGGAGCTACGTGTGGCCGCGTCTGCGGGCGTGCACTGGCAACGCGATGCTCATTCGCTACGTCGGGCGTCCGGAGCGGGCGAGCCCGGCGGAAGGGTACGTGGCGTCGCATCAGGAGGAGCAGGCGCGCATCGTCACCGAAGCGCTCGAGGTCCCAACCAGGCGGAAAGCGGCAGCACGTTCCTAAATGCGTATCCAGAATGTTCGTCGTGTGCTGATCGGGGTCGCTGCCGCCATGGCAGCGACCTTCGCGCTTTCGCGTCCTGTGCGCTCGCAGGGCATCCCTGCGCTCGATGAAGCCATCTCCGGCCTCTCTGTTCCCATGCGGGTGCTCGTCATCGCTGCGCACCCGGACGATGAGGACACGCAGCTCATCACCTGGCTCGCGCGGGGTCGGCACGTCGAGACCGCCTACCTCTCGCTCACGCGCGGCGACGGCGGTCAGAACCTGCTGGGCAACGAGCTCGGCGATGCGTTAGGCGCGATACGAACCGAGGAGCTGCTCGCCGCGCGACGGATCGATGGCGGCCGCCAGTACTTCACGCGCGCATACGACTTCGGATTCTCGAAGACATCCGACGAGACGTTCCGGCACTGGCCCCGCGACTCGATCCTCCGCGACGTCGTGACGGTCGTGCGATCGTTCAAGCCGCACGTGATCGTCGCCATGTTCTCGGGTACCCCGCGCGACGGGCACGGCCACCATCAGGCGTCAGGCATCCTCGCGCGCGAGGCATACGACGCTGCCGGTGACACGGTGCGGTTCCCGAGGTCCGCGACATCCGGCCTGGGTGGGTGGACTCCGCTCAAGTTCTATCGTGGCGCGTGGTCCGCGACGCCGACGGACCCGGTGCTGCGCATCAATGTTGGCGAGTTCAATCCGATGCTCGGTCGCTCGTACGCCGAGATTGCGGCGGAGAGCCGGTCGCAGCACAAGTCGCAGGCGTTTGGATCGATCCAGCCGAAGGGCGCGCGGTTCACGCAGGTGCGCCGCGAGGCGACGCGCGTGAACGAGTCGCAGGCGCCGGGCACTGAGAAATCGCTGTTCGATGGCATCGACACGACCTGGGCGCGATTCCGAACGTCGACCAGCTCGCCCGACGTCGCGCGCGTCATCGATTCGATTCAGGCCAAGGTGAAGCAGGCGCAGGGGGCGCCGTACCTGCGAGATCCGGCATCGGATGTCCAGCCGTTGATCGAGCTGGCGGGCACGTTGGCGCAACTCGGCGTGATCCCCGACAGCGCCATCGCGGGAATGAACCGCGGCCCCACGCCAGCGGCTCGGCTCCGCGTGTCGGACGACTTGCTGAGGACAGCGTCCGTCGCGTATCGACGAACGGTGAACGCGATTGCGCTCGCGAGCGGGGTCGCCGTCGAAGCGACGATGCCACGCGAGCAGATCGCAATGGCCGACAGCGCGCCGCTCACGGTCACCGTCTACAACCGCGGTCGCCTGGCGGTGCAAGCGGACCCGTCCTACATCGTGGCTTGCCAGCGTGGGCGCTCGTTACCGGGCGGAGGAATGCGGAGCGACTCGCCCGTGATCTGGAACGACAGCACGGCCACCATTCTCCCTGACAGCTCGCGCACGTGGCGAGGGGTCGAGTGTGCGGGGAGCGAGCCGCCTGTCGACGGGCCGTATTGGTTGAGCCCACCACGCCAGGGCGACATGTTCACCAAGGCGAGCCTGCTCGAATCCGAGAACGATGCCACACGTGGAGCAGTCGTTAGGGTCCGGTTGAGGGTGGGCGCGGCGCCGGGACACCCGGTCGAGCTCGACGTGCCGGTCGTGTATCGGTACGCCGATCCGGTCCGTGGCGACGTGAGTCGCCCGCTGGCGTTCGTCCCCGAGCTGTCGGTGAGCCTCGATCGTGCGGTGGAGTACGCGCCCGCGCGCACGCCACTCGTCAGGCAGCTTCGGGTGGAGGTGCGCTCGGCCGCGACGGCGTCGCGGGATGTTCGCGTCTCGTTGCGCCTGCCGAACGGCCTTCGCGTCGACTCCGCCGCGCGATTGGTGATGCTCCCGGGATATGGGGCGGTGCGCAGTGCGACGTTCACCGTTCGTGGGGAGCTCGCGCCGGGACGCCATACGATCTCCGCCATCGCGGAGTCGAATGGACAGCGCTATACCGCCGGCTATACGGCGATCGAGTACGATCACATTCGACCGCAGCGACTCTATCGCGATGCCAGCGTCGCGATCGAGGCCGTCGATCTCAAGGTCCCGGCCGATGCCGTCATTGCGTACATCCAGGGCGTTGGCGACAACTCGGCCCCGATGCTTCAGCAGCTCGGGCTGCGCGTCACGACGCTCAACCCGGCTGACATCCCGAAGACGGACCTGTCCCGCTTCAACGCGATCGTCGTGGGCTCTCGCGCGTACGAGTCGAACGACGCCCTCGTGGCGAACAACGCGGCGCTGCTCGACTACGTGAAGGAGGGCGGGACGATGGTGGTGCAGTACGGCCAGTACGAGATGACGCGGCCGGGGATGATGCCCTATCCGATCACGCTCGCGCGGCCGGCCGATCGGGTGACGGACGAAGCGAGCCCGATTCGCACGCTCGACCCGAAGGCACGGGTGCTGACGTACCCGAACACGATCACCGAGTCGGACTTCGCGGGCTGGATTCAGGACCGGACGCTGTACATGCCGAGAACGCACGCGGGAGAGTATGCCGCGGTGCTTTCGACGAACGACCCGGGCGAGCCACCTAACGATGGGCCGATTCTCGTGGCGAAGTACGGCGCGGGCACGTACGTCTATACGACGTTGGCGTTCTTCCGTCAGCTGCCGAACGGTGTTCCGGGTGCCGCGCGCCTGTTCGTGAACCTGCTGGCTGCCAAGGCGCCGGAGAAGGCGGTGGTTCCGTAACTGCTGGCGGCGGGCGGCGGGCGGCTGGCGGCGCGCGACTCGGCGCTACCGACTCGGGACGTTCGACTTTCGACTCAGGCTGCTTATTGCGAGTCCGACAACGACGACGGTCACGGCGCCGATGACGTTATGCCAGAGGAACGCCACGTCGGGTCGGCCAAAGTTCACCGCGCCAACGACTGACATGCCGGCGACGAGCCCGACGAACGCGCCTAACGCACGAGCCCTCGGAATCATCGCCAACAGGAAAACGCCGAGGATCGAGCCGTAGAAGAACGAGCCGAAGCGGTTCACGACCTCGATCAGCGATCCGAGGCTCACGGCGTACGTCGCGATCACGCACGCGAAGATGCCCCAGAACCCCGTCGCGATCTTCGACGCGCGCAGATACTCGGCGTCGGGCGCTTCGGGACGCACCCACCGCCGATAGAAGTCGATCACCGATGCCGTCGCGAGCGAGTTGAGCTCCGCCGCCACGGCCGACATCGCCGCCGCCATCACCGACGCGATGAAGATCCCCGTTAGGCCCACGGGAAGGTCGAACAGGACGAAGTGCGGGATGATGTAGTTCACATCCTTGGACGGCTCGCCCGTGACGCGCTCCGCCAATGCCAGCGCCTCCGTTCGCACGCCTTCGACGCGCGTCTCGGCGGCGCGGAACGCGTCGCGTGTCGCCGCCGCATCGTGCGCGGCGATGCCGCGTGCTGCCGCGTCACGTTCCGCGAGCGCCGCTCCGTACCGGGCGGCCAGCGCCTGGTATTGCGCCGGCTCCGCCTCGCGCGCGCGCCGGTCGTGCGCCGGATTGAACAGCATCGGCGGCTTCTCGAACAGGTAGAACACGAACACCAGCACGCCAACCAGCAGCACCGCGGCCTGCAGCGGGATTTTCCAGTACGCGCTGATGAGCAGCGAGCTGCGCGCCTCATCCACGGACTTCGCCGTGAGGAACCGCTGCACCTGGCTCTGGTCGGTGCCGAAGTAGGACATCATCAGGAACGTGCCGCCGATGACGCCCGACCAGAACGTGTACTGCTTCGTGATGTCGAAGTGAAAGTCGAGTGCCTGGAGCCGTCCCACCGAGCCCGCAATTCGCAGCGCGGCGTCAGGGCTCACCGGCAGCTTGAGCAGGGCCACCGTGATCACCGCCGCGATGGCCGTGACGACGAGGACCATCTGCTTCACGTCGGCCCACGTGACAGCCTGCACGCCGCCCATCACAGTGTAGAGAACGGTTGGGACTCCCATGATTGCGACCGAGAGCCCGATCGGCCAGCCGAACACGGACGCAAACACGACCGCCGGCGCGGCGAGGATCGTCCCGCAGGACATCCCGCGCGAGATGAGGAACAGGAATGCGGTGAGCGATCGGGTTCTCGCGTCGAAGCGTCGCTCGAGGTACTCGTAGGCCGTGTAGACCTTCGCGCCGTGCAGAAACGGCACGAGGGTGACCCCGATGATCACCATCGCGAGCGGGAGCCCGAAATAGAACTGAATGAATCGGAGGCCATCGGTCGCGCCTTGCGCGGTGGTCCCGATCATCGTGACGGCCGAGAGCTGCGTGGCCATGACCGAGAGACCGACTGCCCACCACGGAAGGCTCCGGTTCGCGAGGAGGTATCCCTCCATCTCGGTGGACCGCCGCGTCCGTCGGATGCCGTCGATCCCGACGTACGCGAGATAGACGACGACGATGACCCAGTCGAGCGCGTGCACGAATCCCGATCAGGCCGTGTAGTGCGACTGGAGCAGCCAGAGCAGGACAACCGCTCCGACCTGAACCGCCATAACGCGAATCAGCGTCTTGCGAAACGTCGGGGTCGCCGGCGCTGACGACTCTCTCGGGGTTGCCATGTCGGAATGGGTCGGGTCGTGTCTCGTGTGCGCATCGAGCGCCGGCCATAGTACCCGCTCGTGCGCGCCGGTAGCAAGGCTGCTGGGTCGGTCAGGAACAAACCCTGACGACGTTAGATTCTCGTCTCCTGTCGGCTCCAACCCGTTTCAGCTTCGCCCAATGACACCAGTCTCGGAGCGACCCCGCGTGGTCATCGTTGGTGGCGGATTCGGCGGACTCACCGCCGCACGAGCGTTTCGGCGGTCCGACGTGGACGTGACCATCATCGACGAGAACAATCACCACACGTTCCAGCCACTTCTCTATCAGGTTGCGACAGCCACGCTGAACCCCAGTGACATCACTGCACCCATCCGGCACGTGCTGCGTTATCAGAGGAATGCGACGGTGTTGCTGGCTGAAGTGGTCGGTATCGACGTCGCTAACCGCAATCTAACCGTCGATGAAGGTGCGGGTCGGTCGGGTGTTGTCCACTACGACTACCTCATCATCGCTGCCGGAGCGCGCCACTCATACTTCGGCCACGACGAATGGGAGTCTATCGCTCCGGGACTCAAGAGCATCACCGATGCCCTCGAGATTCGTCGGCGCTTTCTCCTTGCGCTCGAGTGGGCAGAGCTCGCGGATGATCCGGACGAACGCAAACAATACCTGACCTTCGTCGTGATTGGTGGTGGGCCTACCGGCGTGGAGCTCGCGGGACTCATCCCCGATGTGCTTCGCGGTATTCGTCGGGACTTTCGCCGGATCGATCCGACGCGCGCGCGCGTGGTGCTCATCGAGGGCGGACCGCGACTGCTGGCGGCGTTTCCTCAGGAGATCTCGGACCGCGCGCTGGCGGATCTTCGCGCGCTCGGCGTGGAGGTGAGGCTCGATTCGGTCGTCTCCCGCGTGGAGCCGGGAGTTGCGTGCCTGGGCTCGGGCGAGTGTATCGAGACGCGAACGATTCTCTGGGCAGCCGGCAATGCAGCATCCCCGCTCGGGAAAATGCTCGGTGTGCCGCTCGATCGCGCAGGGCGCGTTATCGTGGAGCCCGACTTGTCTGTTCCAGGCCGCCCGGAGGTCTTCGTCATCGGCGACATGGCGACACTCAAGGACAGTCGTGGCGTTCAGGTTCCCTGGGTAGCACCGGCGGCGAATCAGCAGGGCAAGCGCGCCGCCGACAACATCGCGCGGCGGATTCGTGATGAGGACACCGTTCCGTTTCGGTATCGCAACAAGGGAAATCTCGCAACGATTGGCCGATACAAGGCGGTCGCGGACTTCGGGAGCTTCCGTGTCACTGGCTGGATCGCGTGGTGGTTCTGGCTGTTCGTTCACATCATGTACCTTGTCGGTTTCCGAAACCGCCTCAGTGTCCTCCTGCAGTGGGCGTATTCGTACTTTACGTACCAGCGAGGCGTCAGACTGATCACGCACGCCGATACGGAGCGCAGGGCGCGCGCGATGCCGCCGGCGTAACGACGCACGTCGGGTCCTTCATGCCGACGCACGAACGCGTGCTGGCGACCGCACAGCGGATTTCTAATCCGAGAATCGTGGGCGAATCATCCGACCTTTGGTTGACGTCCCGAACAATTCAACGGATATTCGATTTTCGCGGTGACCGTCGACGCCGATCCTGTAGCCGCGTACGCCTACCCGGGAGCACTGCATGGCAGCGGATGGCCGTAGCGCTACGGCGATCGATGCTCCAGCGTCACCCGTGCGAGTCCTCATCGCGGAGGACGACACAGAGCTTCG
>Ga0207648_10008228_pt1 | contig 10125 bp, 14 predicted proteins | sample KBSMisM32_FD_184310 | JGI IMG/M metagenome (GOLD analysis project Ga0207648, IMG submission 184310) | Miscanthus rhizosphere microbial communities from Kellogg Biological Station, Michigan, USA - KBS Miscanthus M3-2 (SPAdes) (version 2) | ecosystem: Host-associated > Plants > Roots >... | reverse complement strand
CGGCTCCAAGACGGGGCGCGACGGCATCCATGGCGCCACCATGGCATCGGCGGAATTCGATGACGCGTCCGAGGAGAAGCGTCCCACGGTGCAAGTGGGCGACCCCTTCACCGAAAAGCTGCTGCTCGAGGCCTGTTTGGAATTGATGTCCACCGACGCCATCATCGCCATCCAGGATATGGGCGCGGCGGGACTGACCTCGTCCTCCGCCGAAATGGGCGACAAGGGCGGCTCGGGCATCGAGCTCGATCTCGACAAGGTGCCCCAGCGCGAAACCGGCATGACCGCCTATGAGATGATGCTGTCGGAAAGCCAGGAACGCATGTTGGCGGTGCTCAAGCCCGGGCGCGAAGGCCAGGCTGAAGCCATCTTCAAAAAGTGGGAATTGGACTTTGCGGTGATCGGCGTCACCACCGACACAAAGCGGCTGGTGGTCAAGCATAAGGGCAAAGTCGAGGCGGACATGCCCATTACCGCGCTGTCGGATGCCGCCCCCATCTATGAGCGCCCCTACACCGAGCGCAAACCGCTGACCGGCGAGCCCAAATACGACAAGTCCAAATCCGTGCTGGCATCGCTGAAAACCATTCTCGCCTCGCCCGACATGGCCTCGCGCCGCTGGGTTTGGGAACAGTACGACCACACCGTGATGGCCGACACGGTGCAGGTGCCTGGCGGAGATGCCGCCGTGGTGCGGGTGCATGGCAGCGACAAGGCGCTGGCCATCACCACCGATGTGACGCCGCGTTACTGCCGTCCCGATCCGTTCGAAGGCGGCAAGCAGGCGGTGGCCGAAGCCTGGCGCAACTTGACCGCCGTGGGCGCCAAGCCGCTGGCGGTGACCGACAATCTGAACTACGGCAATCCGCAAAAGCCCGACATCATGTGGGAGATCGTGGCCGGCATAGACGGTATCGGCGCCGCCTGCCGGGCGCTGGATTTCCCGGTGATCGGCGGCAATTGCTCGCTGTACAACGAGACCAATGGCGAAGGCATTTTGCCCACCCCGGCCATCGGCGGCGTCGGGTTGATGCAGGATGTCACCAAGATGGCCACGGTCGCCTTCAAGCGTGAAGGCGATGTGATTGTGGTGATCGGCGAGACGCGCGGGCATCTGGGCCAATCCATTTACTTGCGCGAAATCGAAGGCCGCGAAGAGGGTGCGGCGCCCAAGGTCGATCTGGCCATCGAGAAGAAGAATGGCGACTTTGTGCGCAAGCTGATCGAAGCCGGGCGCGTGGATACGGTGCATGACGTTTCGGACGGCGGCTTGCTGGTGGCGATCGCCGAAATGGCGATGCCGCGCGGCATCGGCGCCAGCATCGGCTTGGCCGGACTTCCCGACGCCATCCCGTTCTGGTTCGGCGAGGACCAGGCGCGTTATGTCATTGCCGCGCCCTTTGCCGAGGCCGACAAGATCGTGGAAGAGGCGCGCGCGCTCTATATTCCGGTGGCGGAACTCGGCAAGACCGGCGGCGATGCTATTATCCTTGAGGACAAGGACCGTGTTACGGTTGCGGCGCTGCGCGACGGTTTCGAAAGCTGGTTCCCCAGTTACATGTCGGGCGAAGAAATTCCCGTTACCAACTGATCAGGTGCACCGATGGGCATGCCAAAATGGGAATGAAGGGCAGCGAGATCGAGGCCTATATCAAGGCTGCTTTCCCCGACGCGGAGGTCCAGATGCGCGACCTGGCGGGCGACGACAATCACTGGGCCGCAACGGTCACCTCGTCCGCCTTCAAGGGCAAGACACGCGTCGCCCAGCACCAGATGGTCTATGCCGCGCTGAAAGGAAATATGGGCGGGGTCTTGCATGCGCTGCAACTGACCACCATCTCCAAGGACTGAGTTCGCGCTAGCCTTGGTCCATGCATCGCATTCTTCACGCTGCCATCGCCTCTTTTGCCGTTCTGCTCACGTCCAACGCCGCACGGGCGGTAAACACACCGTCGCCGCCGCTGTTGAAGACGGATTCCGGCCTGACCTATCGCGTTTGGCTTCCAAAGGATTTCGCGCACCGCCGTCATGACGTGCCGCTGATCCTGTTCAGCCATGGCTTTGGCGGTTGCGCCGAGCAATCACGCACGCTCACCCTGGCTTTGGCCAATGCCGGCTATGCGGTGCTGGCACCCAACCACCGCGACGAAGCCTGTTCGCGGTTTCAAGGCGGACTGAAGGGCGCATTGGCGGCCGGCAACTTGCGGCCGGAACAGCCATTCACAGATCCCGGCGGCTGGACGCCGGAAACGGAAGAGAGCCGCCGCGACGACATCCGGGCACTGCTCGCCTTCGTGCTCAGTCACGCGCCATATCAAGATGCCATCGATCCCGATCGGATTGCCCTGATGGGCCATTCGCTGGGCGGCCATACCGCGCTGGGGCTGGCGGGGGGGTGGGACAGCTGGCGCGATCCGCGTTTCAAATGCGTGCTGGCGCTATCGCCCTATATCGGGCCCTTTGTGGTGCAGGACCGCATGGGCGCCATCGCGGTGCCAGTGATGTACCAGACCGGCACGCGGGATATCGGCATCGGGCCGGTTTTACTCAAGCGCGGCGGCTACGACAAAACCAAGTCCCGCAAATATCTGCTGGAGTTGAAAGGCGCCGGTCATTTCGCCTGGACGGAGCTCAATCCTACCTTTCAAAAGACCATCGCGAATTACGCCATCGCCTTTTTCGACCGCGAATTGCGAGGGCTATCCGCGCCTTTGCTGGACGCGGCCGCATCAGGACAGGTGGCGCAGTACCGGCGGGGCTAGAATAAATCCCCCCAACCTAGCTTCCGCACGCGCCGATGTTCTTCCTTGTCGCGCGTGGCGACAAACTGCGCCCGCAACCCTCTTTCATCGCACAGCTTGAAGGTCATGCCACGTTTCTCTTCCAGCGGGGTGCTGAGAATCCGCGCGCCGGACGTGACTTTCTCCCGTGTCACGACGAGGTAGGAATAGCGCTCATCCTCGAACGGCACAGACGCATCCTTGAGCAGCATGTGATCGCGCGAGCGCGGCAGGCGCTGCGAAAAATGGCACCAATCGTCGCCCGACATGGGACACGCCGCGTCATGCGTGCACGGCGCCGCCACATGCGCGCCCGCCGCGATCAGGGCCGCGCGCGCCTTGCGGATGCGTGCAAAGCCCGCCGGCGTGCCGGGCTCGATCAAGGCCAAAGCCAGGCTTGCGGACTTCCACAAATCGGCAGCGATGGCTGCCACTCCGTCTTCCGGTAGTTCGGCCAGGACATAGCTTGCCACCACCAAGTCGACCTTAGGTTTTTCGGCGCTCAGATCGCCGGAAAGAATGTCGCTACGGGGAAGCCCAGCATCGGCCAGTTTGCGCGCCAGATCGCGCAATGCCGGATTGCGGTCCAGCATGGTGACGGCAGAGATCGAAGGCCAGGCGGCAGCAGCCGCCCAACTTGCGGCGCCGGTGCCCGCGCCCATGTCCAACAGCTCCGCGGGACAGAAATTGGGCATGACTTGTTTGAGCCTGTCGAACACCGCGGCACAGGCGGCAAAGGTCGCGGGCATCCGCGCCAGGGCATAGGCCATGGCCTGCGGCGGCGTGGCGATGGGTTGGGATGTACCGCCCTCACGATAGGCGGACGACATTTTCGCTGCCGTTGCCGCAAGCTCCTTGCGCGACACGCCTTCCAGTAGGCTGTTTAAGGCTTGGGTTAGTTCGGATGGGAATTGCATGAAAACCCAGGAAAAACGTGGCCTTTTGAGCTCGCCTTGACCCTTTGTGCGCCCATGCTTAGATCATAGCTGAATTTACACGAAGGTTCCCAGATGTCCGACGCCCAGGCCCGCATTGCCGATGATGTGAAGAGCAACGATGTGCTGCTCTATATGAAAGGCACGCCCGCCTTCCCCCAATGCGGCTTCTCGGCGGTGACGGTGCAGATCCTCTCCCACATTGGCGTCAAGTTCAAAGCCGTGAATGTGCTGGAGGACCCCGAGGTTCGCGAAGGCATCAAGACCTTCTCCAACTGGCCGACCATTCCCCAGCTCTATGTAAAGGGCGAGTTTGTCGGCGGCGCCGACATTGTGCGGGAGATGTTCGAGCAGCAGGAATTGGTGCCGTTTTTCGAGCAACGCGGCGTTGCTCTGGAAACCGCTTAATCCATCAAATCCAAAAAGCAAAAAAGGGAGCCGAAATTCGGCTCCCTTTTCCGTTTTGGGGCATGGCCCCCGTTGCAGCCGCACGGGGGGGCGGAGGCGGCTGCAAGCTTGGTCAGGCTGCCGGCTTCAGCAAAAGCTGCTCGAAGCGTGTGATTTTATTCATCGAGGGCGGCAACCCGTCCGCGAATACAGAACACTCCACGGGTTTCCGGGGCATATCGGGCGGGATTCGGCATGTGTCGAATTGTGTCGAGGCCGCCTAAAATGAAAAAGCCCGCCAGAGGCGGGCTCTTTCTCTTCCGTCTTGCACCGATCAGCGCGAGTAGAACTCGACGATCAGGTGCGGTTCCATTTGCACGGCGAAGGGCACATCCGCCAGCTTGGGGGTGCGCAACAGCTTCGCGCCCTTGCCTTCCTGCACTTCCAGATAATCCGGTGTGTCGCGCTCCGCGCTTTTGGAGGCTTCCATCACCAGCGCCATTTCGCGCGCCTTGGGCGAGAGCTCGATCTGCTCATTGTCCTTGACGTGATAGGAGGCGATGGTGACGCGGCGGCCATTGACCTTGACATGGCCGTGGCTGACCAATTGGCGGGCGGCAAACGGAGTCGGCACGAATTTGGAGCGGAACACGATGGTGTCCAACCGCGTCTCCAGCAAGCCGATCATATTCTCGCCGGTGTCGCCGGGACGGCGCGAGGCATCCTGGTAGTATTTGCGGAATTGCCGCTCGGTGATGTTGCCGTAATAACCCTTGAGCTTCTGTTTGGCTTGAAGCTGGGTGCCATAGTCGCTGAGCTTCTTGGCGCGGCGCTGGCCGTGCTGGCCCGGACCGTAAGAGCGTTTGTTGACCGGGCTCTTGGGACGGCCCCAGAGATTTTCGCCGACGCGGCGGTCGAGCTTGTATTTGGAATTGGCGCGCTTGCTCATCAGTCTCTTTCGTTGGTTCGGTTCGTTGGTTTGGCGTGAATTTGGTATCGGCGGATGCCGAAGAGGCGCGCACTATAGGCAGGGACTTTGGCGAGTCAAACGCTTACAACCATAGGTTTAGTGTGCCATTTCTAATATAATGATTTCAATAGGTTGGACCATAACCTGCCCGCGCTTCGGCACTGTTACAGTTTGGCCCCCTGACGGGGTTGAGGGGTTATCAGCTCCAGCCTAGGCTGCCTGCATGAAGCAGTTTTTGGGCTTATCAGCTTTCTGTGCCGCTCTGGTTGGAGGGCTAATCGAATTGAAACTCGCCATCGAGCCACCCTCTCTGCGCCAGGCTCCCTGGTATTTAATGATATTGGTCTACATATGCGGCGGCATGTTGATAGCGCGCCTGTGTCAATGGGGCGCAAAGAAACAAATCGAGGGCCGCAAAGAAGGAAGGCCAGTAACCAGCCATGCCTAAAGGACCCCAGGGCCAGAACCGCCAAGCCGACGTGATCGGCAATGTCGTCCATATCCTGCGCGACTGACAGCCGGTCATTCTAAAAAATAGATAACCACGTCCACATATTCGCCCTCTTTGCGACTTGGTATAATTTCGCCCGGATCAACAGCAGCGTTCGCATGTCGCCTGCTATGGCCGCTCACCTTACGGACCGGCTTTGGGACATCGGCGACATCGTCAAGCTGATCGAGGAATGGGAAGCGCAAGCATGAGAGCCATTCTGACAGTCGCCATTTCCACTCTTATGCTGTCCGGCTGCGCGAGCGAGCCTGGCTATGACAAATCCGCCATGCCGAATGCCACTGCCGCGATGCGCCAGGCAACGGCTATGTGCGAGAAGGAACAGCCCCCCACCAAATTCACCGCCTCCAAATTCATCGCCTGCCGGGTAGCGGCGGAGCGCAACTTCGCGATGGCGATTCATGTGCGGAAGTTGGATGCTTTCGATACTTATGCCGACAAGATGCTGGCGCTGGCCGCCGACCAGGACGCAGGCCGCATAAGTCTGAAGCGGGTGAGCGCCCGCGCCGCTTCTATCCGCGACGATTACTGGCGGGCTTGCAAGTGCAACCCCGGAGGCCGCGGGACATCCGGCTGGAACCCATTCGTACAATCCTCAAACCTGATGCCGCCCGGGGTGCAGCTGGGCCCCACGCCACCCTAAGTCAAACTGCACCAGTGCCGCTGGGCGTCGCTGCGGTTTGGGCTAGACGCCTAGCAGCACCATCACCCCCGCTACGATTATCGACGCTCCGATGACGCCCAAGCCTGCATTTCCCCCTCTTATGCCGGGCAGCCAGTGGATCTTGGAAAGGAACCACAGGTTCAAGGCGATGAACGCTGCTCCGACCACAATCAGCCCGACGCCCAGCCGGAAATAGGGCCTTTTGGCCAATGCACGCCTCCTGTCCCTGCCATGAGATTTTACCCCACGTCTAAGGCGCCCCAAGCCGGAAGCCGTGGCCATGGTATGATTTGTTCGTAATGAAAGCAGCGGAATCGTAGCCCGGGGGTTGGCATGTTCGGTCTTAGTCTTTGGCACATCCTGATTATCGGGATCGTCCTGTTCCTGTTGTTCGGGGGCCGCATCTCCGACGCCATGGGCGAGGTCGGCAAAAGCATCGGCTCCAATGACGGCCGCACCGACCGCTTTGTCCCGCCCCTGTTGCAGCGGGTCCTGAGAGCGCTATTTCGCAGGAGCTGATGGGCGCAAATGTGGTATACGGATGGAAGCAATGGGGGTCGGGTATGACAAGGCTTCTGGCTATCGCTCTTTCCACGCTGCTGCTGTCCGGCTGCATGGCCGAATGGAAATCCAATAAGACGGGCCCGCGTTGGATGGACCAACCCAATGCGTCACAACCGGAGACTTTCGGTCCAACTCCGACCGTCAATCCTGAGTCCCATACCGGCCCCGGCGGACCACGACCCTAATCAAAGCCAATCAAAGGCTAGAACGCGAAAGGCCCGGCGGACATGCGGTCGCCGGGCCCTTCAACGGGGTACTATTCTGGCCGGCTGGTTAAACCGTCCGCCGCATCTTAGCGCGGAAGGCCGGCGGCGAAACCTTACATTAAGTTCGGAAATCGCGGGGGCAGGACGGTTTGGGCCGCGGATTCCGTACGGTCTTCAACCCGCGGTTCAATCGCTTCCAGGCAGGCCTGCTGCCGAAGGCCGCCCACAGTAATTCTGTGTAGGGAATAAATCGCGGCGGACCCAGAGGATCGAACCATCTGCAAAGGTGGCATTTTCATCCCTTGGTACAATTCCACCCATATCAACAGCGATGTTCGATTAGCCCCGCTGGGGCGCCCACTTCTGGGAATTGCCCGGATCGAGAAGTGGGAAATTCATGCTGCCTCCACCGGAAGTGCTTAAGTCCTATGGAGAACTGACCTCCGTGCTGCTGGTCGGGCTTGTGATCGTCGGCCTGCTCATTCGCCGCGACTGGGGGCATATCAAGCGCGGTCAACCGATCAAGCTGTGGTACTCGCGGCAAAAGCTGTATCCGGACGATGTGCTCTATGACTATTACACCATCGGCTATATGGGGCCTTATTGCGTCCTGTTCGCGCTGCTGGCCTTTTTCATCGTCCTTGTCAGCTTTCTGACCTTTTCCCACGCGCCATAACCGGCGCGCGGCTATTCAGGCCATCGAGCTGAACAGAGTCTGCCCCACCTGTTCGGGGCTGATCGGCTTTTCGCAGCGGGCATAACCGTCATAGCGGGCCGGAATGACGTCCCCGTCGTATCCGGTGGAAAAGACAAAGGCCACGCCCCTGGTCATCAGCGCATCGGCCACCGGATAGACCATCTCGCCTTGCAAATTGATGTCCAGCACCGCGCCGTCCAGGGTGCCGGACGAGGCAATCAGCTTGAGGGCATCCGTCAGGGTGGCGGCGGGTCCCACCACAGTCGCGCCCGCGGCCGTGAAGGCTCGGGCGAGATCTTGGACGATAAAATATTCGTCCTCCACCAACAGGATGCGTTTGCCTTCAAGCTTCATCGCCTTCTCCCGGGCCAATCATGTTGCCAAGCGCGCGAGCCGGTTAGGCAAGCCGCGGCCTTGCAGTTTTGTTTGCGCCCAGCAACGAATTCCCGCGCGCCGAATGTCTTATGTTTGCGGCGGCGAGAAAATGAATCCCACACTGTTAACATAGCACAATGCAACCCGCTTGCCCTTGACCTAACATGGCCCAAACCGTGGATGGGGTGGTCATGCAAAGCTATGAAATCCGGCTCCACCGGCCTGATGGTGGATATTCGGCGAGTTGCTTTTCCGCCTTTATTTCCGATCGTGACGCCATGGCTTCGGCGCGTGCTTTGTTGAGCGAAAAACTTCCCAGTGCGGCGGTATGGGACGACACAAGGCGCGTAGGACAAGTTTATCGCAGCGCCGCTCAACCGCGATCGGCAGCATAATGACGTGCTGCAAACGCCCTCTTTCCCCTTCATTTTGAAAGCTTGCTCCCATGCGTAAGCACTTGACATTAACATAAGTTATTCCCCGCGCTGGACCGTCCTTCTTTCCCTAAACGGTGCGCTTGAGAATTGCTTCCACCATGCCTAGCCTTATGCCGATGCCCAATGAGCACTCTGTTTCGCCAGCGGGTTTTCCGTACCAAGAACCCGCTCTGGTCGACCTTCAGCTTCAGGTGAAGAACCTGATGGCGAATGTGCGTTCGGTCGCCAAGCGTATGGTGGAGACCTCTTCAAGTCTTGAGGACTTTGCCGAGCATTTCGATGGGCGGTTGGCGGCCCTGACCCGCACCTTCCGCATGCTGTCGCGGACGGGCAAGTTCGACATCGATTTGGAAGAGTTGATACGCGACGAGCTGCTGTGCCAGACGGCGGGCGAGCGGGCGCATGTCGAAGGCCCTGCTTTGCGCCTGTCGCAAAATGCGGCCGAGGCGCTGGGTCTGGCGATCCATGAATTGGCGGTCAATGCGGTGAAGTTTGGCGCGCTTGCCCGCCCCGGAGGGACATTGGCGATCCGCTGGGATTTGGATGAGGACGGCCTGCGGCTGACATGGCAGGAGAGCGGCGTGGCGGCCATGGTCTCCCAGCCCAAGCATCGCGGTTTCGGCCGCGAATGGATCGAGCAAGGCCTGCCCTATCAGTTGCGGGCGCAGACCTCGCTCGAATTCGTGCCGGGCGGCGTCGTTTGCACAATCCTTGTTCCCCGTAACAAGATCGAGGGAGGCCTCAGATGATGAAAACCAGGCCCGCCATCGGCGAACTGAATCGCTTGCGCGATTTTGGGCTGCGTGTCCTGGCGTGCCGCGGCGCGCTGGAAGACGAGGAAGAAAAGAGCGCCCGCGCCGGTTTGGCGGAAATGCAAGCTTTTCCGGCCGGCCATGAACTGGTGCGGGAAGGCCAGCCGCTGAACCGCCCCTGCCTGCTGCTGGAGGGCTGGGCGGTGCGCCAGCGGGTGCTGAGCGATGGCCGGCGGCAGATATTTTCCTTTGTGCTGCCCGGAGACGCGGTGGGGCTTTGCGCCCGCGCCGATGGCGTGGCGATCCAAAGCACCCTGGCCTTGACGCCGATCGTGGTGGCGCCGGTGCCGATCTTGAACAAGCGGCTTCAATCCGGACCGAACAACGCCTTGGCCGAGGCGGCTTGGGACATGCTGAGCTTGGACGAAAGCTTCCTGGTGAACCAGGTGGTCCGGCTGGGACGGCAATCCGCCTATGAACGCCTGATCCACCTGCTGCTGGAATTCCATGACCGGCTGAAAGCGCGGGATGCGGTCGAGGATGGAAGCTTTGTGATGCCTTTCACCCAGGAAGTGCTGTCCGACGCGCTGGGCCTGTCCACTGTGCACACCAACCGCACCCTGCAGCAGCTGCGCCGGGAGCACCTGATCGAAACCCATGCCGCGACGGTCAGGCTGGTGGACCCACTCCTGCTGGCGGAAATCTCGGATTATCATCCCTCGCCGCGGTTTGGCTGAACGCTCGAAGCGCGGTTTCGGTGGTGGCCCCGATCTGAATCGAACAGATACGTCCCTTTCGGAACAACGGATTTTAAGTCCGGTGCGTCTACCAATTCCGCCACGGGGCC